>Ga0163217_1096553_pt1 | contig 11413 bp, 9 predicted proteins | sample SynspAceP_FD_185933 | JGI IMG/M metagenome (GOLD analysis project Ga0163217, IMG submission 185933) | Saline lake microbial communities from Ace Lake in Antarctica - Synechococcus sp. Ace-P (PacBio error correction) | ecosystem: Environmental > Aquatic > Non-marine Saline and Alkaline > Saline ... | reverse complement strand
TAAACAAAGTTATTCGATTTAAAGCAGAAGATTTATTAGAGGAAACAGCAAGCACTCTTATGTTTAGGAAATATTGTAGGTGTGCTCCAGTTGTTGGAAACCAAGGATAACGTTATTGGTATTATCACAGACAAAGATTTTTAGAAGCAATTTATTTGATGTCATGGGTTAGCAATAACAAGGGCAGTCGAATCGTTCATTGAATATCGCAAAGACCATTCTGGATCTTAGAAGATTATTACGACTACCTTGCAATGAAGATTCAAGTTTAGTATCAATTGCAAATTTGCGGTTTACCGGTTCAAAACGAAAAACTCAAGTTGTTACTCAAATGGAATAGGCAAAAATTACCGGATGAAATCAAAGAAATTTAGCAACTGAAGGATATTACGGTTAGTTCTGCAAATCATTTAAGAAAGGCGAAATAAATTAAGGAGCTATAAAAAAACCCGTAGAATGGGGCTAGGTACTTTTATCACAAGCCCCTTTTACGGGTTTTTTAGGGTTTCTCATTACATTTGCCAGGGAACTTAAGTAGGGACAAAAGGAAACGGATATAGTATGTTAAAATGAACACGAATAAAGAGATTAAAACAATGAAGTGGAGGTTGGGTATGAACATGAATAAATTTAAAAAAATTAGTATAACACTAAATTGATCAGTCAGGTCTTTTAGGAGCAATAGTTTTCTTGTAGCCCTGCCAATCACTCAGGCCTTGAACAGGCGATATTGATTACGGACCGTTGACAGACGAAAAATGGGGCAACCGACTTTTCGTATATGGCGGAGGCCTATCTGATAATCCAAATTTTAAAGAAACTGAAAAATTATAGGCATTGATTTTAATCCTGAAAATGGTAGCAAGTGTGGCGTTACCGGGCTCTGATTTTAGTTTAATATATCTAAAGAAAGGATAGGGCAATACAGCTAATATGATTTCATTTTGTATCTTCGTCAAAAAGAAGGGGGACTCAGGCAAGGTGTCAAGTAAGATTGAAACACCAGGGAAAACATTCACACCAGATTACGCAAGACCCAGTATGCTACGCCCGCATATAACAGCGGTGTAAATAGATGCTGAAAATTGTTTGTAAGCAGTGTCCGGAAAGTCACAGGAGAGAGTGCACTAACAGAGCTTTACAAAGCTGTTTGATGTTTATGGAGAAAGATCTTGCAGAATTGCATGGAAAGTTGCTTCCAAAAATGAATTTAGGATGAGAAACAAACAAATTTGAAATTGCACAAGAAAAATGTTTGATAAATCTGGTTTGATTTTGGCAAATTCGGACAACGCGATTATCGAAATTAACAAGATATTAGCAGTTTTTAAAAAGAAAAAAATACAGGTGAAAGCAAGAAAGAAGATATTGAACGTAATTTCAATAAACGATTGCTTTAAAAAAAATAACCAATGAGGAATGCGTTAACACAAGATCAAATCAATTCAATTGATGGCATTGTTTGAAAAAATTACCAACAGACAAGCGCCTATTGATTCGGCACACGTAAGCAGGCCAATTTCTAAAACTTATAGATTCAGTTCAATCTAAAATTTGGTGATGCTCAATTCAAGGAAGCTAAAGACAAGCGGAGGAATGTAGGAGAAGTGGTAATTTCTTTAGTCAAATTTGGGATGATCGTGGTTTGTTTATTAATTCACACAGCGCTAATTGGTAGGGGTAAATCAAAATTAAAAAATAGTGAAATAGCAAACAGAAAAAACTCTGTTGATAATGGATGGTCCATTTTCAATAGAGGTTTTTTCGTCTGAAAACAGGCAGCTTTTAATAACCTTCGAATAGAAACTAGTTTGCTTCTTTTTTACGCATGACCGTTTGTACAGTATCTGGTTAGGACGCTTGCTTCTGGAATATTCCAAAGTTAGCAGCGCGACTTTCAACAACAACCTCTTGATTTTGAAAAAACCTTTTTTCCTCTAAAATTTCAGATTAATTTCTCAATTTTTTGATTTTGAGTAAGTTTAAATCTGAACTTTAATAATTTTAGAAGTTCAATGACGTTAAAATGATATCTCGAACAGAATTCTGAAAATTTTCAATATAGGGGTGTGACTAGCGGTTAGATCATTCAAAGGCAAGACTGATTTGAGCAAGGCTTTAAGATATCGTTTAGCGATGATATTTTGTTATTTGGATCAACATCAAAGTTAATTACACAATAAACCAGTCAGTTTTCCAGCTGGATCTTTAATAAATAAAGTTGAAGAGCAGGAATTTTTCTTCTTCCATTAGACATAGTACCTTTATACACAGTAATGAATCTTTTTTCTAAGTAAACCTTATCTTCAATCAAATTTACGCAAACGTCAGTAAGTGGAGCATTTAATCCTACCGGTCTTAATTCTCTCGTTAGCGATAGCTCCAGATATAAGAATCTTTCTTAAGACTAAGTAAAGAACGTAGTAAATATAATTCTATGTAGGACCCAAAAAAGTTTCCACCGAAGTAATAGACGAATTTTTAGATACTGTTCATAATCTCTTTTTCAATTGGACCAGTCGGAAACTCCTTCGTATAGTAAAATGTTATTCGGAAATTAAATAATGAAGTAAAGCTAACTATAATTAGATTTTAAGCCGGCAAGATAGAAGAAAACCACAAACTGGTATTTTAGATAATTAGTTTAGATTATAATTAAATATCATTAACCATTGACACAAGGACAAAATTAATTTTAGATAAAGTGTACATTATGATAATAAATTATTATTATGTTATAAAAAATTTATAAATATTGATTGAAAAGGAGTTCGGATTTTGAAGAGAATATTTTTTAATGAAATTGTAATCGCTTTACTGGCAATGAGGGATGTGTTTAAATTAAGATTGAAATTAAATTAATATACTGGAGGATATATGGACTTTTATTTGGCAACATTATATTACTAATTAGGTTTATAGTTTCTTCACTTTATTCAATTACAAAAGCTCTCAGAATCTTAAAGTATGGGAATTAGCCAGTGCTTGCTTGGTGCTAGTTTTTTTGTTGAGCTTTTTCACTTAGCTTTTTTTCGGAAATATTGAATATTTGGAATTTCTAAAAGAGGTTGGAGGGCAAATGGAGTCTTGGGGAGTAGCCGCAGCTATTTTAGTAGCTTTGGCATTAGAGATTTCGCCTGATGTATGCGATGGTCTTGTCGAGTCTTTTCTTATATCAGGATGTGAGAATTTTACCAGGAATTTTATTGCAGGAACTTAATTTATTTACTTATTATTTATTAACATTGGAGAAAAAATACCCAGCCGTGGGATTAGACTTAATTTGTTATTCAATTGTTGTTGCAGCCACACTTGCTCGTTTTAATAGGATCACTAACGTCGCACGTGGTAGTGCAACTTCGATGCAAATTGGAGAAATACTAACTGCTACAGCTAATTACAAGTCCGATTATGATGGGAATTATTTTAGGAGGGGATTATGACGTTATAGTTGCCACAGCTCACTAAGCTTCTGCTTTACAGCGATGTTAGGATTAACAGGGTTCCAATGGTTATTGGTGCACTCGCCGTTTTTGGTTATCCTATCTAAATTATGTGTTATTTAAGTTTAAAATTGAAATTTGGAGCAAAAAAGATACTATTTCAGTAGCGATTAAGAGCTTTAACGCAAGCAGATATCATCTTCAGCAAATCGATTACCAGTTTCATGCTACAAATTTTTATCGGGTGGGCAGCAAGTGGTTTATAATTGTAATCGAATAATGGGAATTAGTTAATAACCCCAGGAACAGCAACGGCCCATAGCCGGCTTTGCAGTTATGTTCGCTTTATTAATCCTTGCAGGGAAAGTATTAAATCGCCAGCTTTACTGTATGACTTGTTTTAGATACAATTAGTGGTTTATGGTGCGACATTATCTTTTAGGAACTTCAAAATTAAACAGCGCATCAATTAGATCATGGGAATATTAATGGCAAAAGAACCAGCTTTTAGAAACCGTTAAAGAAATTTAAAAAATTCAGTTGCTATAAGCAGATATTGAAGAAAGAGGAAGGCAAATAGTTCTCGTTAAGAATGGAATGTCTATTAAAAATCAGCTATGAAGAGGAGTTTTTATTAATGAGGAAACAGCTTAGTAATGGAGGAAACGAACATGAATTAGAAGGGACACCCTTTTATTTTAAGATATTAAAAGCAGCAAAGAAGGTTATTTTGGATTAATCCTAATAAGAGGTATTTGAAAAGCAGCAGAAAAGTCTGAGTATTTTTCAAAATGGGATGTATTGCAGATGCAGATGCGTCGATTTAACTCGATTTGGTTCTTATTTAAAAATAGTTTTTTCCAGAATTACAGCTCCAACTGAGCGGAATTATAGAATATCCTTTACAAGAAGGAAAATAACTCTAGATAGAAAGCTTATCTTGAAAAGAATTGTAAGGAACGACTTGAAGGAAAAGTATGGTTGAACGGGATGATTTACTACCAATTGCTGGCAACAGTAAAAGCACGCGGAGCCATCGTATTGAGGTTTAAAGCATGCAGAGATTTAGCGTTGGAACAGGGTTTATTTGACTTCGATAGGAGGAAGATTATGCTGTTTTTGCAAGTGATAAATTTCAAAAACATTTCTTTTCTAATACAAAAAATAATCTGTTGAACGACAGCCCAATTTGGGTATTATGTTGGAACAGTGGAGCAAAATTAGGTTTTGAAGTAATTGTCCATTGTCAGTTGAAAGCAAAACATGGAAAAAAGAAACTTTTTAAGAAGTCGAGGAGTGGTCGTGATTGAACACGAATTCTGATTTACGAAAAGCTGTTAACTGAGGGCTGTCAGCATTCCTGATTGTAGATTCCAACTAGTTATTTTGTGATGGACGAACATTCTCGTGAGTTATTCTTAGGTAATACAGTAGCTGCAGTTAGACTTGAAGAAACAATTTAAGCGAAAAAATATTTTAGTTAGATGCAGGACATTCGTTATTTGTGTACTGCCTATGTGGCATTGGTGGATCTCCAGGTTGGCGTTACATTTGGTTTGAAACAGATTTAGGGGATAACGTTCATTGTTTCTTTTGCTGAATCCAACACATGATTCCTTCTGATGCTCGTTTGGGTTTAATTACTTGGTAAATACAATGAAAATATCCGTTTAAAGATATTGGTTTAGATGGGTTAACAGTTGTGATGTTTTACGCTGTTCCAGATACATCAGGTTTTGTTGCTTAAGTATTAGAAATTTTCTCAGTGGATCATTAGATAGATGATAACGGAACATATAAAATTTACTGGTGCTTTAATTGATCAAGAGGAGATCTATTTAGACGCCAGCTGCAATGCTGGTTTACCCGGATCCATCGTTTGTTGCAAGTTCACATGCGGGGGGCAGATATTGAAAGCCAACAACTTAGTCGTAAGATGACAAATTGCGAACACATATTTTCATGTGGCAAACAGGTGGAAGTATGGTTCCTAAGAGGATATGGATATTTTCTATAAAAAGGCAAAAAAAGCAGAATATATACATTAGAAAATGGAAATGAGTTGTTTATGAATCAATAATTCATTGTTTAAGATGGAATTTAAAAAACTTTCTCTTATTAGAGTAAAGAATTCATGAGGAATGAAACATGTAGAAGACGATTCATACAAAACATTGCACCAGAACCGATTGGCCCATATTCACAGGTTATAAGAGCTGGAGACTTTATTTCCCCAAGCGGAGTTCAACTAGGAGTAGGGACCACACAACACGGTAATGCTAATGGAGATAATATCAAAGAACAAACAGAACAAAGCAATAATAGAATCTATTTTCCGATGTTTTTGGACTGCGGGTTTCGTTCTTTACAGAACAGGTCGTCAAGGAAACTTGTTATTTGATTTACAATGGAAACATTTCCATGCATTTAGATGAAGCTTGATGGCGACAATTCGGGTGGGAGCATAGCCAGCTCGGACTGTTTTGCAGTACAAGAAACTTGTTAAAGGGTTATGCGAAATTGACAGTGTTGTGTTTTAAGAAGTAACGTAAGAAGAGTAGTTTGGTTAGTATGGGGCAATTACACATGATGGCCTTAAATTTAGTCTTAGGCAATTAGGATAGAGCTGCTTAATACTAAAAAATAAAGTTGAACCAGGTCTCTCTTTATCTTTATCGCAAAGAAAGTATAGTTTTACAAAAATAGATTGACATCTACAGTAATTTCGGTTATAATTCTAAAAACAGTATAAAAATAAAATAGTCTTCAGGGGCAGGGTGCAAGTCCCTCCGGTGGTAAAGCCCACGAGCCGTAAGGGCAGAATTCGGGTTAGATCCGAAGCCGGACAGTTATAGTTCTGATGAGAGAAGACAAGAGTGATTGCAAAAAAAAACTACCGATAACTTTAATCTTATTTTAGGGTTGAATAGAAATCATTGAGTTTATAAAGCATGTTAGATAGTCTGTATTTGACTGTAAGTTTAAGCCCTCTGGATGTAAAAATCTAGGGCTTTTTTTGTTGTACTGTTTTAAAAAATAGAATAGTCTTCAGGGGCAGGGCGTTAAATCCCTACGGTTTGGTAAAGCCCACGAGGCCGCAAGGGCAGATTTTCGGTTAGATCAGAAGCCGACAGTTATACGTCTGGGATGAGAGAAGACGCGTTTTAATAGATTTCAAAACGCAACCGGTACATACATGTATGCGGTCTTATTTGCTGATCTCTGTATTCGAAACGACAAAACCTGAGGAAAAATTCCTTGGGTTTTTTTTATTTTTGATTTTATTTTTTGAATGGGAGTTGAGAACAGTGGATGAATGTTATATGAGGATGGCATTTAGGAGTAGCAAGAAAAGGCAAAGGTGGACGCACCAAATCCTTAGTGGGTGCTGTGATTGTTTAAAGCTGGAAAGTATGGACAAGAGATCCACGAGGGGGAATATGGGTTCAACCCTACACGCAGAAGAAAGGCTATTGCATCAGCAAGCGAATGCGTTTCGGGGCAATACTTTATATTGTCACATTAGAAACCCTGTTCACATATTTGTGTAAACCTCCCTGTTTCTGACTTATTAATAAGAAAAAACATCAAACGAAGGTCGTTATTGGAATAACCGATCCAAACCATTGTTGCTGGAAAGGAATTGAAAGGGCTACGTAACAACGGCATTGAAGTTATTACCGGCTGTGTTAGGAAGTAGAAATTCCACAATGAATGAGGTTTTTATAAATACATTGTCACTAAAGACCTTTTTGTGGTGATGAAGAGTTGCAGAATTGTCACTAGCGGCAAAACGGGCGTAACAGTAACGGGTGATTCTCAGTTTGGATTTTAGTAGAACAGCTAATGAGAACACAGGTTCATGGCTCTATCTGACATGAATTAGCTGGAATTATGGTAGCTGCATTGAAAAGACCATTCATCAGAATAACCACAATTAAATTCTTAGAACGCCCAAATAGCAAAAATCCTATATTAGATATTGTTAGTGGATAGTCAAGCTAAGAATTCCAATGGATATCTACTTGTTTACATTATTCAGGTATAAAGCTAAAACAATTATCGCAAACGACTAAAGAGCTAGTAGAGAAAAGACTGAAAACGTTATAAGAAAATGCGGTATTTGAAGTTATTGTGACCCAAAGGAGCCAATTTGGACAGAGTATTTGCGTGAATTATATGAAGGGAGATTAGGCGCTAGGGGTATGCGATAGTATCATTAGAAGGGTGGAGCTCTTGAATATTTTCAGCTTTAAAAGAAGGCATTTTGTCGACAGAAGTACAGAGGTCTATTATTTCACCAAAAAATCATCGGAGGAAAAAATGCTAAATACTTGCTGTTTGAAGGACGAAGGCGTTTTTGTCGTTAAAAGTGCTTCTTCAAATTGAAGCGACTAAGAAACGGTGATGGTAAGGTGAGGATCTTTTTTGTAGAGGATTATTGATAATAAAGAAAAGACAATCGATGGAGGGAATAGATGTTTTACTGGAATTTATTCGAAGAGATAAGAACATCAAATCAATCAAAAAAAAGGTGGAAAAAGGTTCAGTTCTTTAAAATAAAAGGTCAAAAAAAGTGTATGCAAGGAAAACACGTATTGGAGATAGTAGTTCTGGACTGAATGGATATTTGTTTGACAGTGACGGAAAATAGAAAAAGACTTTCTTTTGAGCAGCGTTATGTCGGAGTCTTGATAAAGGAACGAATATGGGAATTGATTCTGGAACGCTACGTTAATTAGAAACGGGCACTAAGCTGTGAGACTTACGATTTGGTGGGGCATTATGTCAACTTGGTTACATGTGAATGGAATAGGAAGATTAAGATATTCAGGCCGTGATGATAATTGCCGTTTGGATTACGCGTTTGAAGCAAACTCTTGATTTATTAGGTACATTATTGGCAAAAGGTTCGAAATAGCTATTGATTGGCGTTAGTTTGACAGTGTGATGTAGGACGACCAGTCCTTTCAAGTCTCCAATTATTTCCGCTAACCACGGAGTGACAGAAAACGGGGACTTTTATCTAAGCAAACCCGGGCAGTACTGATATAAGTCTGAATTTGCGAATATTGATTGGAAAATAGTGAGAGCTATTAAGACTCGATCGAAGAGCGGGACTAAGACGAGAATCATAGTACGCTAAGGAACTTTTTAAAACTTGAGAATGGTTCTTAATTAGACAGGAATGGGGTTAGAGCATGTTTAATACACATTGAAGAATTATTGACTTGATTTGAGAGCTGGAAAAAATATTTGTATTAATAGATGATGAAGATAGAGAAAACGGAAGGAGATATTTATTGCGCCTGCTGGAAGATTCGCTCTTACAGATATTGTGTAATTTATGGCTAGCCATAGCCAAAGGTTAATTTGTATGGCCGATGACTAAGCCATATACAAGAAGTTACGTTATTGCCCACAAATGATTCATAGACAATACAGAATTATCACAAACGTGATTATACCGTTTCGGATGGATTATGATAGATCACAACAACTGGAGATTTCGGCGGCGGACAAAGGGGGTCTTGGACGGCACTGACATTAGTTATCTTGATGATGCAAAAACCAGCCAGGCTTTAGAGGCGAGGTCATATGTTCCCGGTTAGGAAAGCAGTTGATGGAGGAGTTTTAGCCAGAATATGGGCATACAGAAGCTACTCGTTTAATTTAATGCGTTTGCAGGCTTAAAACGGTTGGATATGTTGCGGAAAATCATAAAGAGGACGGAACGATGGCCAGGAGAAAATGATTTTATTGGATTTGGCCAAAGAGGCAATAGTTGAAAAATAGGGACAATTGCTGATGTTGATTGAATATCCGTAAAACAAAGACAGGTTATCTTTAGGACAATCTAAGCATTCTTACCAACCAAATATTGGCGATTTGGAGATTTATGTTATGAACATGCTCATCACGTGGAGAACACCATGTACGCTTTTATTATGGGAGAGAATTAGTGATGGCAAAACCCGAGTATATGTGTCGTTACTCCATTCTGAATGTGGAAGGTTGATTGTATTTGGTTTCTTAAGAAATTGCGGGACTGTGGTCAACAAACTGGATACAGCAATGAACAGATTTTCTAGTACGAAGTCGTGTATTTATTGTACATTTGCGTCAAGAAGGTCGTGCATATCGTTCTAGTTATAAAATTTAAGAGGGCCTACGTTCTTCAAGAGCAAGGGACACAACACCTTGAAGCTTAATTTAGCACTTGGCTTCCGCAGATTTACGGGAGTACTATGGAATTGCAAACAAATTTTTGAATGATTGCGGTGTTTTTCAACTACGGTCTAATGACCAATAATTCCAACTGAAAGTGGGAAAGCATGAAAATATGGTTTTAAATATCGTGAAAGAATTTTCATTATTCAAAAATGGGCTTATTATGGGAAGACAAGGCCCTATCTAAAAACTAAGCAGAAGAAATGAAGCAAATATTTTAAACTACTAAGGCAAGGAATCTGTTTTTAATCAAAAAAAGAAGGAAAGATGGAGAATTAAAATGAACGTATCGAAGACAATTAATTTGCAAAAGATTTTAAAAGTTTGGATTTGTTAATTGCACGCTTTTAATGAATTTATTGGATCAAAATTTTATTTTAAGTTGTGAGCAGTGGATGGCTTTGAAAAGACCGGAATGTTAGAAGAGACGAATTACTATTGCCGTGGGTACATGGTTGGCTTATGAAAATTCCGTTAGTTGCAGCCAAAAAATGGCGATATCAGGGATTATTTGATGCGATTATTTACGATTTAGGCTGCTGTAATCAAGAGGAGCTACATCACAATTACGATTATGTGTGTTTTCAGAAGTTTCGAAAAAGGTGTGGCCTACGCATCATGAATATCAGGTTACCCATAATATTTTGGTGTTTTAAACAACAGACAATATTGGAAGCAGCAATGAACGCGGGGTTACCCAAATCTGGGAATAAAAGGATTATTGAAGCAGGCGTTTCAGCTCATTGAGATGGCTAACCTACTGAAAGTTCATGTTAAGTCTAGTTATGGATAAATCAAGATCTAAAGAATAGTCGAACTACTTATTTGATACCGACGGCACGTTTTTAATGATAGTACGCTTTAAATTATATTTACCGCCTTTAAAAAAGCTATATATCTTATTTGTGGAAAAATCATATAGCTTTGTCCCAAAAAGACTGGCAATATGAGGAAACTTCACTAAGTGGTTAGGCTATTAACAGTGAAGAGATGTGAGAAAACTTATATATTGCCACAGATTTGTCTAAAGATACCAGATTGCAGCTTTCAAAGATAATAGGGAAAACAATACTATTAGAAAAAGTTCTGCTCCAAAGAAAGCGGATACTTTAATCCCAGGAAGCACTAAAAACGTATAAGACTTACTTAAAAGGGTAAGGGATATAAGCTTATTCTTTTTAAGTTAATGTAGCCAGACATACATGGAAAAGCAACATCAGCAGGGGACTTTTTCAATTTGGGACTCGGTTACTTGGATGAATTGTACTGTACGGAACAAGTTGGTTTTTATTGCCCAAAAACACAGGATTATTATCCCTTATTTTAAAAGTCTCTAGTTACCAAGAAAGACATGTTGATTTGTTTTATGGTGATCGCATCCATTGATTTAGAGATTGGCCCCACTATCATTTTTAATTTGAGTTTTACCATTAGTATCAATTAATGGATTCGGAACAAGAAGGAAAGAAATGCAAAAATCAGAGTATAAGAATTTAAAAAATTGCTATCCGACGAGGCTAACAAAGAGAAAATTCTACTTAGAAGAAGTGGGGAATTCGGGGCTACTTTTTTATAAAGTAGAACCCGGAATTTTTTTTCTATTTTCAAAGTCGAAAAATTTTAAGTCCCTATTTTTCTTGGAGAGTATCCATTTATTCCAATTCAAATCAAATGGGTTAAAAAAGTTAAAAGTTTTGAACTCGATTCTTATTTTTTTTTAGAAAATTTCTCTCCTCTTT
>Ga0163217_1034454_pt1 | contig 11413 bp, 13 predicted proteins | sample SynspAceP_FD_185933 | JGI IMG/M metagenome (GOLD analysis project Ga0163217, IMG submission 185933) | Saline lake microbial communities from Ace Lake in Antarctica - Synechococcus sp. Ace-P (PacBio error correction) | ecosystem: Environmental > Aquatic > Non-marine Saline and Alkaline > Saline ... | reverse complement strand
TGGGGGGATGAGGGAGTGCTGGTTGGATCTTTGCTGTCGGAACACAAACGAGTGCGGGCTCTCGCGCTTGGGCGGCGATGGCGCGGTGATTGCGCCGGGTTGGGGCGCCTTCGTGGCTCTCGATCGCCTGGTTTGGCCAACCGGTGGTGCTCACGCGGCGGCGCAAGCCGATTCCCAGCAGCCGCACCCAGCGGGGTGCCCAGCGCCGCGCTGGCCATGACGACGTGACAGCCGCCCGCCGGAGCAACACAAGCGAAGGGCAGCCGGGGGCCAGTAGGCGGGTCCTGTTGGGGCTCAGGTTCGTGATCAGCCAGCCGCTGAGCTGTGCAACCGGATCAACCAGGCCCAGCCGCTGGCAGGACCAGGCTGTTTGCCCTGGAGCTTTGCTGGGAGGCTTTGTGGTGGCTGCCGGCAGCGCTGCGCGGGCCAGGCTGCGCCCCACGACGCCCGAGGCTGAGGCTGATCCCAGCCAGTTGCTGGGGGAGAAGAGCGGGTACCAGAGCAGGTCGCCAGGCTGAAGGGGATCGGATCTCCCTGTGGTTGGCCGCTTCGCACGGCCCGGTTGGGTGCGCCGATTGGTGTGATCAGTTTGTGGCGTAGCCAGGGCAGGCAGGCCCAGCACGGTGGCCAGGGCACCAGCACCTGCAGCCGCGCCCGTTGGCCGCAGCCTTGGAGAGCAGCCGAGGCACGGCGCCACAAGCGACCACCGGGCGCTCGCTGTTTGACGAGCCGGCCGCGCCACCGCCGGGCCGCCGCGATCGCTTGACTCACGGCCACCTTCGGTTATCGGCGGGCTTGCGCGGCCCGAGCAAGCCACAGGGCCGCGTCGCCGTGGCCGCAGCGGCGATTCCAGGCGGTGAATCACCCTCAACGCCGCAGGCGGGGCTGAGAGTGGTGAGGTGGGGCGGCAGCCGAATTCGGGCCAGCATGGCGTCCGCGCAGCCCACCACGCAGCAACAACGGCTGCCAGAGCGCCAGTGCCAGCTGGGCTGATTCGCGCTGTCGTGGCGCGGCCGTGCACGTGCGTTGACCAGGGCTGGCTCAGGCGCGGGTAATTTTTCGGGGGGATCCAGCAGGGATCCGCCCTGCCAGGCCTCCGGCAGGCAGCAGCCAGGCGCGGCAATGGTCACGGCGCTGTTAGGTATCGGCTGGTCCAGGCCGGCGCCGCTGATCGAGCTTGCAGGCCAGGCCTGTCGGCAGGTGCCCGCACCCAGATTCGTCGCTCAGGGCCGCCACCACCGCCGTTGTGGCATCGATGGGATGGCAGGGCATCCGCGCGGTCAGTTGCCGCAGTTTGAAACTGCCGTGGCCTGCAAGGACGTGTGGGCGTTCTGTCGCACATCTCCCTCGCACGTTGTGGCCTTGGAACGTAGGTTCTTGTGCGGCATGCGCCACTGTTGTGGGGACCTCATGAAACTTTTCCAGGAAATGCTTGGTGGGCGCCTGCGCCCTTGGTTTTGGCACCCAATGGCGCTACGGGCATCGGCTCACATTGACGGCGTCAACCGGCTACGCGACTCCCAGGGAGAGTCACATGCTCCAGTTCAGTGATGTGCAGCCCACCGAGTGGGCTACAGGCTCTCTCCAACTGGTGGAGCGCTACGGCTGCTGTTGGGTGGCTATCCCGATGGAACCTTCCGTGGCAAGGCCGCGCTGAGCGGGATTGGGAGCGTCTGCCTGCTCACCGCTGCTGGACGGATCACGAGAGGTGACGATGAAACTCCGCCGGCTTTGATTGAGGGTTTGAAACCGAACTGGTCCGTGCTCAAGGGCCGGGTCGATGGGCCTGGAGTGCCAAAGTCGGCGAGCTGGAGGGCAATCAGTTTCTCCACACCACAAAGCTCAGCGGCAAGCTCACTTTATTGTGGCGCAACTCCTATTGGCGGGTTCAGCCAGGGCTGAGCAATTGCTGGCCGTATTCAGGCGGCTCGGTACTTCCTGGTCGAGTTTTCTTGATGCTTGCGGCTACCGCGGGAGCTACGCTTCAATAGACTGCGGCTTGACTCCGACACAAGCTTCACGTAGGGATCTGTTCCGCATTCGCCTTTCGCGCCGGCAACTTTCCGGTCCAGCCCTTGGGTTATGGACCGTCGGCCTGAAACCTTCGAAGTCGCTTTGAAGAAGGCTCTGGGTGTCAACAGCGTTTGGCATTGACCGCCTCTCTACAGTTCCCGTCGGCAGAGTTTTTTACTGCACTGGTTGCCAGAGTTCGTCAGGATGACAGGCTTGCGTTATGGCTAGCGTCTACCCGGCTGACATCAGTTCTTGATGTCTTTCACCTACGGCCGTGCTCCGGTGCTTATTCCTTGGTCTGGCTCCGGTTGCTGGCCTGCTGGATGCAGGAGCGCGCGGGGGGGCGCGCGCGGGGGCGGGCGGGGGGGGGGGCGGCGGGGGGGGGGGGGGCGAGGGGGCGCGGGGGGCCGGTGGGCTGGTTTTTAGCATCAGTGCTAACATGGTATGCCGTAGATGGTAATCAACGGCGGCACTAACATCTTCGTTGCGAATTACTCCTGCGGCATGCGGTAACGAGTTCTTCAGTCAACGGGTTACTGCCCAAAAGTCGCTTGGTAACACGAGAACTTTGGCTTGCTGCGACCTATCCTGCACTCACTCAGGGTGGGTCTCGTTGGTCTGTAACAGCGGTAACGGCACTCCGTTAGCCAATTCTGGGCTTTGCTCTGTTGACAGCGTGAATTCTGTTGCATCAGCGCGTTTATTCTGCAGCTCTCCTAGTTCCAGTTGGACTTCTTCGATCAGACGGGTGGGCTTATATTCCCACAACGCGTGTATGTTTGCAGCTCTGCAGCGGTGCTCTGTGTTGAAGGACGTCATTGATCGGGCGCCGTGGAAGTGTGTGTGATGGTGGGTCTGCCAGTGGACCGGAACGTCTGTCATTTCCAGCTGCACCGCGCCTCGTCGGCAGATATTATTGGGCGTGTCGCGCCAAGGCCATCCGTTCCTTACCAAGGTCTGGGGGTTGAAAGATGACTCTTGAGATCTCGATATCTCCAACGACGCGGGGCCTCCTCGGCTCGTGCGCTCGCGAGTCGCGCTGCTTAATAAAGTTTCCAGGTTACCGGACATGATACGACGCAGTGGACACCTGCGTGTGTGACGTGAGGTGCACCACTGAGGTCAGCTCCAAAGTTGTGATAGGACGAACTTCAACAACTTTGGCGGTCTCGTCAAAGACCACCTTCAAGTTCTGATTTCAGCTGATTCAATCTTTGATCAGTGTAAACCGGGCTGACCCCTCACACGTCAGCCATTCTCCTGCTTCTTGCCGCGGGTTTTCGGTCGCGGCTTTTTTTTGGCCTTTTGAAATCTCTCTTTTGTGGTGGGCCCTTTGTGCTGTTGCTTTGTTGGGATGAGCCGGATTTGACTGTGCTGAGCGCAGTGAGCAGCGCTTGTGTCGGTGTATCGCTGAGCACACAAGTTTGTGATCAGATGGCGACCATTTTTGCGTTGTGCATTTCTGATACATCGGCAGCTTCACAGATCAGGACTATATAGGCTCGCTGCGCGATTCCATAGAATCGACTGTTCAGAATTTCTCTTGGTTGCATCCGGTTGCGTGGTGCTGATCAGATGGCCGCGCTTCTGATGTTTTAGCTGCTCGCTCGGCTCTATCTGATTGATGCCTTATTGACACCCTATGTTGAGATAGGATTCGACGAAAGAGGCGGTGAATCAAGAGTCGCTCGATGAGCATGTGCTCTCTCCGCGATGATTAGACGACGGGATAGAGAGACTATAAGTGGTCTCTTCTAATTCTGGTTGAGTCTCTCGGCTGCGGTTGGCTTGGCTATCGCAAAGTGTCACGGTTTCGCGGCAGGCGCCGCTGAGGCCGCTGGAGCGCGCCCTGGCTCATATCGCGCCTCTGCCTGGATCGGGATCACGAGGTTGACCGATGAATTGCGCCGGCTGAGGCAGAGAGATAGAGATATAGAGAGACTCACGCTCTGCTGTGTGGGCGCGCGTACGCACTCGGCATATAGAGGCGCGGAGTTGATCTCTGCTGCGAAGGGTGGTGACGTTCACACCACCACCGTGCTCCTATCAATGTTGAGCGCCCTTTCGTGCTTGGTGCGTCGTGAGTATGCGGTGATTAGCTCATCCTCTCCGAGTCCGCCCTTGGCCCTGGCAATGATGCCGATAACTACAACCAGCATTCGTCCACTCTCTAATTACGCTATTCGTCTTTCGTTCTCAATCTCGAGACGAGCTTCAGCCGGCAAGGTATTACTCGCTGTTCACCCGTCTTTCGTTCAGGGAAACTTCGAAACGCCTTTTGCTGGCGATGGGTGTGAAACATTCTGCTCATGATCGGAGGCAAGGCAGTTGGGATCGAGGGATATTCTATGCAGCTCGTCCGGCGTTGACAGGCTCTGTCGCTCTCGCGCGTCAATTCACGTTGTGTTGGCCCCCAGGCTAGAAATACGAATCCTTGCTGTGCTCACGCTTCCGCGTTTATTCATCGAGCAGACGAGGCTCTCGCTTTCTCTTGGTTCGCGGGTGCTCCTGGCGTTTTCCATATATACAGATGCCTTCGGTGCGCTGGGTTGCTTGCTCATCTGGTAGGACGCGCCGCAGAGTGTCGGAGAAAGGTCATGTGTAGTCGCTTCAGCTTCGACGGCGCCGCACGTAGCGTCTCGTTCGCGACAGCCGCAGCATGTTGGCAGGTCTTTGACGGCAATCCAATAACTGCTCAGGAAGCGAACTGGTGGTATTCAGTGTGTCTGCAGCGATGTGTGTGGTGCCTCGGCCGCGTCTCCAGTGAACTTTGTAGTACGGCGCTCAGTCGATATGTTTTCCTCGCGGCTATGGCGCTGCAGCCAAGGCGCCGTAACTTTCGCCGTTGGTACGCATCACTTCGTGGGCTCCTCTACAGTTGGTATCTTGGGGTGTTCCACCTGCGCGGAGCTCCAACAACTTTTGCTGTCAACGGCCTACTGGCAGCCAAGAACTCTGGAATCATTCCTTTCGATCAGGTGGGCTGGGCTTAACTCTAATGTTTTCCCGGGGAAATAAACTCATCAACAGCTCGGCAATGAATTCGAAGATCCGCTTATTCACCAGTGTGAAGCACAGTCGTCTCAGTCGCTGGTTCTGCTCGCCGACTTTCTCGCGAAAGATGGGAGTGAATTTGTCGTGGTCTGGTGCCAGTCGGATCGCGGATGGCCGGCCATACGGCTGTGGGCAGAGCCACCTTCGCCACCTCTAGGTTGTGTCTCCAGGTTCCCATTGATGGTGCCTACGCCTACAGAGTGGCGCCGCGCCCCATCGACGCCCAGACCTTCGTCTGGGAATGTGGTGACAGAGTCTCCAGTATTGCCGTCGACAGTGACTCAACATCTCGCGCCGGATGACTCCAGCGATTTAACTACGCCGCGTGCCTCTTGCGGCGTGCTGGAAGAGACTCCCTCCGAGTCGCTTCGTTGGCGATTTTTCAACGTTTTCTCGACGCGCAGGCTCTGATGTCGAGTTGCAACTCTTTCGGTGATATGTGCCGAGTGCCTGAATTGATCGCCTCTGATCGCCTCTTTCCTCGGCGCGCACCCACCTCTGGGCGCACTCCTCGCTCGCGGAAACGGCGCTTTTTTGTTGGTCAGGCCGCAGACTTGGGGCTCGCAAGTGAGCGTGGAGGATGATGGGGAGAGATCGGGGAGAACGACATTTATCGGGACTCGAGACATTTGAGCACGCTTCGCGCACACGAGTTGGCTCTGCCGTTGCTCGGCATGCTGCGTCAAGCGCGGTGCCGCTGAGCTCCTAAGGGCGGCCTATCGAACCCTTGGCCAAGCTGTCCCTCATTCCGTGTGGTGTGGGGCGGCCATGTGCCAAGCCTCTGGACTCCTCGCTCTCTCCGCCCCACGTCAAGTCTGCGAGACTCATGGACTTGTAGCTTCGGGTGAGTTCGAGTGATAGAGGCGTCGCGCTACGACGCGAGCGCGTGCGCGCTCGCGCTTGCTGATCGGGCGGCTCGCGCTCTGTGTGTGCGTGTCGGGCTCGCGGCGGCAGGTGTGTTCGGTGCCGTGCGATATCTAGAGTCGCGCCTCAAGCGGCGTGGCAGGTTCTTGCGCGCGGCGACGTGGTGTTCTCAGTAAGGTAGCGCGAGTCGATATGCGTCGTCGTGGCTACAGAACGCGTTGATTCAATCCGTTTCCAGCCCAGGGTGCGCTCGCCTCTTATCGTGCGCAATAACGCTTGTGCTGAGCGCCGGGCACCGTCGCTGGCGACGTTTTCTGCGATTTTGTCGAGATGACTCTTGGCGCCAGCGCGAGAGAGCTCGAGAATACTGGGTGGGTGCGGCGTCTAAGTCAGTCCTCGCTCGGGACTCTTAATGGCCGCTAGGGCGCGCCCGCTCTGCCGCGTGTGCTCGCGCGCGCTCAGACGCTTTCTCTCGCGACAGTGGTTATCGACCAGTGGCGGTGTGACTAGCCTTGTGGCCTGTGAATCTCTCTGAATAGCGCGCGAGACGCTGCGCTTTACACGCTCGCGCGATCGAGGAACTCCTCTCGGACGACGAGGGGTACAGGCTCTCGCTGCGCGAGCCAGGGGGCATTACGCTGCCGCGCACTTACGTGCCAGCTGCTGCAGGATCGCAAGCACTTAGTGGCGGCTGATTGTGTGGCGGGTGAAGGGCCGTCAGCCGACATTCCCTGAGATTGCGCTCGAATAGAAAAAGTCTACCAGGGATGGCTCGCGCTCGCGTCAACCAGGATCATCGGAGGTGTATAGTCCGGCGAGACTTGCAGTCGGCAGTTGGGCGTAGATCACCGCATTGTCCGCGGGCTCGTGCGAACTCGGTCGCTGCCGCTTTCAACAGAGTTGAGGCCAGAGTGGAGGGTCGTGCAGGCATACAACTGGCGGGAAGCTTCCCGGCTGGCGGAGTTTTCGGGCGTGCTTCGCACTCACCTTCATCTCCACAGAGGAATGCCGCTCTGTCTTTGATAAATGCTGGGTTGCTCGGATGATTTGCCGCCCTATCCTGCTACAGCTATGCGTATTGAGCCGCTCCGATCAGAGTTGTCGAGGCGATGTGTATAAGAGAACTGCGCTCCCCTCATTCTCGCGGACGCCTCGCCTGGCTGACCACTGTGACAATACTTTGGGGGGGCGCCGCTTTGCTCTTTCACCGCCGCGGACGCTCTGACGATTCATTCCACCGGGAGCCTCGGATTTCAGGTGCGTGGCCGTCTCTACCTGTGTGCTGTGCTGTTGCTGTGTATCGGCGTGCCGGGCTTCGTGTGGTTCATAGGCGTGTTGTGCGGCCGTCTGCTCGATCTCGCGTCTTCTCGGCTTGAAGCATAGATGTGTATCGCGCTCGCCCTCGAGATTGTCCGGTTTCTGGTATGTGCCCTATTGATACCCGTGTGGCGTGGGAAGCTCGCAGGTCTCCACCGGATCGCAACTCAAACTTTGGAAGCAGGCATCCTCGGCGGTAGTGATGCGTCGCAGAGGCTGTGTTTACAGACGCTCGGCCAGGGCCGGAGACCGACTGGTTGGCCTAAGTGTGGGCACGCTCGCTGGTGATTGGTGGCGTGTTCTTCGGTGGGGCTACACCAACTGTGGCTCGCATGCAGAGTCAGCGCATCGTTGCAAGCTCTGGCCCGCTCTGGGACCAGACGGTCGCGGCTCTCGCGTATTCAGCGGCTTGTGCTGGTGATGGTTGGACGCGCGCCGCGGGTCGTGCCTGGGCTTCATAGAGCCTGCGGGCAGCCTACGCCTTCCACAGCCTTGCCCCTGGCCCTGTTCGTAGGGCTCGCAGAGTGGTCGTGCGCAACCGCGCTTGTCGGGCCGTTGATGCGCGTGCTGCCTGGCGCTCAGGCACCCTTCCACCCCGCTCTGCTGCCCTTGATCAGAGGATGGAACGGCTGTGAATGATCCGGTGGCAGTGTGCTGATCTCGCGCGCGCTCGTGTCTCCTAGGCTCCTGGCCAGCGCGGCGGGAGCGACCACGGCCCCGGTCGGGGCTTGTGATCGACGTGGTATCGCCAGTTCCTCTCGGTGGGTCCTGTTGGGTTCTTGGGCGGCAGCTGGACCAGCAGTTGCTGTCCACGCTCGGCGGGGTTCGCCCCTATCGGTGCTGGCGGTGATGAGCCTGGCCGAGTTGATGGCTGGTGGTGGGGGTCACCCAGTTGTGGGCGCGTGTTCTGCTGGCGGCGTTATCGTCGGGCTGGTGCTGGAAACAGCCGACGTGCGATTCAGCCCGCCATGGAGGAGGCCCAGGCCGGCTCGCCAAGATAGGCCGAGTGCTGCTGTTTCTCTGGCATGGGCCTGGTGGTGATCCCCAGGAGGGGTTTAGGCGTTGCCTGGTCGTTGGCTTTGTTATCGTGTTAATTTTGTGCGTGATGTTGGTGGCGCGGGGCTTAGACTGCCTTGATGACCCCTCCGGTGGGAGGTTGTGTCCGGCTTCCGACGCTCTGTGGCAGGGGAGACCTTTCGTGGCGGCACGCTGCTCGCGCCTGTGCGTGTCCGCGGCTGCGCTCTCATTCGCCATGCCGTCTCATGCTCCGCGCAGGCGTGTTCTTGCGGGCGCCTGGATGCCCGCCCTGGCCGGGCGGTTGCGTGGCTGATGGGTTTTGCTCTTCAGGGGCTTTTTTGTTCTCTTTGGTGCCCTGGCCCGTCGCCTTCTGCTGACCACAACGTTCTCTGAGCGTGTCACGACCTACTCCTAGCCTGGGTTCCCACAGCGATCGGCACCTCGGCGATGCGGCTGTTTCTCCTGGGATGCACGGGCTTTGTTGGACGGGTGAGATTTTGGTCCCCTGGCTGCTGATTTTAGGGCGTGGCCATGCTGCACCGTGGTGAGCCGACGGACGCAACCGCCTTGGCTGGCCCTGGATCATCCCGCGCTGCATCGGATTCAGGCCGAATTCCCTCCCAGACGGCAGCATTGGCAGCAAGCGCGCTGGCTGAGGCCATTCGCTGGCGGCCGAAGGGTGGTAACCTGGACCGCGTGAACCGATTCGCCGGAAAAGCGTTGGACCCTGAGCACTGCGCCTGCTGTTTGGACAGCCGCGTGCAGCGACCACCGCCTGCGTGTTGGAAGGCGATGGCCCTGCAGCAGCAGAAACCTGCGGTGGCTCGTTGAAACTGGCTCGCGCGTGGGTGGTCATATGGCTCCGCCCGGAGCAGTCGCTTCGCTGAGACCAGCCAGCAGCAGACGATTTCTGGTCGGCTTTTGCAGCCAGTGGGAGGCGGCGGCGGAGAAGCGGCGGCTTTCCGGCGTGGTTGCCTTGCGCATCGGCATCGTGCTGGGAGCGACGGCGGCGGCCTCGTGCAAGATGTTGCGGTGTTCAGGTGGTTTCGGTGGCCGATCGGCACCGGGAGGCAATGGATGAGCTGGATCCAGCGCAGCGACCTGCCTGCTTGATCGCCTCGGCGCTCGAGGATCCTGGCTTTTGGCGGGCGTCTACAAACGCGTGTGCTCGCCCAACCCGGTTCGAATGAAAGAGTTCGCTTTGCCGGCCTCTCGGCAAGGCGCTGGGCGGCAGCTTTCTGCCGGGTTGCCGCCCCGGTGCTGCATTCATGCTCTCGGCGTACGGGCCCAGTGTGTTCTTGGAGGGGTCAGGTACGTGCTGGTGAGCGGCCTGCAGCACCAAGGCTCTCTCTTCTTCACCTTCCCGTTATCAGATTGCCGGCGCTTCGTGCGCCGCTGCCACCCCGCCCCAGCACCCCGCTGAGCACGGCAGCAGGCCATTCCGCAGGCCGATCGCCGGGTGTGAACAGCGGTTCCCAGGACTTCTGAAACGGCATTCAGCGGGCGCATCCAAGGCTTCGTGGCATGAGGCCCACGTGGCAGGCCACGGACACGGCGACCAGAGGGCCCGCCCCATCACCACGAAACACGTTCAGCACCAGGCAGGCCCCGGTCGATCCAGCCTTTCAATCGCTCAGCCAGGGAAGGGAAGGGACGCTTCAGCAGGTTCCAGCACCCGCCAGGATCTCTGCAACATTTCGGGCTGAGGCCGCCCGGACCTCGCGATCGCCGCTTCCCAATCTTTTGCTTGCGCAGCGTTCGGCCCACTCCGGGCCCTCGGGCCAGGGCTTGAGCTGGCTTGTTGAAGCGCTTCGCGGCAGGCCCATCAGGCTCTGCTCCGAGTCGGCTCGCGTCTGGTTGCAGGCAGCGGAACTCCCAGGCAGGCCGTCGCTGGGCCTCGGCGAAGGGCATTGGGGGCCAGGGGGTGAACTGGGGGGCTCCGCAAGCGGCCAGTATGTTACCACCGGTTTTGCCCAGCCCACGGGCTTGTCAGCGCGGTTGCCGGGTTCATCAGAAGCAGCAGATTTGGAGCGCTGCGCAGCACGTTGGGGATTGCCCCCAGCGCGGAGTTGGAGCGTCCAGGCTGCCGCGCCGCAGGGTCTGTCCCTCAATCGCCACCCTGTCCTGGCGGCAGGCTCCGCACTGGTCCCGGCTGGAATCTCCTTTGACAACGCCGCCGTCAGCCCTGAGCCGTTCCGGTTTCTGAGGGGTGGCGGCAGGCGATGAGCACTCCTTAGCATCAAGGCCCAGATTGCGCTGGGCCTCCCGGGGCAGGCGGCCTGCCTGGCAGGAGGCCCAGATGGCTGCCGCGGACGCCGTGGCGTCGCTGGCCCCAGCCAAGGCGGGATCAAGTGACGGGATTGCCGAGGGGAACTGCCGCTGCGCCCAGCTGGCGGCTGAGTCAGGCGAGCGCTGAGTGGCGTTCGCGGGAGCAGTTGCTGAAACACCGCGGACCGGCAAGGCGGTTATTCGGCTTCATCAGGCAGGCGCCGCGGCAGCGGCAGCCGCGAGCCGACCCTCGAGTGGGCTTGGGACGGGAGGATAGGCACCAGATAGGTTTGACAACAGACCTTGCAGTTCCTATCTTGCCTACTCAGCGTGCAAACGGTGTGACTGGACAGATCATTGCCGATCACCACCAACGAGGGGTCCAAATCCAGGCCGCGGCTTCGCCGCAGGAACAGCCCCAGCCTCGAACAAGGTAGGTGGCCTGGCCCTGGAGACACCTCCGGATCAGCAATGGCTCCCAGGCTGGCTGCTAACCCAGCGCCGGTTGCTGACACTCCCGGGTCTGGGGCCGAGCCGCTCAGGGCCCGCTGCCGGTATGGCGGCGCCGTGCCCCCCAGTGGCACAAGCGGCCACTGACAACCCGGGGCCTGAAGCCCGTGGCCAATCAGGCTGCGCTGAGATTCCTCTCGATTGGCATTGCTGAGCACAGAACGCGCGTCCACGGCGTTTGGCCTCCGCACCTCACGGGCTCACAGCTCCGTGCAACCGTCCCTACCTTCCTTCGAGCGTGCGCCAACGGGCTATTGCGGTCGCAATCCATCGGCGATCGAGGCCTGCAGGTCGGTCCGAGAGTTCAGGCGCCATCGCCGTGACCGTCGGACAAACCAGAATCGATGTTGCTCTCGCGCACTCCTTTAGA
>Ga0163217_1013846_pt1 | contig 11413 bp, 8 predicted proteins | sample SynspAceP_FD_185933 | JGI IMG/M metagenome (GOLD analysis project Ga0163217, IMG submission 185933) | Saline lake microbial communities from Ace Lake in Antarctica - Synechococcus sp. Ace-P (PacBio error correction) | ecosystem: Environmental > Aquatic > Non-marine Saline and Alkaline > Saline ... | reverse complement strand
AAAAAAGGAACAATTTTTAGAATCCCGTTCATTATTTTGATGTATACCTGACACAAGCGGGGCCATTTTTTTACCCAAAAAAGTTTAATGAACTAAAGGCCAATTTAAAGATTTGAAGTTATTGAAACAGTGGCCTAGGCTAGATAATTATTATCAAAATCCCATCTGACTGATTGCTTGAAAAAGAGCCAATTATTTCGTTCCAAATAGAAGGCCAAAAAATTCTTCTTTTATGCACCCTACTTTTTCGGCCTGAGGCCTAAAACTTCAGTCGCGTACTTAGTGAATGTAAATTGAAGCTTTAGCCAGCGAACGAGAAACTACTATTTTTATTTTTTTCTTAACGTTTCATCCAGTTAATGCCATCCTAAATGCGGTCGAGGTGTACAGAAACCTTAAGCGGTCCTAAATATCCCTGCAGCTACATTGTTTACAGATCCCAACTCCCATAAGTGCCTTACTTACAAGTAGCTGACCTTTTTAATCACGGATCTTCTTCTGTTATTTATGAATTTTTACTCCTAGACCTAACCCCGTAACTCCACTTTATAAAAGAATATCTCCAAAGAAAATAAAAAAGGGAGAATAGTCTCCACTATCCTCTAATTTGGGGCCATTAAGTGGAAGAGACTGCTACAATACTCGATGCATTACGGCTGCGGATAGATTTAAAAATCAATTAACGCCTACCACCCGTTATACGGATGTACATCTGTGCAGAACGCATGGTTACATGCAGTTGCAGCCCACTAAAAACAAAATTTCGGAAAAAACGAGATAAGTTCAGAGTATCGTAAAACGTATCTTATTTACGACGAAAAAAAATACATTAAAATATTTGGTTAAACCATCCAACATCCTTTCGACGGCAATAAGAAGTAAAAATTATCTGCTGCGTTAACCTTTAACGAAGAGAACATATTTATGCCCTAGTAGAAAAATCTACAAATTTGCAGATGAACATTCATGTTGTAGATTCTTTGCAGTTTACCGATGGTTCTATTGAAAAAAATAAAGGAGTTTAAAAAAATAAAGCTGATCAAAAGGCCTCGTAAATTTCACAGATCAAAAAGCAATTTGCCTTAGACCCAATGTGCTGGTCATTATTGGTGGGTATTAATAGATGCAGGACGAACGCTGACGGATGGCTTAAAAACGAAGTTCTTAAAAACAGTACATTCTGATCAGCCAAAAGCGGCCACCGCCTACTTCTTTAGAAGAACCTTCTATGTTCAAAAATGAAAAAATGCGCTTTTCTGCGTACGCAATCAGATAAAAACTATCGCTTATTCCAAATCAAATAGTACATTTTGATCCTTCAAAAAACAAGTTACATGAAACATTTAGTTTGTCCATGGAGATCTGCCGTTCTAAAAGCATAAAAAACTAATTCAATTTTCTATAAAATTACGAAGATTAAAAACGGAAAAGGTTAAAATACACCCACATGCAAGCCAAAGAGTTATTGGCCTAAAAACAAGAAAGCGCTACCCTACTCCAACTTTTTCTTTTAAACCCCGCGTTCCGTTTTATAAAACACTATATTATCCAACTAGTTTTTTTGGACGTTTAAAAAGGGCCTGGATTTTAAGTTACCCTAATGGATTGGTATTTACAATCGATATGCTGTTACTGAGAAGAAACTTTCGCAAAAAAACTAATTTTAAAATAGCAGTTGTTTTTTTGACTGTTTTGTACTGCTGTTTGTCTTTATATATTTTAGGACCTCAGCCGTAGATGTCGTGGATAAAAATGCCCAATAAAAAACTTCCTTTCCATTCAAAGTTAAGTTCTTAAAAATATACTTTTAAAGAATTCATATTTTACGTTATAAAAATTACCAGCAGAGCGTGTTGTCCGGTTTTAGATACTCGCCTTCTGCATTAAATCGTAGCGTTAAGGTATTTCACATTTTTCCACATGAGCATCTTAAAGAACGTGTTTTAAAGTGTAAAAAATTATGTTTTAGTTTCCTGTATTTCCTTTAAAACAAATCCTTTCATTTACTTTTTTCCATTCGAAAACGCCCCAAATTTTTTTTAAATAAGCGCAAAAGGTATTGTTTACTTTTCATGACCATAGTTAAAACCTTATCTAAAAAAACTTGTTTTCGTTGTGATATAATACCCATCGGCAGTTGGCTACTTTTTAAGAGTTCTGTATTTTCTTCAATTAACGCTTCGGTTAAAATTTCGTGCATCTAGTTAACACCCAATTTATTTTTTGTCTGTTCTAAGGCAAAATTGTTTCTGTGTGCCGAAAACCATCGAAATCCTTATAAAAAATTTGAGCTCCTATTTCACAAAGGCTAGTAGTTGCATCCGTGCTTGCCCGAATCTACTACTACAATTTGCATCTGCCCACCCTAAAGGATTTCACAAAAATTCTCAATGATACGCTTTCATTGAAAGAATAATAAAAAAACAGAAAATTTATTCCTGTCGGAGGTGTGGCCCTTTGTGAAAGTAGTCGTGCGAACAAATAAAACACTCAATGAAAGTTGTCATAACACTCCTATTTGTATACAGAAATTAGATGGAAATGTATATGGTATTTGATTAAGTATTGGTTAATCGCTGATTATACACAAGCTACTAAAAAGTAAATGTTCTTATTTTTGAACCAAGCACATAAGGCATTAGCTACATTAATTATCTTATGATTCGCTATACCTGGCAAATCTGGTGTCGAGTTTCAACATATTAAAAATAACGTATGCAGAAGAGATTAAATAAAATGCGTGAAGTAACTCCTTTCAAGGTGGTGGGTAATTGTTTACCCTACAGATACCCTTTGGGCATTGGCTGCGATGCTACGAATGAAGCTGCCGTTGCCAAAGTTTTTGCCTTGAAAAACGCAGATCTTTCAAAAAAAAACTGAGCGCTGGTAGCCTGAGTTTAGCTCGAAAGGCATGTTGAAGCAAGTTCCTGAAGTAGCTATGATCTCATAGATTTAGCGACAAAAACCACCAACAATTTGTGTGATGACCTAACCTGTTTTAGACATTGCTCCAAAATTTAGTTTCATCGAATTCAATACCAATAGCCGATTCGAGCCTCACGCCATCGTGATTAAGTTTTGCAGGTAGGGTGGTTGAAGTGAGGCAAGAGTGGCGAGAAGAGGACCATCGTGGCAACGTCCGCTAACCTCAGCGAAGCCCAGCACGCGTGATAAGAGTGTGGTAAAGAAATTAGTGCTGCTATTTTAAAAAGGTGTAACTATGTGGTAAATTTTGCGTCGCGTGAATGATAGATGAAAATTGTACAAGGAGCGATGCTCCACTCATCAATATAATTCAACTAAAGAATGACGAACTGTAAAAATCACCCGAGGAAATAAAGTTACCATTGCAGATAGATCATCAAGAAAGCTCCTTAGAAAATCCTATTTTTTCAATTGTTTCAGCCGCCGCAAAAAGCTTGGACATCGATTGCGTATGTTATTCGGTGGTTTGTACGCGATTTTTTATTAAAAAAAAAGGACTAAAGATAGCATATTGGTTGCGTATTGCAGTGGCATTGCCTTGGCTAAAAAAGTAGCCCTTAAAACTAAAAGGGAAAGCCCGAGTTTCTGTTGTTTTAAAAATTTTGTGTACTGCTCATGGTAAAATATGGGCGATATCGACGCACTTAGAAGTTTGTAGGGGCTAGAAAAGAAAAGTTACCAATGAACATAGTCGTAAGCTTGTCTCGTTTGAAAGGATGAGGTCCTTAGATTGATCCGATCAAAAAAAGTAAGGAAGATTTTATCCATAAATGCCGCTAGCCAATCTTAAATGACGCCAATTATGGCGCATATTAGATTCCATTTAATGGTGATGTTTTAAAAGATTTAAAAGATTCCTAAAATAATCCGGGACCACCCTTAGCACCAGGGAGGGATCCCATATTCTGCCACTCGAATCCTTTGCGAATCCCCGGATGAACGGGGCCATTCGATTGCGAAAACAACTGTAACTTTACATTTATATACCGCTTCATTCAGAAGCCATTTACAAGCGCATAAAACGAAAAGCTATCAAAAATTATTTCAAAAGAAAGCCGTTGTTGTTTGCGACGAATTTACATTATAATTCTGGCAAGCAGACCAAAAAAACCATTCCTCTCGGTTTGGCCGCATGCTGCATCAAAAACAGAATTATTTATAAAATATATACTCTCTCGGAACTAAACCGGCCTTTACATTCACCGCATTGAAGAAATAAGAAGGAACGCCATATAAAGATAACTATCTGCAGCACCCTAGAAGGTCGTAGATAATATCGCAAAAATACGACATCTCTGCTTGCGTTTGGCTGCCACTTTTTACATGAATAGTAGGGCAAACCAGCACCGACCAAGCGTTTTTCGACAAAAAAAATTGGCTGTTTGGACATTCCATGAGTAGAGGCATGAGTTATTAGGATCAAAAAAAAAAATGGCCTTTATAAGCAAACTTTAAAATGACTTAGAATGCTTTAAAATGAAAAAATGAAGTTGTTCAAAAAATTTATTGGTTCTTATGTGATGAGTTTCTCTCGGCCTATCGCTATTTTCAAAAAGGAGGATATTGCGGACCGTAGTTCTGTCCGTTTAGAAGAACTGGTTTTTGACGCAGAGAGAATCATTATTCGACGATTTTAATGACCCCTTTGCGAACTTGAATATCTCCACAAAAATAACCCTACAAAACAGAGGAAATACAAGAATAACTTTACAACTTAGTTCGTCAAAAAAGCATAGTAGAGGTCGGTGAGACGAGATCATATACGGAAATTTTCAAACCCTCCAGTTACTGGAGAGGAAATAATGAAAAACATTCAACTTAAAACCTTCTAAAGAAGTGGGTGTTCTAAAGAAGCTATTAAAGAAGCCAATTTTTAGAGGGCGAAATTCTAATGAATACGAAGGCCGCAAAATTTTGATGTTTGCTAAAAGCTCTATAAAAAAATAATGTATCCGGAACTAATGATTTAAAGTGACGCTAAAAAAAAATCTTCGTTTTTCTTTAATCTTATCACCTCTATTTCATTCTCTAGATCAAAAGTGTGTAATTTTGCATTCAATTTATGACATGATGCAGAAACACTTTAGAAAAATAGCTAAAATCTCTTTAATTCTCGTTTATTTAGTCATCATTAGCAGGGCTTTCGCTGTGAGAAGGACAGGCCACCCTGAATGGGTGTCCGATTGCCTAAATGTGTCGGATTACATTCCACCTTTACCGAAGAATTCAGCTTTAAACATGGGATGCTGATAAGAGTTTAAAAAAGGACCAACTAATTATATTTGATAAATCTCCTAAGAAAGCGCTAAAAGCGACCTTATACAACAGCTGAAAGCTATTTAAACGAAAATAACTGGGAATTATAACGAAACACGTATTTACCGAATCTCTAAAATTTTTGGCATACATGGATAGAGTATATCATCAGCTTTTAGGGGCTTTAGCTGGCTTAGCCACCCTGGTATCCTAAAGGCAGGTTATATCATTTCTAGTTTATTGGAAAAAAAGCCAAACGCATTACCCTATTGTCATGGTTCTGGTCATTTGGAATGGGTTTTCAGGCCTGGTTAGGAGCTACTGTGTTTATTCTACTTTTAGGCCCATATTAGAATAAGCGCGTTGCATATGCTTATTGCTCTTAGTTCATCTCGTTATGCTGTGGCTCCCTCTCTATCGTCTATTTATACCTCTACTCGCTAAAGATAAACCAAACAGTGGAAATCGCAAAACCGCCGTCTTTTTCTCAGTAGTCCTCTTTAGTCTTAAAATACGCATTATTCAGGTTAAGTTTTAGGAACTCATGTTCGAGAATTTGTTAGAACCTGCAAAACAGATATTTATGGCAGTCAAGCTAAAAACCATAATGGTTAGCTGATCCCACGCTTCAATTTAATTCACCCGTTCGTTTTTCAGCTGGTCGTAATTAAAGCGTTGAATTCTTTATATTTGTTTTTTTAATTGCCAAACTTTCAAAATAGGCCTTGTCAAAAAATTAAGGGCGTCATCTTCTTATTGGGCCTTTGAAACTTATTATCTGGGATAAGAACCATGTATAATATATATGATTTTCGTTTCGGTAGCCAACCTTGCATTGTGGTTGTAGCCTGACCCTGCTATTTGGAGGTGCAATTCTAGGTTTACTTTTAGAAGCTTTTAAAATGCGACAAAAAGTCCCTAAAACTCTAAGTAAACTTGCGGCTACCTTTTAAAATCAAAAGGTAATGATTTACAAAAATCCGTATAATTTTAGATGCAGAAGCAGATTATCTTTAGGATATTGAAATTGAAGCGAGCAGCTCAGTTAGAAGATTTCATAAGCAATTTACAAACAGGCAATTTGGGTTTTTAGGAAACGACATGGCATCTTTTTACACCTGTGTAGAAGAATGGAAATCAAGACGGAAAGAAATCCTTGCATGACATCAACGATGTAGACAACTCAGAGGCTGCGGATTAATGAATGAAAACGTTTTAGAGATATGATCATAAAAACAATCCTAAATTATTATGTATATGATTTTTAGCATGTGGACGTCTTTGTGGAATATTAGCTGATATGTGGGATTAAATATAGTATGTGGGGTCTGCGATAGCCTTACCCGAACATATTATGTGAGTTTTGGAGAAATTACCCGATGCTCCGCCTGAAAAAAAATTCGAAGCAGATCCCACGTTGATTTTGACGATACTTTGATAGTTACGGATGATTTAGATTTTGATGAAATTGGAATTAAGTTTAAAATTTTTAAAAAATGTTGGAATTTCTAAGTTTTAAGTTTTAAGTTTGTATGGGACTGAAAAAAAACAGTTTTAACTTTGAACTTTGAACTTGAACTTTAAACTAATCAATAAAAAAGATTTTCCGCCTTCGCGAATAATGATAGAAAATAAAAATAATTTAATGATCAATTTATACGCTACCCAAATTAGATAGCATATCCCTGCATCGCGTTTGCGGAATAAAAATAAAAATGAGGACTATTTTTTATCAGGAAACACCACATAAGCTCCCAATTGATGAAAACTTTTACCGGTTATTAAAGGAATATTTTTTTAAACCTTTTCGCGTGCAAAAAGGAAAGGAAAAACTATTTTTCATTTAAATGCAAATGAGGTCGTGATGTTGAATTCAACGAAATGTTTAAAAATAGTGTCTCTGTTTTTAATATGATCCCGATTTAGATTTTCATTGCGAACTCAAAGAAAATAGATCTTATTTTATTTGCAACGTCTAACCATACCCGCATATTAAAAGTGGCGAAGTGTGAGTGTGGGTATTTAACCGGACTATTGTTAGATAATGTAAAAAAGTAAATGCTGTTGGATCTTTAGAGTGAGTTGTAAACACGATTTATTTCATATTGATAAAGAAAAAGAAGCAATTTAGACAAGTCATTAGTTCAAATCAGCCGGTATTAATATTAATAATTAGATGAGAAGGCTGTTTACCACTTTTTGACGACGAACAAAAGAAGAAGGCTTTAAAAAATTTATCTGTAGATAGCCAAACCGGTATGATACCAATAATTGGGCTTGAAGATTTTTAGGAGTGGACGCCACTATTCTTGATGATAATTAAGGACTAAAAAAACTATTGAATTTTGTCAAAAATTCGCGTTATAAGAGTGTTGTGTTTGACAAATGCAGAAGACAAACAACAAAGAAGGTTTTGTTCATAACCGGAGCCGTAAAACAACCACTTTTGCAAAAAAGCGATTCTTTTTGAAGAAACTAATTTTTTTGAAAAGTGATTTGGATAAAACCCAGCACTTAGTTCCGAATTAAAGCACTACAAAGAGAGGAAAGGTCCTAAAGTAACAGTGTTTGAAGATGTTCTAGTTTTGATATTTGCCAAAATAAGCCGTATCTGATGCCCGAAAAACTAAGATTAAAAACGTAATACATCTAGACACCCAATATCAAATTAAATTAGATTTTATAAATCCAATCTGCGGAAAGTTCGTAGAAAAAGGATGGGATGAAGAAAACAAATGTATTACTATTAGTGTATTTCAATAAAGAGCAAAAAAAAGTTTAAGTACTTACAAACTTAATTTTTCGTTTCTAAAATTTGTTCATACTTACGTTCTTCATAATTACTTTTACAAAATTCAAGGGCGAAGTATTAATACTTCGCCCATTGTTGTGCTATAGTGTAGAGAGATTGACAATCGTGGGTTGAAGTTCGTATTATTGAATTTAAATAATTCAACGTTTTCAGGTGTTGAAATTTGCATCCACTAGGCAAGCTTTCAATAACCTTTTTATCTATTTCCTGAACTTTTTATCCGTTTTGTACAATAGAACGCTCCTCTAATTTATACTGATCTATTTGATTTTTAATTGTAGTTTATGCGCGACCTAGTTCTACCATCTTTTGATAATTTTTCTTTAAAAAAGTGGGTCATTATACCTTTAACTTCCCGTCAAAAGCACTGCTGATCACCAATCAATCAGCACGTATTCGGTACACGACATGATCAAAATCATGCAAGATGGCACTATAACGTAATTATAAGCACGGCATATCCCCCAATAATTCGAATCCATACATCGTTCATTAACTTAACAAATTCTTTAAAGCCCAATTGTGCTTTTTCAGATTCTGGACAATTAGGCAACATCTCTTTATAAAAAACATTCCTGGGGATTCCCGCTATATGCTCTTCGATTAAGTGTTTTTATAGACTAAAAAGTTAAGGTTATTATGGGGATAACATGTGCTCTAATTCCAAGCCATTAAATTCCGAGAAGCATCTGTTTTTTTAATGTTAAAAATAAGTGAAGTTTATCGTTTAAAATATTCTTACTTTTGATACGGAAAGGTTTAGAATTACCAAAGTGCAAAAAAAAATCCACGCATTCATATTTAGTAGTTAAAAAATTTTTCATCTCCCACATCAGATAATAAAATAGATACACTTTCTTTAAGACTTAAATCAATTTCTATACGTCATTACTCTGAATTAATATACTCGTACCACAAAACTGTCTTCGTCATTTTGAATCGTAGACGACCACAGAACCTGAGAACCTAGCAAATCTTCATTAAAAAATAGGTAGTGCTATGGTTCTGTTATAGGGGATTCAAATAAACTATTTAATTTTTGGGGATAAACTGGGTGTATGCCGGCTTTTTTTTTCGACTGAATCTTCTTGAGACATATTCAGAGATGCTTATATAAGGTATTTTAAAGTTTATCATTAAATTTCAAGGGAATCCACGAAGAATATATTATAAAAAAAATCGTGTTCGGTATCATCTTGATTTAACCCTCCACTATATTTCAACCACCGTTTTAGCTTCAAATTCAACTAACATGGCCTGACTACTTCACAACAAAGAATTGTTCCTACATCAGGTACTGTTAATTTTACAGGACAATTTCTTAGTTCAACATGCAGAAGCATTCTTTATAGTTTTTTTATTTTTTATTTTTACTAGTGTTGGTATTCCCAAATTAGTGATTTACATTATTTACCACCTTTAAAACAGGAGTAATAATAGCGCCTCTGGTACAACAACAGGCTATTACCTATCCACTTCAGAAACTACAAGCTTTACGTGAATGCCTTTAAGGAACAAGCGGCCCCCAATAGCAAGCTTTACTATATTAATACAAATCCGGGCCACCTAAATATACCTACGAATGTGATAATATATTACTATGTACAGAATAGCAATACGGGAGTCCATTTTGGTCTAATAGCGGCTTACGCTTTGAATCTAATTCAGGTCAGAATTTTATTTAAGTAAAAACTATCGGCCGGAAGTTCTACAGCGCGCCAATCTACATCTTACGGCCAAAGACGGCAAGCTTTGGGAACAGCTTTTAAATGGGGAGGCACGCTTAACTATGCCACTACCGAAGCGACATTTCTACCTTCATTGGAAGTCATGGCAACAGAAAACAATACCACCATAAGATTTTTTGCTATGACCCAATTGTGAGTTATCGATTAAAAGCAATGCCGTATGGACCCAGGCATTAACGAGTAATACCATTCGGGTGGTGCTTGATGCCGGGGAGAAGAAAGTTATGTTTTAGAAGATATACCAATCAAACCAGCTGCTAATGTTGGACGGTTGGTTGGGAGCATCTATACAATCCGATAAAAATGATTGTCATCAGCCAAATGGTGGCCTCAATTACGGGTAGTTACCATCCAGTTCAGGGAAAGGGGGGGGGGGGGGCCCGTTTTTTTTGATGCAGTATAATCACCCGTACCTGAAACAACGTTGGGAAAAGGGACTATATTTTTGTAAGAGGCGGTGGTCAAGACTCTAACAGAATTCCTTATAGTAATAGCTACCCAAAAAAACAATACGCAAAATTTTTGTGAAAACGTTCTCCGCCACGCCAATGGCTACTTATTAAATAATGGTGATTTACTTTATCGTTCCAGGAACTAACTACTCCTACAAGTTCCCCTGGGCTAAACATGTAGGTACGAAAACCTCATCAAAAAGATGCCTGATGCGTATTAAACTGCAGGTAGCAACGGACGTTCAAACGGTTTAGACTAAAATTTTTGTGGCTCCTGCTTAAATTGTTTGCATCCTGGATACGGTCGGATAATATTCCAGGAATTAGAGATGCTGCGAACAGGTACTAAACCTAACAAGGTTGACAATCCAACCATACATCGCTCCACATTGGTGCAACAGCGGAGCAAAATATCCTATTCGATGGATCTGGGATGTAATCCAAAGCCACATCCATAGCTGTTGCTCACGGAAATACGGACTTGAGAATTAACTTTCTATATATACAGTGTTTTTCACACTGGTAAATGTGGTGGTGAAAATTACAGGTCCTGTGGCGTGTGGGCTTCTTTGTGCAAACGGAAACCGTGGAATCGCTGGTACTTTTCAGGCTTTGACGTTAGCTCCCAAATGTAGATTACAAATTACCGGAAACCCATTGTTTACCGGGTTTCTAATTTAGAAGTTATTGTGAAGTATTTGATGCCTATCAGTGGTTTTTTGACGGAATCCAATCGCCGGAAGCCACAGAACTACAGTTTACAGTCCGACTGTAGGCCGGCGACTATTATGTACGGGTTACTAAAGGAACCTTGAGCTACGATTCGAAACAAAAACTTAACCAAGCCTATTATTGCGATTCCCTGATATACAAATTGCTTAAAACAGCAAATAAAGACAGAAAAGTAAATGAGGGCAGTACCATTAGGCTTTTACTATGTTCGTGTTGCAAAAACTTTTGCGTTGATTCCAGCGACTAATTTAGTTGTAACAGATCGTTCTTCCTAAGATGGCTTATCTAATTAGTTCGTCTAACAGCCAACATAATTGCACAATGGAGTGCGCCGAACTGGACTATCGGGAACTTTAACAAAAAGCGGTTTCAACGCTGTCAAAAGGAACCTTTACGCGAGTAGTAGGCGCAAGCAAGGACTCAAATTC
>Ga0163217_1044810_pt1 | contig 11414 bp, 17 predicted proteins | sample SynspAceP_FD_185933 | JGI IMG/M metagenome (GOLD analysis project Ga0163217, IMG submission 185933) | Saline lake microbial communities from Ace Lake in Antarctica - Synechococcus sp. Ace-P (PacBio error correction) | ecosystem: Environmental > Aquatic > Non-marine Saline and Alkaline > Saline ... | reverse complement strand
AACTCCGAAGCTGACGTTTGCGGCTGTTTATCACGACAGCGAGGTCACGCTGATCGAAGATATGTATGGACGAAAGGCGCTATCTTTCCTCTGACCAGATGACCGGGGCTTTTGCCTGCGCTCGGCCGCGATCTGATCTGGGCCCAGCAATCGAGGGACTACCTTCGTGGGCCCAACGCGGCGATGCGTTCGATCTGATGGGCGTGGAAATGCCGATGCGACACGGATTGCCGGCCGGGATTGCCTCGAATACTTGCGCAAGCTGTTTATTGAACAACGATTCTGGCTGAGGGGGCGCTATTTCATGTTGGCGCCGCGCGATTGCCATATCGACCACCCGCGCAGCATTTGCCGTCGGGCACCGAGCGATGACCATCTCGCGCCGTGGAGTCGGTCTTACAGCTGCAGCTGTTTGCAGACATGAACATGACTTTGTGCTGACCAGGCGGCGGCCATAATGCTGGCATCGTGTCTGAAACCCGGCCATCGCGGGCAGCATTTCCGGATCGCTGAAACGCGCGGGATGCCCCTTGGGTCGCACGGCTTGAGTGGTGGCAGCAAACGCGGCATTCATGACGGTCGTGGTGACCTGCCTTTGCGATTGGCTTGACAAAACGCTCTGCAAGCCGTCTCACCGCCTCGGATCGGCCGCAGTCGGGCACCTGCAAGGGCCCTGTGCGATGCTCCCGGGGACTAATGTAATGGCAGCGATGAAACAGCCAGATTTGCAAGGTTGCCTTTGCCGTGCGTGTGATCGAGCCCCGGCACTTGGCCGTCGGCGCATTCGCTTGTCCACCGCTGGGACTGTCGCCGTCAAAGTCTCTGATCCATGACCCTTCGAACGTACTGCAGCGGCTGGTTCCATCATTGGCAGATTATCCTTCAACAGGCTCGGTCCCAGCGTCACGAGCAGCTCGCGCCAAACGTCCTCCAGCAAAAAAGCTTATGCCATTTTCTCGATGGTCAGCGCAGGTGGCGTCGAGTTGCGCTGACGCAATTCCATTGCCCTGCCCTCAGGGATTAGGATTGGTGATCCGATCCGGGACTGGTACAAAGGGTACGGTGCGGAAGCTTGGCCAAGGCCTTTGGAAAAGCCAGGGGTTCAGCAGAAGGGTGTCCCCCGACCTGCTCAGCCCAGCAGCCCCGATACCTGCGCGGTAATCCATCCGGCGCCGCTCCGGCTGTACCAGCTGCACCCCACCCGCCTTCGTGCGGCGCCAGTGGAGTAAAGCGTCGGCGGCGTCCCCACAAACGGGTAGGTTCACTTTGTAACGGTCGGCGCCGGCAGGCTTCAGCGGCAATGATCGGGTTGAGCATGCCGAAAAAGCTGCCTGCGGCATTCGCCGTCACCAAGTTTGGCGTTTGCGCCAGAACTACCCACATCCGCGCATGGCTGTATTGGCCACCGTTTGGCGCCGCAAGCCCGGTGGGTACCCTGATATAGCGGGTTCAGCGGTGCGTGCGGTCGAATGCGGCGTGACAAGGCAGCGCAGACCGGAAATCGGGGCGTACCAAGGTGTTCGGTCATTGACGCCTCGCAGTTGCGCGCCGTTCGGGGTCGCGGGCCCGGATAAACGGCCCAAGACTGCGCGTACTGTCGATCCGACATTCATCGGAGGCAGAAGAGCCGGGGATGGTGCCGTCAGTCAAACGTGCCGCGTCGATTACCATGCACCGTCCCAGCCTTCGCCTCAATGGCCTCACAACGGCTTTTGCGTCGTGACCCCCGCCACCGTGCGGGCACGTTTGCTGGCTCGCGGCTGTCGGCAGGGTGCCAATCATGCCGTATGTGCGTCAACAGCCATCCGAGCCACGCTGGTGCCTTTGCCACCTTCGCCGAGCGGTTTCATTTCCGTCGTTTCCAGTCGCCGTGCAATCAGCGGCATGCGTTCTCGCCTGTCAGATCAAATGGCCTGATCAGACCTGCGGGCGCAATGTTAAAGACTTAACTTTGTTTTTGACAGGGTTCGGCTGGAGAATCATCATGCGCGCCGGTGGGGCGGCAGGCCCTTGCAGGAAGGCAGGTCCTCCATCCAGAATAGCCGCATCACCAGAAAACAGCAATATATTGGTGGCCACGCCGGTAGCCCAGGCCAAACCGGGATCGTCCAGATTTGTGGGTTGCGAACCCCTTGGCCGATGTGGCAGCACGTGCTGCACCATTCCCCTTCAGGAATTGGCGGCTTTGCCCGCACGCAAGGTGCGCCGCGTATTCTCTGGTGGCTGAAGGTAAGCTGCCAACCGGGCTTGAGCTGTTCGCGAAATCGTCAGGCACCGCTGGCCCTTAGATAGGAATGAAGCGCGGGCCAATCCGAACAGGGCAAGTGATCTGATTTACAGCAAACCACCATTCAGACATGATGTCCATGCGCGGTCAGGGGCGAGGTGAACTTGCACGCGTCAGCAGAGTCTGCCAATGGTGGCTCACGGCTTGGCAGGTGTCATCCAGATCGGCACTCCGCATACGCTGGAATCAGGGCGCTGGCAGCGTGCTTCGCTGTCGGCTTGGCCGATTTCTGAAACCAATTCGGACCGCCTCGCAGGTTTGTAACGACAACCGGCGTTGCAGGCGGCGCAAGGGTCAGGGCCGGCCCGTGCGCCCGAAAGCGGCTTGCTAGATTGATCGAACACGGTGGGCAGAGGTTGCACCGGGGCCAATGAACTCCGGCACGTCGCTTGTTGTACTGCTGGTATCCGCACCAAGATCGGCAAAGGCAATTGCGGCCGGAAATTGCGGTGTGAGGTGTTCTGCAGCAGAATAGCCCGTTATGGGGTCGGTTCTTGGTGGTCACGAAAGGCCGGTGGCATCCGGGATGTTGGCAGCCCAACACCCATTCGGCAAGCGGGTGACCGATAGTTTGACGCACAGCGTGATGGTTTAATTGCTGCAAAGTCAGGCGGGTGATTCTTACGGATGCATCAGTGGCACAAAAACGCACCTGCTGGGCGATGCCGGCTCTTGCTCTCAAATGTTGTGTAGCCAAAAACCATGGCGCGCGTATAGGTGCTGCGCCCTTGATCGGCAGCGCCGTCGGCGTCCAGACCTGATCTGTTCCAAAATCATGCAAGTAAAATCGCCTACACCGCCGGGAATCGATGACGGGTCGTTCGACAAGGCGTTATCTGGTTTCGCGCTGTTTTCTGACCAAAATGGCCAGAGCGCCTCAGCCGCACCTGAAAGCAAAACTCGGGATTGGCGATGGAAATTGAATCCACGGCGCAGGGTGTTTGTCGCGCCATCGCGCAATTACGTTCACATCACATTCGCGACCATCTTGGTGTTGGCAAACACTGTGCATTGAAGAACTCTAGCATCGGCACCGCAGGGCTTGGCGGGATTGCGACTGGCGGGTTTCGCGATAGGAGCGGCAATTCCTCGCGGAAGGCTACGAGAAAACTCAATTTGCTGATTTGATATCACGCGTTCGCCACGATCAGCCAGCCGCGCCATGGGCAAAGCAGCATGCGCGCGCGCGTCAGGGTGATGATGTTCGGATCGCAGCGTGTTGTATGCATTGCTTTTGCGGGGTATCGAATTACCGTCGCTTGTGGTCGGGACTGGCGGCAGCGACAGCTACTGTCGATGGCAATTTGCAAATCCTGAAACATGGGCGACACGCGATCATTCAGAATCACAACAATCAACAGCAAGCTGCCGCATCCCCCAGTATTCTGCGCCGTTAGAAAACCCTGTCTGCAACCAACGGCGATTTCTCCTGGGGCATCGATTCAATCCTGCACAAGAAACAATCGGCAGTCACCGGAAATTACCCCAATGCCAACAGGGCCGAATTGCCGCGGCGGTGCCTGCGTGATTTGAGCGGCAGGGCCGCGCGCAAGCGCCCGTCAACTGCGCTCACATTTGCACCAAGGGTTTGAAATCGGGCGGCAGCGCATGGCTGATCCAGATGGCGCAGTTGCACCTGGGCTGGGGTCCACGACAGGTGGCCGCACGGGCAAAGCAGAGGGATCGCGAGGTGGCGGTTCCAACAAGATTCAAGAGGCGTCAGGCGTCTCCCGCGCCCATGGTCCAGAATGTTCACGCGGGTCACCCGCTGCCGGAATGCTGGCGCGGCGGATTGGAAAAAATCGATCGAGACTGTTGGCCGTCGTGCCGGAAAGCGGCGTTTCCGCCATGGCGCCTGTTGAATTAATGCGCCACCGGCCGATGAATTTTGCCGGTCGGTTTCAATCTTCGATCGTCCGGTTTTCAGCACCCTCTACAACGGGCAATATGCGCGCCCAACACCTCTGGGTCGGTTGGTCGAGCGCCGCCGCCGTGTGGCGATGGATAACACAAGCTCTGGCAGGTAATCGGGTACAACGAATCTTGGAAAGCCGGATTGCGCCTGATCCGCCGATTGCGAGCCAAGCACCAGTTCGGCGTAGACTTCACCATCGGACTTCGCGCGCGGTAGCCGACTGTGTTTGGTCACGTCACGCGCCGCGACCTCGGCAATCATCCTCCCGCGACACCACAACCCTTCAGTCGTGTATCAAAACTGCGGCGTCGAGTGTTAAAAGCCGCATGGTGTTCGCAGAAAAACCGCGCGGTGATCCGCAGTATCCGCGAGCAGCGGTTGCGGCCCGAAGACCACAGCTTGCGGTTCTGGTTTCGGCAAAGTATGAACGACCAAGCGCCGCCTGGGTCGCCTCTGATCGCCACGCGGGTGATCGCAGCTCGCGCCACCGGCTGAACCCTTCGCCCGCTTTTGCAAGTTCACCATCACGCCATAATTTCGTTGGACAACAGGTGCGCCGTCGGGGACCGCTGTTGCCGGGTCCCGCGGAATACCGCATGTGGGCGCATCCCGTTGAATCTGAACGTGGCACCCCAGCACGCCTTTTGTCGTGGCGGGGCAGCTGGTCACATTGCGCGGCACGCGTTCAATGCAGCAGCAGTTCGGACGCTTGGATCTCGGTTCGGCATGGAACAGATCACGCAAGCGACCATTTTGCAGCGTATGTTGGCGATGCTGAGCGATTGTTCATGCTGATGAATGGGCCTGAAAATTGCGCACGATGGTGGTCTTCGCTTTCGCGCAGGCGCGCGGGGTGAAATACCGCCTCATAAAACCGAAACGACTGCGCACCGAGTGCCGCGGACCTGTCAAGTTTGCACAGCCCCGACAGGTCAACCAATTGCGCGCCAGGCCCCGTGGCCATAGAAAAAAGGGGCCACACTGATTATCTTCGCGCAAGCGCGCTTCAGACCAAGACGGGGCCGCGCCAAATTGGAATACTTGATAGGTCATTTTCCAGAATCGCGGGCGTTGTAGTGGAGGAATTCGAAATGCCCCATGGGGAATTCCATGGTCGCGCTATACTCTTGCTGAGGGCAACGGACCAGGCGGTTTTCGTCTGCTCCAACACCGAATCCGACTGGCGCGCGCATCACAGGCGGCATGAGATATTCAAACATTGTTGCCAGACCATTGAATAAGTGCCGACCCGAGCGATGGGCGTGGCGGACCGGCCCAGCCGAACAATTTGGGCGTATCAACATCGCTGGCAATGCGACATAAGACTGGCAGCCGCGCCTCCGATGCCAGAAGGTCATAACAATTCGCGTCAAGCGGTTGGGTATCCGGCGAAACCAATGGGAGAGCAGTTTTTTTTGTCCGACTCAAGCAAGAAGCTGAAATCATCTCATTGGCAAGGCTTCGCGCCATCGCCTCAACTTCAACGAGCAGATTGCGTGTCGGTACTCCCGTGTGATCGGCATGTAGTTCTTGCAGCCGTTGTTGGGTAACGCCTGTCAAAACCGAGATCGGATCCCCGTCCGCCAGTTCAGCGCCATTTTATTGGCCGCACATATCAAGAACTCAAACTGCCAACGCGCGAACGAGCAGCACCGCCACAGAAGTTCCGGCCCAGAAGCTGTGCGAGATCCGCATTTTCGGGACGTCGCCTAGCGCCTGCTTCGCAGAAAAGGAGGTGTCGCCCAGCGATTGCCGGAAACGGTGGATTCCCGCGGGGGTATTTTTCCCATCACACACGCTGCGCAACTGGCGATCAGATGTCCGCCAATTGCCGCTGTCCAGTAGATATATAGGCGGGAGGCCGACCGCAATCGCGCGTTCATGCCAGTTCTAGACATGCCACGATAACGCGAGGCATTCTGCCGGATCGTGTGTAAAGTGTCCTCATCCGGTTCAAGCGCAGCTGTTTGACCGATCCAACCCATGTCGCGCGCCCACGATGTTGAAGCAGATATTAGTCCTATTGTGTGGGCGAGGTTCGGGTGGCTCCGCAGGTCTTGCTTTTCCTTGAAATTGTTTCCGGCGCAGAAAATGTTCTTCTGCCGTCACCGAAGGTTTCAAAACATAGCGCCATGTCAGGCGCGCGATTCAAAACGCAGTGTGCGTGCTGATCGTTGGACAAGGTGCGGCGGGCTGGCGACGGCGACGCTCAGCTGACGATGCGGGCCAGGACGAGCAGCCACCCAGCCAACGCAAAAGCGCATCCAAAGCAGCATGGCGGGGTTTGATCCATGCCGCCATAGCGCAGGCACCAACCCAAATATCACCCCGGTGCCAATCCGCAGATACTGCGCCGCCTCGACGCACCGCACTTGCACCCCCAATGCGCCGCGTCACCATTCCAATGTGCGATGAGAGATTCGCAAGCCGCCAGATCGTCCTGACAATAGGCATCTGGCCACCAGATTCCGCAAGTTATCAGCCGCAAGACTCATTACAGCGCGATCTGCCAAGGGCAGCCAGCGTATCATGGGCCCAGCTGCAAAGTTGACACTTCGCAAGTGACGTACGAACTTGCCGGGGACAATCCGAAAGGCAAGGGCGAGCAGGCGCGGCAGGGCAAGCATCCAAACCCAAAGTTGTCCAGATCAGCGCTACCGCAGGGGAGCATCAGCACCGACAAAACAGGTCAGCACGCGCCATCCGGTCGCCAGAAGTGGAATCGGCGCAAATTGTCGTCATCTTCAAACGACAGCGCCGGTATGCTTGCCAGTACGGCAATCCTGCGGCCAAGATCACGGAAGGCTGCCAGTCCCCCCGCCACCCAGGGGGGCCCGATGGCGGCGGCGAGAATCACATAATTTGGGTTTGGGAATCCTCCACCACCTGCAATATCCGACGCCAATAGCCGCGCGGGCAACCAACGCCCTCAAAAGATCATGGCAGGCATGGCATTTTGCGGGGAGAACGGCCCGCGAGGGCAGCCGCGAAGGAATTTCTACGTCATAAATCCCTTTTGCGGTGAATGACCTTCGGCAACAGATTCTGATAATGTCTTGGACGTTGCCGAAACATAGGGTCATATACCGCCAAGGATGGTTAAAAATGCGTTGATAGACGACCCATCTTTACCAAGCGGCAATCAGCCGTCACGCGGGTTGCAAGACGCCATACCAGCGGTACCGCTGGACCCGCTGTCAAAACCGGGGTTCACGGATGTGCCATCTTGCCGATCATCTGCGCACGAGTCATGCAGCACGCGTCATCGCATCCAGGTGGGTGATGACATAACGAATATTCAAGGTGGCAGCGGGCTGCTGATCACCGATAAACTGGTGTCTGTTCCCCGCGCAACAGTCGGTTCGTCTCGGTCGCTTTGCCGCGCTTTCGCTCCAGCCCATCAACACCTTCGCCAGGATTCCAAAGCGGTGGCGGTGCAGAAAATAGAAAAGTAGGTCCATGTCGAAGGGTAGCGGTAGGTTTCAGATCGGCAATCGACGCCAATGCCGTGGGACAGCGCACTGTCCTCGCTGAGGTCTCGGTGGCCCATGCATCGGAACAAGTGCATAGTGCAACCGCCCCGCCGGTGCTTGCCAGATGGCGCACTTTCCAGTTTGCTTATCTGTTGCGTGTACTTCATCGATTGTATGCAAAAGAACCGGCTGCAACAAGGCTGCGCAGCTTCGGCGGGGATGCCCGCTTTCATTCGAGACGGGGAGAGCCGTTGGTGCCAACGGACTTGCTGTATGATCAATTTTGGCGATCCCCGTTTTCCACTTCGGGTCGTCATCGCAACCACGTGAGACCAAGAATGAGCAGAGCCGCAATGGCCCGGCACCCTCGCCTGCGCGAGAAGCGAGGGCAAACCCAGGGGAAAACAGCGAACGCACATAAATATGCCGCACAGGTTACCCCGGAGCCAAGAACAACCAAAATACGGCCCCAAATCAGCGATTGAGGGCAACTTAACGATGGTTTTTGAACTGCAGCGGGTTCCAGCGCGCACCGTCCGGCATCAAACGCAGTCCGGATCGCGGCTGCTGACCGTGTCACCCGTTTCTGCCATGAGCAAGCATTGCTTCGGCCACGTCAATTTCGTCTGCATCCGTCACCACGCGCAATGATCTCAATCGCCGTGCGATTAGCGGTTTCGGTGGGAAATCCATCTCCTCAAAGTGAGGCTGCCCGCAAGCCGCGCAATTCAACAAGGACTGACCTCTTCAAAGAAATTCTGCCAGGTCCATGTTCAGGACACATGCCGCATAGGGTAACAGATATTGCGGGCATCGTGGCGTTCGGACGCATAAGCCGAATTGCTCGCTGGCGACAAACCTCCTCGATAGGGGAGCCTTGCCTGCGCAGCCGATCCTTCAAGCATGCAAAAAGGGGCGTCTTCGTCGGATCAAACCCGGCGCAGACGTTTGGCAATTTGCGCAGCATCGTTTCAGCAGGGGGCGTTTCTCATAGGGACTTACCGGCAATTTGCATGGCCGAAAGCTGCGATTGGCCCGCGGATTTTCTCAGCAGGCCAAGACAGCATCCAAGATAGCGTCGGCTTTTGTCGCAGCACTTGACCATCAACGATTCTCCTGCGCCAGCGGCGCTATTCTCAACAGCACGATGCGAAGGTTAATCGCGACGGCCCATAATTCCCGCGATAGAGGGGCTGCAGTTTGGTTGGCGCGCAGTAGCCGCTTTAGCTTTGGCCGAAAATAAGGTGTCAGTGTGCGCAATATAGGGCCATTGCAAGCCAGGGGGGGGGGGGGGGCAAAACCGCCGGCCCGGGGGGGGATAAAAACCCCCCCTTGCCGGCGAAGGGGGGGGGGGGGGGGGGGGGCCAATTTTCCGGGGCCCCCCATTTTTTTTTTTTGGGCAGCTGGATTGTATTACCGGGCGAAGATCACCGCGGATCTTGACGCAACTGCTGCTCGACGAGGGGAATTGTCGGAGCAGCCACCTCAGCAGCGGGTGTGATCGTCGTCGCCAGCTTGTGGGCCGGGCGCGCTCGTCCGGTGGCCATGCAAAAAACAGCGTGTGTCCTAAACCGCGAATCCAGGGGAACGCGGCACCCGAGGCCCTGCGCCATGGGACATGTCTGTGCGGCGGCCATGTCGCGATGATGCTCTAGCCGGTTTTTTTTTTCTTTCTTTCAAACCCCCCCCGGCCGGGGGAAAAAAAAAGGGGATTTTTTTTTTTTTTTTTTTTTTTTTCAAGGGCCCCTGAATCAGAGCTGTGCCTTTGCCACAACGCCAAATTGGCTTTGTGGCATTTAGCGCCAAGTAGCGCCGTGGGATAGCCGACTCCAGATCTTGTCTGGAATCAAGGGATCAACACTGGACTACGTGTTGCGTGATCTTGATGTGACGCGGACGCCCCTTTGATGCGATCCTATTTGGGCACATCAACCTTGCTTCGCCAAGCCGCAGGGGCGCCAAGCTTCGTCTGGTTTTCCGCCGGCACGTTCAGCGCGTTATGCGGCGGGCATAACAGCCCATTTGGTTTCTATTATTCCAAATCCATAGCTTCGTCCTTTCATATCATGGCGAGTGACCAAGGATTTCGCGACTCGTTACTCGTTCGACCTGTCTGTCACGGGCTCTGCGGACAGTTTTTGTCCAATGCTAGCTTGCGAGGCAGGAACCCGCCCCAGCTGAGGGGCCTGACCAGCGGATTTGCCGTTTCTCTCAGGGTCTAGTGGGGACGTTAAATTGGACGCGCCGCGCGACTCGACCGACTTTAACCGGCCGCCTGATGCGCTTTAGGCAGCCGCAAGCAGCCATCATGGTTGCGCAATCATTCCGAGTTCGGAGAACCGGAACGCCGTTAGCGGCACTGGAATGGTTGGCCATGCAATTCGATCGTCAACGCAACCTCGCCGCCCCACGCCTTTGGCGTGTTATCAAGACGTCCAAAATATCGGCTGTAGAATGTAAACGCCCGACTGCAGGCATCGCGACTGTGCGCGCCAGCGGTGGTTTTTCCACCATGCCGGTGCGGAATGCGCACGTCGCAGAGCCGCTCAGTGAGAAGATGCCGTATGGCAGTTTCTCCTCGGGCACCCGCATTCGCGGCGTCATGTTGCCCTCCTTTATAGTTTCTGCCATTTCAGAACAGGCAGCGCGGCCATGATACGGTCGTTCGGGCAGAATGACCGCGAACGGTACCTGGCAAGGTCAGGGGCCCCTTGCAACACAGGATGGCGTGCCCAGGCCCTTCGCTCGTCTGCCGTTGGCATAGATAACTCGAACGGGGCGAGGCGGTTCTGGACCCTGCCCCCGCGCTTTTGGATTGAGAGACCGCGGACATTGCGAGAAGAAATTCTCGGTTTGCCGCTTGGTCTTACTGACCACATGGACAATTCGTTGTGCACGGCGTCGGGTGGCTTATCCATCGCCAACTGGATCCCGGACGATCATAGCTGGCAAACGTCCTTTTCGTCACTCTTGGTTGCGGGAAAGCATCCGCGTGCCTTGCCAGCGGCAGGGGAGTATACATCTTTTGCGACAAAATGTCGGCTCAGTCATGTTGCATTGGTCCCCAACACCATGGTTTCATTCGTTTTATGGGCGCAGCACAGCGGGAATTCGGTTTCCCGAGATGAGCACGCCACACTTGCAAGAAGACAGTAAAAACTTCAAAGGCGCCTCGCCCTGGATGCAGGTTATTTGAACGCTGTTGTTGATCAATGCAAAGCGGTATTCGCCGTTTTCTTAGCCGGGCTGCGATGGAGCTTTTATCCCCTTCGAAGGATGCCACTTCGTTGCGAAAAAAGTAAGAAGTTCCACACCAAACAAGCAGGGATCATCGTCGCGCCATATCGAACCGGGCAATGGTCACTGCTCGCAGGGAAATGATGGAACGCAGAAGCGGAACGGTGTCTTGACGGACGGAACGTGCCTTCATACCCTACGTTCCTCTGGGTTTCCGCAATTCCGTTAGTGGGATTGGTTTCACGGGCCGCCGGGGACCGAGTTTTCCGGCCTGCCCATAATCCGTTGGAATCAACGCGGCACGCCCTCGTGCATGTTTCGTATGGGAACCCGGTTCTGACCGCGTTTGGCATGGGGGGTTCGGTGGCCCGGCATTGCCTTCAGGCACACCCAAACATCTCGCGGTTCGGGGGCCGGAACCTTGGCGGTTCTGTTCCAGGGCAAAAGGAAGCAGGGGGGCCTAAATCTCTTGGTTTTTTTCTTCTTTTTTGTGTTCCCGGCG
>Ga0163217_1087697_pt1 | contig 11415 bp, 9 predicted proteins | sample SynspAceP_FD_185933 | JGI IMG/M metagenome (GOLD analysis project Ga0163217, IMG submission 185933) | Saline lake microbial communities from Ace Lake in Antarctica - Synechococcus sp. Ace-P (PacBio error correction) | ecosystem: Environmental > Aquatic > Non-marine Saline and Alkaline > Saline ... | reverse complement strand
TTGATAAGGCTGCGCCGCAAGAGGCGCATTCGTCACTCAGGATATCGGAAGGAAAATTGCTGCGGGCAGCGTTCCCTGATTGTGCACTTTCCTGAAGCGGTCAGGACGCAAAGGAAAGTGCTGGCAGTGCGGCTGTCGCGTTCAGAAACGACGGAGTGAAAAGGGCTGGTATCGCGTGGTTCCAAGGCAGACATTTTTTCTTTAAAACCTAAAGGATTTCGCAAACGATTCTCGGTATGGCCGTTCCGCATAATATGGTTTGTGATGTCACTGCGCAGGCTGAACTTCGCAACGGTTGGTCGCGATTGCGCAGGAAGGGCATTGGACATGCAGTTTGCTATAGAAAATAGGTAACTGCACAGCATGTTGGGTTGGAGGGGAATATTGTGGGACTGAACGGGCTCAAGCGTGAATAAGGATTCATTGTGAGGTTACAAAACTTCCCATTTCTCCCTTTGCGGACGCTGCAGGCGCGCCGCCTACTTGAGGCGGCGTATTTGAAGCAGCTCGAAGTGAAAAGGCGCTTGAGAGCGGATTCATCGCGCTGGAACGGCAAAAGCGGCTCTCTTTAACAGTAAGAACCAAGCAGCAGCCCCGTCGGTTTGAGGCTTGAAGAGCACCTGCCAAGAGCGGAGCAAAAAGCTTAGGGTAAATCCGACGCCAAACGGCGGTCAGCCCGGCCATAAGGGGAGACGTTGCGACAGTCGTGTCGACGCCTGAGCCATTATCATCATCATACCACAGGTTTGTGGAACGCTTGCGGCGCGGCACTTCAGCCAAGCATGGCAGAGATTACTGTGGTGCGGTAGGGTGTTGATTTGCCAGTTCGCCGGCCGTTCAGAGGTAAACGAGCACGGGTTAATCTGTGTCGGTGTGGCGCAGTGTGATTGCATGTCACGCCGCGGGCGCTTCCCTGAGGGTTGTTTGCAGGGCAGTTCAATACGGCCCTCGGATCGCCTGGTATCGCCAAGCTACTTGCAACCCTATATTGCATCCCGGAGGAACGTTTCTTTCTTTGTGTTGTCTGCATCTGTTTGGCCTTTTCCAGTCGTTCAGGCCAACTTGGCCCGACTATTCGGGCGACAGCTGATCGCACTTCACCCTTCGCGAAGGCATATGCAAAGGGGCTGAAATGGGCGCAGTGGGCGGTCAAGCATCTGGATTGAGACCCGGCTTTCGGTGGCTTGGCAGAAACAGTGAGCATAATGTGATTGTTCGCCCCTCCGAGACTCCGCGTGTCTCGTCCCGCAGAGGCGATTCTGTCTGACCGGGGTCTGCGGGCTTGTCGTGCACGATCACTGGGCCCCGTATTTCAGATGGAAGTGTCCAAACGCTTGTGCAATGCCCACCATCTTCGCGAACTCCAAGCGCTGTCGTGATTGAGAAGAGCGGGGCCACCGACATGAAAACCGTTTGCTGTCGCCCAAAGCCGTGGCAGACAGCTCCGAACCGATGATTGCACAATTGGGTCGGGCGTGATGGCGGTTGAGCTCCCTGCAGCGTTTACGTGAACATCCTCCCAGGCGGTGGATTTTCATTGAAGCCAACCCCCTCTGCAAGCCATGTCCAAGCCGGAAAACGCCGGGCGGTCGCCCGAAACGCACGACTGGCCACACCTCGCGCTGCGCTTGCAAACGCGCAAAAGACGAGGCATACGCTTTCTGACAGACCCCCAGCGCCTTCACCAATATGAAGCTGAACGGGATTTTGGTATGCAAGTCAGGCAAAAAGTTATTTCAGGCTGTTTTCCGCGCCGTGCAGGGGGGCCGAGATTTTCTGCTGCTTACGCACGTGTGGCATGCCCGCACGCAAGGCAGGGTGGTCTGTCATCGAACCTGATGAAACGTTCAGATCAGTTGAATTCGCACAACTGCGCTTCGGATGAAAATCTGTATCACTGCCAAGGGCCATTCAGCCATGCTGTGGCAGTTAGCGAAATAAGCAACAAGGATGCTGAGATGCAAAGGCAAGCACAAGGGGTTCTCCGGGCAAATAAAAGCAGGGGTCGCACTGTTCTGCGGCAGCGGATGCAACTGCGGCTTGGGGTGGGTGGTGGATTCCTGGTGCGTGCGTTGGCTGCGTGATGCGGTTCGGGAGGGGGCTGTTGTCACCCGAAGTAACCGGGGCACCACCGCGGGCAACGGGCGGGGCCATATTTCTATCGACGGCGTGTGCTAGGGCCGAGGACTTCCAACTTTGGGACCATTAGGAAGAGGCATGGCTTGTTGCGATGCACGGCCGCGCCAGCCTGCCAACACTGGCCCTGCCCCAACAGCGAATGACGGCCCGTGGCAATACCACGCCGCGATATCGGTGCGGCAAAGCCCGCCCCACTGAGGGAACCCGGGACCGCCAGGGCAAAAAGCGCTGCCGATGGTTTCGGGCCCGAGTTGAACAGGCATCCGCCCAAACACTGATTGAGACTGCGATCAATCACAAGGCCCAGCGGGTGCATCTGCCATCCTCGCGCAGTGTTCGCGGATGCGATCATAGACCACGACATTGGTCATTTGACTGGAATAACGATCAGCGTGCGGCAAGCGACAAAGCGGTGGGTCAGGTTTCCCTCCCATCCATTTCAGGGCGATTTTCAGGCAAAGGTCTTGGTAAACGGTCCAGAAATAGAACGCGATTGGCCCCCAGTGGCGAAATGCCACTTCAAAACGTACCCAGATATAGGCCAGCAGTCGCCAGCACAGCAGAGGCCAAGGGCAGCCCGCCCGCCAGACAGATCGGGCGCTGAAACTCGGGCCAACCAGATCAATCTTGCTGCGAATCACAGCATCGGGCGGGATACTGGCTGTCGCCCGTTCGCCACGGCGTTTACCGTGGTCCGGGTCCTCCCCCACCTCCGGGGGGCCCCTTTTTGGGGAACGCGGTCAAGGGCCCTGGGTCGGGATCTGCAAAGGCTTGCAGCTGGCATCGCCCGGGAACGAGTCGAGCCAATGCTGCCGGCCATGTCGGACAGGGGTAAACCAGGTTCTTGAGCGGTAAAAAGCCACCATCTGACGCCGCCGGTAAGTCGATCCCAGCGTCAGGCCCGGCAGGACCCAGCGCGGTCAGATGCCGGTACAGAAACAGAACGGCGGACAAAGCCAGCGCCACCCGCCTTGGCGCATAAAAGCCGAAAACTGCCCGGCCCGCGCCATTGCCCGACCAGGCGGCGCAGCCATGATTACTTTGGCTTGCCGACAGCGCAGGATCGCTTCATCATCGGCGCGCATCATACGATGGCGGTCAGCTCGAAGAATCACGACTTTGCGGGTCATGGTGACAGCAAAGCCCTGATCGCGCCGCGCCGACCAACAGGAACCAGCATGGCCAGGAAGCTGTTGTCAGGTTGCGATCAAGGATAGTGGCCCGCCGGTCATAGCCAGGCGCAAGCCTTCATGCAGGGCCCTTTGGCCGTCTACCTCGCGGATTGCGGCTGAATTCGGAATATTGCTGTCCACCGCAATACCAGAACAGGATGATGCCGCAATCCCCGGCAAGGTCAGCGTGGCCCCCGAACCCCAGTGCTGACAGGTCAGTTGACGTTCAACCCAGAAGCCGCTCGCCAGAGGCCCCACCGCCGTAGAGGGACCATCTACCACCACAAGCGCCAGTCCAGCGCTCGGTCAGCATGCTTGGGCAATGGAGATCGGCTTCCAAAGCGCGCCACGCTGCGCTCCTCGATTCACGTCACGCGAATGCGGGCAGGCACCTGAGCTGAGCAGGACAGCAAGGTGTCTGTGCCTCGTCACGGTGATCTCGGTTGATTTTGGCCTGACCACCCGAATTGCCTGCTGGATCACAGGGGCAGTCAGAACCTCGCCATCCAAGCACACGGCAAGCGTTGGCCGACCATTCCGGCTGTCAGGTGGCCAAAACGGATCGCTCGCGGCGCGTCAAGCCAAAGATGCATCATTGGCTGTCGGTTTGTGGAAAGGGCCAGCGCGCACGGTCAGCCGGTCACAGACAATGGCGACCTGTTCCTCTTACTGGCATTTACCCGATTGCATCCTTTGCTCGGAAGAGAGGTCACACCCGGCCGTCGGAGGGAGCAACCAGTGAAGCTCTCTTGGCGGTTGATCCAGCAAGGCCGCCAATCTGTCCGGATTCTCGATACGGCATCTGCGCCAGATGCGGTCGCTTGCCGACCCGGTTATCACGGGTTCGAACACGCCCACCTGATCGGAACACGTGAGGGTTCATTCGAAGACTGCGGATCCGCAGGCACGGGAGCGGCGCGCGGTCCGCCGGATCTGGTCAGGGACGGCCGGATCTGGTTGTCTGTCCGTTCCAGCAGTAACGGCCGGCTGTGCAGCGTGTGTTGAAATCCGCACTTTGCTGGATCGCACATTCGCGTTGAGTCATCTCGTTCAGGATCAGGGTGGCGCCTTCCTGTCATTTCGCGGGGGCAGCGGGCTCGCGCAGCGCCGATGTGCGCGTGCGCGCAAGTCATCCGTATTGTGCTTGGCCAGAGCTGGACGATTGACCGCCCAGCAACAATGAGGCGCCTTGCAATTCCTATCCAGCGGGACCACTGCGCTGTTGTCCATCCGCAGGTGCGCGGTTTGCTGTTCGGCATTAAAATTGGACGGGCCGTTCGAACTGCCAGTGAGCAGCAATACGGCATAGGTCATCGACCCATTTTTTAGGTCTGTTTCATTTCGGGATCCTTGGGGGACTGCAATGTGGTTCGACGTTTGAAGGGGTCAGGCAACGGCGTCCTTGTGCAAAGGGCCGCAGATGCGCGCAAGGGGTGGGTTTTAGTACCGGCTGAGGTTAGTTCGTGCGCAAAGCCGGCGACATAGAGAAGACTTTGGATCGTCTGATTGCGAAAAGGACTACAGGAACTATTGTCTGCGGCGACGTCGCTGCGTGCGCGGCATTGTTCCGCTGCACGCGGGTTTGTTCGGCAAGAACAGAACGCGCTTGCCGGCCTTGGAGACATATGCCTTGTTCGGCTCGGGCTTAAGGTCGGGCAACAACGCCAGACAAGCGTAGCGCGAACAGGATCGCGGCTGCTTGGTCCTCAGGAGACTGTCCGCTGTCTCACCCTGTTGCGCTCACGACATAGGTGCATAGGCAATCAAATTCAGGACCCGACCAACGTCCGATAGGTGGGGCGCAACACCAGCAATCGCTGTCAGCAATACCGAGGCCGCAATTCGACGACCGGGCAGGTCAAGGGAAGACGGCGGCAACCGGTATCGGGGTGATCAGGCGGTCACACAGATGCGAGGATGTTGAAGATGTTCGAGCGATGATATTGCGTTGGCGGATCTCGGGATGTTTGCGCAGCGGCGGCAATAGCGAGTGGCAGTTTCGGCAACGAAGTGCAAACCGCACGATAGTCAATTCGATAAACAGCTCCGAGACGCCGAATCCGCGCGATGGAGACAGCCAGTCTACCAGAAGCGTGCGCCACCATTTCAGGCGCGATCAGCCCGCCGACGACAGAGGGGGACACACCCGCGTGGGAGGCGGTTTGGCGCCTTTTCCTGTTTTTCGGGGGTTTTGCGGGCGGCCAGCCTGCGATAGGCCGACAAGATAGGCGATTTCCGCTTGCGACAGGTCAGTCTGATGACGACCACTGGCCCATCGCAAGACGGGGGACCAGCACGACTGGTAGTATCGACTGATCGTTCCCGGCGCGCGTGTACGCCAGTACGCGGAATTGGCGACCAAGCAGAGAGGCCGACATAGAGTAAGGCGTTGGCTATGTTGACCTATTACATTCGAAGCGGCCCGCTATCTGGACCGCCGCGCAGCAGCTGCATTGACCGAACGAGCAACTCAGGCGTCGAGGTGCCAAAGGCCACGACCGTCAGGCCGATCAAAAGTGGCGGATATGGCCATCGCGGGCAATGTCGACCGTGCCACGCACCAGAGTATTCCGTCTTTGATCAAGCCTTCTCTAATACCATTCGGTTTGCTTTGATGAAGGGCGTTGGCGAGTTCAATCAGCTTTGCATGAGCGCAGTAGGGCGATTTTGGTGGCTTCAGCTTTAATCTGGCTTGATATTTTTGGCTTGAGGTCGGGTTGAATTCATCGCGACAGAGCTGGCATGTTAGAGGCGTCCCTCACTACTTTGCGACCACCTGAATGGATTGATTTCTCGCCATTGTTCAGATTGCGACGTGTCATTCGCGCTACTCCAGTAACAAGCCACCTGCTTTCCGGTCCATTTACTCCGAATTTCAGGATTCTATGAGAAATTGGTGAAGCACAGACGCACCCATGCAGGAAGTTGGCGGAGAATTTCATTGGTTCGCCAGGTGTCTTTGGAATTTTCAGAACGGTCAATCTCAAGCATTAATTACAGCGATTTTTCTTATTCAACTTGGCCAGCGGTTTTACTTTGACGAGCAAGTGATGGGCAGGTTGTGGGTTTTCAGACGATCATGAATGCCGTTCTATCTTGATCATCCGATACTGAATGAGGCGTAAATCCTTAAGGTATGTTTGTATTTTTTGTGGACTGGCTCATTGGTTGTAAGGCAAGCATTCCCCGGCGGCCATGCTTTTTGCATCAACGGGTCGGTTTGCGGTACTTGGTGCTTGCGCAAATCGGCGCGCCTGCAAAGGGTTCCTTTACCAAGGTAAAATGCGACCAAGGCGCGCTGCAGCCACCCGGGTAGGCGGTGTTGCTCATAAAACCAACGCGGTTTTACGTCGTCTGTTGCGCAGAACTTTGGAAGGCGGCCTAATACTGCAGTGGGCATTGGCTAAACGACATATCTTCCGCGCTTCAGCGTGTGAAATGTCTAAAGTGGCTTTTTTGGAGAATATCTATACCAATGGTATCATCGGGCTCTTCGTAATATCTATGCTTGTCTAGAGGGCTTTCCGGCCGCTCTGTATCGTTAAGGCCTGTGGCGAAGTGGTGGTTGATCTTACTTCGGGTGATTAGGTCCTCAAGACCAGCTTAACATCACCACACCAAGGACAAGATTTAAATGTTCGTCTGTGGCCTCTTTGTTTCGCACAAAGCTGGACTTTCATAAGACAGGGGCCTCCCACCAGAAATAGCGCGACGATACCGCCAAGCGAATAGAGTTTACTCCAAGATCGGTTCCTTAACATTGGAGGGCAGGTTGTTGCAGTTTGATGTGTAGACGGCGATGGCGCTTTGTCACAAGCCGCGCAGGAAATAAATGGCGGGCAAAGCGGGAAGGGAGGAATCACTGATACCTTGATCAGCGGGGATTCGTGCACGGGAATCGGACGAATTCGCGTCCATTTGAGTGTCAGGCCGGATTCGGGTGAATCTGTTTGGGAATTATGCAGCAGTCATTAGCCTTGCGAGCTGGCGGGAACCTTGGAAAAAGGGCGATACGGGGAAGCCCGAAAGCAGCAGGCAAGGTTTGCGGTGATTTGAAGGCTAGGACCAGTAATGATTTTCGCTTTGCTTGGAATTTTCTCTTGCGGGGCAATTGGGTTATTCCCTAAGTAGCCCCTCACGGCGACCGCAGAGACGCGGCGCTGCTGACCGACGGAACGACGGAGCGGTGTTCTTAGGATGATCGGGGTGAGGATTTGGGGATACAGATTGGCGGGTTGGTGACATGTTTAGCCGCTTCGTGTGATTTTGTCTTCTGGGTTTACGCCACGTTTTTTGACATTGCTTAGTATCTGAAGAGATATGTGGGCGGTTTGGTTCAGTTCGATGGTCGCGTCTGTATATCGCGCGGGTAGGCGGTACCCGATGACCGGTGTCAGCTTCACTGTTTGGCGGCTTCTGGTTTCTGATGAACCTGGAGCACATCAAACAGATGATGTCCAAGCCTACGCGGCTGGAACGATGTGCAGGTTGAACGTCAAGGAATGGGAGCACACAATTTCAACTTGAAGTTGATCCTGAGCTCAGAACGAACGTGGCGGCGGCCTAAAACCATGCAAGTCGAGCGGCACCTTCGGGTGTAGCGGGCGGACGGATGTTAGTAACGCGTGGAACGTTACCCTTTTTCTCGGGTATAGCCTCGGGAAATGAGAGTCATACGTATACGCCCTCGGGGAGAAGAGATTTTATCGGGGAAGGATCAGGCCCGCGTCTCGATTAGATAGTTGTGGGGGTAATGCTACCAAGTCTACGATCAGTAGCTGGTTTAGAGGTGGTCAGCAACACTGGGCTGAGACACGGCCAGCTCCTACGGGAGGCAGCAGTGGGGAATTTAGGACAAGTGGCGCAGCCTTGGATCTTGCCATGGCCGCGTGAGTGAAGTAAGGCTTAAGGGGTCGTAAGCTCTTTCGCCAGAGATGATAATGACAGTATCTGGTTAAAGAAACCCGGCTTACTCCGTGCAGCAGACGCGGTAAATTACGAGGGGTTGCGTTGTAGAATTTGGGCGTAAAGCGCAGTAGGCGGATCAGAAAGTTGGGGTGAATCCAGGGCTCAACCCTGAACGGCTCCCAAACTCCTGTCTTGAGTTCGAGAGAGTGAGTTTTTGGGGGAAAAAAAAAAAAATTTTTTCTGGGAAGGTTTTTGAGAGTGAAATTCGTATATATTCGGAGGAACACAGTGGCGAAGGCGGACTCACTTGGCTCGTTACTTGACGCTGAGGTGCGAAGAAGTGTGGGGAGCAAACAGGATTAGTACCTGTAGTCCACACGTAAACGATGAATGCAGTCGTCGCGGTAGTATACTGCTCGGTGACACACCTAACGGATTAAGCATTCGCCGGGGAGTACAGGTCGCAAGATTTAAAACTCAGGAATTGACGGGGCCCGCACAAGCGGTGAGAGCATGTGGTTTAATTCGAAGCAACGCGCAGAACCTTACCAACCTTGACATTCCTTGGACCGCGGAGAGATCCGTTTTCTCGTAAGGGACCAAGTGACAGGTTGCTGATGGGCTGTCGTATCAGCTCGTGGTCGGGAGAGGTTTCGGTAGTCCGGGCAACGAGGCGCAACCACATCCCTAGTGCCAGCAGGTTAAAGCTGGCACTCTATGGAAACTGGCCCGTGATAAGCGGGGGAAGGTGTGGGATTGACGTCAAGTCCTCATGGCCCTTAACGGGTTGGGCTACACACGTGTGCTACAATTGGCAGTGGGGACAATGGGTTATTCCAAAAAGCTGTCTTCAGTTCGGATTGGGTCTGGCAACTCGCCCAGAAGTTCGGAATCGCTGAGTATCGCGTACAGCTGGACGCGAGTGATGATTAGTTCCCGGCCTTGTAACACCGCCCGTCACACTGGGAGTGCTGGGTTTACCCGAAAGGCCGGCGCCAACCTCTCGGAGGGGCAGCGGACACGGTGAGCTACAGGCGACTGGCCGGTGAAGTCGTAACAGTAGCGTAGGGGAACTGCGGCGGATCCCTCCTATTTAGGATGTTTCTGTAGGTCAGCTTTGCTGACTTCGTGAAACATTAGCAAGATCGGCATACAAAGCGAATCAAAACGGTTGTCTCTTAGAGGCAAAACCATGGGACCGGAGCCGTCTCATATCTCTCAGAACTAACCGGAACGAAGCGGTTTGGTGGAATACCTGTCGCACTTTGTGGTGCAGATGACCTTCTCGGGCATTGCTTTTGAAATACCCTGCCAGCGCGACGCCGATTTTGGACGCAAAATAGCTGGGTCGGTAGCTTCGGTGGTTAGAGCGCACGCCTGATAAGGTGAGGTCGGAGGTTCAATATCTCGACCCACAAAGCATGGCGTGGTTCGAAAGTTTTGGGGCCTTAGCTCAGCTGGGAGAGCGCCTGATTTGCTTCAGGAGGTCAGGAGTTCGGAGCTCCTTAGGCGATCCACCAAGTCTTCGCAAGGCGAAGACCGATATAAGCGATCGCTTCCAGATATCGCTTTCAGATCACCACGGATAAGATCGCCAGCACTGTTTTGAGTTGTTTGGCCGGTCCAAATCGGACGAAATTGACATCGTATTAGAGAGATAAATCAAACACTGTTTTGGTATTTCCCGCGTTAGGGGAATACCTCAGTCTTGTATTGCAAGCCCTCGGCGCGGCGAGGGCAAATGTGAATGGGCTGTTTCTCGGGCTCCCACATTGGTTTATTCTGGGGGGGGGGGAGGGCAGCTGAACGAACAGGAGGTTGTCAGTTCAAGTTACACTAACAAGTCTTTGTTGACCTGCACGGGTTGCAGCAAGGCTGGGAAAGTAGCTTTTATCTGGGAAAACCTGTTAGCGTTTGTAGTATATCGCCAGCTGCACTGGAGCGCCCAAAAGGCATCAAGTAGCGAAGGCGGTAGTGGCAAATATCAAGTTGCTTTTCTGGTCAAATCAAGCGCACGAGAAGGGGTTTGGTGAATGCTTGGCAGTAAGAGGCGATGAGGAACGATATCTGCGATAAGCCATGGGGAGCTTGAGGAATATGGCTTTTTGATCCATGGAATTTCTGAATGGGGCACCCACCTAAAATTGTGTCTAATGTTACGCTTAGGGCGTGATTCAATAATTGCGGTTAACTACGGTACTTTTAACCTGAATATAGGGTTTTTAAGAGCAAACCGGGAACTGAAACTCTAAGTACCCGGGGAAAGACATCAATAGAGGGACTCCCCTAGTAGCGGCCGGCGAACGGGGACCAGCCGAAGTCCTGGAGTGACTAGAAATGTTTTGGAAAAGCAGGGCCCTAAGGGGTGACAGCCGATTAGGAAGTCGATGGACGTATTTAAGTAGGGACGGAACCGTGGAATTTGTCTGAAGATCGGGGGACCACCCGAGGCTAAGTACTCCTACACTGCCGATAGGCGAACCAGGTCCGTGAGGGAAAGGTGAAAAGCACCCGACGAGGGAGGAAACAGTACCTGTAAACCGACGCTTGACAATCAGGTCGGGCTTGACTGGACGTCTCATGAACAATCTTACCGCCATGCCAGATCTTCTGCCTTCGAAGGGTATACCGGACGTCGATTTTGCCGTTGTTTACCGATGGAAACTTTTGGCGGTTGGGTCGGGCTCGATTTCTGGGCTGATCAAAATGGGGATGACATTTGGCCGAATGAAGGTTTGCTTTGGGCCAAGGGACGCACGCACACCCCTATTATGCCGTTTTCTTGTTCGGTGATGTTGTGTTCGCAGGTGCGAAGTAGGTTGAGGAAATTTACCTTGCGTAAAAACAAGGGAACGGAACAGACGCGCTGGACCGTTCAGTTTCACCTATGGGCGCATCGGTCACCGGATGGGGTGGGGAATCTGGTCGGCCTTGGGAATTACAACGACATACACCACCGCGAAACAAAAGATGGTATGCGCGAGTTCCACACATTGCCGGCATTTATCTGCAGGGGTAACGAAGGTGGGATTCTGGGCGGCGCCCCATTTTCAGTTTCGGGTCGGGCCATGGAGTTCGAGATTTTACGAGAAAAACCGCCCATGGGGGTGCGGCATTGGGCTTGTTCCGGCTCGGGGGACCAATGGTTCGAAACGGCAATTTTTTTTTTTTTCCCTCCTTTTCTTTTTTTTTTTTC
>Ga0163217_1055564_pt1 | contig 11415 bp, 15 predicted proteins | sample SynspAceP_FD_185933 | JGI IMG/M metagenome (GOLD analysis project Ga0163217, IMG submission 185933) | Saline lake microbial communities from Ace Lake in Antarctica - Synechococcus sp. Ace-P (PacBio error correction) | ecosystem: Environmental > Aquatic > Non-marine Saline and Alkaline > Saline ... | reverse complement strand
TTATGCCGGGGTGGTATAAAGGCCGGTGCCCGAACCCCAGCTTGCAAGCGTCGCATCAGCGGCACGAACGGAGGGAAGGGTGTTCTCGCCGTTAGGCAATTTTTGCGGTCATATTTTTCTTCCTTTTAGGTGGTTTTTGAATCGGCCAGCGAAACCTGAGGGCTGCACGTCCTTCATAATCACCCACAGCGCAGCGTGAACCTAGCCGTTCTTACAAAGATCGAATTTTAATGATTGCAATTCATCCACATGCGCCACCGTAGTTGATCCCATTGAAACTGCAAGAACGACGACGTGATTCTCCACATTATAGACAACTTTACAGACCTATCCATGCACACCCCTGTCGGGCCGTTGCCCCAATTAGATAAACGCCTGCCACAACGCCGAATCGCAGTGCGGAAAACCGGGCCAAGCCGGCGCAGCCCCCTTGCCCACCATATCGCGGTAATGCGCGATAGCTGCGCGAAACCAATATAGGGGGGGGCTGTCATGAAAATCGCCACGGTTTCAACATCAACGGGTCAAAAGCGCGGATCGGATTCCCTGCCCCCAATGGCTGGACGAAGCGCAAGCCTGGATGTTTTCGCAAATTCGCAAAGAAATAAAATTTTCCGTCGACGGAGGGTTTCCGCGCGAACTTTTGAGGACCGCGGCCCTCATAACGTCGAAAACCCACGGCCCAGAAATCGTATTAACGGCGTTCGCAATTCCTGTCCAAAGCTGCCGCTTGAGATGTGACCCCGTGGCCCTGCCCCGGTGACGACAGCGGACGAACAGGCCCGCTATATCGAGGCGACCGTTGTGGGGGATCATTCGTTCGTCCGGCTGTTTGCGGGCTTGTTAATCTGGCCCAAGGCAACCCTGCGCCGGGCCCCGAAATACGATCTATAAACTGGCCTGGATGCAGCGCCTAGAAGGAGCCGCGCCCGCGCGCTGCTGGCCGGAAGAAAACCCCCTTTTTGCTGACCGGCGGATTTCAACATTATTCGCAGGCCGAAGAGCGGCCACGCCGACGCATGGCGCGAAGATGCGTTGTTTCGCCCGGGAATCCCGTTGCCGCATGGCGAACGCCTGCTGGCGCTTGGCCATGACAGAGGGCATTTCGTGCGGCGCCACCCAAGGCCGGGGCAACTACAGCTTTTGGGATTATCAAGCCGGCGCGTGGGAACCGCCAACAAACGGTCATTCCGCATCGATCACTTCCTGCTTGAGGCCCCGCCATCGCCGGGACAGTCTGCGCGATTGCCAGAATCGACAGGACGTGCGCTGGGCGCGTGAAAAAAACCTCAGATCACGTGCGGTCTGGGTTCGGCCTCGAATCTCTTGAGTCTAATTTCCAAACTGTACCGAGGCCAAAAATCCATTTTTAGCCGACTCTAATCAAGCCCGGACAGAAAATCCTCGGCCGTTGCCCCCTGCAACTCTACTTTGTCTTAATCTAATAGACCAGAACAGGCAGCGGGGCATTTTGCACCGCCGAACAGGGCACGGCCAGAGGCCTTGCCTCAACCTTGCCCTTGTTAACCCCCGCCCACCCTGGTAGTCGGGCCAGCGCATAGTTTCATCGCGGCGGACGGCTCCCTCTGCCCAGATCAACGAGCCAATGGGAAAACGCCGTCCTAAGGTCCTCGGCCAGCGCCAGATCACCGTAGTGGCGCCTCTGTGTTTCCAGCCACCGCAGGCAGGGCGCGTGCGCGCAAGCTTCAGGCAACAGTGCGCAATTCCGTCCCAGATCGGATCGTTTGGCACGATCTCGCTTGCCGTCTTCGCGCGTGCCTGCGCAACATCCGGGCCCAGAACGCTTCGACAAGGCCAGACCGGCAAACGACCGACCTGCGGCCAAATTGATCCGCGCAGATTCGGCAGAACGAAAACCTGCGGTGCCGCGCCGAAGCCGGGTCAAAAGCGACGCGGCGGGTGGTGTCGACAATGCGCGGGTTAGAGAAGCGCTGCCTCAATCAACTCCAGATATGTCAGCGGCGTCATGCCGGGCACAGGGGCAACCGTCTGTGATGAATCTCGTCGGACCTGCACCGGTGGAACATATCGCGCGGATCGCCGGAATGCGTCCATACAGGTCCGAGATGCCCTTCGATCCCCAGTACTCCACCAACATTCGCCAAAACCTGATGGCCCGCGTTTGAGAATGCGGATCTTTCATTTTCTCATAAGCATGACGTCGCGTCCGAAAAGGTTGCCGCCCACCTTGTTCCAGTCTGTGCCCGTCCTGCCGCAGAAACTTCGTTCTTCGATCACCCATTGGCGAAAGGCTTCGTGGGTCAACAGGAGCGGCGTTCGATCCACCGCCAATCGCGCGCCTCTGGCGCGATCTCGCTGGACCGGTCACCGGGGCAATGCCAATCGACATGGAGTGGGGAAGCTGCGTCGGCGTCAATCCAAATCAGCCAGCGAACGGCGTCCGACCATCCGCCAAGGGACAGCGACGGTTTGTCGTAGGATAATCGCCGGTTGCCTTGCAGGTTGTTCGCAACTCAGCCCCCGGAAAGGCCCCTGCCCGGCACTCGCGCCGCAGAAGCAATTGCCGCGACAATGGCACCCAAAGGCCGTGCGCGGGGTTTCCAGGGTGGGCGGTCATGAACAATTCGCATGGACGCGTCAAACCCTTGCTGACCGGATCAATGTATAGCCGCTTTTCGTTCACCGTCAGCCCGAACAATACGAATAGCCGGATCGGCCATAGCCCGGATAAGCGCACCGTGCCGTCCTCGATCGGGGGTAAAATCGATTCATCGATTCCTACAAACCTCTGCCCGAGGTTGCGCAGGGTCGAGCTTCAATCAAGCGTTGTCAGGCAATCCTGCGCCAGAAGCTTTTCACCGCATTCGGCCCGATCATAGGGACGCACGCCCGCACCAAGGATCGCCCAAATCATCGGGGGCCTGACCGATCTGCAATATCAACCTGTGTAGATTACCACGCCTGATGGGCACGGTGGAAAGTTGCCGACGACCGACTTATGGACAATGCCAGGCGTCAGCGCGCTTGCCGATCATAGGTGGGCCGGGACAATATCAAGATCGCTGAGCGTCGCATGAGGGAGGTCTACCAACTTATCCATGATCTACGGTCCTTGTCGGATCGCGCGCCAGAAACACGGCGCGGGGTCCATTCCTGTCATTCCGGCTGAAATGCATCACTCGACCCTTAGGCCCTGCGCATCGAAAACGGTTGCAGCTTGTCAGCCTGTGGTGTCAGGGAAAATCGGCCCGTGTTTGACTGGCAACTCGCCGGTCGACAGGCACAGTTCATCGGCTCAGAGCCCGCGGCCCGTTGGACGTGGCAAGAAGGTGTCAAGCCCAAATTGCTCGGCCACGCCGATGGTGCCTCCCAAGCACCTGCGGTGGTGATACGGTCAAGATGTCGGGCCGGGATGACCGATGGTGGGCGCGCCGCGCGCTTCGGCTTCGGCACCTTTGATGAGGTTCATTTTAGGCGAATCCGATGAAAGCCCGCGACGAATTCATTGGCGCAGGCTTATTAGTAAAGCCTCAGCGGCTGCCGACCTTTGTTCGATATAGCCTGCGCGCCAGCACGACGATCTTTTTGGGTTTCGGGCCATTTGTCATCGGCTATCCGACCTGATTCGTGGGTGACGTAGATCATTCGTCGTTGCAGCCGCTTGTGCAGCCTCGCTGATTTCCAGACGCATCCCCCAACCCGCAGCGCGGGCGTCGAGGTTCGACAGCGGCTCGTCAAATAGGAAGGCCGAAGGTTCGGCGCACGATGGGCACGCCCATGGCACACGCTGGCGCTGCCGCGCCGAAAGGCCTGCCCGGCCGACGGTCCAGAATAGTTCGGTCAGATTAAGCGCTATGGCAGCGGTTCGATTCCGGCGCCTTCTGCTTCATCCGCAGGGCAGACGGTCCATCTTTTCATCGGAAAGCGATTGTTCTTTGCGCACCGACATATGCGGCGGATAAAGCGCGTAGGATTGGAACACCATCGGCCAGTCCGCGCTTTGGCGGCGGGCACATGGGTCGATCCATGCCGTCGATATCGATATGGCCGGATGTGATATCCTCTTAGCCCTGCAATGAGCCGCAGCAGCGTCGACTTCCCGCAGGGCCGAAGGGGCCGACGAGACGGTAAAATTCGCCGTCTTCGATTGGTGGTCAGACCAGAGCGGAATGACCCGCACGTCGCGAAGCTTTTGGAAAACCTGATTTAAGTCTAATTTGTCCACATGTGACTGTCCCTTATACTTGGGACCGCGGCCGAATGTCAGGCCGCTGACAAGCTGCTTTTGGCTGAAACCAAGCCGAGGATGAGATTGGCGCAATTTGCCATCGTGGAGGCCGCGCTGAGCTTGGCATAGAAAAGGCCTTCGGGGCTGGTAAGTAGCTCCGCGATTGAAGGCAGGTGAGCGGAGCGGCCCTGCCCCGCGGTGAGGGTTGAGCGTCCAGAAGGCTTTCGTTCCACGCGAGGGATAAAGTTCAACAGGCAAGGTGGGAGGCAATGCCCGGGAATCGCCATCGGCAGTGAGCACATAAAGCACCATCTTCGCGCAAGCTCGCCCCATCATCCGTTGCGGGCTTCTAGGATCCGCCGGGGATTTATCGCGGAAGTAAGTGTAAAAGGCATCCAGGACGATTAATCGGCAGCGTTGATTGAGGCCATCAGAATGATGACCAGTGCGATCTTTGCTGTCGAGGCACGCCGAAACTTGGATGCAAAGCGATAGATCGGGGTAAAGCACACCTACCGCTGGCCAGCATCTTGGTCGACAAGCATCCACAGCGCATGTCTTTGGGTGCGCTTGCTATGCAACAAAGGCCATCGACCATGCGGGCAGGGTACAGCGATCAGGGATACCAAGACGGTTAGACCCGCCCCGCGATTTGATGGATAGAGTTCTCCGCCCGTAGGGGGACCGCTCCAGAACCGCTTGGTAGTTGGCCAGGCGTCGCAATCAAAGCCGAGAAAAACTCGGTGGGGATCGGCAATCCGCCTGCGCTTCGGTCTTGAAGCTGGTGAGGAATGTCCAAAGGGAGATGGGAAGAAGATTCAGGGAAACCGATACCCAAGCGAGGGCGGGTGATGTCTTGCGTTTCTGTGCCGTGATTGCGCTGCCATGATATCTCCTCCTCAGGCCGTCCAGGTTGTCTTGGCGACGATTGCGCATCAGGAAAGATGGCAACCGAATTTGGCAAGAATAGATTGCATTAGGAACACCGCCCGCCAGATCCGAGGCCGATGTTTTGGCTTTCAGCAACCGCTGGTAGATGATATTAGGTCAGCGTTTTGGTCCCCAAGGCACCGCCCGTGCGTTCACAAAAGATTTCCGCAAAGAATCGACCAGTAAAAAGATTCGTCTGGATCAGGACAACCACGGTGGTCGCGCGGCCAGATGCGGGAGTGTAATATAAGCGAAACGCTTTGTCGCGGGTGCGCCGTCCTCTCGGGCCGGCGTCCAACTCTGCTCGCGGGTCGAGCCGACTGACATTGCCGTCAAGCCAGGATCAGCGCGCCAAAAAAGGCAGCCATTGCCAAGACACGATTGATGACCAATTCACGGAGGCAGCGAGGCTTGGCTCATCCATGGACGGTGTTCGCACCGAAAAGAAATTCCCAAAGGTAGGGCAAAGAGCCCGTAGGTAGTTCGGGGTCCATGAAACATTGTTTTTCCACAACCACGCCGAGGACGGTCGGCTGACGAAAAAACGGGTGCGATCACAAGGATGCGGACAAAGCCCTGCCCCCACATCGGCTGGTTCAGAAAGGATTGGCGAGCAAGATACCCAGGCCACAGTAATCGCCCCAAAACACTTGCAGACAAAATGAGCGTGGTCACCACAGAAGGCCAGGGAAGGCGCTGGATGATGATGGAGCCACATAATTGTCGAAAACCCTACCCAGCCCAAGATCACCGGGCCGCGCAATGGGCAGGTATTTCATTGAACGAAAAGTAAAAGCGTTCATGGTCAGCGGAATAAGCATCCTCCCAAGGAGCAAAGACCACCGCAGGGGCCATCATCAGACGTGCCGCTGATCGGAATGTTGGAGTCGCATCTTGGCCACATCTCCTCTGCTGGCGGCGGATTGCCGCGTTTAGGTGAAAGGGTATCAATATTAGGTTGGTGGGGTGGAAAAGGGCGGCGGGGTCCGCCGCCTTAATACGGTGAAGCGGCGCTTAGCGGTAGCCGGCGGCTTTACATTGCGTCGTTGGTCAGCGCCTTGCGCAACTTCTCGAGCGCCTCTTCGGGGCGGTCTGCTGACCGGCATTAGGCGGCAGAGAACTCTTGGCTCACGTCGGTCGCGATGCCTGGCAACTCGGGATCGCGGCGAACTTTGACACGACGTAAGGGGGGGGGACGTCGGAAATTCAACCGGGAGTTCTGCGGATCAGCCGACAGGATCGAGTCCGAGCGTCATCTGAGCAAAGGGCACTTTCCTGGTACTCTGGGTTCTCATTTAAAGCGACTTTGCGTGCCGGGAGGAACGTTTGCCCAGCCTTCGTTCTCGGCAACCAGATTGATGTAGTTCTATTGGACGTGGCCCATTCCGATAGAACTCTTTTTGGCCGCCCATCTCTTTTCTGAGTACCCGCCGGGATCGCCAGCGCCCATTGCCCAAAGCCAGTTGGAACGTTTCGCCAAGGCCGCATCGGGTGCCAAGCGCAAAGCCAACCTTGTCGGCCCACGGTGGAATCGTCACCGATTTGGTTCACCCCAAAAGGATGCCGCAACTGTGGCGTCGATTCCACATGCCGCATTTGCCCCTGCTGGAACATCGAAAGATTTTTCGTAAAGCCGTTGGACGGCATTATCCCGCAGGGCCGCTTCTCATCCATCAGCGTCTTTTGTAGAAGTTTTGATTCGTGTTGGCCCATGCGTCAGGTGTCGAACTGGGCTTCAATCCTCGTCGAACCCAGCGCGCGCCAAAGGATTCGACAGGCCGCTGTGATAAACGGCGCCGCCCTTCGCCCCAACCGGCTTTGCGCGCAGGCAGATTGCCGTTTGATGTCGTTTATCGCGGTCGGTTCATGGACAGCGCGGCTTCGCGGATGGAATTCCCCAGGTGGGTTCTTTCGGCATTTCCATGCGGCTTTTTCCATCAGATCCGTTGCGGTACATGATCATGGAGCTTTCGCCATAGAAAGGTGCGGCGTAAAGCGTACCCTTCGTGGCTCAGGCCACCTGCCATTAGCAGGAAGGATATGTCTTGCGTCATTAGTCTTTCGCTGAGGTTCAAAAATTCCAGCGTACAAATCCAGCCGTTCGCACACCCAGATCGGCGTTTCATAATGCCGATGGTCCATTTGATGTTCGAAAGAGCCGCCCTTGGTCGAGATGTCGGTGTGACGCGCTGACGCAAGCACGTTCTCTTCCAAAGGTGACCCATTCCACTTCGTGGCCGGTCTCTTCGGTTGAATTTGTTCGGTTGTAGCCTTGCATACGATCATGTCGCCGTTGTTCACGGTGGCGATGGTGATCGTTTCAGCAAACGCACCCCCGCCATGATCAGGACAAGGGCCGTAGCAGCATACAGTTGAATTCTTGCAGAGCCATCAAAGTTCCTCCCTCTAATAGATGATGAAGCGGAGAGTAAGCCAGTGATGCGAACGCGCAGTCAACTTAAATTTTACGCGCGTTAATTATTTTTCACGGCAAACTGAGAACACAACGACTTACGCCGACGCCCGCATGACCAGCGTTCCCTCAAAACAACGTCTCTTTCGCGGTTCGGTCAGCCGGCGTTTCGCTTGATGATACGAACAAGGTGCTGGCTGCACGATTCGCGGGGGGGGGGGATGGCGCCATAGTCCTGTGCGATGGGGTTTCAGCGGCGGGCATGTGTAACGCGAAAAACGGGTGGTCATCCTTTGCCCTGCGAATCCGCATGACACAGGCCCTTGCCATGACCCGACCTGCATCCCCAGTTCATAGGCTGCCACAGCATCCCGAATGGCCAGTCGGTCGTTCGAGACATAGCACCGTTATCCGTCTCGAAACGGCCCCCGCTGCCATCAGTTTCCCGCCTTCGGTGGCCCAATCTCTTCAAAAAACTTCCACCCCTCGCCAGGCAACCTGATGGATATGTGGCGCAAAAACCCGTGACGCGCCATTGCTCCAGATTAGGCTTGAACGACGTTTTGTTGGCGTTGGGGTTGCTTGGGGGTCTTCATTTCGAAAAAAACACGGTGGCTCGCCGCTGCCGACACAGGTATTCAACCATCAGATCGAACACATTGAAAAATTGTCGGTTCCGACGAACCCTCGGCAGACCCCTTCGATATTTGCATTCAAAGGTCACAAACGGGACGTCTTTGCTAAAGCGGTTCAAATATCGGCCCTGTTCAAGAGGCTTGCCAAACGGTGCCAGCAAACGGCCCGCCGGTTTAAGTGCCTCAGATCTCCAGATAGCCCCGCTTCCTGTGCGGGGTTGCCGTGCGAGCTGAGCAATATGGGGCTATAGCCGCTTGCCATACAGGCAAGTTTCTACCTCGCGGCCCGATCTCAGAAAAGAAAGGTCAGCTGAGGTTGCGGCACGACGATTGCCGATTGTTTGCGCGCTTGCGGCGATTTTTGTTTACCGCATAGACATTGGGCCGGTAGTCATACTGGCTTAGCGCCGCTCCCGATCCGTTCGCGGGTGGTGCGCCTTACACTGTTTCAGGGGCGTTGGAAATACTTTGATTAGCGTTGGCCGAAGAGATCCCACTGACGCGGGGCAAATTCCTCCATATGTTTACGGGATTTCTTTCTCACCCATCTTGACCCTCGTTAACCAAAAACGCTGCGCTTGCGATAAACTCTGGTCAATATAGGGAAAGGTTCGCCCGGACCGCAATTGAGCGCTGACCTTGGCGCAGAAACGCCGCGACAGTGGATTTGCCGGGACACCGCCCCACGGCGATGCCGGCTAACTGTTTAAATCGCGACGCCTGATACCTGAGCGGGCGCTGAGAAGGTCATTGCGGACCTGTCTTCATCTTCTTCGATCACGTGCGGATGGCCACCGGCACGCGAAACAGTCACCGCGGCGTGGACCTGCGCGCCATAGGCCCAATGTCTTTTGCTAAGCACCTCAGGCGTGAGGGTCTCAGGGGCGGTCTTTTGCAAACGCCCGAGCTCTGCCATTTTTGCCAGAAACACCTGCGATTGAACGTATCCCCAGCCCCGACCGTAATCGGACAACATTCCGTTTTCAAAGCGGGCACTTGCACTTCTGCGCCATCCGGCCAAAAATAGCCTGTGGCCCCCTTCGCTTCGCGTGTAAGGATGAACGACGGACGGTCCCTTATTCAGAAGATCTGCCACCCTTATCTCGGAGCCGCGACGGCGCGGGCGTTGATCAGTTAAGATCTCGTCCGAGACTTTCACAATGTCCGCCAGCCCAGCATATGATCGGAGCCGCGCGCGGTACCAGCGCTATTATCCTTGATGAAACCGGGGCGGATATTGGGTTCGATCATCCACCGCACGCCCGTCGCATTTTGCGCGCCAAGCAGCGCGGCGTAGGTATCTGCGCCAGGCTCCCGCACGCCAGGTGATGCCCCGCCGAAATACGAGCGCCGCCGAAAACCTCCATCCGAAAGCGCGGGCAGTTCGTTCGCCGTGATCATTGCGCACCCGGCCGAGTTCTCGTCATGAAATCATAGGTCGCGTGTGGCCGCCGATCAGCCGTACAAACGCAAGTGGTCGTCGGTCGGTCGGAGACGATTAAGATGCGACACATCTACATGGCCTCTCCTTGAGGCCATTTGACCAATTGCTGCCCGAAACCTGTCGCGGAAGATAGACCCGAGAGCATCCGCCACCTGCGCCCCGAGCCGCCCCAAAGCGATGGATGATATAAAAACCGCCCCTCCCGCATGGGACGAAAAACCGTAGGACCAGCATTGGTTGGTGTCGGGATCATATCGATCAGAGCTTCTCCGCAGCAAAGGGATCATCTTTTAACCTTTCAAAAAATGCGTCGCGGTCGAACGAGAAACGGTCCGAGAGCGGTAGGCTCGCCGCCACAAGCGCACCGCGCGTCGGGCAACCGATGTGTTTCGCGCCTTCGGGGAGTATTCACACCGGGCAGCGGGCTGGACGTCGAGCGCGCGGCCGGGTCCGCAACAACCAGGTCGGCACGGGTCTCTTCGGGCAGCGAGCCATCGATCATCAACGGTGTCGGAAAATCCGATCAGACAGGTCGCGGCACGGATCGGCCTGAGCCAAATGGCCTTGGCGGCCGCATCCAGCCAAACTATCCGAATTTGTTCTCGTGGGGAACCGCCACCGGCCGCCGGATCGTTCCAGCCATGGCTGTTGGCTCTCGCCCAGCATCATGCAGCGATCGCCTCCAGCGTTGGAAAGAGGGACCGCGACATTCCAACGAGCTTGCTGTCCGGATGTACCCGAACCCGCGACCGGCATGGAGCAAGCGCCCCTGCTTTCACCGCTTTTGCCGTATAAAGCTTGTTGTCGAGGGCACCAGTCCACCGCGACAAAATAACGATATAAAAAGTAAAGGGAACTCGCGCGGTTTATCGTGAGCACCGAACAACCAGCTCGCCCCGCAGGCCGCCGAAGCGTCATTGCATAGGTTAGATGGGGGGCCCTCCAACAAACTTTGCCAACGCCGCCCACGATAATCGAAGTCCGCCACGCACCGAGGCTTTGGTTTTGCGGACGTCCCATGCCCCACATGTTGAACGGCAGGCGCGACGCCCAATCCGCCTCCGCCTGCGCTGGTGTGCGGAATACAGAGTTGAGCGCGCATTTTTTTTCTAACGCCCGCTCAGTGAATCCCATAACGCGCTCGGGGTCGGAGGGCATAAAACCTCGCTGCTTGTGGCGCAGCACCTTCCCGCGAATCGGTGAGGATCAGCTCTACGCTTACGCCGCCCGGACCCTTCAGTCCAAGGAAGAATGCACCGTTGGGGGTCTAGCCCCGATTGGAAAAACAGATGGCTCGCCCTACCCCTGCCTTTTACCCGCACACCCTTTTCAGGCATGGCCGTCCGGCTTCGAGGCGCGCGCATTTTGATACCGAGACAGTATTGCGGCAGAGAGCCCACGTCGCGCGGGCGAACTTCGGCCTTGGTGTGGCCCGTTACGGCGCACAGAGGGGACAGTAACAAGGCCTTTTCGTTATAGGGCTCGCATCCGCTTTGGGTTTGACCCGCGCCGTCGGTCGGTCCGGGCGTGCGATTGATTTGTCCTGCCAAAACCGACCTCCCCTTTGACATCTTTGCGTAGCTTACCCGCAGTAAAATTTCCCAAAACCAAGCGCAGCCAAGTTCCACAATTAATTTAAAATTCCCCCACTTTCTTATTTAAATTTAAATTAGAAACCCATTTGGCCCAAGAAAGAGGTTCCCCAATTTTCCCCCCCCCCCCCCCCCCCCTCCCCCCGGGCCCCCGGGGCGCCCTAACGGGCGCGCGTATCTCTCTTCTTTTT
>Ga0163217_1026351_pt1 | contig 11415 bp, 3 predicted proteins | sample SynspAceP_FD_185933 | JGI IMG/M metagenome (GOLD analysis project Ga0163217, IMG submission 185933) | Saline lake microbial communities from Ace Lake in Antarctica - Synechococcus sp. Ace-P (PacBio error correction) | ecosystem: Environmental > Aquatic > Non-marine Saline and Alkaline > Saline ... | reverse complement strand
TGCCCTATTATCCATCAATTCATTCACAAGTTCAAAATAAGGGATAGCGATCAACCTCCATTGAAATTTATATTTGCGCATTTCCTCATTTGATCTCACATTGCTATGGGTTTTTCCATGAAGTAAAACCAGTGCAAGAGTAAAAAGATAAAAAGAACAAGCCAAACCGCAAACTTTCCTCATGTATTGCCAGTTCTGGGCGAAAAATTACAATATTATTGATCAATTAAGAGTTCCATATGAATTTCCTCTTGTAATGTGCATTTCCTTCTTTGAGGTGAATTCTGAAAAAATAAATCTCTTTACCACAATTGCTCCGATATTTCCTCGATAGCATTTAGGAGCATTTGAGGTATTTTTGTCAGTATTGATCCGGTTAATAGCAAAACTTCAATTTATATAATATCCCGTTGGAATCTTCCTTAAAGCCTTTTTACTAATATTCGAAATCGCCAATTTTAAATCGTTCTGTTCAACCCCAGTCTGGCCAGGGCATATACTCCTGTCCAACACCACTGTCTGAAACCTCAATAGATTTTTAATGTAGATCTTGGCACTATCCAGTTCTGGCAATTTCGCGATTTCCTCCCCATGCCATTAAAGTGCAATAGCGGTTTTTCTCGTCAAACGCTTAATAGAGTCTTCATAGGGCAACTTTTGCCTTTCTCGTACTTCTTCCGATGGCAAAAAAGTATGAATTACCCCCATTTTTTCAAAAAATATTCCTTATCCTCTCCCAAGTCCAAACCAGCCCGGTTCAAATAAAGGTAAAGCAAGCCATGCAAATATCATTTCAGTTAGCTAGGCCTTGAGCATTGATTAAGCTCCACATCATTTTCGTAAAAATGCAATCCTTTATCCACATAATTTTCAGAACTGCTAGTTTCCGTTCCTTTCAATACATAATATTTCCCTTATTACAACAAACTGCGCAAAGGGTGCTATCAAACCTTTTACGATGCTTGTATGCGCAGCAATACTCTCGAAAAAGATTTAATTCTTTTAAGGACCCCTAGATAGTTAGAATATTCAGGTATAGGCATTTCTTTCCAATCAACTAATTGAGAAGAAGACCTCCTCTGGCAAAGAGCGTAGTTCTTAATTTAGATACAGCTCCAAGTTCATCATTTGCCAATTCTGGATTCGTTTTTGGACTATGTTTTCATACATTGTGCATGTGCCTTTTCGTAACCTATAGCATATGTAGGCTCTGGGCAATCTGTAATGGCATCGCTTGCACCTTTGCCCCCCCCCTGGCATATTCAATTATAGCCACAAAGTATAAATTGCCAATTAGCCATAAAGACTTGTCAACCTACCTTCAAGGACGATGATGGGCTTCTGCCCTGTAATATATAGTAAAAAAAATAATCCTGAAATATATTTAAATCACTAATTTATTGCAATTAAAGGTGGATAGAATAGAAAAGGGAACTTTTATCCTTTTGTCTTTATGTTACCACCTTCATGTGCGGCAGTAAAAAATAATAGCGGCGGCTTCACCTTCTACAGGACTTATCGGGACTTCGTCACTTCAGGATATCCAATTTACTTACATCTTACTCCAATAACGAAAACTTACATGACCCGACCTGATCACTTATTCTGGCTTCTTTCAGGGTTATCAAAAAATTCTTTCCCAATATGTTCGTGGAATCTTTTTCATTTGAAACACTGCCCTTGATCCTGCCCTCTCACAGCCAGGAAAAAAATAGAACTTCTTCAAACAACTGCAAGACTGGAACATATCCCTTACACGGTAATATTTTAGTTAACAGTGAGCTTCCTTCTCCTTCATTCCCTCAAGCTAAATGTAATAGGATAGAAAAGGGAACCCGAAAGCTTTCTTCCTTTTTCTTCTCCGGGCAGTATTTGGGCAATAAAGAAATAATACGTCGACTTTCCACTTCTGTAAAACCTATCCGGCCCTCGCATCCCGAAACATGCCATACCCCATCTCCCCCATAGTGGACATTACATTACCCGTCCTTTGAATCCCTTTTCCTGTGCTCAGTTCAGGTATACGCTAAAAGTTCTTTCCAATTGTTTTGCATTTCATGTGTTAAAACAGTCCCTTTTATTAATCCAGTCTTCCACATCCAGAAATATTGGTACCTTATCTAGACTGCAAAGGGGACACGTTAGTGAATTGGAATTTTAAACAGTCCCTTTGTCATACATAATAACTGTCTCCCTCACATGAGGTAATACACCAGCATCCTAATATCAAGGAATTATTAGAAGATACTTAACTGCCCAAACGTTTTTGATTTTGAGTTGTAACATGACGATTCGTTTGTGATTAATGATATTAAAAATTGATTGATTGAAAGAAATTGTTGGTCTGACAAAACCTGCGCAACACAATTGATTACTGCTCCCTTTTTGGCTTGGCCACTTTTAGCTCGCGATGAACTCGTGCAAATCGGAAAAACCCTATTTGATAAACATGACCAGGGGATTAACCAGCCCCACAATTACGTTATCAGCTCAAACGCAAACAACAAATATCCCAAACTATGTCTTATGTTGGATATGTACCAACTCGTGCTGAATGAGCCTCTGATGTTCCTTTCTCCCACACGTGGTCCACCCCAAGAAAAATAGACCTAAACAAAAGAAAAGGGCCCAAATTCTGTTTCTTATCCACTACCCTAGTAAAGTCCTTTAAAATAACGGATTTCACCTTGACGTTTTAGTCGGTATTTGCGAACATTCATAGCCAAACAGCAAGGCTGCAATTAGACAACCCGCTAATATTATTTCGGTTTGCAGAAAAACCAAAAAGTAAGTAGATTTTCAGGAGGCAACACAACCCTTCAGACATATCCGTTCCCACAAACTACCGATATATAAAGATTCGAAACACCTTAGTCTTAAAAGCCTTCAATTCTTTATCCAAGCAGCAAAAGGAAATACATAATGTCCCGATCAGGTACACCCTGTTCATTGAAAAAACGTCTTCCCGTTTAGGAAACAAGATCGTAAATAACAAAAACATAGCGGGAATCATTGCATTCTAAAATATACTGTATCATTCCTTCTCTTGTTAATGTCCTTGAGAATGTGATTCCAATTCCGAAAAAGCTTACATAGCATTCTTTTCATAAAGAAAGAGCGACCATACTTTTAAAAACCCTGACAATGCCGTCACCAAGTTGTTGATGGACTGATTGCCGTAATCGATTTTCTTTAAACAACGAAAATAGAGATAGCCCCTGCCCTCCGCTCGTGTCGACAATTCCTTTGCTTCCAAGATCGAACTATCGTCGAAACCGTATTACGCTGGTTTGGGCTCTGGCAATTCATCTATGATTGCGGCTACATTGCATTTCTGCAACTTGCCATTAATAACCTGCATTACCTCTTCCTATGCTTTGGTCAACTGTTTCATCTCTGGTTTTATTGTTTTTTTTGTGTCCTAACACTATTATAACTAACTCTTAGTGAACACTATAACAAATATAACTAAAATGGTTTGAACTAAAAAATTTATTAAAAAGCTTTGAAGCTCTCGTACCTTTAAGCTAAGTGCGAGCGCCAAAGGCATACGAATTTTCTGATCTGAATTCTAAGTAGCACGACGCGTGACGCTTTCACACTAGACAATAGTGACAATTTAAAATCATGAGTTAATAATATAATAATAATATAGGCTCTTTCCCTTGGATAAGAAGTGATTCTCGCATATGCAGCCGAGGAGACGAATGGATGGATCCCAAGTCCAAGTCCAAGGAAAAGCCAATCGTCCCTATTAGATATAGTTAGGGTATAGATTCCCAATACAAATGCAGCCAAGCAGTGAAGAACACACCCCCTAACCCTCTTAAAGAGGGAATTTTGGATTATTTCAATTTTGGATTTAAAAGTTAAGATTAGTTTTCTTTCTTTTATGAAGCGTTTCTCCTAAATGACCAGTGGAGCTATGGTTACGACGAATCTCCCTTATGTACACAGAATGGCCGGGGCGTTCACACCCCCTATCCGCTCTCCTTGTCGAACCACCTTGTCCTCACGCGGGAAACGCGGGACAGGCCTGATTAGAAAGGGCATTTTTAGCCTTACATTGTGTTAAAGTAAAAACTTGAGTTAATAATTGTAAAGTCCTTTCCTTGTATAAAGGAAGGTGATTCCGCAGCGCAGCCAGGAGACGAAGGATTGGAGTCAGTGTGTGTGGAAAACACAATTCCTGGGACATCTTAGTGGAGCGTCCCTTAAATCGACTCAGTCCATGTGACTAGAGCCGCCTTTCCCAATCGGTACAATTTCCTCCTATCTCTCAACAGAAAAACGTGGTTCCCAACGGAAATTCAAAAGAAAGTGATATTGGCCTGTGATTATTGGACATCATTTATTTATTGGATGGGTTATTTCTTCCTGTACTCCCAGGAACCCAATAATTCTGGGTAGCCTACTCCTAACTCTATCTCCAACGGCAATCCGGTATGGTCCTTTTGAATAAACCTTGGCCATGCCATATGTATTTGCTTTGGATTATTAATATTCGTTTTGGGAACCAAAAAAATTCCGGCGGAAGTAAGGGTATGATAGTACCAACATGGACTTTGGAGCCTTAATATTCCTGTCTAGGTTTTTAGCATCATTGTTATTTGCCCCTTTGAGCTATTAGTGAAACTCATTAAACAAGCAGTCAAAAACGGCACTTAAGGCCGCTTGGATCCTTCTCGGTTTTCCTAACAGTACTTTCTAAAGTTATGTTCTTAATTTATTTAGGACTATTATTTACAGGATGGGAGACAGATCAACATTGTTTTCCGTTTTCTCCTAAAAAAAATCCTGTAAAACCAGTTACTTTCTCTCCGGTCATGGACCCTTCTTAACTCTGATATATGCTTCATCCAACACACTCCACACTAGAAAAATCCCAGACATAGCTCCCCCTTATTCAAACTCAAAAAAATCGTTCCATTATGTTTAATAAACCGGAGAAACTCCAAAACCAGCCAATTCCCCATCTCCTCGAGGCAACAGAGCCACATATTCTGTACGCCATTGCGTCGCAGCAAACTTCGTTCCATTCCGGCAAACTTTCTGCGATCCCGTTGCACATATGGCTATTACAGCCCCAGCTTTTTTAGGTTTGGAATATCAGGTTTTACTACCTTTTTGTATAATGTCCTATGAGAGAGTTTTGAGAGAATTGTTCACATCCTTTAAAGAAAGAACACCCCAATTTCTACTTTCGCATTACGATCAGTAAAATTTATATACCCTACCCCTCTAACACTTTTGAATGGTTCTAGTGATTCTATATATTTTATAAAGTAGAGCTGCTAGACGAAGTAGCATTCGGCAAGTCGTGCACATATTCAAGAACTTAACGTATTAGTCTTTGTCTCAGGCCTTTTCAATATGTTTGCCATTACTAGTTGTGCCGAAAAATGAATCGGCGCACTTAACATCAAAAAATTACCATGATCTTCTCTACTTCAGGTCTGATTAAATACATATTCATATTATTACGACAACTAGAGTGTAGAGGTGTTCCAGACTGATAAATACATAGTAATTATGTGCTTATACGAGTTATGCGATGGTTCCATCCATTATATTGTGCAATAAAGACACTTGTATAGCGAATGAGGATTGCACTATATAGTCTCCATAGGTTCCTTAGAAGAGAACAGAGAGAAAATGAGCACCAACCACCACCATTATTGAAAGAAAACAGTGATTTGTTTATAATTTACAAGTATTATACTTAAATAATATAATTTTACAAAACAGTAAAACTCTACGTTATGTACTTGCAGACGAGTTTTGTTTGTATTAATTATCTTTAGATGAGCTAATCATCTCAAGACCAAAATCAGTTTTACTTTGCCCATGAACTCAGATATTATCATGATAATACCTTAATTGTGTATAGACCAGAGCGTGATTTGCTTTGAATAGAGTAATAATCCAGTATCTAACAAAGAGACATTACGAGAGAAAGAGACTCTACACAAAGCGCTTTTGTGGTCCTGGGGAGAGAGGATGAAGGAGTCATAGGCCCGCCAATCCCATATATGCTCGCTATCCAAACTGGAATGTGCACCTCAAGAGGATTATTAATCTGCGCAAATAGACACAATTCAAGAATATTCAAAAAATGTGATCAATTAAATACTGAGGTACTCATGTGATAATAATAAATATGAAATCACTTCTCCAGACTTGCGCTCAGACAAAACGCATCTAACATAGACGCATTTTCAAATAAAGTCAGGCTACTCGCAACATGATATAAGACCAGTAGCTAGAAATTGCGACACCTCGTGTTATAGCGAGCTCTATCAAATTGATTGTGTATATGTCCCATACCAGAATTATCACACTATAAACTTATAACTATAGCCCTAAACTTAACTTTTGGTAAATAAGTACCAATCCTTGCTAGTCTCACTAGAACTTCAAAAAGGATACCAAGCCATATCTATAAATCACTGCCCGAATGCATTGATCTTTATATCTAATAGGCACATACATGCGTTAAATGCCGTTTATGTTATGATGTAAGATGCTACCACGCGGTTTAGTGATTCTCGATATTGATTTATGGATGTTATTCAGACTCTAATATTCATATTTCAGAATATACGTCTTCGTAACCAAGTGCACACGAACGAATAATCTCTGATATGTTTATGAACAACTATAAGAAACGTGTCTATCAATACTGAAAATCCCTCCATTTGCTTAATCGATTCTACCGAAAACAAAACGGAGTGAGGAATTTTAATGTGATCTCTAGAAGTTTGTTCTCTCAGGCATGTCCGTGTGAGCAGTAGTTTAATGTGCGAAAGGAACTGTTCTAGGCGCATATAAAAAGAACAGAGTATAAAAACTTTAAATAGAATGTATTAGGAATGTCTAGACGTCATCATGTTTTATTGAGACCTTAGGAAAATTACAGGACGTGAGCAGTATAGAAGAACTAAGTATTCAGGATGGATTAATATATGAGTGTAATTTATTTTTTTGCAAAACATTTTAGGCAATATCTAATCTGCATGAGCTTCCCAGATAGAGAAAACTTTATTTCGTTCGGAACAGGACCAAGAGGTTACAAATTAACTTTTCAAGACAATATACATTTCACTTCGACACATAGATGTCCGACGTCCCGATCATTACGTCGTATATCGACCTATAGATCAGACAAACAGTAAAAAAAGAAAATAATTTCTTAACGCATCGCTGACCAAACTTAATAAATAGACGTTAGTGTGAATGTGAATCCGCCATGCAAAACGGATCTTTATCCATTTAAGAATACGATATTGTTTTATAATAGAAGTCCATCTTTAATAGTAGCTACTGATATACGAATTTTATGGGAGCGTCGCGGAAAAACAGTATATTTTAAAACGTAGTATCCAGAGGCGATGCCTGGTAAAAAGATTTACGTGAAAATCACGAAATTTTACTGTTATTCATTGATTCATAGATAGTCTCGATAGTATATTAATCCAAGGTATATATAATAATCAGCTATTACGTATGAATTCCGACAGCGAACACACACATAAATGAGTGTGTAGAGCTATACAATTAGAAGCCTTTATTCTAGTTATTCTGATCTCTCTTAGAGATAGATACTGAACTTACACACGATGGAAAAGGAATATTGAAGCTAATTCGGAATTTTAGCAAGAAAAGAGAGGTTCCGCAGGAGCAGGAACTCAAGGCCTTGCCCAGAAAGATATAGAGCCGAGATGTAATTCACACCTTGTATGGAGGCAAGTAAGATTAGTGATCACTTAAATAATAAATCTTTAAAATCCCCAAATAAGACCTTTAACTTCTTAATATTGGCACTTGTGCTGAATTTAAAAATTTTACAAAATTTTAACATAAGAAATACCAAATGAATCTTGCATATTTACCGTGATCGAAATTTGATCAATAGATCGAACGCAAAAAAATAGCGATTTCTGCATAAGTGCATATACGAGTATATTGCACAGGCTATATAGAACAATGCATATTAAATCATGATAGTGGTGCTATAATTGCTATGCAGCGAGTATACTTGAGTGAGGTGATATAAATCACGTAGTATCAGATAAAAAGACACGTAACACAACTACTATGAATAAAAAAAGCAACTCGACTTCACTCTATATAGCTTGTGACAAAATACAATTGAAGCAAGCTAATCCATATGTCGAGACATACCAGACGGCTATCCGAGCTTCTAAAGACAGTAGCAGATCTCGTAATTCACGCTGATTAATCATTTTCCTCACTTCTGATTCTATTGTCGTGAGTTAGCTATTCGTCGATTGAAGCTGCTTTAAATGGTCGATATAGTATCCTTCCTTTTCTTATAGAGAAAAGAACAGAGTATGCAAAGTTTTTCAGGAGTTCGTAACTCAACACACATTCCCTGGTTCTGTCCGTAAGATCCATATAAGACTGTCCCAAACACAATCTAAAAATCCCTTTTTTGGTAAACGTGCATCAAGTCAACATGAGGTAAAAGAAATATGATAGCCGGTATCACGACTTTATTTTTGATAACATTACGAAATGCACATACGATGCCAATCAAAAGACTACAAAGAAAAAATAACCTTTGCTTATTCTTTTTTCTGTGTTAACAGAATCATAGAACCATACGTATAAGGAAATTGAATCTCCATTGGCTTTGCAGTGGCTTTCTAGAGGAAGCAGCTTGAGCGAGGAATGACACACACTCCATCACGCACACCCGCGATATGATCGTGTTTGTGTTCTATCATTAGAGAGAAAGCAACCTTAGTATTTCAAGCAAGATTAAATTACAAACTCGCATGTAGCTTTTTCTTTTATATCAATTCATTTCTTTTTGAATCGAGACAGTTGTATGGGTACAAAAGAAGATAACAGTGGTATCTGAATCAGTAAGACTACTGCATTAAAAACCTCAAATATCATGTATCTGCCCATGACCATTATCACTCTAATATTAGTTTATTGTAAACTTGAAAACTTAAGTGTATCTTTATTTTAAATTGAAGGTTAACATTTGCTTGGCTTAAGACATACTCGTGTAGTCCGCATTCTGGCGAGTAGAAGAGTAAATTTATCTTCCATCATAATATAGCTTTTTCTTAATACGTTTTATTGAAGTTATTAGATTTGTCGTAACGTCGTTATACATAGAGTAGTTAGACGAATGGTAATGACTTACCACCAAGTATGATTCATATGTCATCGTAGCCTACTGAGTCATAACCCATATGTAGTGCAAGATCCACACCACTTTTATGCCACGATTGAAAACAAAACGCCCTCTCCATATAGCCTTAGTTGCGAGAAAGTGCTACTCATTTCTAGTTTTCCTATATTGCAGCTACTTTTATCTACACCCAAGCTCTTAGTGAATGTAGAGATACATATAAATAAAAATCGATGCAAGTGATAATCTCACATACACAAAAATAGCAGGTGCGTGTGTACAATATATATACTGTTAATAGTCACAAATTCCTATATGCGGAGTATATCCAGGGCAACGCTAGGGTAACAAAAGGCAAACCGTACGGAGCACATTATCCTACGTGAGTGGCTAAATCAATCAACTAAAAGCAGTTATAGTTTCTACTTTAACTTCAAAGACTTCGATTTTATCGATACAATCAAAATAGGACTGAGAGGAAGAACCAATACGGTATTCCATTACCTAGAGAGTCTCATAATATAGCAGAAAAGATGCAACATTTTGATAATTTTGTGAAGGTCGTTGTTGTCGCCCTTATCTCTATGTATAAAAACCGATGCTACTATTTTTCCAATTGAGCTCTTATCAAACAATTTTAAAGAAATATCTATTAATAAGTTCACGTTATCTAGTCAGATTTGCGGTTAAGTTAAAGTGCATTATGTACCTTGGAATATCCTATCCTTGAGAAGTTATATCCGTTTTTTGTTTGAAATAGTATTCGCCTATTGTATCCTATTTCATGCTTCTTGCTATGTGTCTTTATTACCTAATTCATATTATAAGACGCACTTACAATCATTTCTCTGTGTCGTTGCTTATTCCTAGCTTCACGAGTGTGTACTAGACTTGTGACTCGGAACACTCACTTCGCCCCATCACTGATTTTCGCTTTCAAATATTGTTTATTCTAGTTCTAACATTTTTTTAGTCGGAATATGTAGCACGGTTTAGACGCCGCGACATTCTGCCCCTTATAATATGGTAAATGTGCATATAACTACCTACTCTTACTACGCAGCAGCGTTATCTCAATAGTGAAAATATACGCACCAGGTTTCAATATGTCATAAGCAACTCCTGACTAGATGATGGCAGGAGCGACCTATTAGATTAGACGTAAAGTATTTCGAATGCGTAGCTCAGGCTTCATAATGAATCACAATGTACACCTCTCTACTCTCCTCGCATACCCTATTGCACTACGTCACGTTAGATGGATCTGGATTAATAAAAAAGAAGCAGATATGTGCAAAGGACATGACGCATTCAGATCTATTGCCTAAGATCGAGTTAAGTGCGGATGCGCTAGAACATGATTATTGAATAGTGCTTCCGGTGAAAGTGAAATATATGTCACACCTGAGTTTAAGATAGCTTCATGAGTGAAATAAAGTAACGGTCACAATTTGTATTCACGTTCGCTCACTCTCACGCTCAAGAATGTTAGCCAGATTACCATATATGAATGCGCACGATTTCAAAAATTAGTCATGCTATCACCATATAGATTGCGAACGGGCAGCTCGCAGATCCGCATAGCTACATCTTGCTAGCCTGAGAAATGCGTAGCCCATAGAGTTAAAGACGGCGCGTTTCAGCGCTGTACTATGCAAGAAACTCACTCGATACAATAATTTAAAAGAATGTTGGTATATAGATTATAATTCAGATTTTCATTACTATGAGACGGACAAGAGTCGCGCTCATATCTATATATCAAAGAGAAATTAAACGCTTATAGACACCGCTTGTGCCTAAATTTATTCACGTGCAAGTCAGCTTATGTATGCTGGAGCTTGCGCTCCTATGTGTGATCACCTACCCCCGGTCTCTGCCTTCCCTAGCAAGTGTGGGGATAAAGAGTAATCGGAGCTGCCCCGCCGCCATATACTTACTTTGACGAGTATTAGAATTGTCAAAGGGAACATAATCATAGATCCCGAGATGTACCCATAACTATGAATTGTGATAATAACTCAAGATGACCCAATCACGGCTCCATTATATAAACACAAATGCGGACCACACTGAGTGCTTTTTTGCCAGAGTGTGCATGCACAATGCGTTCTGAATCGTCATAATCCGCTGCATATAAAGCCATAAAAAAGGCAAATAAATCCGCGCCTACCGTAGTGTGTTGCGAAATTCGTGAAAGAACAATTACACGCCGCTATCCATCGTACGGTAACAAGCGTAAAGGT
>Ga0163217_1118238_pt1 | contig 11417 bp, 14 predicted proteins | sample SynspAceP_FD_185933 | JGI IMG/M metagenome (GOLD analysis project Ga0163217, IMG submission 185933) | Saline lake microbial communities from Ace Lake in Antarctica - Synechococcus sp. Ace-P (PacBio error correction) | ecosystem: Environmental > Aquatic > Non-marine Saline and Alkaline > Saline ... | reverse complement strand
ATCCTCGACCTGCCTCACCGCAGGACCCGAGACCAGAGTTACAGTTTCGGGCGAGCGCAGGCCAGCGGTTTGCAGGCGGCGTGGTCCAAGAGCCACCAGACACGCCATCGCGCCATCGGCCCCAAATTGCCCGCCATCAACCAGGAAAAATCAAATTGTTGCTTCATCGAACGCCAAAGCGCTCGGAGAATCTCGACACGCTCCATCCAGATCCGGTCTCACTCTGAAGGTATCGACAAAAAAGTAGGCGCCCAGATAGAGAATGCCAGCAGCAAGGAACCAGCACAACAATGTTGAAAATGTAGCGCGCGCTGAAAAAATCTGGCTTGGCATCTGGCTCAGCCGTCCTCACAGTGGGGTCAGGACCAGCGGGCAACAACTTTTCTTGTCTCCCCCGGTTCAAACCTTGGAAAATCGGCGATGCCGAGCATTTTCGGCGTAGACCCACCCAGCGACAGAACCTAGGCGCCGAAGGGAGATGCGTCCCGCATTGATTCGAGGCCAGTCGAGATGGTAACGTGAAGACTGTGAACGTGTTCAGAAAAAATCACCTGCTCCGGCACTTCCGGCAGTTCCAGATACCGAAAGGGCTCACCATCGGCACCGCCCGACCTCGATGATGTTGTTTCGGATGGTGCGGCATTCAGGCCGACGCTTCCGGGCGCTTGAACGGCGCGGCCGGTCTGGCCCATTCGTAGACATACTGCTGCTTCGTTCTCGCCAGTCCCAGACAAAGAGAAACACGCGCTCGACCTGAAGTGCATAGGCTGTCAGGGATATTTGTCCGGATTCGAGATGATCCCACACACGATCCATGTCACGATGAGCAGAAAATCCCTCAAAATCGAACAGGCAGGGACACTGGTAACAGCCGATTGCAGCCATTTGTCGGCTTCCAATGCCACCGCCGTGATTGATTTGCGTGAATCGACGCATATCTCCAGCCTTCCGGGGATCTTGGGCTGGTGCCACGAAATCGATTTTCCAGGCGATTGTCCACAGAGCCTTCGGCTGTACACGGCACCCGGCTGGGACGGGTTCATTTCCATGGCCTCTGCAAAAGGAAAGACGGGCATCAACCACCGCGGGCGCTGTTCTCTTCATTGGGACGGCGTCAGGACTTCGTCCTTGTTGCATGGAAACAGGAATGACGGACTGCACCTCCTCATCAGAGCCGAGATCGATTCTCAGCGTGAGGACGTCCCTCGCGATGCCGATGACAGAACCACCCTGTCCCCTTGTACAGACGGCCGCGCTCGGCATCGAGCATTGTGGCCGTTTGTAATCAAACGCGGCTGGAAGGGTCGGGAAATAGCGGATCAGCCGATCGACGCTCGCCGCGACGGGGGCCACGAAGATCCCCTGCCCCAGATACATATTGAGCTGATTGGCAAGGCAAGGGACGGGTTGACCATGCAGGTCAACCCTGGGACACCGATGGTCGGATCGAAATAGCCCTTCAAAGTGGAACTCCAGGCTTTCCGATATTCTGCTCCTCAAGTCCCCTTTCGGAGGCCGTGTCACACCCACTCCGCCAGGCCCTGAAACAAAAGTAAGATGCTGAAAAAAGCAACCTCGAACCACTTCGCTGCCATGGGCCGTTCCGATGATCAGCTTGTTCTGTTAAATGTTGTACAGAAACCTCGTCCCGACAGAGCCACGCGAGACCTGAAACATCCCGGATCGCTTTGCCCGGGTCCGGATTTCCGCCAACGAGTCCATGGATAGTCCCCCGCGCTGCCTTGCTGCGCTTTCTTGAAAAAGCCACCCAACAGACCCGTCTTGGAATGGCAAAGCACAGTTGCGGCGCCAAAAATGCCTGATTGTCACGCAAATCCAGCTTCACCGGGATCATGATGACCGGCGGTCGGACTCCGTCATTGACCCGCGACTGGATACCTTCAAGGTCATAAATGCGTCAACGCGCCCCCTTACCATGATCGATCAAGGGATCAGTATTCGTGGATTTCTTGCGGCCATTCGCGACCACTCCATCCAGGGACGTTCACAGTCGATCACGAGCTCCTCACCCCCCTGGCGGTTGTTCCGGTAAAGCGTGAGCTTGCCGCAAATGCCGCGGTGCGGATGCGCGAGATGTCCCTGAAGTTTTTCGCCATCATCGGTGAGTTGAAGACGCCATTCTTGACACTTTCGACCGGAGAGTGGCCGGGGCGCCGTGACCTGAACCTGTCTGCGTTTCAACAGTCGGGGAAGAACGGCATAGCTGCAAGGCCATAGGCCTCGGTTTCGCCCGCCTCGGGGAAATAGGCCTCCCAGACGCGCCAGAAGGCACATTCCAGCTTGTCCATGTCGCCGTTGGCAATGGCGCTGGCACAGGATCAATGCGCTCGACAGCCAGCCCCTCGATCAGATCAACAATCCGCTTGTGGGTGCGCTTACTTCTTCGGCGCTGTCGCTTGCGGGGCAAAATTTGCGGTGGTTCCGCATCGAAACATGCGTGATGAGCGGGCCATCAGAACAAGCTCTTCGCGGGCGCTTCGGCTCCCGCGCGGCGGTGTCGCGGCCAGCGCATCGGCCCTGTCGTTGCGCAATCGCTTCCTGCCAATTTCTTCCGGAAGACGCGCCATTGGTTGTCCAACCAGTGATTAGGCAATTTCGTTGCGGATGTTTTCCGTTTTCCCGCCGGATCGAAGCAAATTGCGCTTCGCTCTACGGAGCCCGCCGGAACAACCAGACCGCCGCCACGACAATGCCTGCGAGCAATTTCGTGAACAACACTTGCGCAACTCCGGATGTTGAACTCGATACCAATCACCGCCATCTGCGCCCTCCTAGCGTTCCCGCGCCCAGCGAACTTCGGGGTTGGCGGACGATGGATATCGCAACCGTGATTCGGACGTTCCGAGATTTCCTGCGTTTCCAGGATATCTCGACGTGCCTGATCCTGGCCGCCGCGAGTCCGCCAGGTATTTACCTGCGACTATCGTACAACCACTTCTGGCGAACACCACCGAACAGGACAGGACGATGGTCGTTCGCGGGTTTATTGTCCATTGTTCGCTGCGACATCGTCCAGCCCCGGCAAGACACGGCTCTGCCAAGCGATTGGGCAGGAACCGCACGCTCTTGTTGCCCGTTCGGAGGCGCGATCGCGTATCGAGATACTCGATCTCCGAGACAACGCCGGCGGGCCGTTCATCATGCAGACGAGGCGCGTAGGAATGGTCGGCGCCGTCTGTAATCTCAGTCCTGAAGTTGCGAGACGTGCTGCGCCATTAGACCGTTGCATTCTTCAATCATCGGGCTGAACGGCCTCAGAGGCAGCCCGCATCCCTTGCCTGGCGACAGTTGCGCGGACCGGCGATTTACCGCGTGAAAAAATCCGAAGCCAGAGGCGGCCACGGCCGGTAATGACCGCACTGCGGAATCATCACCCAGATTCAACCGCCGACGCTTCTATCTGATCAGCATGGCCGGAAACAGCATAAACCAGGGTACGGGCAACCGTTTGGCGGATTGCTTCAAGCGATGGTATTGGCAATTCGGTCTCATTGCGTCAAGGCAGATCCGGTGAAACTCGAAACCAGATTGCCTGAACCTCCGTCGAGGGAACCTGACGCGGGCAACTGATCTTGTCCTTCGAAGGCCTCGGAATGGCCGGGTATTCGCGTTCGCTCAATGGCTGGCCGGCGACGCACTGCGAAGAATATCATTCAGTTTACACCGCAAACGAGCTGGCCATCGCCTTTCTTCAGCCCACCGATATTCATTCATCGGGAGCCTTGCATTGCGCGGCGTTTCCCGTAAGCGCCCGCGTGGCCTCCTGAAACGCGGCAGCAAGGCAACCTTGCAGAGCTTCGTCACGCAAGAAACGATCGGTCGAAGTTCCCCGATCCTCGAAAAACCGGTTCTGTCGCCGAAAACAGTTCACGCAGGTTTGGGATCAGACAGGCGAGAAGCGCTTCATCCAGATTGGCACGCGATCGTTGCCCCGAATGCGCAAAAAACCTATCCAGCTTTCCGCATGCTTGTCGTGCCCGCATCTTCACTTCGAATCACAGCGTGGCGTTCGACCGTGCTGGCGCAATATCGATGCAGGCAAAAACCTGGGTTTCCTCCCGCCGTCCCTGGAACGGGTAATCCCGAATATGGCGGCAGCGAGTGTTCCGGAAATCAAATTTGGGTTCTCTCGCCGCTGCGCGCATCGTGCCGTCCGGTCTAAGCTTGCGCAAAAAGCTTCTGGGCGGCATTCTTGTTAGATATCCCGCTTGTGATGAGCGAATGCCGCTCGGGATGGGTCACGACAACCTGAACATCCACTGTCCCGCACTCTCGAGCCATTGATTCAAAAGCGTTATCGCCGACTTCACGGACTATTTCGGGGCCATCAAGCTGGTCATGGGCATAAAAACAACGAATTGGGAAATCATGTAGCGACCCCAGTTCGTGAACGCATCTCTGGTCAGGGCGGCAAATTGATCTCGCGGCGTCGCCTGCAATCCATTGGCCGTGCGGCTCTATGACGGATTGCTGATACCGTATTTGAACCTGCCTCCAGAATTCATCAGCATTGGTTCGCGGTCCGGATGGACGAGCGTCTGAAGTTCCAGATAGGGGACGTTTCCGTCCGTGACAAAACATTCCCGCCTCGACCGAATAGAAATTCATAGGGTCGGCCGAACATGCCATTCCTTTTTCGGCCGCTGCAATTGGCTGCCCCGACATAAAGAGAGATTGCCGTAGGACAGAGGCTGCCTTGCGCTGAGGCGTACATGCCTGGGCAGGCCGTTCAATCGGATGGTGGACGGAACAGGACATCTTTGGCCCGTTTTCTCTCGTTCGGTCATATATCCAATTGGAGCGCCGGCAAGACTGTAGGCGATATGATCCGAGCGGGATCAGCTGCCGGGGCCAACCCCTTTCTCTGCACCCGGTCCGAAACCAGGCCGAGCAATCGCCGACGCGCCGTAGTCCAGGCAGAGTCGAGATTATTTGGGCCGAGTCGCGCATGTTCACGCAGGACGATGTCGACCGCACCATGCCGTATTTATGCTCGAACAGTCATCTTCAAAGACAATACAAGGGACCATTCCCGCCTACTATATTTTTTCAGTCTCCCGCGGCTTTACAATTACCGGAATAAACAGGCTGGTAGTCGGTCGTGTCGCCCGGTTTCAATCCAACGTGGGTGTTGTGAAACGGGATCTGAATCTTTTCCGCCATTGTTCTGATTTCGACCTTTCAATTGTCCTGCAACCAGCTTGAAATCATCCGGGGCTGGTGAGCGCCATTTTCTTCGCCTTCGGTCAAGATGTGCGCATGAGGCCACCGACATCCCAGCTGTCGTCGAGACAGACAACATCGAACTCGATGGTGTCGCCTAAGCTCGAACCTGACCCTGCCACTCCGAAATCGGCACCGAGAATTCCAGCGGGTAACCGCCTCGCAAAAGGCGCTTCGCCCACGCGGGTTCATGTGGGCACAGCTGACGCATTCACGGTATTTGAGGCCAGGATTCTCCCTGCCTCCAACTGCAAGTCAAAAAATCATAGGTGCCTGAAGCGGGGGGCTTGGCGGTCTCATCACTGAAAATGCAGCTCCAGTCGAACTGCATCAGCAAACGTGGTCGCGCTCTCTCGCCAGCTTGAAGACTTCATTGATGGAGACCGCAATGCAGGGAATTTGAACACTTCTGTCGCCGCGGCTGAGGCTCGCAAGCGACCCGGCACAGTTGGACCGGCGTGAACGGCCGGCCCAAGGGTTTGAGCTCGCGGGTAAACATCCTTGATCTCACCGTCGGACCCTGCAGCTTCAAACGGCCTGATACAAGTGCGCTGGTTTGGCGCCCCGCCATATTCCAGGGCGGGGACGGGCCTGTTTTTCAACATTGATTGATGAAGAGATCGACATCATTGTGCTCTGCTTTTCAACCGCTGATTTTCGGGAATCGTCGCTCTGCCTTGTCTGCACCACGCGGGCTGCCATTTCAGCGTCTGCAGACGCTGGGGGCTGGCAAGCTCCAACTTGTAGGTTTTTGTGGACTGCCCCAATCGGCTTGCGCTTTGGTTTTGCAGCGTAATCGAGAGCATAAACTGCTCGCGCGATGCATCGCTATCTGTCCTCTGTTTGGCTCGCCGCGAGCACTCAAGGACCAATCAATGTTCTTTTGATTTTCCAGCTCATACTGAAGTAAGTCTTCGCCGCTTTCACATTCGTAGAGTCGCATTAAGCCAAGGCGCCTCTTCAATGTATCCCGCGACTGATATTTTCAGTATTTCTTTCGCATATAAAGTCGAATTGAAATCGTAACATGCGAGAGAATTCACAAGATCACAGATCATTAGGAAAAACATTCTCAACGCGCAGTCTGCGTTTTTCTTTAGGTTACTTAGATCTCCAATTCAACATTACAAGACCCAACGCTAGTTACTTACCGATACGAGCCTGAACGATATAGTTTATATATCCTTAGCGCAACAGTTGGCGGCCTGTTGAATCGCCACTAAAGTAAATGATTTAAATGCCAAACATGTAATTATTTGAAATGCTAATAGAAAGCCACCTTTAGCGGAATCGGTTCGCTTTGCCTATCCTGCGGTTCAAGGCTGTCGGACGTTCCGGAAGTATGATTAACGCGGGTTCGGCGGGGTATTTCTTCGGCTTACTGATGAATTGCAATTCTCAGCGCATGTCAGGTCCGGAGCTTCGATTGCCACTGCCCGCGGTTGATGGCCAAGGAAAATAGCTGACTGCGCCAGGAGTCAGCTGCGGGGATCAAGACCAGGTTGAGAATGAACGGACGGAATTGCCATGGCGAAGGGGTTAAACTTTCGACGCAAGTGTACGAGTAATGACATCAAGATCTGCTGCAATCAGAGGCCGCCGGCCTTGCTTCTCCTCTTCCGCATATATCCACCTTGGATACAGTCCAGCCAACCCGTCTGGGCGATGGCTGGAATGCGGACCCCAACTGGATCTTGGCGATGGCTGGCTCAGATTATCAGAACCAGGTTTACGTCCCGCGCCTGAAATGCCGGAGCTCCACCGGCCGGCAATTTCGCGTGAACTAGAGCTGGTCAAAAACAAAAAGCTTGCCGCGACCAGTCCCTGCTCACACCAGGGAGAACAGCCCCAGGAGGAATTCTCATGCCAATATTGGACATCGGCAGGAGTGCAGTGTGCGAGACAGAAGGAAACTGCCGGCCGCCTCACCCTTCCGCCTCCCTGCACGATAGCGCATCCGCATGAATCGCCAGCCCCCTCATTCGGACTGCCTTGACAATGAGTGCGCCCCGCCCCGCAATGCCGTGATCTTATCATGCTTGGAAGTAAGATTTGCAGTTCCGAAAAATTGGCCGAATATAGCTAATGATTGGTCGACACCCGCGTTACGGAGTTGACGCTTCGTTAAGCGCGCTCTCGTGCAGAGGCCCGTTCTGTGTTGCGTACGGCTTGCCGTAAACACCACCTCTTCAAACCTTCAAAGCTTTTGCTTCGCCAGGAATAGTTATTCCACAAATTCCTCCCTTCGCAGATTTTCACAATGAATATTACTGCGAATGCATGCAGCCGGTCTTGCAGAAGGACTGTATCGACCCAGCATGGGGAAATTCAACGGTACTGCATGGAAACAACCGCTCTTCGTTTCAGGCCAACTGACGCCATCATTCCAGGAGGCAAACCGGCAGGGGGCATTGATTGATGCGGTCATCTGGCGCAACGAAAAACAGGGCCACTTCAAACGGAAACGCAAAGGACAAATTCTTAACCTGCGGATCGGTCGATCCATACCATCACCATCCGCCGTGGCTGACGCTCGCACTTCCGATTTCTATAGCGTGGAGACGCCAGCTTATTGAGGAGAATGTCTTCCTTGCTGCCTGACGCTGATTTTCTCTTTTGGAATGTGCATTATCTTTTGGTCATAGACGACATGTCGCATTGTACGCACTGTTATTTTTCTATTTGCTGACCACTGCAACCGCGGCTGGCGGCCGCCTTACAAACAGAACCGGATTATGGAAGCCAATAAACACTTGAATCAAGGCGGTATCGTTAGTCGTTCAGTTTGCGGAAATGTCGCGCAGTTCATCTCGGTTGTCGCTCGGGAAAACCGAAAAACTCAAATTGGCGGGATTTGCTCAAACAAACTATTGTCGGTGCCTATTTGTGTCATGCAGCCATCTGGCGGACTGCTGCCCAGAATGGCGTTTCGGGCCGTTTTCATCACGGACCTCGCCAAACAAAACGCCGAGCGGATCGATGCGGGTTGACGTTTCAACCGGCATCGGATCTCCCGTGTTCATTGCCCAGTGGCGGGCGGTTGACGACCACATCCCATCCTGGCAGGGATCGTTGGAGGCCTGTTCTGAATGCTATTTCCCGGACAATGGCGCCGCAGCCTCTGGGCAAGCTGTTCGCATACTTCTCGCGAGTGTCATTAAAGCCGATCTCCACGACTTTACCGGCCTTGAGGGCAAGCGAAGCTGCGATGCCGGATCGACAACCGCCGGCCCCGCACGACAAGTGCCCTGGCACCCGCCACATGGCGGCCCTTGTCGCAGCATTCGCGAACAAACCCTTCGTCCATTCGAACATATCGCCGCACAAGACGGCCATCGCGTCACGCTTGACCGCATTGCAGGACCCCGATATCAGGACTGCAGGGAAGGTGGCCACATCCAGAAGGCTCGCCCACCGTGGTCACCTGGTGAGGCATCGTCACTCAGCGCGCCCGTGATTATTGCGAAAGTCTTTGCCACAGTGCACAGATTTAGCGTCAAGAAAGCGGATAATCCTCTGGTTCGCAAGGTTCCCACGCACTACCCGCGGCATCAATGAGCTCCTGGATTCGTCCAACAAATGGCCGTTGCTGATCAACAGTGCCGACACCCTGTGTGCAGGATCTCACGACTCTGTGGGACATTCAGCCCAGAAATGTTCAGCCCAGATCAGCCTTGCGGTTGTAGCCTGAGTGGAGTCATCTCATGCCACCAACTTGCCGAGGCTCCGGTTCCTTTGCCACATTGCTCAGCAATTGTCCGGTCAAAGCGTCCGAACCCGCCAGGACCGGTGGCGTAAAACGATCGCTGCCACCGCATCGATGGACTTGCAGCGTATTTCAAAAGCCCTCTTTCGCCAGGGCACACCAATGGTGGCTCCTCGCCAAGAATGACACTTCGCGGCCAGGCGGTATTATTGTTGCTGTATATCTGGCAACACGAGCCAAAAAATGGATCTTCACGGCTGACCGGATACCGACGATGCCGTCCGTGAGTTATTGGTGCTACTCCTTCACAACCTCTTTGCTGCCCGGCAGTTATTCGCTCTCTCAGGTTTGCCGTTTGGCAGCTCCAATCGTTAACCGGATTGCGTCTTCTCCCGGCCCTCAATGGACTTAAGTAACCAGGATTTGCCGGTTGCCGCGGGGTTTAGGGCTCCGTTGGAATTTTCATACGCGGGTCAGTTTTGCCCAGCTCCATGGCGATTACAATTGTGTCAGAAAACTGAAGTTCCGAAGCACACCGTTTTTCAAAACGGAGACCAGCCGCTGCGGTTTCCTCGACCGCATTGCCGCGCCACTGCATTTGAGTCTCAGGGCATGGAAACAAAAACGATCTTCGCCGATCAAGTGAGCAGCAGATCGATGTCGTGAATAAGGTTGAGAACAACAGGACCACCGCCCGGCTGGCGCCGCCCCAATCGGCATCAAAATAATCATCCGGCTTCATCAGCCAAAACATGCCTTGCACCGCAAATCAACGTGCCCCAGAAGTCCATCGGTGATTTGACTTTTTAGCCGAGGGCAATTCAAAACGGATTGGTGACGCGGTATGGCCGACGAGGCAACGCACGCCTGCCTTCTACACCCCATGACAGCAACGAGGTCATGAACCAGCTGCAGATGCGGTCGCCAACGGTTTTTCGATTTCAACGCCGGGACCGAGCGGCTGCCACATCACTCGGGCCATTTTTCGGACATGAACCTGATTTGCGTGGCCAGAATACGCCGTCGGGCTTCCCTTCTCTAACAATGCCGTCAGCGACGCGTGCCATGTGCACCGATCCATTAACGCATAGGCGTTACCCGCCTCCGAGGGTCGACAATGAGTGAAGCACCAGCTCCCGGGTGGCGGCGATTGCCTCCGGTGTGCCGTTGCCGATCCAAACCAGCCCCGGCAACGGCAATCCTGACCGGCCCGATCATCGCCTTACACCGGGTAGGACGATCGGTCACGCTTGCCTGTAGCAAAACGCATTCACTCGCCACGCAGCTGCAGTTGCCTCTGTCTGCAAGACCTACTAGGATACACGGTCTTTTTCCCGGTTTGGGAGAGGAATAACGAGAATTCCAATCAGGATTCGATTGCCCTTGAAGACAAAATTTTGGCCTATATTATTTCTTATGTCCTACATCTCTCTTGCAGTCAAGACGAACGCCCGGAGGTGGACAGCGTGATTGAAACCGCAGATCATGACACGATAGGTGACAGCACCTTCACCGGCAACATCCGGGAAGACTCATCTTCTGGGGCAATTGCGTCCGAGCGAAAAGCTGGCGGCTGAACCGTTGCGCAAACGCTACAATGTCAGCGTGGGACCACCCTTCGCGAGATCTTGAACCGCCTGACTTCAAAGACGGCCTGGTTCGTGGCCGAAGGCCAGAAAGGCTTTGAATTTGTCGCCGGGGTTTCGGATGCTGATCTCTGGAGGTGGCTGAATGCGGGCTGCTTGTCGAAGGCCATTGCGCGTCGCGCGTTTCCTTTGAAAAGGCTACTGGACTGGGATCGCAAAGTGGGTCGCCGGCCCACCACAAGCTGCACCGCCTCGAAAGACGGATGATTTCGGGCGACATGTGGCCGCGGGAAGGCTGGAAACGGTGCGGGGACGGGGGATTTCACCGGGCGCTTATCACCGGATGCGGCTCCAGAACGCCTGATGGATTTGCCATGGCCAGCTGTTTCGACAAGTATCTGCGCTATTTTCAGATACTTACTCGCGCGTTCCGTGGAAAAACCGGGCGCGGCGGAACATGCAGATTTGCGGAGGCGGCTGTTTCGCGCGCGGATGTAAAACGTTGGCCAAGGAAAATTCTAAGCATTCACATGCTGGGCGTGTTGAATTTATGATTAAATTCGCGAAAAGAAGCGTAACCGGGATTTCCGGAAAAATATCGAAATATCCTACGAAAACACAATATGTATGTTGATATTTGCCCACGCTTTTATGACGGTTTTCGTTCAAATCCGTCAGGGCCCGGATGCCAACGTATTATTGCAACGGGAGGAGAGGGAATACCATTGAAGAACATTTACCCGCCGTCCATTTGCTGCTGGCAGTGGCAGTTTCTGTTTGGTGTTGCCGGCTTTTGCGCCTTGCCAAGCTTCGCCAGATGACAAAAATCAACCCTCAGGTGTGACCACCCGCATCGAAAACCGACCAGCGCTCGGTTGCGC
>Ga0163217_1117594_pt1 | contig 11417 bp, 20 predicted proteins | sample SynspAceP_FD_185933 | JGI IMG/M metagenome (GOLD analysis project Ga0163217, IMG submission 185933) | Saline lake microbial communities from Ace Lake in Antarctica - Synechococcus sp. Ace-P (PacBio error correction) | ecosystem: Environmental > Aquatic > Non-marine Saline and Alkaline > Saline ... | reverse complement strand
TATGACGGCGGGATTAACCGCACAACATTCAGGCGGGGCCTTACCCCCCGCGCAACAGGGAAAGAGGGTTTAACCCAGGAACCAGGATACCAATGGCACCAAAACCGCCGCAAATTTCCTGAAACTGGCAGGACCGCTATGCCCGGCAGCCGCCGTCGCCGTCGCCACCAGCGGCACGCCGCAGAAGCGCAGCGGTCGACTCCAGTCGGAACGGATGCAGGATACCGCGGCATACCGCGCCTATTGGAAACACACGCTTCTAATCAGTGATCAAACGACCGCGGGCCAAACCGCGGGAGGGAAACTTAGCCCGATCCGACCCTCGCGGTCAAGAGCCGGGGCCTCTAGGAGACTATTATGCTTCGGAAAAAAACAACGGGATGGCACTGGCGGCCCAGGCGGGGGCGGGCATTGCTATCGCATCGCGGAAAAAAACCGTTGCCGCGCGCAGTCCTGCGCGGTCCGGTCTGGGCCATCGGTGGCCTTGCGGCCATCGCAGCGACTGCGGGCTCTGTTACACAAGGCGTTCTGCAGCAAACGCCGTTCAGCGGCGCGGGCTAGAGACATCAAATCGGTCTGCAACACTGTTCGGTTCGCTGTACGGTCATATGGCCGAAGTGACGAAATGGCGTCTGGAACGGGTCAGGAGCCCGGTGGACAAGCCCGTTCAACCTTGGCTCGCCACTGCGCCAAAAAGGGGCCTCGGATTCGCGAACACGCAACACACGGTGAACGCACGGCTAAAATACCCGATGAAAAAAGAGGGTGGCCAGTGGGTTGGATTCAGCTGGGAACAGGGCGATCAACGAAAATCGGCGACAAGATGAACGTGATCGCGAAGAGCGGCCCCGATTCCGTCTATTGGCGGCGGCCTCGGCCAAGCATAAACAACGAACAGGCGTACCTGTTCCGCAGTCGCGGCCTATGGGGCACAAACAACGTCGACACCAGGCACCGTATTTTGTCACTCCACCACGGTTGGCGGGCGTGCGAACACATGGGCTACGGCGCATGACCAACAGCTAAACGATATCCACAACAGCCAGGCGATCTTATCTCGGCGGCAACCTGCCGAGGCGACCTGTAATCGCTGCTTGCACCTGCTGAAAGCGAAAGAGCAGAACAAACGCGCCGCTGATTGTCTTGCGGAATCACGCTTTACCGCACGGCGGCCATGCGCAATGAATATGTCCGCTTCCGCCGGTTCGGACGTCGCATTGGTCTGGGTATTCTGGCACATCTCAAAACGGGTCGGAAGACAAAGAATTCATCCGCACCCGCGTTTGGGGCATGGACACAGATCCGTGCGGAAGTCGCCGAAAATGGAAACCGAAAAGGCAGGTCGAACGCGTTACGGCGCACGGCTCACGCTTTGAAGCGCGTCGCGCGTACGGCTGGCCAACAACCGCCCCAGGGCACCGTATTCTGGTGCATGGGTGGCACACAGCACCAGGCAACGTAACAACAACACCGCGCCTACTGCATCTTGCAGCTGGCCTTGGCACATGGGCACCGCTGGCCGGCGGCACCAACATTTGCCGTGGCACGAAAAACCGTGCAGGGCAGCGACCGATCTGGGCGTTCTGGCGGATTACGCTGCCGGGCTACTACGGTTTCTGTCCGCAGGCGCTTTGGCACCACTGGCACGGGTTTGGGAGAAGGACCTTGAATGGTTGCAAATCCCGTTTTCTCCAGCGTCGTTCAACGACACCTCGATGATGAACCTGACCGGCATCCCCGTCAGCCGCCTGGATTGACGGGTGTGCTGGAAGACAAGGAAAACATCGCCAGCGGACAACACCGTGCGATTGGTTCTTGTGGGGGCAACGGGGCCAATCGCAGACCGTAAAGGAAAATGGTACACCGTCGATGGAAAAACTCGACCTTATGGTCGTTGTCGATCCGTACCACGGTTTCCGCGTTTATGCAAGGACCGCAAGACGGGCTGTATCGTGCCCGCAACGACCCAGTTCGAAACCCGCGGTTCTTGTCACGGCGTCCAACCGGTCGCTGCAATGGCGCGATAGGTCGTTTTGACCCTGTTTGATCAAGCTGACAACCACGATCATCAAAACTGTTCGCCGAAAGTCGGCTTCAGCGATCGCCTGTCAAGACTCGCGCTGGACGTGACGAGCCCAACATCGAGACATGACGCGAAATCAAACCGCGGCATGTGGCCATTGGGTACACCGGTCAAAGCCCTGAACGCTATGAAATGCACATTGGCCAACCAGCACACATTTGACCGCACCACCTGCGCGCCAAGGGCGGCCCTGCGATTGGCGATTTCTACGGATTTACCTGGGCCTGCTGGGGCACACCGAGATGAACCACCCCGCACGGCGAACCTGTTACGATATTGTCCTTGGACGGTGGCCGAAGGTGGCCTGACCTTCCGCTGGCCAGTTCGGCCGTAGAGCGTGACGGTGAAAGCTTGCTGGCCGACCGGCGTTTACGCGCCGGTCGAGATCAAGGACGGCCTACCCAGAGTTCACCATGTCCATGCTGCGTGAAACTGGGCTGGGAAAAAAGAGCCTCACGACGATGAGATGCGGTGATCAACTATTGTCGCGGGCTATCCCGGAAGGGCGCCCGGCGAATGCAAGCCGACGAGGAAGTCGGCGAAACATCGCAAACCGGCGAAACCCCGTCGGATTACGTGCGATACCGGTGCAGGTGAACTGGAAAACCGACCTTTTCGGGCGGCATCAGGGTGTCGCGATCAGCATGGCTGTGCCCCTTCGCGCAACGCCAAGGCCGCGCCGTGGTCTGGACCTTCCCGATTCCGTTGCCAATGGGCACCGCGACAGCGTTGACACCAACGTCGGATCTGGTCGCGACTACCCGACCTATGACGACAAAAAGTTCTGGCGCCTGGCCCACAATGTATAAGTCCTTCAGGAAACGACTTTTCAAGGACTACGATCGTTACTTGACCTCTGGTCGGTTGGATCGATACGAACGGGTGGCGCGACGAAACCCGGTTCCAACCCTTGGTTGGCGAGTTCAGCAAGGACATGTTCATCAAAATCAACACGGGACGCCAACGATCTGGGCGTGCGTGCACGGGGCGATGTCTGGGTCGAAGGCCCGAAGGCAGCGCAAGGTCAAAGTGATGGCGATGTGGTCAACGGAACGTGTCAAAGCGCGTGGCATTTCATGCCATTCCACTTTGGCGGGCCACATGGAAGGCGTTGATTTGAGGACAGATATCAAGCGGTGGCTGACCCTTATGTTTCTTGGTGCATCCAACCAACCCGCGCCAAACATATGGCTATGGGACCTCAGTAAACCTCAGATGCAGAGACCAAGCAGACCTCTGCAAAATCCTGGGACAGGCGTAAGGAGACCAACAGATGGGCAGAGGCAAGTTTCTTTGCGACGCCGAACGCTTGCATCGAATGCAACGCCGCGTGCACAGCCTGGTAAGAACGAACACGAAGTGCCGTGGGGCATCAACCGTCGGCAAGGTCGTTCACGATCCAAGACGGCAACCGGCGAACGCGTCGATTTCAGTCGGTGTATGCATGTTCAGACGCGCCTGTATGGCCGTTCTGCCAGTTAGAATGTTTTACCAGACCGACGACGGGCTTGTCTGCACTCCAAGGATCTTGCATCGGCTGCGGCTATGCTTCTACGCCCCCCTTTTTTTGGCCCCCCTTTTTTTTGCGCACCGCAGATCCACAGGCAGGCACTTCGGAATCACGTGGCAAGATGGACAATGTACTTCTGGCGGTGGCCCGAGGAGAACCACTCCGAAGCGATATCCAGAAGTACAGGCACGCAACGGGATCGCGAAGCAAGCTGCCAATCTGCCGCGAGATTGTGTTCAAACAAGCACTGCTGGCCGTGACGGGCGATGTCGTTATCGGGCATTTCTTACCGCGAACGCGTTGTCGGCGCGCGGCGTTGGCTGGGCCTTGGGGCTTGGGGCACGGGCATACGGATGCGTAAGGGCGGCTAATTTCCCTTTAACTGATATTGATGCTTTCCATTGGCGCTGGCACCTTGCTGCTGGCGGGCCAATTTAATTCTTTATCCTGTCGGAGCGGTCCCGATGACATTGCTGCGCGTTGTTTGCTGCCTCTCATATCTTGTTTCCTTTCCGGCCTCTCTTGCCGCTCGGACACCCCGGCGATGCCTCGGTTCAGACACCGGAGCCAACAATCGCTCAGATGACATCATGGGCGCCAACGCGGCGAGGACGTGCCCTTTGGGGCAGAGCCTTCCTTTGCCGCTCGAGGGGACCGCCCACCGGCGGAAAGCCACCTCGGCCCCTTGGCGGGCATCCTCTGATGCGACTGTGGCGTGAAGTTTCGCGGCTGACGCCCTGGCCGATGCGGCGGCCAGCAACCGGCGGCCCTGCCGCAAAAGGTTGCTGATGCAGGACGGTGGCACTGTTGGTGGCTGAACTTCGCCACGGCCCCTACTGACCTATGGCAGCCTCCTGTTGGGCGTCACAGTTGTGCTTGGATGGCGATTTCTATCTTGATTCCGCGGGGGCGTATCCTGATGAACACGGCGCGCGCGGGCATCACGATTGAACGGTTCAAGTTTATCGAACAGGTTTGGACCACTGGCTGATCGCCAGTTTCCTTTATCCTGCGGGCGGATCACCGGTTTGGTGTCGGCTTGCCGGCGTAAACTGCTGATTCCGCTGTTCGGCCACGATGCGTTATTTGACCTTTTGCTCGCGGGCAAGTGAGGTGCACAACAAACGTCTCATGGGGCCTTTATGCTGGGGCTGGTGCATGGTGTTCGTCATGTGGATCGTCCACACCTGCCGGAACCGCACTGACACTGTAAACTGGTCATTAAGGGCGGCGGTATCTTCGGCAAGGGCACCCGCCGCCAAGAAGTCGAACGCCGGTCAAAAAGCTGATTCTTCTGGGCGTGATCATTCTGGGCACTCGATCTCTGTCTCGGGTATATTCGCTGCGTTCGTTCGAGCTGACCATGTTCGAACCACGCTGGCGCTGCTGAATGATATGGGCGTGCCGGCAACTCTGGGCCTCCGGCACAGTGGATGCAACGCTGGACCCGCAAGAGGAAATGGCAATACGCCCAACTGTAGGCATGCCGTTATCAAGCTTTCGTTCCTGCATCGGCTGGGAATCATCGCGCTATCTATTATCGGGACGCTCGGTATGGAAGGCTGCGTTCGAAGCAATGGGTCGGGAGATGTCGGAACCTTGAATGGGCACCGCGAGCACCACGCATTCTGGGCCGACGAAGTTGTCGCCAAGCAGGGTAACCTGCCTTGGGGCACACAAGGCCGGCAGGCAGTGATATGATGCAAAAAAATGCCCCACACAGCGTGCTACTGCGCATTCAACGAGGTACTGAATGAAGCTGTTAATCATGCCACCTCGCCTTGGTGCCTCCTTGCTGCGGGCATTGAAACTTGGCGTGGACAACGCTTGGGTTTCTCCGCGCGAACAGACCTCTTCGGACTTCGTAATGTTCCGGCTGGCGACTTAAGACCGCCTTCCTATGCATAGCAACTCCGACGGCCGCCGATGGAATGATATCTGGGCGAGGCCTTTCTTCTGGCGTTTCTGGCTGGTTGTCACCGGTGACCCTTGATTTCTGATCGAGATTACGCTGTCAGGTCGTTCAGGGTCAGCCTGACCGCGCTGGTGACGCTTTAAGCCATCGCGCATGCCGTTTGGCACGAATGGCTGGCATCGCCGTTTTCGCTTCCGTCGCACCGCGATTGCCGTGCTGACTCCCTGATGGGTCTGCCGGCGTCAGTGGGGATGGGGCTGATCGGTCTATCTGTTGTTTGTCGCGGTCCGGGTCCCTTGGCGTGTTGGGCTGCTGTTTCACCCCCACGGCGATGATCATCGCGCAGGTGTCATCATACCCGCTTATTGCCTCTATTACCATTTCAGGCGATGGCGCGATTCTTTGGGCGAATGACCATGATTTGCTGATCTCGCTGGACACCACGCCGACGCGGCGTATCCTGACGTTGATCTTCTGAAAAACAGGCGGCGCGCCTTGCTGACTGCCGCGCTGGGCAGGCTTTGCCGCGCCATCGGCCGAGGTCGGCGCGATCATGATCGTGGGCGGCAACATCGACACGCCACCGGCGTGTTGACACCGCCTATTGCGCTTGAAACCGGTAAAGGTTGATTTTCGCGGCTGGCGCTGGGCCGGCTTTGTTCTGATTCGCGCTGCGCTGACCCGTTAATGATCATCACGCACTGTCCCGTACGAAAAGAGCGGCAGATGGTGACCCCTTGCTGCAAGCCATATGGCGATGTTTGACCGTCCCCCGTCAGGGCAAAACAAGTGCTGGGGCCTGTGACCTGACCCTTGTCGATCGGGGTTCACTGGATCCTGCTGGCGGCCACAAAATGGCGCGGGCATACGACCTTCCTCAAGGGCGTTTGCACGGGCTTGAACGGCTGGTCGACCGGGGTCGGTCACATGGTCCGCGCCGGATGAGGTTCGCCAGATTGAAGCAGGCCTATGTCTTCCAAGTCCCGTGGATTAGCTGCGCCGGTCCGTGCGCGCCAATCTGGCTATTTTCGCTTGCGATTCTGGGCAACCAAAGGCGCAGTGTGAATGACGCGGTAGAGGCGATGAGGCCAACGATCGGTCTGACGGCGGCGCTGGACGCGTCCTTTGCGACGGGGTTGTCGGGGGGGAAAACAAAAGCTCGCCTTGCCGCGCATTGATCCGCGGACCCTGAAATCCTGCTGTTGGACGAACCCATGTTCGGAACCTTGATGGCCGATCGTGAAGGACATCGAGCTTTATTGCCGCCCGCCATTCAGGCCGGGACCCGCATTCGTGATGGCGACCACGATCTGGGTAGGCGGCGGCCGGCTTGCAAACTGAAATACTGTTTCTATTTAAAGGTCGTATTCACGAGGCAAGCCGGGGCCGATGCGTTTGACGCCCCGCAGACCGCGGGAATTCAAATCTTTTGAACGGAGGACATTTTGATATGAAATCCTTGATTACCGCCCTTGTTGTGGCGCTTGGCACCATGTGTTTCCAGGGCGATACGATGAAAATCGCCGTTACACCGTCCTTTAACAACTTCTGGTCTGTCCGACGTTCTTGCTCCCGCGATCAAAGAAGATCTGACATCTTGACGTACAAACTGCTGATCGTCGACGGGTTCAGGCCTTGCGTTTGGGCGAAGCGAGGGCGTGGCAGTCGATGCGATCCTCGTTCCAACTCCCAAGGAAAGCCGAAGAGGCGTTCGCGCCGGACGGAATGGCACCCACCGCCGCGAGGGATCATGTAAACCGTTTTGTCATGAATTGGCCCAAGCGACGATCCGCCCAGAATCGAAGGAGCAAGGCGCCAAAGACGCGCTGGCCAAGATCGAAAGAGGCCAGGTCCCTTCGTTCGCGCGTCGGCGATGACAGCGTCACCCACAAGAAAAGAGCGTCCCTTTGGGCCGGCGCCGATCTGGATGCCGCAACATTCGGTGAATGGTACAAACGCGGTCGGCGCGGAGATGTATGGGGGCGCGAGCCTCCACCGGCTGCGGGGATGGGGCCTATATCATGTCCGACCGGGCGCGAGTTGGCTGAACTTGACAACAAGGCCGACTTGCGATCCTTGTTCGCGGGCGATCCGTCTGTTTGTTCAACCAATACGGGCCTATATTCCGGTGAACCACTGACAAAACACGGCGCCATGTTGAACAAGGACGCCGCGCGCCCAGCTGGAAACTGGTTTGCGGTGACCGCGCAAAAGACCTGCATCGACAGCTATACGATCAATGGGCGAAAAAGCTATTTACCTTAACCGCACTGCGTAATCCGCGCTTTAGAGGCTACGTTTATCGCTCGGTTAAAACAACCCGTATCGGATATCGCCGATACGGGTGTTTCATTTCAGGGGTGCTTTGACCCGAGCTTTAGCTCGGCGCTTTTGGTGGTGCGCAGATAGGCAGGATTTTGTTGAGTACACGAATTTCGGCTTTTGGCCGTTCATTCGTCCGACAGGGTTGCGGCATGGATCACATCGTCGCGACAGTACCAGTTCGCCGGTGTTGCCAACGCCCTTGCCTGTCTGAGGTTGCGCCCGTCCAGCGCACGCAGCACTCGGCAAAGTTGCGGCCACGGTCATGGGATAGGTTCATTGACAGTTTCAGCTGCCTGTCACAGGCGATGATAAACATCGGCGCGGACTGTGGCGCTACATTGGGGTGCGGCCGATCGGGCAGATAAAGCGTCGGCGGGCCAGCCCATGTGCGAACGCTTGGGCCACGGTCAGATCGCTGTTCCGCAATGATCGGAAAGCCCGCTTTAGGCACCGCAAAGGTGCTCGATCGGCTTTCACATTTCTTGTGCTCTTCGACGCCATCGACGGAAATACCATCCACCTTTGGTGCCACGTTTTTCCATTCACGGCAAGTTGGGCAACTAGGCGCCGGAATTCGGTGTGTGACAAACGGGGGTGAAATCCTTGGGGTGCGAAAACAGGATCGCCCAGCTGTCGCCAACCCAGCTCGTGCAGGGCTGATCTGCCCCTGGTCGGTTTCGACGGTCAGATCGGGGGATGGTTGATCGTTTTGATGCGCAAGACATAATATACTCCGGCTTTCAGGGGTTTCGGTTCTTGTCGATTCGTACATTATGTAGACCTTGCGCTTGCCGGTATTCACCCCCATCACTTGCGGGTCTGCAAAATGTGAGGGACATGGTAGCGCCAAAGGTTGGAGGAAATGCCCCCCGACACCGCATGACAAAGGAGTTTCCCATGTGCTGGTAAGAAGCGCGAGTTTTAACGATCAACGGTGAATGGTATCCCTCAAGCCGAATGACTATCACGTGGATCGACCCCACCACAGAGGAGCTGCGCGTCAATCTCTGTTTGGCGATCAGGCAGACACCGACGCCGCAGTTTGCCGCCGCCAACAGCGGGCCCTGCCGACTGGATGGCGGGACCCCTCCGCTGAACGCATCGCGCTTTTGAAAGCTGCCTTGAGGTCTATCAGACCGTGCCGAAAGATCTGGGCCAAAGCGATTGAGCACCGCCAATTGGAGTGCGCCGATATCTGGCCCGCACCGCGCAAGGTCGGGTGCCCGGGCATTACCAATCTGAGGCAACTTCATCAAAGCCGCGAAAGAGTTCAAACTTCGAACAACGCTTGGCGATTCACGCGCCAACGACCGGAATTCATCCCGCGAAGCTGTTGGCGTTCGCCGGCCTGATTCACGCCATGGACTGGCCGATGAACCAGACTCACGCTCAAGGTCGGGGCTGCGGCGTATCCGGCTGCACAATGGTTGCTGAAACCCTCCGAGGAAAAGCCCGCTGGACCGCGTGATCTTTTGCGAACTGATGTGACGAGGCAGGCTTCCCAAAGGTGTGTTTCAACCTTCGTGAACGGTGACGGCGTCGGCGTTGGCAGCCAGATGTGCGTGCATTAAAGCATATCGACTGATCAGCTTCACCGACAGGATCGGACCCGCGCGGGCCGCTGATTTCGAAACGGCAGGCCGATACGCTGAAACAAAGGTTCCATCTCTGAACCTGGGTGGCAAGGCGCGAACATCGTCTTTAACGATGCGATGACAAAGCCGTCAAACCATGGCGTTCTTGCACATGATGAACAACACCGCGGCCGTCCTGCAACGCCCCCAGCCCGTCCCTATGCTGGTGCAATATCCGAGGTCTATTGACAAAGGCCGTGAAGAAGCAGGCGGCTGTGCGTCGCAGGTCACTGTTGGTCTGCCTCCGAAGATGGTTCGGCACATCGGCCCCGTTGTGAATGACGTCGCAGTTCAAACAAAGATTCAGGAACCTGATCCAGAAGGCATCGACGAGGTGCGCGTTTGGTTGCGGGCGGCACCGGACGTCCGACGGCTTTGAACCGCGGGTTCTTTTGTTTTTAAGCCCACCGTCTTGCCGACGTGACCCCGACGATTGACCATCGCGCGAGGAATCTTTGGCCAGGTTCTTGTCGATCATGAAAAGTTCGACAGGCAGAGCAAGCGGTCAGATCGCCAACAGACACCGGTCTATGTCTGACCAACCTTATTGTGCAGTCGCAAGACGGCGAAGCGCTCGCACCGCTTCTGGCCACGCCCACGCTGCCGCTCGGCGCATGGTTCGAGATGACACGGGCCAAAGCCGCAGCGCGGCTCGCCCTTGGCGGCATGTGAAGCAGTCGGCCAATGGGCGCGAAGGCGGCATGTACGGGGATGAGACTTTACCGAGATCAAAAGCCGTCTCGAGTTGGGGCCGCTGAATAATCAGCCCCTCGGCATCCCCACAAAACACCAAGGCCACCCTGCGGGGTGGCCTTTTTCGTTCGCGCACTGTTGCTTTAAACGGCGCTTTTGGGCGGCGGACCTGGTCCATGCCCGCCCTGAGGGGTGGTTGAACCGCAGTCTCTTCTGAATGAGCATCGGCCGTGGATATCCAACGCTGGACCGTGGCATAAAACGGGGGTCCCCCAGGATCGGATGCCCCCGAGGCTGCAGCATTATTGCACCGGACAGCTGGTGGCTCACGCCCCTGTTTGGGCTGAGGCCGGACGCGGGCGCTGTTCGCTTGTTCTTTCCAGCAAGCGCCAGTCGGTTTGCGCGATTTGCCCGTGTTCGTGACACACCACTGGCGCGGGCGGTTGGGCCAGTCCACGATCAACGGGCAGGTCGACGGTGCGGGTCTTTTCTTGCGGCACGCCCAGAAACCGCGGCCACATTAGGTTTGCGCGTTTTCATTTCCGCTTTTCGAAACTGCAAAAAACCCCAGATTTGGCGCTGCGCATAAGGTGTCAGCGCAAAGGATTCATCAGCCTAGGACGGTATCGCGATCCAGACGATGCACCAGCCAATGCGTCAGAAAACATCCTGACCCGTTGTGGGATTAGGGGACAATCGGCCAGATTGCGCACCTTGGCCTGGCACCGACAGCAAGCCTGCGGGTTTTACGGACCAGCAACCCAACTTCGGGCATCTTCATGCAAGATCACCAGCGGATCGTGGGGGCGGATTATATTTCTGTTTCCATAGGTGTTCCGTCTTCAGATGTAGGGTTGGGTTTTTCAACCCAAATTCTGTTACCAAAAGGTTCCGGAATGCAATTTCCTAAGCTATTACCCAGGATTGTGATTGAATTTATTTGTTGGGTCGCCAAGGGAGAGTTCCCCAGACAAGATTCGCCCCGCTTGCTCGGCGAGGACGTTTTTTCCACCTTTATGCCGGCGGACTTACGTTAAACAAAAAAAAAAACATTGGGGAACGGGGTTCCGGCGCCCCAAGTTGGCCCGCCGTTTTTTACTTTGGGGGGGGGCCCACCCGTTTTGGGCAAATTTTGTCTTTTTAAAGCGAATTTTCCCAAAAAAAAAAAAAAAAAATTTAACCGCCGGGGGGATCCCCAAATTGGGGGCCGGGAAAGGGGGGGGGGGGGGGGGGGCCCCCATTTTTTCTCCTCTCCTT
>Ga0163217_1093812_pt1 | contig 11417 bp, 4 predicted proteins | sample SynspAceP_FD_185933 | JGI IMG/M metagenome (GOLD analysis project Ga0163217, IMG submission 185933) | Saline lake microbial communities from Ace Lake in Antarctica - Synechococcus sp. Ace-P (PacBio error correction) | ecosystem: Environmental > Aquatic > Non-marine Saline and Alkaline > Saline ... | reverse complement strand
TCAGTCACATCGGGACCATTGCATGTGAAGGAAATGGCTTTTTAGATTCTTCCATTCCCATATTTTCCTACACCAATATGCGCAGTCGAAGTCGGGCCAACCTGCTTGATATTCGCAAACGCAGCCCAGGCCCTAAAGTTATCCGAACAATCCTAGGCCGGTTTCTTAATGAAATTCCGACGCTGAATTAAAATGTGATTTTCTTACTCATTTTAGTCTTTATGTTTATTCTACAATTTTTTAATGTCTAAAACCGCTATTGCACCCATAGTAGGTAGTCACAACCTATTTCAGATAAAAATAAAGATTGATAACAGGTTATATTAATTCTTTTCAGTCACTCGTGCGGGAGGACTGCTTAAGCCTCGCTAGTCTCTTATCTCCAATCTCTTTTTCTCCTTCTCCTCCAATCCCTTCTCTTATATTCCTTAAATTCTAATATTCTTAAAATGTACACATCACCGTGACCTAGGAAACCAATTATGACCTTGGGATCTTTGCCAAGCCAGGGTGATCTTTTATGATCTAGTGCTCCATTTTTTTGCTCGCCTTCCAAAATTAGTCCCCTTCCAAATGGACAGTTCCATTAAGGATGATTTTTTAAATCTTTAGGATGCTTGCACGATCATTCTTGCTGATTCCATTCGCCTTACAGGTTTGAGAAACCCTTTTTTTTCAGGAATAACTCATAGACGAAACCGTGAAATTGAATATTCCTGGAGATCCTTATATTTTCCGCAGTATGTCTAGGAATCTTGAAGATTTCTTTCCCTACACCCCCGCTTGTGAATCCTTAAAACCATTATTTTTGCTCCGGAGTCAATGGGAATTTCGAAGCGAAGATAAAATCTCCATATTGCTTTTTCGGTGTACAGATTTGCCTTCCTCCTTCACCTTTTGGATTCAATTACAATCATTCCGGTTTTCTGCACTGTAAGAGGTTTATTCCCAACCCAACCGTCTAGGATTTTTTCTCCTTTTGAAAAGGGGTGACAAAAACCTTTCTCATTTAGAAGCCTTTTTCAGGCATTAAACAGAATGGAGCGCTAAAGTAAACAGTGATTAAAAGGAGGAATTACGATTAGTTTTTTTCATGCTGAAATATGAGTGAAACAGATAGCGCAGGCATTAACCCTACGTTTTTTGCAAGATACTATTTTCATCTAAATTTTACACTTGAAAAACTTATTTAAAATTTATTTATTTACACGGATGGAGGTTTCCTAAGATTTTTTATAGAAAAAAAAAGTGTTTCCTCCTGAGTACACGTGGCGATAAAAACGAAATCTTTGACTTGGAATTAGAGGTTTCCTAAATCAAATCAGCAATAAATTGGCTTATGTGCAAGTAATGGGATGGGCTAAAAAGAATCTGTCATTATTTAAATCCTTTCAGGATCAATTTTTGACTGAAACTAACCCATACAGCTAGGGAATTCCTAAGAAAATAGGCTCGGATGTTATTACGGATAGACATATTATTTACCATTTCATTTCCCAGGGACACTTTACTAATAATTTGAGTATTTAGAAAATCTAGGAGGCTTTAATTTAGCCAAAACCTGGTGGAGAAACATATATCAAGATTCCTAAATCACGATGGCCACAATAGAGGATTTTAAAGTCCCCCAAATCAAGCCACCTTTGCTCAGAGTTTAGTCAAAAATCTCCCAACGGTAGCTCCAAATTGCGTCGAAGTGGAATTAAAGGCCATCCAGAACAAAAATGACTCCATGAAAGAGTGAATAATGGATCCCAGGCCACAATACCAATAATTCCAGCCGTTTCCCAATGCCCCACTTCAAATAGGATAATCCTACGAATCACTCAGGAAAATCCCGGAAAGCAGTTTCCAAGACTATTTGGAAACAGAATTGCCGAGCCAATTTAAAAGAGCTCCTTTTTCTTTCGCCAGCGATTGGAAATACAGCAATCGAGCCATACTTTTCTATTCCATTATGAAAAAAGCGTTAAAATAGCCCAAAAAACAACTCAATAAAACTACCCCAGACATATCCTAAGCCTAGAGTTCGATCAATAAAGTCTGAATCTCTGTCCCCAAGGTTGGTTGGCTTAGGCGACTATGACCAAACAATAGAAAAGGGATAAACTTTCTTAGAGCTCAGCTGGATCAATAATTACCGAAATAAAGAAAACAGATGTAATCACTATCCCTGCTACCATATCCAAGCGCCAAAGTCATAGAACAAAATAGGTCTCCTAAAGTCTCCCCTAGAGTAGTGCCCCACAATTTTCATAACCAGAAAAAATCAGGGTAATCCTCACCTTATTTATTTTCAAGTCTTTCATTTTTCGGGATCTATAAAATCAATCGATTAAACTTTCGGCTATACCCTACTCGGAAAAACCTGAGTTTTCATAATAATCCGCGCTGCGGTATAGTTAAAGCATTTCCGGGTTTTGATGGTCCTGTAATCCCACCATCGGTATTGAGAAGAATCTGTGGCATTTTGACCAAATACCTCTCCTTTACCTTTCCTCTGAACAACTTTCTTACCCCGAATCAAGGAAAAGCGTTTCCTCAATCCTTCCCTGTGGTATAATATCGGAGCCAGATAATATCGCCAGAAACTTGACCGGGTTAAACTTATTTCGAAAAACTAAAACTTCGGAATTCCAATTTGATATTTCCTGAGAAAATCTCCTGCTTTTCAGCGTAAAAAAAGTATGGGGCTTTGGATAGAGATTTCCACTGTGAATGCATTATTCTATTATTGTACCCCAGTAAGTTCAACTCAAATGGAATACCAATCATTTATGTCTTGATTCCAGATCAATTCAAGACCCGAGTTATAGCTTTTATCCGCATTTGGAAATGGCCCATAGATGAGAACGACTTTCCTGGTTACAGTTGGAGAATCCGTGTAATCGTCTGATCAACATCGGTTGATAAACTGCCGAATACAAGTAAACCCGAATTCAGCCTTTTTCCATCACTTGAATTCAAAGGAATTAGTGAACTTGAGGCTGTTCAAAGCAGGATTACCCACTTTGTGATTTCTTGCATCGTCGTATTTGGAAAAATCCGAATATCTAACCTCGTTTGCGTCGATCAACGCGACGATTATAGGAAATTCGTCAGCTTATCAAATGGCCATTGTTTTATAGGAAATTACGGGCATTGGGAAAAGGCTGGAAGTTAAGCTATAGCCGTCACTTTTATAGGTGGATGCTTCCGATTGACTTGATAATCAAATCCCACATATTGCAACACGCAAGCCAATTTTCAGCCTTCAAACTTCCGCTGCCTCAAAAATGTTTAATTCCATAGACCGCCGGGATAGTCTCGCGGTAGTGGCAGCTCCCCCGGCGGCAGGAATCTATCGGCGAGTTTAATGCCTGCGCCGGGAAAACTGCATTGTTTAGTCGGATATCCACGTCTTCTCAACTTCATTGCCTGTTGTTTCTAACCCTTCCGTAGCGTATGGCTTCACATAATCCAAGGTCAAATCGATTCACATTCTCAATCTTGACAAGCAATTTGAACCGCATCTTGCCCTACCAAAAAGTGGGAAGTGTATTTTGATAAAAAAAAAATTTACTGTTTTCGTCTTCTCTATGAAAAGTGTAATTTCCTGGCAGCTAACGGGTATGTCCGGGATTCAGCAAATTGGTGCTGGAAAAGCTGCAGTGGCCATTACCAGTTCGTTTTTAACTCATCTTCAAGAAAACTGCCCAAACCGGCAATTGCTCTGTAAAAATCTTAGTGTAAAAAGGGCTGATCTCCTCGGGTCAATTATTTTTCTTCACTTCCACTAAAAGTCCGGAAATGGTGAGCGTATTGGTAGCGTTTAAATTTTGCCAATCCACTCCAGCTCGAGTCGTTCACAGGAAAATATGGTGTTCGAATTTCGTTTAAGTTGCTGGATTGATCCACCGTTCCGTCGTCATAGGTTCGGACTACAAAACTCATTTTATTCAAGGTTTTGGTGTTAGAGATTATTCTGCCTGAAGAAAAAATTCAAGTTCTTCTTTCTAAAGTTCAGTGTTGGAAATAGAAGGGATTGATTTTGGGAGTACCCTGATACTGAGGTCGGATTCCCGGCAATGGCCTTTTTCTCCCACAATGCTCCCACTCCCAATTGCCATTCCTACCGTTTCCATTTACGCCTTGTTTTTGTTCTTTTTTGAGGATAATATGATTAATCCTCCATTTCCATTTGCGTCAACTAGCCGATGGGTTGTTTGATGATTTTCGATTTTTTCTACTGCCGAAGCAGGAAGATATCAAGTCCAGACTGATTTCCCAAACCCGTCAAAGCGGTTTGTTTCCGTCAATCAGGACCGAGAATCCGATTCATTGCCCGGTTTGTACTTTTTCCCTCCCTGGATAGCCACACCCCGCAGGGTTTTGGCAATGGCCTTTGAAATACTGGAGCCACCGGTTTGGACTTATGTTCTGGAGAGAGATCATACGTCTCTTTTTGTCCATTTTATTTCCTAAAGCATTCAGGCCTGTCTAGGACTTCTACTCATTCCAAATCTTGGATTGAAGCCGTTAAAAAATAGCTCTCCCAAAATTCAGGAAAAAGGTGAACGCCCCCACAAAAACAGGCGTTTTAAGCACTTCCGTAACCAATAAAGCTTGCGTTCCAGGAAAAAAACTCCCATTGGGTACTTCATTTAGAATAAAAACAGGGCCCGCCTCATCTGAAATTGAACCCGTCCACGAAAGTGGAGTTCCACTACTTTTCTTAAGGAGTTACATGACATAAGCAAGACTTCTTGAGAAGCCTTGTCAATGATTTTACCTGAAATTATTACTTTCGTTGATTGTGCCAAAAGAGTTTGAGACAACCCTTAAAAACGCAAGCAAAAAGAATAGTTTTTATCTTTCATCTTCTTCAATTAAGCCTTTCTTTTCAATAATTTTCCATTGGAATCAAAAAAATCAATTCCCCAATTGCTCCTCCACCTTTTTCTACGATGACTTCAATAATTTGGAGTCAGGAGTTTCGGGCTTGAATTCGATTTTCCTCGAATTCTTAATACTCTTATAATCAGAATTTGAGGAAATCTAAGGATTGAGGAAGCGTAATTCAGATTTGAGTCATGTTCCGTTTTCCACCAAGTCCCATCAGTTGTTGAAAATTTGCCAGAGTACTCGTCCTTTTCAATTTGAATTCAGAATTCCCAAGTGGATTCGTCTTCATTTCCCAGACACTTTTTGACCTCTGGAAATTTTTTTGCAAATGCTTCCTTGACGGCTGAGGAGTATCAGTTTTACTTTGGCCCACTTGCTACCAAGCAACTTGGACATCTGCAATAGCAAAAATAAATAAGACATTTTTCCATGCTTGCTGGATGAGTTTGAATTATAGTACTAAGCTTCCTATATGACTCTAGAATAGATTCTGAATTTTTAGGACCTCAAGAGTGAAAACATGAAAATTATTTTCAAAATCATAGTCCAATAGCGACGCAGCCTGAAAGGCTTACAGTTCTTCTACAATGCGAGCCCTAGTCCACTGCTGGTGGTCTCTTGAGTGAAATAGTAAAAACGCTTGAATAAAGCGGCTTCATTCCAGAACGTCCTTTTCTGAATTCTTTGAAAACGATCATTTTCTGCGGACATTCACTTAGGATTTCGCTACCCAAAGGAGACGTATGTCGAATGCAGTTGAAAAAAAGATTAGTGACGAGCGTTTCAACTAAAAAAGACTTCCCTCAAATTTTAGAGTCGATTCATTGTTTTTTATGAAACGACAATGTCCGCTCCTCTTAATAGCCTTTCAAACAATTTCCAGACTTTGATCGAGGGCATTTCTCCCATATCAATAAGGGTTAGATCCTCAAACTTGCCTCGTTTTCTTATTTTTGCCAAGAGAAGAAGGTTTTTATTGACTCGAGTTCAACCTTGCCAAGGGAATTTGAATTGCCTGGATCATTTTTTCAGACTCCTTTTCATTTTAAGCTTTGATGCTGGAGCAAAAGCTCCCAGTTTGCGTTTGGCAAGCTATTGGACGTCTTGCAACTCGGTGAGCATTAGTAATAAAGGTCTGTTTGTGGAATAGGATAAATTTGACATTGGAAGCAATAAGGGACTGCTAAGCGTTCGCTGCAATCTATCAAACTCTTTCGATGTCTGAAGCCTCAAAACTCACTTCTTTCCTGCACTTAGATCAAGGCAGATAAGGTATCAAAGTCGATAAAAATGGACTCAGAACTTTTTAAGAGATGGATTTTATTGAGTTGATTAAATCGGAAACCAAAATCAAAAAAACAGGAAAAAAGTGGACCAACACCTATTGCAAAAGTTGTCTCATAAGCTTCTGTCTAAATTGGTCTCTACATGAAGTATAAATTGGTTCCCCGTTTGATTCGATCACAGATCTCAAGCCTCGAAAGCGATTCCGACTCCATCTCAAACCATTGAATTTGGATTTCGTAGATGTATCCCTAAGGATTTTTGATCTCCGAGTGGAATCACAAATGAAAGTTTGGCTGAGTTGAATTCCATATTGGAGGTGGATTCCAAATCATCTTGATTTGATTTCTACACTTGCCCCAGTTGATTGGCTATGCGATCCGAATCGTAAGATTATGATCATCCAACTCGGTTACGCCAAATCCAGTCTACCACAAGAAATAAACTGGAATACTCAATAAAAAAATCACTAGGGAAAAATAGTAAATGCTTTAAAAGGGCCGATCTAGTAGTTTTTCTAGTTCCCACTTGTTAGCCTGTCCCAGATAGTTTTTAGATATTGCCCATTAGTCATTGCTCTTTGAGCTTACGCTTGAGGCGTTTTTGACCATGAGCATAGACCAAAAGTCATGGGCTTATCAAACAATATCCGCAAAAGTCTCCCGAAAAGATGCTCGCCAGTTGCGCTTTTAGAAGTTTTACTCGACCTTTGTTTCAATTGAAAAAAGAAGCAGATCCAATTCTGTTTTAGTCAGACTTGTGATTCATTTCTGATTTTAACAGATGGAGAGCAGGTCGATGACAAGATTCTTTTTGGATCATTTGATTCGATGGGTCAAACTGTTTTCTCGAATCACAGAATGATTCGCGCGAGCAACTCAGCATTGATGAAAGGTTTGAAAGGTAATCATCCGCTCCGATTGGCCAGGCCTTTAATTTATTTTATCTTCCAAGGAGTTTTTTAGCAGAAAATGATTATCCACGCCATTCTTGTTTGTTTTTGCTCGCGCCAAGGCTTCCATAAAATGGTAAATCCATCCCCGCGGGCAGCATCAAAATCCAGCAAAATACAGTCATAATCATATAGGCTGATTTTCTCCATAGCTGAAAAGCAAAATCAATGCAGGTTCCGGTTCCGGGTATTGCTCGCCAGACAAATACTTTCATATCCTTTAACTAAAAAGTCCCTTTCGTCTTCGATGATCATATTTTCACCCCAAGCAAGATAAGAATGGAATTTGGAAGGAATTTTGGAATTTTCAGTTTACGATAGCTTCGCTGCCTTTCCTCGCTTATACTAAAGAAAACCAAAACAGGATTACTTCAACCAGTTCCTCCCTCGCAATTCCGCAAATCCGAATTCCTTCAAGCTTTCTCACTTTCAGATTTTCTGAATTTCCAACCTACTCGCTTTTCAACACCTTCGCCGGATTTCTTTTGAGAAGCTACCATAGGATGAATACCTACGATCATCAGACAGATCGCCACCACCCCGAGTTTCCTGCTGCGGCAAAGATCAGGAAAGGCCATTCTCAATCCGAGTATTAAAGCGCGCGAGCCAATCAACTTAAGAATAATAGGCTGCGAAAAAAAAACCGGCGATGATAAGGGATATTCCACCAACCACGAGTATTCTTTTGGTGATTAAAAATAGAATTTGCTTGTAAGGTGGCTCCCAATTTACTTTTTCGGATGCCTTGATTTCCTCTTGGTTCGCTGAGCTATAGTGAGGAAGAAAGTCCAAACAAATCCCATGCAAGGAGATAAGAATAGCTAATCGCAGGCAAAGCCTAAACATTTCGAATTTTGAGATCTTCGGCATAGAACTTCTCAATCTGCTTTCATCCCGAAAAACTAAGAAAGCTTCTTCATTTGGATAGAATCGATTGATAAATATTCTCCAGGTTTTGCTTGGCCTCGGCTAAATTCTGATCAGGGGTAAGTTTACCCACTCACCGTTTTGGTAAATAGCTGGATTCTTGCTTCATCAGCATTTGGTTTGATTTCTTCCGCAGCGGTGGGCGTGAGTTGATAATTTCCAATCACTTCCAATAATCTTCATTTGTTGTTCGCTAGCCGAATCGTTTAACCCGATTCGCTTCTTCCCTTGAGGCAATTCCAGCCGTCTTTAGAAAGTTTTTTCATTGGACTATAATATCGGGTTTTGCTTAAGTTATAGCAGCTGTTGCAGCTAATAGTGGACATTCCATTTACCCGAACAAACAAGCTGAGGCCCACATTCATTCACTTGAATAAAAATCTGCTTTTCGGTCGTATCCACTGGGAAATGTATGGCAGTCTGAAGTCAAAGGCTGTTTCGAAGAAACCAAACTCCACTTAGACTGGTTTGCAGCAACAAATGATTCTTGGTTTGAGGCGACTTTGAAGTTGGAGCATTTTACCAGGATTCTGACATAAAAGGAAGACTTGGAATAAAGAACAGCCCTCCTTTTCAAAACCTAATGGCTGGCTGCGTGTACAAACTGTCAATGTGATCAATACCAAAAACCAATGAATGTATATAAAAGGCGATGGAGGAAAGCTACTGAAAGAATAGTCAGATGTTTTTCGCAGGCAACATTACCATTTGAAAACTTCCCATCTTTGCAAAATTGCCCCTTTCAATGCTCGCTGCGCTTGAAATCCAGAGAAGAATCAGCGCGGGATAGATCCTGTGATTAGGTTAGCGTAAGCGGAAAAGCGAGGTAGGAATAATCAGGGTTTGGAATTGGACAAGTAAAACTCAAGACCAAAGTCCTGTGGCAAATAGGAAGCAAAAGCGATTCTAATTCCATTCCACACTCACAAATTGCCAGAAGGGTGCCTTATCAAGACTAAAGAAAAAGTCTCTGTCAAAAACTGAGCATTCAACTCGCCATCTGCTTGCGGCGTCCGATCGTCTTTCTTATCCCCACTTCCTTGGCCCGATTGATCGCTTGTGCAGTTTCAAGATTGATAAAATTCAAAAACAGCCAACACCTCAATATAATTCAAGCGATAGCAATCAAGCCATTTTAAAAATAACCTTTGAAATGTTGATCATTCGGCATAGTTTGAGAAAAGTGCATTTCGCTCACCGCTGCAGTTAAAAAAGGGAGGGTTTCGCTATCTTCCTCATCGCTGAAGTTTTTTTCAACCAATGGGATGTAATGCTCGGTCAATTGTCTCCTGGACTCACATCAAGATTTACTTAATAAATAGCTTGCGAACTCGACATTGACGACTTAGTCCATTGATCAATGCCATACCACTCTTTAAGTTCCTCCGTTTGGGATTGTGCTGGAATGAGATAAAGTCACATAGAAAAATTGAAATCAGTGTTTTCTGTATAATCTGCTATTTACGCCAGTGATTTGGGCTTGAATGCATCCGCTTCTATAAAAAAGTATTCCTTAGCCCAGCACAATCGTTTTGCTTCTGCAGCAGGAAAATATTTATGGAAGGCTGGTTTCAGAAAATTACCAAGTGAATGGGGCTTGAGACCAAGGAACTTTGAGGATTTCCTTGCCAGCCATTTCTAGGAAAACTTGAAAAAAACCCGGGATCCGCAAAAAGTCACATTTAGTTCGACCTTCCCAAAGATTTTACGAGTTGTCGGATCAGCGACAAGGTATTGTAACGGTATTTACAGTCGACCCTTTTGCCTCGATTCCCGCACCTCGCTATCAATCACCTCACCCAATGGCCCGGGGGAGTACCTGGAATTAGGAAAAGAGCCTCCGGCTCCCCAATTCCAGTTCAAGGTATGACCCGAATAGATTTCGAATCCACATCGGGATGTGAAAAACCGATCAAAGCATATACGAATGAACGACTACATTAAAAATCAGAAAGCATATAGGAAAATTCCCTAGCGAGAGACCAGAAGAAGAATTTCCTGACCGAAGGCTTGTTTTCTTTCGGAGATTTCTTAAAGATGCGATGGTTAGGGTAGTTTTTTAGCATTTTTTTTAAGGTGGTTTTCGGTTATTCGGTTATTCGTTTCAGGTGAGTCGCCTGTCGTGCTTGCCAATGGCCATAGGTAGGTTACTTTCATATTTGTTTTTGTTGCTTCTTTGTTGTGTTAATTTAGGTTTTAGTCACTGAGATTCAAGGATTTTCCGATGATCATTTTCAGCTTGCCAATTTCAGCCTTTTGATTTTAGGCCTTTCTTGTTTCAGCTTTCTGACTTCAAATATGTATATCCTACATTCTTAAATTCCTTACATTATACATCCCTCCACTCGTCTTTTCAAAGTATCCACCGGATTCATCTGCGTAGCTCTGAAAAACGATTGGGCGGACGAGCGATCAAAAGTGTAAATTCCAATTCCTCTAGGGGCCATGCATAGCAAAACTGATCCCAAAGAGGCCATTCTCTGATATGGCAAACTGAGAAACCAATCTTGGGCATCCAACATACCAAACTCAGAGGTAGAGCCACTATTTACTCCGATCAAAGTTGATGATAAGGAAACTCTTTGTTAAACATCCAGCTGACACTCCAACGTCGAAAGCTCAAGCACTTTTTCGGAATTCCCGATCTCCGTCCCCCGTGGATTTCGCCATATGAGATGCTTTAATGCTGCCCAAAGGCAAAAAGACCCAAATCGCCGCAATCAAAATCGCTAATCCCGGGGAAGCTATAAATAACCATTTTCCCCTAGCCGCTTCATCTTGCCTTATATTGCTTTCCTGCACCGTCTCATCCATAAAGCTTAAACGTGAAATTTTCCCGATTGGAAAAAGGTTCTTTTTCCATTTTTTCAGATTCCAAGGACTTTGCTTTGAAGCCTCAAAGGTTCATTTTCCAGTCCTTTTACCATGACTTTGGGATTGGTGGAGAATTTTGGATCATTTCAAGGTATTGATTCCACTTAAAATGCGATTTTTGGGCTTTTAGCTAATTTAGACTTGGGCTCTATGGGTTTTATACAAAGGAGGGGGAATTTGATGGGAAAATCCATTCCACCCACACCTACGGATTTGATTGTGGTTTCAAAGCGCCGTGATTGGAATCCCAAAAACATTTTTCAATTGGTTGGGAATCCTTTCCCAGTCAATTTGGCCTTTTTGGCCAAAGGGTTTTTCATTTTTAATCAGAAAAATATGGGCAGCCCCAGGGTGAAGGGGTCGGTTTTTTTTTTTTTTTTTTTGGGCCGGGGAAACCCCCTTTGGGGTTTTCCAAGAAAAAAAAAAAAAAAAAAAATTCTTTTTTCTACCTTTCCCCAAGATTTTCCAATCCCCAATTGTTTGATTCTCTCTCCTT
>Ga0163217_1085625_pt1 | contig 11417 bp, 9 predicted proteins | sample SynspAceP_FD_185933 | JGI IMG/M metagenome (GOLD analysis project Ga0163217, IMG submission 185933) | Saline lake microbial communities from Ace Lake in Antarctica - Synechococcus sp. Ace-P (PacBio error correction) | ecosystem: Environmental > Aquatic > Non-marine Saline and Alkaline > Saline ... | reverse complement strand
ACCCCCCTGACCACCTTGGCGGGTGGTGGATGACGAGCGGCCCTGGCGGGATCGGCCACCGCCTGGGCCGGGGTAGGAGCCTGGTGGCTGCGGCCCTGCTGGCCGGTTGCCGTTCGGGCAGAGGGGGACCCGCTGACCGGCTTTGACTCTCCGCTTCACGGTCTTGCAGCTGCCGGCCCTAGAGGCTGTTGCTCAGTGCTGGCTCTTAGCCCAGGTGCGGCTCGGTTCTGGCAGGCTGCTTTGGCTCACTTCAGCGAAGGCAGCGCCCTGAGTGATTGCGCTTTCGCCGGCCTCAGCCAGGCTCAGAGCGGAGTGCTTCAAGTCTCAGATACGCTGTGCTGAGCGTAGGGATGGCCTCCTGCAGCGCGGCGCTCTCCCCACTTTCGCTCTGATGGTGGACGGCAGCGGGGGTCGCCTCCGGACGCCGCGCTCTGTCGCCTGCATGTGCGAACCTGCCGATTTCGGCTGTTGCTTCTCCGCGCTGCTGCTGAATCAACCGCTTTGCAGCTGGTGTTGCCGATCCGGGCGGCAACTGGCTGGCGGCGCTTCACCCTTGTTGCCTTGGTGGCCACCGGTGCTGGTTGCTGCCGATCGCCGAGTCCTGGTGCACCGCAGGTCCAGAACCTCTGGGTGGAACCGAGGAGCTGGTGGTTGAAACCCCCTACTGCGAGCGCAGCATTCGCGCACCCGCAATGCCTTCGGCCTTGAGAGTGTCCAGGATCTCGTCTCGAGCCCCGCCAGTCCTGACCCGCCGCGACATCAAGGCGGGCACGGGACCTGGGCCAACATCCGTCTCTGGGACAAAGCAAAAACCGCTTGCTGGCCGCAACCGCCAGCTGCAAGCATTGCGGCTTGTTACCACCTTCCCGTCAGGTGGCGGTCGATAGCTACGCGCTCGGCGATGAATCGCGCACGGGGGGATCCGCAGGTGCTGATCGCGGCCCGGGAAATCGATAGCGGAGCCCTGCCGGAGGGCTTCACGCACCTTGGTTGAACCGCCATCTGGTCCTTCAACCCATGGCTTGGCTTCACCGTCTCGCCGGTCAAAACAGTTCGGCCCCGACGGCTTGCCGCGGTTTTTTGTTCAGGGATCTGGGCCGGCAGCTGGGCTGTGCAGGAAATGAGGCCCTTGGGAATCAGTTGATGCCCAGCGCTCGGAGCTTTCCTGTGGGCCGGCCCCGCCTCTATTACGGCTCCGCAGTCTTGCTCCTACGTGATCGCTCCAACCACTGTGGAGGGAGTTTCACTTCCCCGACGGGGAGCTGAATTCATGGACCCACTTCGATGGCCAATGGGCATTCTCGCTTCGGGCAATGGCTGGCAACGGTTCAAGGCGGCGGATGTACCTGAAGGAGCGCGGGGTGTTGTTCAGGCGCTCTTCCACCCCCGCTTTCGCTGTTGCTGCTGCGCTCGCCCGGCGAAGGCCGGCTTGAGGCGCTTCGCTCCTTTTCCTGGGTTTTGAGAGTGAGCCTACTAGTCCCGTTGCGGTTGGGGGAATCCAGGGCTTTCGCTCCGAGCAGACATCACAATACTGGTGTTGGATGGCGTTTCACAACGAGCCGCAGCTATCCCTACAGCGAAAGCCCAATGCCATGGAATCCGCTTATTTCCGCAACCGTTCAAGGCCGTGCGTCGATGCCACGACGGGCCGGCTCTGGCTCTATGTGAGTGATCGAGCGACCGCAATCCTGCGCACCATGGCAACGGGCTTTTCCTGAGTTGTTTCCAACCGGCTGGCGGCGATGCCGAAGCCCTGCTTGAGCACAATCCGGGTTACCGATCAGTTCAGTTTCAAGATCAATCGGAGCGATTGTGAGTACACTCACCGAACGTTGCGGCACGTTTTTACAAACGGGGGGAGGATGGACTGGGTCGGTTGACCAACTGGAGATCTACGGCTCGCGCATTTCCTGTCGAGCCGTATTACCGCCAATGTGGGCCAGCTCCCGGAAAAGGACACTGAACAGGCCCGAATTCGTTTTGCTTGCTGCCGTTTCTCGCCGGTACGGCGCTCCAAACATGGTGGGTTGTGCTGGGCAGCCCGCAACGACGTTCCCAATTACAGGCGAACTTCTAGTTGGTGCGCTTTCCGCAGCAGGCGCTTGCTGCTGGGCCCCCAGACAGATCACGCCCTGATCGAGCAGCGACCCTCAGATCAGTTTCCAGTCGGATCTGGAAACCGCCGGGCTCCCAGCTGTGGCAGGCAACCTGTGGTTGCTGCGGTGGGGAATTGGCTTGCCTCTACGTCGAGCCGATCTATCTGCAGTCGAAGAACAATGCCTTGCCACCTGTGCGGGTCCGTGGTCACCGATGGCACCAGGGTTCGTAGATGGAGCGCGATCTCGACACGGCTCGCGAAGGTGCCGTTTCGGGGAACGGCCCCTGCTCCGTTTCCCGACGAACCCCAACGGGTTCCTTCCCGCGATCTCGATCCGGCATCCGGCTGACCACCAGCCCCACTTGACCCCAAACTGCTTGCCCACCCTGACCCGGTCTGGTCTCCGTCAGAGAGGGCCCTCCAGGCATCTTTGCACTGAGCGTGTTCATTTCAGGACGTACCTTGGCGACAAAAAGGGGAGCGAAAGCTCTCATGATGGAATGGTGGTTCTTGGTCTGGAAGCGGAAGGTTGAGTGGGGGCTGGAGGTCGTAAGCCGTTGAGCACGCCGTTTTACCAAAAAGGCCGGCTAACTTCAGACTGTTTCACTCAGACCGCAACGGCAGGTCTTGGGTTCAGCACGCCTTGGCGTAGAGCTCGGCGTAGTAGGTTGATGTTCTGCTGCTTTGATCTTGCTGGGCTTGGCCGGGGCACCAGACTGGCTGGGTACGATTTCAGGGCGACACTTTTCATGTTAGGCCGGGGCCGGCTTGTTTGAAGTGTGCGGGGGTCGAAGTTGGCGGATCTTGCGGCAGCTCACGGACGCGGGCGGTGAAGGCCAGGCGGTGTCGGTTTGTCGATGTTGATCTTGCGCACACGGTTTTTGCGGATTGCCGTCTGGATTTCCTTCAGGGCACGCCAATAAGGTTTCGGGGGATGGCGCCACGAACTGGTGATCATTGTTCCAGCATTCCTGGGACCGGAGCTGGAGCAGTGCTCACCAGGTGGGTTGTTGGGGATGCCTTGTTGAATCTCGGCGATTCCGGGAGAATGGGCAGCACTTTCGCCGGTGTGGGCTTGCGAGGTGAATTTTAGGCGCCGTTGGGGTGCGATCGCGATGCCAGGGGCGTCCGGACCTTGGTCTTTGGCACGGAAATCGGCGGCTTCGGCGGGATCGGTTTGAGCAGGGTGGTCGCGGGGAGGGCAGCCATCAAAAGCCGTGGCCGTCTTCAGCCTCGGCCCTTGCCGGTTTCAAGAGAGCAACGGGAACCCAGTTCGCCTTCACGACTCACAGGCCGATGGCATGGGCCACGATCAACCACTTCCTTGGTGAGGCACGTTGTAGTCGATAGCTGGGCCGGAGTTTGGCGTCGGGGCTTCAAGCGAGCCGTCCAATCTCAACCGAGGTGTGGAAGCGTTGGCGGCCGCACGAAGCAGGTGGACGGGGGCTGTATGCAGTGGTTCTGGTGCTCACCACCGGGATGCCGGGATAGGTTTCCACTGGCTGCAGATCAGTGGCGAGAGGTTCTCGCCGGCGTTACTGACGCGGGCGCCGCGGGAGGCTGCAGATGACGGGGGCTGTCGGGTTTCGTAGGCCGCCTTCCATAGATCGACTGCACTGTTCCAGATTGTTGACGTTGAAGGCCGGATAGCCATAGCCGTTTTCAGCAGATGTGGTCGAGGCAGGCGCGAAGCGGAACGAGGCCATGGTGAAAACCTGATGGAAGTGGTGAAGAACCGGTTTGGGGCCTGGAAACCGGAAAACGCGGTGATCATAAGGGCCCAAGACGGCATTAAGGCTCACTTAGGTTGATGTTCTGTCGTTTCTCCGTTTCAGCAAGCAGCGGGGCGATCACAACAGGCAGTTGGCTGCAGGTAGGCCATCGGCCAGGGCCAGGCAGATCGGCGGTCCTCCGCACACTGGTCGCTCCAGGCTGGTGGAGGCGAGCCACGCGCGCAATTCCGCCAATCCACCCAGGTTTGGGGAAGCGAGGTTTGGATCCGGCAGCCAAGCAGCTGCAACGGGCGCTGCCAACTGGCCTGCCACAATGGAAACCGGGGCGTATCCATACGGTTGTCGCTGCCCAGCACAGGCCCACCTCGCTGCCATGCAGCTCCAGCAGCAGCCCGGCCCTGCGCGTCACCGAGGAAAGGCGAGCTGGGCGGGGATCAGTTTGGCACGCGTCCCTTCCAGCTCCAGGGCCGAGCAGGGCGCTGTCGCGGCATCCCACACGGCCTTAAGCCGGCCGCTGCCATCGGGCAGGGGGGCGCTCAGGGAATCGCCGCGTGGCGAGGCGAAGCGTCAGGGCGTCACGGACCCACAACCAACTGCAGGATGTCGAAGGCGTGGGTGCCCGAGCGGCCCCCAGCACGCGCCACCTTTCGCTGCGCTGTGAATACCAGCTCCAGGGTCTGGAGCCATCGGCGCGGCTGCCCATCAGCCAGTTCCATGTCACAGCCAGGATCCGCGATGGCCCCGGCTCTGAGCAGGGCTTTCGAGTGGCTGAGAACAGCGGTACGGACCCGATATTCGGAAGTCGGACCGCCACGCTAGTCCGGCGCTGATGTCCAGCCGTTTGCAGTTCAAGCACCTGCTCGGCTCCAGGCAGAACGGTTTTTCCGCGCAGGTGGCTTGCCGCCTTCAAGGCGGCGCAGGGCCAGCTCAAGCGCAGGCGCCGGTGGCGGTCGCGATCACCACCAGCCTCGATGCCGGGATTCGGCGAAGCAGGCTTTCGAAATCACTGAATCGGGATAACTCGGCGCTGCGGCAGGCGGCTCAAGAGGGCGAGCGGTGCGCGGATTGCCAGAAGGGCCACCGGTCGGTGCCCGGGCAGAGCCCGCAGGGCAAGGCAGGTGAACCTTTCGCCAAAAAACCCCCCGGGGGCGGGGGGGGGGGGCCACCCCGGGGCGGGGACCTTGAGCGGCGACGCAGTTGTGTCATGCGGCGGCCGAGCAAGGGAGCACCGGCCGCGCAGGGCCTCTCGATCACCTCGCTGATCAAGGTGTCGCTGCGGCGCTTTGCCAGGGGGCCTTGAGCGCCGGCAGGCATTTTACGAACGCTCACGGAAGCGTTCTCCTGCAGTTGTCTCCATCACGTAGAGGCTGCCTGCTGGTGCTTTGTCTTCTGGCTTGAAGCGGACTCAACACCGAGAGGGTAAGCCCTCGCGGCTGCGCCGCAGGCTGCTTCGTCCCACCACGGCTGCCCTCCTACTTGGCGCTCACTTCCTTCCAGTCAACCGGGCGCGGCACATTGGCGGCCGGCGCCCAGGCCAAGCAATTGGCAGGGCCAAGGCCAAAGAACCAGGACAGACTCACCAGGGACTTGTTCAAAAGGACCTTGCTCAAAAGGACCTTGACTCAGCAGGTTGGTTGCGCCAGCGTGACGGGGGAGTTGATCTCATTTGCTCTGCGCCACGGCGGTGCGGCAACCATGCAGCCTGAGGCAGGCTGGAGGGGTGCTTTTTCAGGGGTGCGCGGAACAATCTGGTCGGACGAAGCCTTGCTCGAGCAGAATAATTCGGACGGTCTGGAAACCTCCGGGAGTTTTTCACGGCAGGGTCTGTCGATCACTCCGCGCGCGCCGGGAAGCCAATCAGGGCCTATGGGTTCGGGCCAGCGATCAAGGTGCCGAGCATGCGAGCTGGCGGTTACCGCCGCCGGTGGTGGGTGGTGGGTGAGCAGGGGGATGTAGAGCAGTTCGGCCTGGCGGATGCGCTGCAAGCGACCGAAATTCTTCGCATTTTGCATCAGGCTCAGCTCCTCCTGCCATGCGGGCACGGCGGAGGCGAGACAATACCACCGGCAGGCCGCGATCTGTGGCCGTCTCAATCAAGCCGGGTTCAGCTTCTCGCCACCCACCGATTCCCATCGAGCGCCCATGAAGCGGAAATCATCACCCCCAGTGCCAGAGGGCCTGTCATCCAGCCGGCAATCCACAGACAACCGCATCTCTCAGAGCCGGTTGCTGCCTGGCTGTCGAGGATCCGATCGGCATAAGCTGGGCGTCGTCTTTGAGGCCGGGGATCACGTCAGGTGCCCAGATCACGGTCCAAACGGCATGAAGCTCCCTATCGGCCATCAGGCCGAATCCGGGCGGCCGCTAGTCGATGTTCGTACGGTGGTGGCCGCAGCCGATGCAGGACGCTGGCTGGTAGATCAGTCTTTGCGCGTAGCACCAGGCCACATTCCGGGCACTTTGCTTCCAGAGGCCATCCCCTTCTTTCCACCTCCTGGGGCGGCACTGGACGACCGGGAGTGGTCTGCGTCGATCGCGAACGTCAACAGCGACATGGGGCTATCAGAAGCTCGAAAGCGGGAGTCCATTAAAGGCTGCGCCGCCGCTGAGGATCTGGAAGCTGGATCAGCCACCCAGCTTTCGCCGGCCACACAGAGTGGCGATGCCCGCCGAAGGCCAGGAAATGGACGAATGGAAAGGGCTCCTGGGCCGAGCAAGCCGCCCAGCCTGGCCGGCGCCACCGAGCCAGGGTCCGGTAAGGACGGCCAGCAATCACCGGCCACCAAAAGGCCTTGCCAGCCCGCAGGCGCCGAGCACGGCCAGCGAGCTTGGCGTCCGCCCGCCCCCACGGACCGGCCGGCCGATTCAACCTCGGCCAGGGCGCGAGCTTTCAAAAAGGCCAGCAGGCAGCGGTGGCAGGCAGGGAGATGGGTCGGCAGCAGCTCCGCGGGGCCGTCGCGGCGGACTTGCTCAGCCCGAGCAGGGCGGTGACGGCCAGGACCCAGGCACCAGGCCCAGCGGCAGAGGGTTCGGGGCAGCCAGAGACGGTCGCAGTCGATCAGGGCAGGGACAGCACCAGCTGACCACGCAGCCAGCCAGGCCGGAACAGCAGACATCCAGGTCGGCGCGTTGCATCGCGCCTGCCCCATGGCTTTAACAGCATGGCGATCCAACGGCCGGCGCTGAGCAGCTCGGGAATAAAGGGTAGCGAATGGCGATCGGCCGGCTGGCAATCGGTCGCAGGCAACCGCGCAGCAGCAGCCAGCTGATCAGCGGCAGGTTGCTGCCAGCGCAAGCTGTTGCCGCAACGTGGGCAATGGTGGGGGGTTAACAGGATCGAATTCGCGCGCGGAACCCTAGTGGCATCACCAGCGTTGAGAACTGCCGACACAGGCGCAAGCAGGCGACAGGAAATTGGCCAGGCCAGGGGTTGATTCGACAAGGCGGGGGCAAGCTGTCTCGGAGGGGTCATAGCCCGCGAAAGCGCGGGGACGGCCACCGCGACTGCGATCAGATCCAGGGGCACGAACTGATTCGTCGGGAGAGCAGCCCGGCACTTTCAAATACCACGCGCCCCTTGGCCGTTGCGGCTGTGCAGGACGATTGCCGATCGGGGCGGTTCCCCGGAGGCAATTTCGAAATAGTGGAAATAAATCTGGCGCGGCCCTGCGCAGCACTCCCCACTTGTTGATCTGAATCCCAGCGCAGGGGAGCCGTTTCCCGGTGGGGCGGCCGGGCCCTCGGACTCACGAGGACGGCAGCGGGGACGAGGATGGAACCTGGAGGTGTGGCGAAGGAAATTCGGACCTCACCATTAGCTGAAACGTAATGGGCGCCAGCCTAATCGTCAGACGTGGTTGGATTGTTCCTTGATTCATCCGGCCGCATGATCGGCGTCAGGAATTGATTCATCGTCGAAGCCCATTTTGCGCCCATTGACCACATGCTGAGTCGGGTCGACTGAAGGAGTCGTGGATTCTGCGCGCAGATAGGAAAATCGACCCCATTCTCGCGGGGCTCCCTTGCGGAAGTGAATCGATCACGAAGCTTTCATCCGGGGGGATGTGCGGCAGATGAACGGGTTGGAGGTGTTCCACGTGGGCACCGCTGGAAGTTGATATTCGGTGGCGGGCTGAATTGGGGGGAAATGATGTGATTTGAATGTAGTCAGGCATGGGCGCAGGATCGTATCGACGATCGCCTTCGGCCGAATAAGCCACGCTCGGCGTGGTCACGGCTGATTTTCTGGATCACTCAGATTGGCGATCGGCACCACGCCGATCAGCAGATCGACCAGCGCGGGCACGTCATGCCGCCACCAGCACGTTGCAGGCCTTTCGTAGAACAGCACTCGTGGTGTCTTGGGGGATCGGCTCCCAGGGGTGTTGAATGCCGGGATCAGGCTAGGTGCCAAGCCGGCCGTTGTGCTCGGCGGCTTATCCGGGGCTGTGCAGGTAGTAGCGCTTCTCGCCGTTGCGGTTTTGCGTAGGTGCCGGAACAAAACTCTTCGAGCTGTGAAGACGTTTGGCCTCCGGTCGAAAGTTGCGAGAATTCACGCCCGCTATTTTGGGCCTTGGCCATTCTCCGCCTTTCATCGAGGCCCGCTCGAAACGGTTTGCATAGCTGTCACCTTTCCCACCACGGCCGGCACGATTCCTTCGCGATCGAGATGTGCTGCGAAGGCGCGTTTGCAGTGCTGGTATCCGGCGCGCGGAAGAACCGGTGAACAGCCCGATCGGGTGACGCTTGGACATCGGCGAGCGCGAGGGAAGGGGGTATCTGAGTTTCGCAGGGTCGGGCCGGTTAGAGGGCCGCCAGCACAGCTCACCCATGCGCTGACAGCCACGGCGGCTCGCCGCGGCAGATTCGCCGGTGCAAATGGCCACGGCAACGGGCGTCGGACAGCCCGCTCCAGCTGTGTCGGCGGGCTTCGCCTTGCTTTCAGGCGACGGCAGCAACATGGCGGTGAGAGTGCATGGGCCAGGGGGTGGCCCGATCGAGGCCGGCGATGTCCGGGGCTGAACCATGCACCGGCTCAAAAACTCCCGGCCCGCTGGCGCGAGCGACAGCTGACGGCAAGCATTGCCGATGCTGCGGTGAGCATTGGCGGCTTATCGCTGGAGGATGTTCGCGAAAGATTTTGCCGGTTGAGCAGCAATCGAATTGCTTCGGGGCACCGCACAGTTTGCATGCAGGCGTATATCCACATTTAGAGGTGGCTGAGCCCACTGATGGGAATTTCAGAGCGCGAATCTGCTCGACCCGCGTCCGCCAGAGCTGGCTGACATCGGAAGGCACGTTGGCCTTGTCAAACACTCGCAGAGCCTGCCGCGCGTCGTCGCCAATGGAACCAACCTGGCGATTCCGGTCGATTTCGAAATCGCTGTAGGCCATCGTGTTGAAGGCCCTCACTGGCATCAGGCTCAGATTCGGCCCTTAGGGATGTGCCGAAGTAGATGGCCACCGGTGAGCTTCACGGCACACCAGGGCAGATCAAGCCCCCTCGAATCCTTCGGCTTAGAGGGCTGCTGGCGGCCGGGGCAGATTCCGGGAATTGATCTTCACGGCGCAGATTGGCGGAACAGCTCCAGGCAGCGCGCAGGCGAGAGCCGCTTTCGGGGGGCGCTGCGCCCTGGGCAGGCTGTCGTAGCGAGGGCGCCGATCGCCGCGAGCAGACGGCGTCGCTCTGGCGGCAGGGCCTCAAGTGTGGTGGCCGGCAATGGCTCCCGAGGCGTCGATCGCGCGCCACCGATCGGCTGGCTGTCGTATTTCGGGCAAAACGTGCTGGCGCTCGCGGCATTCAGCAGCCGGGTACGCCGTGATCTCGGGCCGATTGCCATCGCCGGCAGAAGGGTGATCGGTAACTGGTCATGCAGGATGGCCGGTCTTTGATCATCAGCGAGGATTACGGCCGGGTTGCCTTGACCCTTGTGCCGTTCGGGTTCTCGAGCTGGCGGAGCTGGCCCTCAGCTGGCGCACGCTGCGGGGCAGCTCGGAAGTTTTGTTGAAGACGGCGGGAGAACGCAACCACGCCGGTTCGGGATCGCCCTGGGTATGCCACTGCCACTCGCCGGCAGGCGATTTCTACCATGGATTCCGGATTTGTGAGGAAGCAATGGCCCGATCGCCGATAACGGCACGGTGCCACGCCCACCTGGCCGCCCAGGATCACACCGTTGCAGCCACGGCCGCACCGGCGATTCCCCACCTGGGCCGCCAGGGCACAGCCCCGCCGGTGATCACGCATTTGGCCCACATGCACCAGTGTTGTCATTTTGGTGCGGCACCGATTGCGGGTCTCGCCACCGTGGGGCGATCGATGGTGGAGCCGCAGCCACTTCCACCCTCTCCAGCACCCCAGGCCGGTCTGGGGCATCTTCACAGCCGGAGCGGTGGGTCGAACAAAGCCCTCGGCACGCGATCACCGCGTCGACTGGTGACAGGCCAGCCGAGTGGCTGCCGGGATGGAGACCGCATTGGCATGGGATCCGCAAGCCTTCAGCCAGCTGCACGTATGTCGATAGAGCCTCGCCGGGATGAGGGTGCAAAACCGCGGCTACTTACCGCGCAGCCCGGCACCGATCACGGCGCAGGGCACCCCACGTGACCTCGGCGGCCAGGCTGGCGGCTGGATCCCACCACGGGCTTTTGGGGGAATCCCCGCTTGGTTGGTGGCCTAGGGGGTGCGAGGGCGGGCAAGGGCCTCGGCGAAGGCCAAGCGCGGATCCTTGAAGTCTGCACCCAGGCCAGCCCAGCTCGGTGGCCAGCGTGAGGTCGGCGTGAGGGGCAGCAGGCAGGGCGGCGAGCGGGCGCTGGGCTGAAGGGGCGCGGCCAGGGGCGTTTGCGGATTCGAGGAAGGCCCAGGTGGCCGGGCCCACGGCGCGATGAGGGGCTTCCAGCGCCGCTGAGTCGAGGGATCGGCCGCCGGGCCTGGGGCTGCTCTCCTCAACGGCGATGATCCGTCGAGGCGGCTGGCTGAAGCGGCATTCCCTTCGGGCGGGACGGCCGGATCGTAGGCCCACTCGCGGCAGCTCGTTGCAGCGGTACCAAACCGGTAGCCCGGCGGGCGGAGGTTTCGGGAACGATTCCGGCGAAGGATAAGGCGGTGGCGGGCGGCTGAGCTTGGGTGTCGTGCAGGCACCAGGATTCCCACCGGGGTGGCATTGATCAGCCATGACAGGCGCATAGAAACCACAGGGGTGGCCGCAGGGTGTTCCCAGGGGAAGATAACGAGAGCTCGAGCACCAGGGCATTAAGGGGGCCCCGCCGGCCGAGCAGTTTCATCCATCTTCCCTGCTGAAACCAGCCCCCGCCGCACGCGGGGCGGAAAACCAGCGCCAGGTTGGGCTGGGGCTGGGGCAACGGGGCCACGCTCGATGGCCTTGGGCTCGGTCCGGGGCGCAGCGGTTCTTCGAAGGCTGGCTTGGGGGGACAGGGCGGATCGCCGTTTCGTCACCCGAGGATTTGTTGCGAGTTCCGTGGCTGCGCAGGCGCCGGGGGCGGGGGGAAAGGGCCTCGGGGTCGCCGCTTGCCGGGATTTGGGAGGGACCGCATCAGGGGGAAGATTTCCTCCTTTCTCCTTTTTC
>Ga0163217_1084270_pt1 | contig 11418 bp, 12 predicted proteins | sample SynspAceP_FD_185933 | JGI IMG/M metagenome (GOLD analysis project Ga0163217, IMG submission 185933) | Saline lake microbial communities from Ace Lake in Antarctica - Synechococcus sp. Ace-P (PacBio error correction) | ecosystem: Environmental > Aquatic > Non-marine Saline and Alkaline > Saline ... | reverse complement strand
CCAAAAACGGCAGTTGATTCGATGACTTTTGGGTATTCCATAGCATCATCATTTAATTCCGGCGATAGGGAACCCTGAGTAAGGAGGATTACCATCAGTTAAGCCATGCCAGTAACTGTCGGTTTCAATTGACTTCCTTGCCATCACTCTGGCAAAAAATCTTCAGGGTTACAAACAGGCGCAGAGGAATAAAGCACCCCAACCGCCAGTATGGGTTCCTTGGTCGTTGTCCGTAAGCACGTTTGTGATCTTGGACGGTAGCAAATGGAAAGAATGTTTTTACCGTCCACCTCACGATGAAGCTAGCTTCTTCACCATCCCAAAAATTCTTTCAATAAAACACGGCTCCCAGCGTCACCAAACGCATTATCAGCAAGCATGTCTTTAATTGCAACTTCAGCTTGGCACAACGTCATCGCCACATAACCCGCCCTTTCCTGCGGCTAAGCCATCGCTTTAACTTACAATCAGCGCCCCTTTTTCTCGAACATATCAAGGGCCAGGTTGTATTTCAGTAAAGTTAGCGTATTCGGCAGTTGGGATCTTGCTGACGGGCTAAGGAAATCCTTTAGTAAATGCTTTTGAAAGCCTTCAAAGCTGAGCGCCCTTTTGTTAACCAAAAATAGTGAGGTTATGAGATTGAAATAAGTCAACAATGCCAGCAACTAGGGGGGCCTCCGACCCAACAATAGTCAGTCCTATTTTTTCAGACCAAAGGCAAAATCTAATAGTGCTTGGTTATCATCAGCATGCTATGTCAACGTTAGTGAGTTAGGTTCAAGTGCAGTACCTGCATTACCGGGCGCAACGAAAAACGTCGCTTACCAATTTTTGATTTCTTGCCGCGTTAACGCCAAAGCATGCCCTCTACCGCCAACCACCAATAACCAATACTGTCATTTATTTTCTCTATCTACTGAATGTTGTTAACTCCGAGTTTCGTTAGTTTTTATCAAAACACAATAAAAACGATCAATAAAAACCAAACGACAGCCCTTTGGAACGGCTATCGCCGCAACTTATCCTATTCCCGATTTTATACGGGTTTAAATACGCTTATATATTAATGCTTAAAGTGGTCTCATACCTGTAAATTACCATCGCAATGCCGTGTTCATTGGCTGCCTGCAAAACTTCATTGTCGCGCATTGAACCACCTGGTTGAATTACTGCTTAATACCTGCCGGCAGCAAGCTGCCATCAATGCCATCTCGGAATGGGGGAGGAAGAAGGCGTCGAGGCCATAAACCCCCGGCCCCCAAAAAAAAAGGCCCCCTCACTGCAAACCTTCATCGGCCGCTTTAATACCCGCTACTTTTGCTTGTGAATATACACGGCCTCATGACCAGCTCCAACACCAATAGTCTTGCCGTCGCGGCAATATTACGATGGCATTTTGATTTTACGTATTTTGCGACTTTCCAAGTAAATAGTAAAGTCGTCTATTGCTTCTCAGTAGGTTGTTACTTCCGTGACCACAGTTAAAGTCCTCTTTTCTACCATTACCGAAATCTCTTCCTGCACCAATTAAGCCCACCTAACGCGCTTAAAATCATTAACCCCTTCGGTTAATTGACCTGCCACTCGCCACATACCAGCAAGCGAACGTTCTGTTTTGCAGGAAATCACTATTTTTTTGCGCTTCAGCGCTCACAGTAGGGGCAATAATGACCTCAACAAACTTGACGATCAATAATGGCTGAGCAGTTTGCATCAAGTTCTCGTTGGAAAGCGATAATGCACAAATTGGCAGGACGTAGGGTCTTGTTTTATAAGCGTTTGTCATTAAGCCAAATAGATATCCTTGGCAATTTGCCACACCCACAAGGATTAGAATCTTTTACGATAACACAGGCTGGTTGTTCGAAAACTCTTTCACCACATTCAAGTGCGAATTCGGTATCGGCCAATATTTGTGAAGGATTAATTCTTTACCCCTGCCAATTGGCACGCTGTGGCAAACAGAAAGCTTCTTGATTTGCGTTTCTCACATAAAAAGCCGCTTTTCTGATGGCCTTATTTTCACCATAGCGTAAGTCTTGTTTTTTAGTCATTTGAAATATTAAACGTGCGTGGGAATTCGCTGGCTCATGTCCGCAGTTCCTCGTCACAAGACTGACTTTACTGCTTTCAATTTTTTTAGCGCACGAAGTAGTTAGCAATCATGCCGTCATATTCTTGCAGTATGTTCGATGCTTTTTATGGCCTAGATCGGAAACGCGTAGAGAAAGTCACGCTACCATTATTGCCCTGCATTTCCTGTATCACTTTAGCTAATCGTTCCGTGACCACGATAGTGACATCATTATGGTTTTTAGCCTCAGGCCACGCACCATCGTTGGACCGCCCAATATCTATATTTCAACAGCGTCGGCAAGACTGCAATCTGGGGTTGCACGGTTAGCGAGCAAATGGATAAAGCATTCACAACCACTTAAGTCGATAGGGCAAATGTTTTTGCTCCTGCAACGCCTTGGTCAAGATCACGACGACCTAAAATACCGCCATGAATTTTAGGTGCAATGTTTTTACCCGACCATCATGATTTCTGGCTGCCCTGATGCTGCAGATACATCCTTGGACAGATATTCCATTTTCTCTTAATAATTGGGCGGGTGCACCGGTAGAAAGAAGCTCTTACGCCTTGTTCAAACTAATGCCGAAAGCGAAGCGATGATACCGTTTTGTCAGATACGCTTAATAAGGCTCGTTGATAGGTTAGCTTTTTGCATTGTGTTCTCTAAGGGTTATTGCTTTACAGTAATTGGCATTAACGTTATTGATTCTAAAGTCAGGCGTTTTTACAGCTAACAAATTTGAGGGAATTTAACGGTCTTTTGGATGGGCAAACAGATGATAAACTAAATTTTTGCTGTTTTAGCATCAAAAATATTGGTTGATGTTGCAGAATGTTATTTTACCGTTCTATTACTAGGCACCTTGTTTATAGTGCCTCTTGAGCTATCCGAATCGAAATTTAAACCTTCTTGCACTTAAACAATTTTATAGATGTAGGGCGTTGATTATAAAAGACAGTCCATATAATTGATAAGATAGCGTGTTAATTTTGAAAATGGTGACACTAACCATTGCTGTCATTAGTTAGTTGTGCCAAATATTGCAACCAAGCAGAGTGCCAAATTAGCTTTATTACGCATTTTTAAGGTAACAAAAAAAGCGAAGATGCATTGATGCACATTCGCTTTATTTTTCTGACCTGCATTAAACTTAGACTGAAGTATTCGGCAAAAGGAGAAAAACATCTTTTGCGTAAACAACAATCTACGGTTTAAATTAATTCAGCCATACTGTTTTATTTTTACGCAAAACGTACCACGGTTAATACCCCATCAAGTTTGCTGCTTCTTGTTTGGTTACCACGGGTGTATGTCATTACTTCTTTCTCAACACGGTGCTTTTCAATTTCCGCGAGCACTAAATCATTACAAGTTATCGATATCTTGATTATCTAACTCTTTTAAATACTTGGTTAAACCGCTTGCTTAACCGAGGCTCTTAAAGGCTTTTGAGTTTGTGCTTTGGGTCGGTGTGTTACCGTCGTTGTAAATGGTGAAGTTAAATTTGATCGAAACATAATACTCTGGTGCTCTTTATTAAGTAAAAACTATGCGCAGGCGATTAGACAAACGTTTTGTCTGGCAGCGATGAAAAGTAAGACGATAATGCTTCAATTTGGCTTTCGCCTTCTTCCGATAGCATTAAATGCCGCGCCGCGAAAGGTTTTATCAGAATCATACTTATCGACGCTTTACCACCAACATGTTTTCTAGGCAATACGTACTCCCCGCTAGTAGCGCCATAAATTGCTTGAAACATTTTGAATTTGCTGCTGTGAGCATTCTTAATTTTCCAGCGGATGCGCGTGGTCCTGATAAATAATTTCGCCGGTACTCAAAAAAATAAATTGATTTCTGACGAAAAAAATCCAAGGGTTACCTGCGCTCCTCTGCCAATCATATTCCCATTCAGCCCCGGTTGTATCTAAGAACTTCGTTTCGCGTTCATCTTACGGACTTAATCTCCATTAGCGATGACTGGAATACTTGATAGTCTCGTGATCCTTCTGATCCGTATCGTATCCGCATTCCCTTCGTTACATAACAGGCGCGCGTTCCTTCCATTGTACTGCAAGTGACTTGAATGCCATTTGCTTCAGCAATTTGAGCCAATCCTTGGAAACACCATTCTGTTATTCAGTGTCCATCCCGTAACGGATTCTTTAAAGTGACAGGTAACCTTTACTGCATCGACTACTTGCTTCACAATAGCCTCAACTAATTGAGGTTGTTGCAATAAGCAGACCCTGCCTAACTTTTTAGTCACTTTCTTAGCTGGGCAGCCCATATTGATATCGATGATTTGCATGCACCCCTTATCAACATTAACACGCGCTGCTTGTGCCATTAACTCTGGCTCTGAACCTTGCAATTTTGAACCGAACGTATACCCGATTCGCCTTGATGGATTCATTCTTAGTGCGATTTCGCTTGGTGTTACCACACTCTCGATTACTCGATAGCATTTCAGATACAACCAAACCCGCACCCATTTTTTTACACCAAACTGCCTTAACAAAGGCTATCCGTTACTCAGCCATTGGAGCAATTATTCAAGTTATTGTCTAAGGTGTAAAGGCCAATTTTACCTTAATGATTCCTTATTTTCTAACGCAGGGCTAACTTAATAGACTTACGTAGAATCACAAAAGTGTAACGGGTCTAACTCGGGTTACCAATATGCGCCATGGTATCTCCCTTCTCCTTAACAACTCAAGCATAAATTTCATTAAACTCAAAAAAAATCATAGTTTGAAAAATAATATTTGATCGGTGGGTCACATAGTTAACCATAATTTTAATTTAAATTCTCTTCTTGAATAAGACCTTTAAATACAGGACACTTAATCTTTAAGCTGAGTTGTCGTTAAACTCTATAGTTTTTTAGTGCACTAAGTCTGACCCATGCCCCCTGTATTTCAGTTGGTTGAAAAACAAAACTGATTTTCGTAGTGTGATTTCACGTCTTCCCGCTTTGTTCATCAATATTTCCGGACAGAATGAAAGTTGCCCGTTTTTTGGCACCAATAATTTGATATGACATCGCTCAATTCTTTTTAAAGGCGGCAGCCAAAATATTTGCCATCACGATGTTCAGCTTTCAATCTGGGCTGCGTCAGCAGGTAAAAAATACGGACAGTACTATTTTCCAACATTTATTTCGAGAAAGCGTTGTCCATGGTTGCTTGTAAATGCTTGACGGTGCAATAATTCAATGCCAATCACTTTTGCAGCGTCCAGTTTGAGCGCAGCAATAGCTAAAAATGCCAGATCCGCAGCCAAAATCCACGACGTTTTGTCTTTTACGTCTGCTTGATTTCAAAGCCATTGTAAGCAACAATGATGTGGTGGGTGAGTACGGTTTCCAAAGCGCTAAGCCTGGATCGAAGTAACTATATTGGACGGCATCAGGATTCAGAGCATCCAGCCAGCTTGGACAAATCCATAAGGTTTACCAAACTGCACTTGCATGAAAAAATTTACCATCCCACTCTCGCTCCCAATTCTCCTTGTCTTCTAATTTGGTTCAACGACATGCACAAAATCTTTGCCCAAACGCATTGGCTTTTCTAAACGCTTAAATAACCAATTGCCCAAATCATCGCTGGCATCCAAAATTAAGCCAAATCACTGCGGGTATCTGGCCATAGCAAATTTCTCCCGGGCTTAGGTTTCGTTTACAACAGGAGGTTCTTTCGATCAAGACAAAAGGTAACGGCCATGGAATTATTGGCCGTTAGCATGTCGCCAACGGCTTCAGCATATTTCTGCTTTCACCGTTAATTTTTAAATTGTTGCCAAAAAGCATTGGTTACCCTTAATCATCATTTATTCTGCTGGTGTCGCTATTGGCCCTTACCTCTACGAATTTCGTGATGTCAGTTGCCAACGCTAGCCGCGAAGGTGGGGGAAGATATACAGCATATGGCTGCGGGGTAATGCTTTCCATTGGTCAAATTTTTGTTAAATAAACCCGTTGTATTTGAATAGCTTTCGCGAAGGGAAACTGCCCGTTGCTGCATGACAATCACTACTCGCCGCGTTGCGATTGTCATCAACAATGTAACCTCTGAGGGCAATATCAAACACGGCGGACATTTGCTATTGTTTTGCTTCAGTTGCGTAAATGGACCCGCTCAGGAAGTAACCATAGCTTGCGGCGTCTATTTATTTTTCGCCTTCAAGACCTTTCAATTTCTGTCCCATATGGACTCCCGCCCAGCGGTTAGCATGGGAATACGTTTTTTATATCCCTTCACTTTGCGTGGGCAAGCACGCTTGCTCTGAATTTCATATCGTAAGTTTGTACGCAGTTTTTTAGTTGGATTAGATTTAAATAGACCAAACATATTTTCTCCTAAGAATCAACATTTCATTTGTAGTACGTGTTGCGGCGTATTTTGGCGGCACTTTCTTTCTCAGTATTTATTTACTACTGCTTAAGTAAAGCGTTCAAGTTTTCGTTGTTGTTCACTGTTTTAATACGGCGCAACGTCTTTGCTACCAAGCACTGTCTGAATTAGGACGATAGTTGCTTCAACTGCTTACTAAGGCTGCCACTGTTTTGCAATACCACATGATGCGGCTTTTTTAACTTTTTCAATACCTCTGCACTTGGGTTTCGATCCACCGACGCATATTGGCACCTTAGTCGCTCATCGCGTCCATCGCGTTAAAAAATCGCAAGGCCAGTCAACCGCTGAGATTTCTTGAGGGCCTAGTTTGGCTGACTGTCTTTTTACAAAAAACAATCCATCATCTGATAGCTTGCGCTTCAATCGTTCTGGAAAAAACGGTAAGTCTTCAATAATCTTTCTGCAGGTTAACAATGTCGTTGGGTTTGGTCGAAGGCAGAATAGCGCCAAAACAAAAAGATTAGGGAGCTTAAGTCAGTTTTCCAATACGCTGGCATAGTCCTGAGTTTCTAATCTGCGGCTAGCACAGAACTAAATAGTGTCGGATTTGCTCGCTCATCTTGCCATTCCTGTTATTCTATTTTTTTTGTTCGAAGTTTATTACGCTCATATAAAATAAATTGATCAAGAATAGCGTTTTAAGTGGTGTTGTAAACAACATACATCAGCAAAGTTTTAACTAGGGTAGGTAGTAGAAATAAAAAACCCCAGTTATCTTTTCGATGAACTGAGCGTTGGCTATTTTTGCGAACTTAATTAAGCTTGTTTAGGTAACCTAAACTTACTTAGATAAGCCCAGTTTTTCTCCAAATAGTGGATGTTAGTGCCACCATTGAGAATTTTCGATCCGCCATAATAAGTTGTGAAGCGGAACATTTGTTTTATACCTTCAACCACCAATTCTCTTAAGCATGCGCGGCCATTTGCCTATAGCCTCATTCTCGAGTGTCACCAAGTAATCAGTTTACCTATCATTTGAATCGAGTACGGAGGAAACTGTCGGTAACCAGAATAAAATATGCGATTCCCAACAAACACCTAATCCACCTGGCGCGTGGAACATGAGTGTCTATCATACTTCTCTCGGCATCTTGATCACGCTGCTCTTCTGCATTAATTCGACATTCAATAGCATGACCACGAATTTGAATTTGCCGACTTGTTCGATAGACAATGGTTGTCCTGCCGCCAATGGCGCAATTGTTCTTTGATTAAATCAACCCAGTGATCATTTCGGACTAACTGGGTGCTCTACTTGGATTACGCGTATCATTTCAATGAAATTAGAAACTCGCCATTCTCATAAAGAACTCAAAAGTACCTGCGCCGCGATAGTATTTCAATACAAGCACGGCGGCAAACGTTCACCAATTTTTCGCGCATTTGTGCAGAAATACGGGGTTGCTGGTGCTTCTTTCAAACGACTTTTTGGTGCGTCTTTGCATTGAACATCCGTTCACCTTAAAATTTGGATCGGCATTGCCTGACCATCAGCAAGCACTTGCAGATTTCAATATTGACGTGATTTCTAAGAATTCTCCATATAAACAACGTTCATTGTTGAAAAGTGCAGCTCCGGCTTCCGCTTAGTCATGCTAAATCGCATCTTCGAGCTCAGCTTCACTGCGAACAACACGCATACCACGACCACCGCCACCGCCTGCGGCTTTTACGATCATCGGCGTAACAAGTGCGTTTTGCAATGGTTTATTTTTTTCCAATACGTCACTTAATGGGCCCATCTGAACCTGGCAACGTCATGGAACACCTGCTGCTCAGAGAACATTGCACGGCGCGTGAATAGCTCTCTCAGCGCTCTGTGATACGACACACAGCACTATTCCACTTAACTGATGGTTTCAGCCGTCAGACCGATATTAAATACGAAAACCCGCTTTTATTCAAACAGAGCTTCAGGGCAAACTCTGCCGGCTTCTTTCAGGCTAAAAAATCCGTAACTCCGTCGATGAATGGCACTGAGTTTGTGACTCTGCAGCTGGCAATGAGTCGCGGGTATATTAAGATAGACTCTCAATATGGCTTTTGCAGATTTACCTATACAGATTGATTCGTCTGTAGTAAAACTGTTTAAGTTCCGTCAGCAGGGAATGTCACCGCGCCGACGGGTTTTTATGGCCGAGTTTCTATTGCATGCACGTAAATCCGCCAATCTGCAATTTCACACCCTATTGGCATATTAAGTAACTTTATCAAGCATAGTTGTCGCCGTTATCTCCGATAACCGGAACATAGGTTGAAATCCAAAAGAGGCTCTAATGTTCTTTGGTTATTCCACTTAGATTTCCTTTTACCACGCCTTGCTTGTGTCAGATTCGATTTGGTTCATCAATTTTTCCATCGCTTCAACTGAGACATAGAGGTATCTCCTACTATTGTACCGCTTTTTTTTACCAATTTTCTACGAAGGCTTTGGACTCAGGAGAAGAGATGCGATAAAAGTACCACATTGGCCGATGTTAAATGTTGTAAACAGATATGTCCAGTTTGCACTGGAGCTGGGGCTTCGGCTGGCCGCAGCTGCTGCAATTGCTCTGGGGCTGGTCTGCAAAACAATAGGCGCACTGCATCATTTGGGGTGCATATTGAAACAGCGCTGACGACCGCCACGGTGAATACGTACAGATTCTTTCACCCTCGGTTTAATTTTCAAGTTAGAGACTATGCGATTTCCTCTAACAAGCTCGATAAGTTTATTTTATTTTTCTTAATGTCCATACTCTGGCTCTTTTTATATGTATAGGTTGTGTGACAAAACCCCTAGTTATATTTTAACTGGCTAGGCTTTAATTTTTATTCTGTTAATTGTCGTTATGACAAATGCATCTAAAGCAAAACGATAACCTTGTTCCCTAAGCCTACTATCACGCCTTGTGCGATACTGAAAAAAATAGGGAATGATTGACGAAAGGCCTTTCACGGTTTTGCAACATTTAAAGTTGCACTTCAAATAACGGAGATTATTTTTTTAAACCGGCCCCCAAAAAAATGAAAAAGGGGGCAAAAGAAGCGAATCTCTTGAGCGCTATTTGCTGGTATTGACGCACTTCGTGAAGCTGCAGGCGTTGATAATTAATACCGCTCAATTGGATGCATTCGATTTGCAGGAACTTCTCAAGGAGGAACAGATTGAATACGCTCAACTAAGTTCATGCTCTGCATTTGACTGAAATGAAAGAGCATCACATTTTGCTTATCCGCATTTCACTCAGTAAGCTCGGCCTCCGATTATGTGTGACGTGGTTAGCGTCTTGAAAACATTATTTCAGGTTCGCGTTTTTCCTTAAAAGATTCAAGGTTAGCCGTTTAAAACTAAAATATTCATTAAAATGCTTATAATTTTCGGTGAAACAAGTCGTTAAGTTGACTATAATCTTTGGACATTTTAGTTCCTCAAAGTGGCCAATACAGTAGGTTCTATTTTCCTGAAAACCTGTTCTTAAATTTCTCTTAATATGTGGAAATATACACATATCGCCTACAATAGATTCAGCCAAATTACTGGGTGCTAATCAGCGAAGTTATACCAGTGTGAATTTTAATAACATTATAGAAAAAATCTAACGCCGATACTCGATTAATTGCTAACATATAATAAATATTGGTTATTAGTTATTGAATTTAACCGAAAAAAATTATTGAGTGTGTGGTGGAGTGGGGGGAGTGCGTGCGTGAGTGAGAATGATTACTTTTGATTGGACTTCCCCATGCCAAAGCCAGCAAAACGCTATCTATTATTAGTTATTTGAAAGTGTAAATACAGGTAATAGGATAGCTTATACAACATAGAGTGTTAGGAGATGGGTTCATCAGTTCATTTCCGATTGATTTGATGCAAAAATTTAAAGCGAAATTAAAAGTTTTAGTTACATTGTGGGCGATAATTTCGGGTATAGCAAAAAGCTTGGTTTTATTAGGAGCCGTTTACGTGTGAGAGAGTAGATAATAGCTGCGTGAGCCACGTCTGTTGCTTAAATTTGCGCTCTACCTTTAAAAAATTATTTTGTCTGAAACATTCACTTGCGAAGCATGCACTACCATGCTTTCTGAGGGCTAATAGCTTTAGTCAAATCGCCCTGATATTGACGCGCTGATGAATAAAGCCTTGATTTCCAGCGCACAAGACAATAACTAACATCATCCTGGTATTATTGAAAAAAAGAAGAACTTTTTAGATTTAAATCAAACTAGTCAAGCGCACAAAATGCTGCCTGGCCACAATATCAAGACATCGACGTATTGATTTATTGCGAATTGTTGATGCCGATAGTGCGTCGGGTTAACGCTACTATAGCAACATTGATTGGCTGAATTTAATTTTAATGTTGAATACTTTCAAGTATAAAAGAGATAAAATATAAGACTGTCTTACCCATCAATTAATTTAGTTGTTAGACGTTTTGAATCCGGAAGTGTGCAGTTGAAGCAATATGAATTTGCGCGAGGATTAAAATAGCAGAGGCATTAAAGAGTAATTTCTTATCGGGGGGCTATTTTAATTTGTGATAAATGCGCTTGGCCTTGCTGTTGCGAGGCGTGTACTCTGTGCCAGCATTTTATGTTAAGGGCCAGACATGATATTAGTTATTGTCGAAGAAAATTAAACCGAGTTTAAAATCTACGCCAAACGCCGATTATCGAATTGTGTTTATTGACGATCAAAATCCGATGGGTGAGTTCTACCAAACACTTTTAGAAGACGCTGAATGTTGAGGTTTACTTCATGAATTCGGGTGGAGGGAAATGTTCAATAGCCTTGGATGATATTTCATCCTGATTTATATTCTACTCGATATGAATATGCCTTATGTAAATGGTTTAGAAGCGGCGAAAATGATCGCCAGCAAACAGTTTCGATCTTTTACGCCCTATTCGTGTTTTTGACTGCTGACGAGCAACTTAGAAAC
>Ga0163217_1030512_pt1 | contig 11420 bp, 12 predicted proteins | sample SynspAceP_FD_185933 | JGI IMG/M metagenome (GOLD analysis project Ga0163217, IMG submission 185933) | Saline lake microbial communities from Ace Lake in Antarctica - Synechococcus sp. Ace-P (PacBio error correction) | ecosystem: Environmental > Aquatic > Non-marine Saline and Alkaline > Saline ... | reverse complement strand
TCATCAGCGTTGAATACTTTCATCGTTTTTATTGCCGTTCGCTGCCTTATGGGGAAACAAGCTAGATGAAAAGATGCTATTGATTTGCCATTAGCCTTTTATGGGTTGCAGATGAGAGCGTACGAGTCAATATTAAATCAGCGTTGATGCCCATGTTAGGCCTTCTAGAGAAAAAAGATTCTCCGATAGGTGATTTGTAAAGGGTATGGTTAAGCTCGGCAACGGATGATTGCCATATGCTGTTGCGGGCATGATCAAGGGCGTAGATGAGGAACAGATCATGCAGCTGAAGCAGGAACAGGTTTTTTACTAAATTTCGTGACGGTGGCGACAGATATTATCGCTAGTCCTTTTGAATAAAGACAAGGAGAGGCCTTGTTGAAAGAACTAGGTGCACAGACATTGGTATATTAAAGTTCCAAACTGCTGATTTTGAAGAAAACAACCCAGGCTTTACCAGATGAGTAGCCTTAGGCGTTACGTATGAAAGAAAATTGATGATTCCTTGAAGGGGAAAAACGAGTTGACGACAGGCGCAAAACAAAATAAAGTTGTTATCTTTAACGCAACAGCAAACGTCATTTACCTATTACACTTTTGATTGGACTGTTGGAAAATAAAACACGTATCTTTTTTTCGGAAGATAGGAGGAACGTTCGTGATGATAGAACGGATTTCAATAGTTGTCCTTGTTTTATGAGAGCGGCCTTACCCTTTTTTTTATGAGAATTAGAGGAGCATTCGGGAAAAAAGCTTGAGCAGCAGAATTAGAATTTTTTTTATGATGATGGTTCTAAGATCCAAACCATTAGCAGTCATAAAAAAGAATTAGCTAAATGATGAAAGACGGATACGTTATTGTCGTTTTCTAGAAATTTGGTAAAAGAAGCGGTCCCTTGGTATGCTGGACTACACAGCAACAGGTGAGTTATATTGCAGGTCTATTGGATGCAGCATTTAACAAGATCCACCAGAGTTGTTACTGAAATTGATTGTCTTTTGAGAAAGAAAACGTATTTGTGTAGACACTTGTGCGGGTTCGCGAATGGGCGAGCCACTGTTCGTTCTTTTTTTGCAAACCAATTTTATTAATAATTGAATCCTATTTCAGATACTGAATTCGTAGATGGGCGAGATATCGATTGTGTGACTAGTAAAGAAAGTCAGTTCTCTCAGTAGTGAATGAACCGGTTTCAAAGGATCTTTAGCTTGTGGTCGCGTTTTGATACTTTAGTATCTGCCTTACAAAAGGGCGTAAGCTGGAGAACCTTCTTGCGTCTTTTTGGAGTTTATTTTAATTTACTCGTGGATGTGTTGGTGAAGGTGTTTTTTCTGATGTGCCTCTACATTTGCTTCACTTAAGGGCTCTTATCTTTTTTTGTCTCTATTTTATTTTTGTGTTTATTGCTACGAAGCGTTATTTTTGGTGGAGACCGACAGCGGATGGCCATCACTTCGTTACCATCACTTTGGCTATTGGCGGCCTTCATTTTCTGTCTAAGGATAGTAGGCAAGAATGTAGGTAAAACGTTATTTAGAGACAAAGCGGCCATTATATATTTTTGAAAGAAACGATCAAACTAACAGAGAAATAAGTAATGGGAAATAAAAAAACATGTTCCGAACAAAGGGAGGTTGGAAAAAATGAAAAGTTTCTCGCGGGGCAACGACACAACAAAGGTTTTTCTTTGCATTCCAAATTTATTCAACAGTAGTGAAAAGGATTACGTAAAACATTAGTCGCGGATTAGTTGTAGCCAGTTGCCTAATTTTTTTTTGCATTTTTCAAACAGTTTCAACTTTTGGAAGTAGCTTGGTTGTTCATGGACTGGAGTTGGCACATTAGAACTATTTATTTTGGGCATAGGGGTCTGATGATGCTTACATTTGGTTCACCTTCTTTATTGATCGATACATTGGGAGCATTTTTAATAATTTTGATTTCAATTATTTAGGAATTTGCAAGAAGTATGTTGTTGGAGCAATGTATCCTTCTGATTTCTCAATGATTACAAATTTGCCTTTTTTTAGTAAAATGTGAGTATACATTTTTCTGATTGGTTTTATTCTTTTATAGCTATTTCGGTAAAGTATATTCTGGCTTATAAAACGAAGCCCGTAAAGTAAGAAGGAAAAAAATCTCAACATCAAAAAGAAAGGTCAGAGGGTTAAGAATAGGTTTATTCGTTTTGCTAGTCGATCTTTTAATTTATATTTATTGCTTTAACAGTCTGGAATCTGGTCAGCAAGCTTTAATGACAATGCTTAATGGATTTTCCCTATTGTCAGGAAATGATTCTTTACATATGGTTTGTGTGGGTTTTATACATGTTAACGTTAACTCCAATGGAAGCCGGAGAAATATTCAACAGAAAAATGAAATCAATTGCTATTGAAGTATGAAGACGAAGGCAAAAATTATTGAACAACGGTCAAATCTTAAAGATCGAATGTTATCTATGTTGATGAGTGGAAAGTTTTTTCAATCCAACCAAGTTTAATAGACGTAAAGTGTCTAAAGTCCTGCCGATTTTAGACAACGAATGGAAAATAAATGGGGAAATATTATTCTGGAAGGAATGGTTGGTTGTACAGCTACATTTGGAATTTGAGGCTTTGACTTGTTTATCTATGGAGCCTTTTGATTCTATTTGAGCACTCCTTACACACAAATACCTTCTCGATGAATCCATTTCCCATCTCTCGGCTGGTTTCTTACTTAAAGTGCGGATACTCTGCTTACAGCGATTTCATTCCTTACATTTACGTCGATGTATAAGCGTAAACGGTCTATAGGAGTTGGATTTGACACTTTTCTAGATGGGAGACATGACATACGCGATACTTGAGAGGCAGTCCTTATATTTCTGATCATTCCGCACTATCAAGAGTGCTTTTTAAAACAACTGAAGAAGATGATGAAACCGACTTTGTTATTTAGTTACGATGAAATATATGCCCTCACGGATTTCTATCCGGAAACAACATTTACTGCTGAGGGGAAGCGATGTCTTGAAGCAGCCAATTATTTCCAGGCTTATCTCTTAGTGATCAGCATTAAATCCAATTTTTAGAAGAACTACAAACAAGAGCGAAAGGTCGTTGTCTTTTGGGGAGACCATCTTTCCCAGCTTTCTATGGTGACGAGTTTGTACAGTTAATGGAAAAGTAGCGATGCCACCAAACACCGTTCGTGATCTTTTCATCTGAAAAGAACAGAGTGTTTTAGGAACGATCAGTCCTATCTACTTTATTGATCTGTATTAGGAGTAGCGAATAGTCCGTTTCGCCTTATTATGCTTTTCTAATGCACTCGAAGCCATTTACCTGCTTTGAAAAGGCAATGTATATTGAAAGGAGAACGATCTTCATGGAGCGTGAAAGAATTATCTTAGAAACCAGCAGCTTCTTGAGATTACGATTTGTTGCAATACGATATACCATAGGCATAGACATGCTGGACAGCTTATTTTTTTTCGAGTAAATTTAAGAGTATTGACTTATGGGTCTTACCATTTATAATGTTAAGGATGGACAAAGGAGGGATTTAATGAAAACATTTCTGTATTGATAAAATGCACTATTTATACTTGGTTAAAGGAAAAAATTGATTGGTTCATTACGCTTTGTAAGCAATCTTATCATTTGGTGAAATGACAAACTTTAAAGAAAAAGAAGAAATACCATCTCGACGCAGAGGTATATTGTTCCTGGTTTCATTGATGTGCTAGGCCATGCTGGTATAGCTGGGTAGTATGGATTGGGGAACTTCAGAAGAATCATCAAATGTTCATAAAATGCAAAAGAGGGCGTTACCTCTTATTTTGCTCAACGATGACTCAATCATATGAGAAAATTGAAAATTGCTATGTAGCATTAGAAATGCTGTAAAAAATTCCTGTTATTCAAGGTTCCATCTTGAAGGGCCTTTGTATCGTGGTATTTACAGGTGCACAACCAGAAAAAATATATTGAACGCCAGATTGCAAGTGTGCGCAAATGGAGATGCGTGCGGCCGGTATGATTCGTTTAGTTACCGTATGCCACCAGAAACAAGTGATGCAACATGGCATTTGAAAATATTGTGTGGTGCTAACAATATCGTGTATCAGTGGGCCACGCAATGCTCTCGCGCACAGTTAATGGATTCTAAAGCTTTCGCATTGTCACTCATTATATAACGCTCAAAGAGGACTGCATCACGCGACAGGGTGGTGCGGGTTCATGCCTTTTAGCAACTTGTATTCTGAATGATTGTTGATGGTTACCATATTAGTACCTGACATTGGTTAAGTGTGTTGATCTTGTGGCGGACCGTCATATGGAGTTGATTACTTTGTTCTATGCGCGTCTAAAAGGCATGCCTTGATGGTGTGAAGCGGATTAGGTGGGTCTAAAGTTTTTGTTTTGAGACAGAACAAGGCTTGTCTAGCAGACGGACGCTAGCTGTAGTGTTTTGGAATTCCAGATGCATTAAGAACATGGCATGGCCTTCCTGGTTGTGGGATTGCATTGCGGTAAAATTGAGTTCTGGTTAACCAAGCAAAGAATTTTGGATTATACTAAAAAAGGGTCGCTTGGATAGGTTTAAAGATGCTGATATGGTTCTTTTCATGCAGATTTAGATCTTGAGAAACCATTAGTTTCGGTGAATGGGTTTTATTAATTAATAGCGGTGAACATTGGAAAATCATTGTGAAAGATAATATTGAGTGGAAGATGCTTTGAATTAATTAAAGAAGGCATGCGACAGAAAACGAAAGTTTTTAGGTTTAGCGGCGGGCAGTACGACCAATAGATTATACAAAGAAATGACTTGAGCGACCTTAGATTTCGGTTTCATTGACAGCCATTTATTTAGATGATACTTTCGGTTATCTGCAGATAAACGATCAAGCTACCCTTTTTTATTGCAAGACAACTTTTTTCAAAAACCTTTAAAGAGACTTTATTCCTGAATGGCTTAGCAGTGTGAGAAACTGACCAGCTCGTTACGGCAAAATTATTGATGGCACCTATTGTATTCAAATTTTTAGGAATCGGAACAATGGTCATAATTGGGTTTTAATGAACGGGAACGTCATTTGATTCAACAACAGTAGTATCTTTAAATGAATCAACAAATTGATCTACCAACGTAAATTTGAAAAAGCAAAAGAATAACCCGCGTTATGCTACTCAATGGGAATTAAAATTATTCTATCTGTAGGAAATTATTTTGTGGTATTTAGGTGAGAAAGCAGAAGCCATTAAAAAAACTAGGACCATATTACACTGATTTGTGCCGGGAGCGTTTTGCAACAAACTCCTGGTGGTAGTTCATCATGATGAAGCCAGCAGCAAATTACATTTACCATAGGGGCGAGAGATGAGGAAGGAACACCATCTACATTCAAAATTCACAATCAATTGCGCAAGGTATTGAAGAGGTGTCTGGGAAATTGGCGAACGGATTTCCTTCTGAAGAAGATCTTTGCTTCTTTCAATTAACGTTAGTCGGTGACTTAGGACAGGCAGGGTTCAACATTGGGGATGAGGGATTTGAACGAAAAGTAGGTTTTCTGGAACGTTGTATCTAGTAAAAAGTTCAAGAATTGATGGTGTGTGTTGCTCTCCGCTCCGCTAGTTTCCAGATTTATGTATCGAAGGCAAAACGCCAACGAGTAAACATTTTCATACCATGTTTAGCGCTAGCTTTAGGTGGTGATGCGAGGACTAACGCTACTGAAGAAACACGTTTTGTATGGAGAGGATTCGCTAATTGCGGATGAGGTCCTATTTGTTTTGAAGGTAGCAACCCATTCCATATGATTTGAGTTGAATAAGCAGATAGAGATTACTCGCTACTTTATAAAGCACTAGAGAGTGGAAAGGGAGTGCATGTAGGAATGCTGAACAAACATTTAGCTATGCAGCTTCAGAGAAATTGCCGTTATTTAGGTTATATCAACGTGGGATGCTATTTTAAGGTAAAAAATTGTTATTCAACGAAGTTACGCCATTTGGGTATTGTATAGGAACACATATTCTGAGGCGAACGGTTTTTGAAATTTACCTTGAAAAAACTAATCCATTTAAGTAAAAAAGCCGGTCAACAGAATTGTTGATCGGCTTTCTTATTATTAACCGAGTAATTTAAGGAAGATAAATCTGAACTGAAATCAAGTTATCTGCTAGATCTATCAGACGATCATTTTGATTTGTCTGTAAATTTAGTGTCTTCTTAGTTCTGTTAACTGAAAGAGTTTGTTTATCGGCTTCAACCAAATACTCTTGTCGTAGGAGAGTATTTCATAGGCTTTCCTCACCTTTCCAGTTGCAAGGTTTCGATGTTATTGCAGGCATTGGTTGAATTCGGTGCAATAGCATACATCACGGGCCTATTAAGTTTGTTCTTCACATTTCGGGTCCAAACAGTTTAAAATTTACTAAAGTTTGTCAGACTTTTTTAATCGAATCGTTTCGGTCAATAATCTCGGTCACAACTTCGTGGCGTTCTTGTCTTTCCCATCGCCTTGTGGATCATCGCGTTAGGCGCCTTTTGCATAGCCTAAGTTGATCACCGTTTATGTTGTGGATGCCTTTTCGAATGAATTTCTCCTTCAGTTCGTTGATATCTGGAACATCAACTCTAGAGGTGAATTCAATTTGTAGATTACCTCCTAAAGCATTTACTAAACAACACGTCTTGCATATTAACTTTGGAGCATTTAATGGATTAGGGATTTGTAAGAGTTCTCTAACTGTTCAACAGTCAATGGGAATCCCGCCATAAGCATTAAACTAGCATTGATTTTGGTCATCGTTACCACTTTTGGTAAGTGACGGTGTATTCGCGTGGGGATAGAAGCAAACGAACATCTTCGTTCTGGTTAATGGTAGCAACCATTGATGAATCAGCACGGGCCTGTGTCGGCCTGGACGTTTACAACACCAAGAGTAAAACAAGAGAGGATCTTTTGTTGGTTAAACATAATTTTTCATCGGCCATTCATTAGACGTTTAGTAAATCATTTCCTTGGATGGATTTTAAAAAGTCATTGGCTGACAGAAAAGATTACGTTACATTAACCGGAACGGCTAAAATAAGAATGGCTAAGATAATTAAGTAGTATAAATTTTTTTCTTTTTCTTTGTGTGCTCTGAGCGCTGATTTTTCTCCGTATATCTATTATATGTTTTCGTAGGTAGTGGATAACTGTTTATAAGGCAATTGTAATTATCTGAGATTAACTTTGTATGATTAATCTTAAATAGGAATTAAAGGCTAGGTTTTTTGTTGTATGGATATGTTTATCGTTATCGTTTTACTTGGTTAGCGACGTGGCCATTTTTTCCTTTATATTAACACCTTTGTCAGGAAGTTCGCATAAAATCAGAGCAGTTGATGAACCAGGTTGAAAGAAGAATAATCTAAAAAGAGTCCCAACTTTAGGCGGACTACTGTTTTATCTAGTCTTTCTTCTTTGCTCTTTCTTTTTTCTACCGATTACCTTTTGGCAGTTAGCCAACTTTTTAGGGCCACAGTGGTATTAGCGGACAGGTTTATACATGGATGATTTGATAGAAATAGACTTCCAATATGAATATCGGCATTGACTTTGGCCGCATTGATTATTTATTTTGTTGCTGATATCATAGATATCATAACGTCCCTTTTTGATCATGGTTCGATGGGATTTTTAGATTTACCGGTTCGATTCTCTGGATTAGCGATTTACAAATGCGGTTATTTGATTGAGGGATCTAGATGGTCTTGCAACGGGTGTGTGCTCTATGGATTGCTTTAAAACAATTGGGGATTATTGGTTATTTTTTCTTTAACGTCGAAAAATCGTAGTATCTATTTGTTTTCGATACTTAGCTAGGGCTTGAGCTGGGCATTTCTTACCTATAATTTTTTATTACCGCACGAATCTTTCTTCGGAGATTTACAGGTGCTTATTTATAGTGATTTATGATTTTGCCGTAATGGTCTTTACAAGGATTGAAAAGTTGCAACGCTGATTACGTTGGATTATTCCTATTGATTATTTTAGGAATTTCCTATCACAGATACTGTCTATGCTTATAATCAGGGGATTCTAACAAGAAACCTTTTAGGAGTGCAGATAAGAGCTATCTGTCACCAATTGATGGGGGGATTAGGCTTAACACAATCGTCAAACCCGTTTTTGGCCATTCTTACTGCTTTAGCAGCTATCTTTTTTCGGTCATCGCACTGATATATCCAGTATCAACTCTATGGGATCTGTTTTCTTAACAATCCGGTTCCTATTTGGTTGGGGTGTTTGTGGAGTCTATTGATTTGGTTGGAAAGACAGTAAACCTTTCCTAAATAGATGAGGAAATTTTGCAAAGAATCTCATAAAAAGAATAAAAAACACGAATTCTTCCATAAAAGAGAGTTTGGTGTTTTTTGCGATTTAGTTGCTGGCGGAATTAATTTGAAAGCCATTTTGTTTGGAAAGTGTAGGGTCTAGTCCGTTCCCGGTTTCAACGAAATCTAAACTAGGATTACTCGTAAGCGATGGCTTATAAAGTCTAAACTATTTCGGTGATAAAGTTCTACCATACTTGCACCGTTCGAGTGAAATCGGTCATCAAGAACATCGTTCTCAATTGTTATATTTTCCTCAAGTCCTGTCTGGCATACAAGCATATCATAAAAGAAATTCGTACGCATGTTTTTACTTACAGACGTAATAGCATCAGCATATTTTGTGATGGAACCAACTTTAAGCTTTTCAGTATAGCTTGGATGAGTAATTGCTGTCTTTCACCACGTTTTACATCGTTGTCGATCTTTCTGGTTCTTGCACGCTAGAGCTTCTTCACCTTAAGTGTTTGCAATCCTTTTTCAGATGGATTTTATCTAGTGTTCCCTCAGCATTTTGTTTCAGAGAAGTAATCGAACATCTATTCAATTGCCCATCTAAGGCATCAATGATTTCTAGAAAGCATCAAAGTAATGTCATATAATATGATCGGAACGTTCTAGAAAGAGATTTTCTACTGGATTCTATGGTAAGTTGTTTTCCCCTTAGATATTGCAGCATTAATTTTATCTTTTTCGTAGGTTTTGTTTTGGTAGTAATATCTGTGTACGTTATCGCGAGGGGAGGACTTGACCTTATTTGACGACGTGTTATTTGGGGGTCAATGGTCATATCGATTTAAAGAATCGGTTCTAGCACTACCTTAAATTTCGGCTCTCAGTATCATCATGCCCATCAATAGAATTTTAGAAGTGGTCTCGTCTAAACGGATTACTTTATGTCCTTTCCGTTGCAGAGTATATTAAAGAATGAATCAAACAGCTTTTTGAGCCTTGCATTATATTTAGCAGATACGACAGCGTGCTAGCATGAGCAACATAAGCGGCCAACAAAGCCAAAACAAGCTTAGATTTTTTTTTTCTATTTAGAACGACTTGTACTCAAGTGTGTTTTTTTTATTTTTCAAAATAATTCTCTATACTCTAGAGTAGTTGTTAAAAAAAGTTCTTCATTCATTTTATCCAACAAAGATTTCTAACAGTTTCTTTTAAAATATATGTTTCTTAAGGATTGCTTCGGTTTAACGTTTTTGATTTCTTGGTAACTTTTCATTTTTCCTTCTTCAATTTCGAACTTGTCCGTTCAACCAATTGGTCATTCTTTTTTAAAGTATCTTACTTTTTCTTATCGACTGACAAAATAAATGTAACTTGATGTGTATAGAGAATATCTACAAGGTATAGGGTGATTCTTTAAGGTTGTTTTTCAATTTTTCCAGAAGAGAGTAACTAACTTGTCACAGAAATTTGAACTTGTGCTTTCTTGTGAAACATACCAATTTCTTCTAAACGCCAGGCTGACTGACTTTCCGTAATAGCACGTAAGTCCACAGCTCCTAATTTAGTTCCGCCAAAATAACGTGTTAACCACGGCGAGATATATTACCTTCTTGTTTTTTAGACTTCAAGCATGGGGTACCCAGGGCTGTTCCACATTAGGCTCTCCATCATCATAAACAAGGGCCCCCCCCCCCGTTGAACGTCATTATAGTCTCAATTAAATAGGCTACACAGTTTGGGTGCTTTCCAGTGGTTCCTTTTTTTATCTTTGTTGTTTCTTTGTGACGTTCAGTTCGCAGACACTCTTTTTACAGGTGGCAGATTAAAGCGAGATTTTTTTTACTCAGTTTCAACGAGCCGTCTCTTGGATAGTGTATTGTTTAATCATGGTAGTGTCTCTTTTTAATAATTCATTTTACTACTTTTTTTATACGACTAGCGAATTTAGATTTTCTTATTCCATTTTAGTTTACGTGTTTAGGAATCAACATGAGTTAACAGTTGTGTAGATGTCGTATGACACGGAATGTGTTATTGAAAAATGCATTGGGAACGATTTCCACTTAAATTTTACTTTTTATTCTTCCGACCACTTAGATTGTGTTATACTCTGTAATTGTTCATAGAAGAAGTAAATCAAGAGACTAAAATGAAAAAGGTGCCGAGTGGTGTGAAATTGAATTGCTAGTTACAGATAGTCGTCTTAATCTTGACTTGAAAACAGGGTATTTTGAACAACATTTCAATTTTATAATTTACCACTTTCAGTCGTAAGTAGCAATTACTGCATTCGTAGAAGAAGTAGAGGATATTGGGAAATGAGAATTTTTTAAAAAATAAATGCATGGAGGCTTTGCAACCGTCCCAACGAAACTGGGCAATCTTACGTTGTTTGGTGGAGCTCGCAAAGGGACTCGATGCCATTTAAGTATTTCATTGTCAAGCGGAGAATTAGCCGGGGACCTATGATAATGTCGTTAGTGTAGCTTCCATGATGTGGGAATATTCGCAATCATCCTTTTGATTCCGAAACTAAGTTGTGCTTGCGCAAGGCTATTTACGCTTTAGAGCTGCCACGTTACTTGAAAACGGCTGTACTTGTAGAGAAAATTTTCCAAGTGTTTTCTAAATTATTTGCGGTAAACCATGGAAAGCTTATTTTTGGAGTAGATGATTTAACCATTAGTACGACGTGGAAGACTTTCTAATGGTTTCAGCACTAAAATTGGTTCATTGCTAAAAAAATTACAACCGATTCTTGGTTTTTTGAGGAATTAAGCAATTGTTCGTATTTGAAAAAATTTAGAACAACAAAAAAAGCGTTTGAGCGAAATTGACCAAACTGTTTTGAAAAAAAAAAAACGAAGATTTATCAGTCGGCTATCCATTGTGGCAACGTCATTCAATGCATTGGCAGAAGAACAGCAGCAATCTTTTGGGGGAAAAAACAGTTGAAAGAGGGGAATTTTATCCCACAGTGAAGATTTTGAAAAAACGGAGTTATTTTTGGGTTTTTTTTCCTGTTCATCGGGAAAACCACCCATCTTAATTTCTTTCCTCTTGGGGGGTTCCGGTTTTGTGG
>Ga0163217_1018349_pt1 | contig 11420 bp, 12 predicted proteins | sample SynspAceP_FD_185933 | JGI IMG/M metagenome (GOLD analysis project Ga0163217, IMG submission 185933) | Saline lake microbial communities from Ace Lake in Antarctica - Synechococcus sp. Ace-P (PacBio error correction) | ecosystem: Environmental > Aquatic > Non-marine Saline and Alkaline > Saline ... | reverse complement strand
GGAATACGACTCAGATCGCGCAGTCGATGTTTTGATAACTTACTCGCATCAAAGTCGCAAAAACTGAGAAGCCGGCCAATGAAAACTACGAGTTGAGTCTCCAAGCTGCCGTTTCCTCCCCAGCTGGAATCATCATTTCGCCATGAAAATCTGACGCATCAATTGAACACGCGTTCAACAAAGAGTGAGGCCAATGGCCTCCATTTCCTACCACCAAACCATGCCTTATGATCCGAACCAGCAGGCCGCGTTTTCAGCACTTTGCAATAGCACACCATTCCCAGAGTTCGTTGCAATCGTTCTTCTCGTTATTTCATACCGCCCCATACACGCCCCAAATGCTATTCCTCTCGAGCTCTAGTAGCGGGGCTCCTTTGGCAATACGTTGCTCCCAATCTTGGTACCAAGAGGGATGCGAAATGTCTTGCGCATAACATAGGGACGAATAAACAGGGTTTTTTAAAAACTAAATTGCTTAGCATGACACTCGCCCTGTCGCGACAACTTCATGACACGACAATAAAAGTCTCCATCGACAATACCTCACAAGCTGTAGATTAAGCCAGTTCTCAAGAATCTTGATTTTCGGTGAAGAAGTGCAAGTAAAACCTCGTGTACTCATAGAGTATTCAAAAGACATGCGTGTGCGGTGCCATGCTCCCCCCTCATGTACAAGCGTTCCATCGTTGCAACTCCTGAACAGGATGCCTTAAAGTGCTCCAAACCAGTGTTCGAAAAGGATTCCGTTCAAAAGCGCATAAGTTGTATTGCTCTGAAGAGCAAACACACCAATCTTTTGAGCTAAGCTGTCAGTGCAGAGATATGAGGCCATAGGCATAACAATCCATCCGCCCCCATGAGCTCGTAATTCCCTGAAAACAGTGCGGGGACCAACCCACCTGCCCATAATTCAGATAACACGCGTTTGTCCGATTGAGTGCAAAAAACCCCGTACTCACGCTCATTCATCTCCTTCTTGATAAGACATTGATAATGCCATCATAGTCCTTCGGCGAGTCCAGCCTCGTAAAGCAACATCTTGTCGGCCCATAGATTACTTCGCATGCAGGGAAATATTCTCAGTAGAATCACCACACCAAAATACAGTGAGACCTTAGTTTGCTAAAATTGCGTTGTCTGACGCCTTTAAATCCGCATAACGGGATCAGCCTTCTTGTGACGTCTCCTGCTAAGTCTTCCTGAAAGCGAAATCAACAAATACTCCACTTGCAGCTATCTGACGGAATCGGGTAGGAGCGGCTCTGAATTTCCTTCCAACACGGCATCAACACGCTAAGCCTAGCGAATTGATCTCGCCAACAGGCAAGTTCTGATACACTACGTGGCGCAATTACCATGCCAGTAGGGCCTAATTATGTTATTAGATTACTGTAGAAGACTCACGGGCCTGCTCCCACTTGCTGTAATGAAACAACAAATCGTGCATCTAGCCAAGTACACCCTGCAAAAAGGTTTTCAACATTAATACACTAAATGCAATGCTTGCTCACCCATTCATGTGTCAACAAAGTGTGTGCCTGAACTGGTAAGCGCCGTGTGTAATAGAGTAGATTACCAGTCCAAGAGCATTAAAAAGGCTGATTTCGAAGTAAACGATGCCAATCGGTTGATAGCTTTCAACAGCTTGAACCTTGTAAATCAGTATTGTCACGTAGATCCATTAGCCAGTCTGCTTTGATACCAAAGCCCTAGAACTAAGCGCGCATTGTAATTGCCGAACCTGCACTGCAATGCGAAGTAAGACCGGCTGATCCGACGCGAAACTACTCAACTCGCAAGCCCTCATGTCGCAACAATGCAATATCGTAACTCAGCCCTTGCCGTCCCCGAATTGATTTGTATCTTGTTATCTTTCCCAGCTCTGGGAAATTTTGCGGGACTCAACCGAGCAGCAAGGCGCATTATGGAATCCATGATCTTTCGCCGGCTCCCCTTACCCTGACCCATCTACCAGAATTGATAGTATAGCTCGGTCACAAATAGCCTGAATATGCCTTTATCTGGACTGACAAAGTAACAAGGTCGTGTGTCCCCGCTCACGGAACTCACGCAATGCGCAAAACTTCTATGTGAATAGCACTCCCACTGACAGCGCTTCGTCGACGATCAACAATTTCAGGCTAGGGCTTGGCGGAACAAATGAAGCCCCAAGCGCATTTGCATACCCCTGGAGTAACGCGCACCGGCTGGTCGATGTAGTCTCCCGATTTCGTGCAAAGGCCTTCAATTCCGGCATCAGATGGCTATCTCATCGACCCCTAGCCAATGGAAGCTGCCGCCATGAAGGCATTCTGACGGCCGTAATCGGATGGAAGCCCATGCCAGCTCAAGCATCGCCGCAACACGGACCGAATGTTGCACTCCGCCAGTGGTGGGCTGTGTACCATGATCATCTTGAGCGGGTGCTTTTCCCGCGCCGTGATCGCCGATGTCCCCACCGCCTCGCCGGGATTCACGTGAAGTCAATGTCTTGCAACACCCAGTGCAAGTGTGGCGTACGCTGATGGAATGGACTGATACCACTCGGCCAGCCGAGCCCAGCGGCTGGATACTTCTTGTAGGCCTTGCCTAGATGGGAAAACCTTGATCGTTGCCCCATTACAGTTCATCCACATTCACCGCAGTGTGCGCGGAACTAGGCCGTAAGCCGACAGGCACACAGTGCAAACGCGGTGAGCCGTTCATATAGGTCGATTCCTCCGACAGCCGCCGATGTTCCCCTCCACCCAACACACCCTGAACGCGCAATGAAGGCGGCACGGATTGACACCCCATCAATGACTGGTAGCCGTCCCACGCGGAGCCAAAGGTAGGACAACTAACGATCGCGTTCAGCCAGAAACCAGAACGTTAACCGCCGTCACTGCTAACCCACACTCGCATCAACCTAACTGATACGAAACGCGCTGGGTCCGACATGCCCGGGAGAGAAAAACACGTTGAGCATCCCCCAGCACCGATGCCCAAGCCGTCGAAAAAGCGACCAGCAGAACCAGCAGCGGAAACAATGCCAAGTAGGCCGAACCAGGAAAAACTGCCGCTGATTAACAGAAAAACGGGGTACAACGAGAAAAATAATGGGTAAAATTTAGCAAAGCGTAGTTAGAGCACACCATACCACGGGCCTGGTAAGCAGATTCTGCTGCGGAACTCTCTGCTATCTTCAGGAAATTCGCATTCGATGAAACAAGCGTTTGCGACCGGCCTCCCTATGGACTCCATCGGAAAAGACAAGCCCCAGGAGAGACGCCGCCGCAAGGAGATTCCTATTAGCCAAATGGTGATTGTCAACTCCTGGGAGCCCTGTACCATGATTGAACCAGAAAACATCACATGTATAAACAAGATCGTGGCCAAAGGGACTTAGCCACTTTCCACGGCAAAGCCAAGATTCGCAATTCTGTGTTTTGCTCTCAAACTCGCTCACACTGCTGGAGGATGAATCCCGGTTAGGCCCAGATCCCGATCAATCGCATCAGTTCAAAAAACGCTCCATCGCACCCCATGGGTGTAGATGATGGTTCGCAAACGTGCCTCAATTTTCCACGAAGGAACGAATGACATGTGCTTGGACGTGCCAAAAAGACTAAATTTAAGCGAATTAAGCGAGGAGCCCGCCCTGGTTACGTGAACAGTCACTCCATAGGAAACCTACAAGAGCGCTACAACTAATCCTAGTCATTGGATTTCTTGATTCCACACCACCCCCTTAATCATACAATTAACTCCCTTGGCCCCGGGCTCACAATAGAAGCATCTTGCTGAATCGAAAGGCCTTGATGCTCGTCTGATCGGAACGAGCCCAGGGGGCTGATTGAAGTCTGACAGTCGCCGCACCTGGACGCGCTTCCCAGCATTGTGAGCAGTTGGCGATGTATCAGTGAGCCACCTCAGCCAGCCACAAGCTCTACCCGCAGCTAGTGGCCGCGTGCAGCCTGCGAGCACGTGGTTGAGGGCCAGGGTTCCTTCAGCTGCCAGCACGCAGTCGCCTTGACTGCGGCCCCCGATAACGGCGTGGCGTTCAACTTCATGGAGCTGGCATATCGGCGGACCGTGCCAGCTTTCAATGGCACCAGCCGGTCCGCTCACCAGTGTGCAGCAGGCTTTTGGCTGGTGCGCAGGCGTGAGAAAAAGGTTGTGCCGCATGAGGAGGCTTGCCATGGACGCATTTGCCCACTGACGACAAGTTACAAACTAATTCCCAAGCATAACTGTCCGGGCCCCAGCCTCGGTTGATGAAATAGGAAGCCTGTCTTAGCCCCTCTGATATCCATGGTGGTGTCGCGTCCATGGCTGGCGTTTCAGAAACCCAACTGTGATGAGAGGGATCTTGCGGAGTAAGTAACGGCTCGCCGACTTTGGCGATGCCGTCCTTTGGTTGGCTTCACTGTTGAGAAGGAAGTCGGCCCCCTGACTCCGCTGATGGCTCCGAAAAACGGTTTAGTGGGTAGAAGCGCGTCGCCTGATCACAGGACGCGTCCGAGATCCATCGTGCCAACAGCTCCCGGCCAGTTACGCACGCTCGTGAGATTCAGCGGCGTTCGTAGTGGCCCTGCGCGAATGGCCACACCCAGGGTCTTGGAGTAGCAAAGGCGTCACCTGAGAAATCCACGCACCGCCCCACCGTCGCGGTCTGTACAATCAGCCCGCGGAGTGTTCTTGCCGTCGCACACGACTGATGCAAACCCATCGCGACCACCCTATGGGATCTGGGGGCAGCATCCACCCCTGCAGTCTGCGCAGACATTCTCTTGGCCACCATCAACCATGACAAAGAACAGACTACGAAGAGTGAATCGTAGTGGGCGGCACCCACCTGACACGTGGGTGGCCGCCCCCTGCCAGCTCACACGCCTGTTCAGCCGACAGCGTGATGCGGCGGAGGGGCAAAGCGCCTCCAGATCCCGCAAGGGCTCTGCAGCACTCACAGATCCCGAGACCGGCCACCAGGAGAGAAACCACTGGGGAAGCCACCCCACGACCATCCGTATCCGCTCTGGGACGCTGCAGAAGTGATCAGCGGTTCGGCAGAGGGATTAGCAGAGAGGGTTTGGCAAAGAAGGTGATCCATCCCGCCCGCCGACCAAACCCAATGCCGCAGCAACGCCAAGCTCGCTTGTGACAGCTTCAATCAGCCCTGGGAACGAGCCAGAATTAGATCAACTCAATTACAATTAGCAGTAAGTAGGCTGTAGCGCGTTCATGGTCGTGACAGCGAACATGCGCACCCGCATTGACCCTGACGGCGCCTGATTGCGGGTTGCGGTGTCCTCAGAATATAGAGAGCTGCCCTGAGACGAGAGCCCCTCCTGCCGGATTTCAGAAGCGACTGGATGGGCATGGCCGCCTAGGTGCCCAGTTTTCTGATCTGCGATCAACAGTGCGAGAGATTTCAAGTGCTGCGCCAGCGAGCTACGAACAGCTCCGAGCTAACTCACCGCCCTGGCGACGGAAACTGGCCAGGCCTGCGGCGACCGGAATCGGGGCGAACGTCCTCGCAACGCTTCCAAACCAAACCCTCCAGCGGACGGTTAGGGTTTTAGCCGTCTGAACGCCGTTAATGGCATGGCCGCAAGCGGCTGGCCAGGCCGCCATCCCGATCCGGGCCGAGCTGCTGCCGATCGAGCGGGTGGATGAAGTGCTGAGACCACCCCAGGCCTGCGCCGTTGCGAGCATGCTGCTGAACGGGTGGATCCAGATCCGCTGCGCCATTGCTAAGGTGGATCGAGAGTTCCCCCATCACAACCGTCTTAGTGAATCGAGCACCGGCTGCACCGCTGTCTCCCTACTGCCTTCGACCAGCGCACCTGTGCCACCCTGCCGGCGCATGTGGGGGCACCGTTATAGGCAAGCTGAGTGCTCTGGGCCTGTTTGGCAGTGTTTTCCCGTTGAGTTTTCACAGAGAACCCAGCGCGACTCCATCAACTAGCTGGTGGGTGATCAGCCCGACAGGTATTTGCCGTGATCCGGGGGGGGGGGCGCCCCCCCCCCAGCGTGCGAGCCCAAACCCTCTGGCCCCACCGCGTGGCAGAAAGGCGCTACAGCCTGCCTCGGCAGCAAGCCGGGCTGGCCTACTTCGATGCAAAACCGGGCGCGCCCACAGGCAATGCGACGGCCGCAATCCCGATGCCGCAGAGTGTTGGCAGTGGGTCATCGGTCACCCTCGTGACAACGGTGTTCTTGCAGGCCTGCAGCCGCTCGTGCTGGCAAGCGGCCCACGCGAAAGCTTGTTGGGACTCTTTTGCGGCGAACCGTCATCTGTAGTGATCAAGGCGTTCTCCTGCCTGACCAACCATCTGCCACTGGGGCAAACGCCAGCCTGTGCTGGATCGCACCTAATTCCGTGATTCACCGCCTAGTCGCCGAAAGCGCGACCAGGCAGCAGCGGTGAGATCGGAGCGGGAGCTGCTAAGTCGCTTGTCTAGCAGCGCCAGCGCGTGTTGTGGTGGCGAGTAGGGCCCCACCGCTGTGGAAGGACGCCGCGATCGACTTGGCCGCAACTACCATAAAAGGAACTGCCGGCCAATCGCGACAGGCATTGAGGCCCCACGCTTTGCAGCAGTGGTGGAGCTGGATACCAACGCGGCGAGGCGAACGCCATGGCCCAGACCGTTCGCACCTCAGCAACTGCTGCAACTGCAGCGATGCCTCTGGACCTTCCTGAGCACCCTGCGTTGGAACCCACAACAACGCCGCCGAAAGGGCCCTACGCCAAGTCGGTGAGTTTCAGCGCAAAATCAGTCACCGGTGTCCAGGTTCGACCAGCGCCGCGCCATCTGCCGCAGCCATTGCTCACGGGACCACCACTCTGCGCCAAGCCAAGGGCCGTGATGTCTGCAGTTTCTGGAGCAGGCTTGATGCCCAACCACGCGCGGACTAATGCCAATCACTCTGCCCAATAACCTGAGGAGGCGCTCAGCTCACAGCCCATCAAGTCCTTGGTTGTCAGCGCTGCGGGATCAGACATTGGCAAGCCATCGGGCTTTCCCGAACCCTGAATCGCGTACTTGAAAGTCTACTAAAAGCCAAGTGAGGAACTGCGCCCGTTAGCCGGGCCCAACCACCCCCATCAAACTCCCCATCTCCAACGCGCCTGCAGCGCGGTACGCTTCCAGCCCGATGTTGCTTTGATGCCGGGCCCGGCTCCAGTGCCTGCTGCATCGGTGTCTGTGTCAGAAGCCGAAGATCACCGGCACGCCCGTCTCGTCGCGCGACGCCCACGCTCGCCACTCCCTTGCTCACCTCGGCGCAGACGTAGTTCGAAGTGGGGGGTGTCGCGCCTCGATTCACGCCCCCAGGGATCAGCACTGATTAGCCGGCCAGTGGCGCAGCGACCGCTGCGGCAGATCCAGGAAAATCTCAAACTGCGGGTACCAGCCAGGTCGAGGCTGTGCTGCTCTGGGAGTCACACATCCCGTGCCGCGTGACCAGAGGGGCATCCAGGCAGCGCTCAAAAGCTTGCCTGTGACCAGTGTCGTTGAAAAACGACACACAAACCACGGACAATGAAAAAGTCAACTACGCTCGTGTGAACCGTCCTTCAAAAACCGCCCGAACCTCAGGGACCGACGAAAGTAGCTCATCCCCAGTTGAGCAGAAACGGAGAAACCAGCCAGGTCTGCTCCTCCCGCGCAGAATCGGGCGGTTGGAGCGGGCCCGCTGTGCGTCGGTGCTGGCGATAGAGCACCGGCACGGCCACCACCAGGCGAAACGACATCACCACCAGGCCAGGGAAACGGTGAGCGTGTTGAGAATCTCATGGAATTCTCCGGGCCTGGCGGGCAAAATGGATTGTCCCACGGCGTTCTCTGCTGCCTGGTAAGGCGCCTTGGATCCTCACAACTGCTCTGGAGTGACCCTCGTCTTACGATTGCCTCATCGATAACTTGTTTGGAATGGCGACGACGACAGTCTCTTCAAGTTCCAGGTGTGTTGCCCAAGCGTCGTCACTCTACGACCTGAAAAACCAGCCAGGTGCTTCACTATTCTGTCTGCCCGGATCGCATTTGAGCCCTGCCCTGCAGGCTTTGCCTCGCCCCCTGCGCGGCTTCCTCAGGGGCGAACAAGCTTTGACGGGGAGCCCGATCGGCTGTGTGTGAGTGAAAACCTGTGGATTCCTTCACTGGATCGCAATTCTTCACGGATAGCCCTAACGCGACCCCTTCGCCGAAGCCATCGAGCAGCCGGAGCGCTTGGTGTGCCCCCACCATCAGCCTGTGTTTGAGGTGTTTCAAGTGTCCTGCAGTGAGCATTGGCGAAGCCCAGCCCTGCAGGCCATCGCTTTGATGGCAGCAGCCGCTGACCACCAGTGGTGGTCTTGACCCGAAACGGCCCTCCATGGGCCCACTGAGCCTGAGCTTCACGTTGCCCATGCCGACAGCCTGATGCTGCCACCCGCACAGGCCTTTGGCCCCTCTTGATTCACCAGACTCGGATTTTTCAGGGGCTTGCGTGCGCTGGCTGCCCAAGGTCCTGGGCTTTGCCTCCTTACGATCGGGACGTGGCGGCAGGGGAAGCGTGGCGGGAGGGAAAGCACAGAGACCAGAACAAGGCTTTTCGCTATGGCCTCTCCGACTCGCTTGCAGGATGTTCTGTTCGCCGCTCCTGCCTCCACGGATCGATCACCCCAAGCTCCTGCCGGGGCCGATCCAGGAGAGCTGATCCAGATGAAACCGGTCGACGACACACCCTACTCCCAGCTCCGGCCACCCGTCAGCCCACTGTCAGGCCGAGCTAGACCCAACGGAAACCGCGACCGCCGCACGCAATCCCGAACGCCCCGTTGCACCAACCACAGCCTGTTGATGCCGGCGCCCTTTGCCCGATGCTGCCACTCGTATCCGTCAAGCGCCACCCCATCGGTGCTCGCTACCGCCTGGGGATCTTGAGTTCTATTTCGAGGACGCCCTGCTGCTCTCGCCCCTGGGGAGCGACCCTCGATCGCAAGAGACGTCAAAGCATCGCGGCGTCTCGAATGGCCGGCACCCTCACCACGCCGCCGAAGACGCTAATTGCACCGAGCTTGGGCTGCCCAGGCTGAGCACGCCCTTCTCACACTGACCGGGCCGACCAAGGCCAGCTCCTGCCAAGCGGGACACACCCGGGGATCACCACACCCGGCACCCGTGCTGAGGAGGCCTGTGCCGCCCGTCGGCAACTAACTGCTGGCGCGGCCGGTGTCGAGCACGCCACTGGTTCCTGGCAACGACGCGATGTCCAGACCGGCGAATCAGGGTCAGCAGCGCGTTGGCAGCGACAGCTCTTACCAGACTGCTTGCAGCTGGAGCCGCTGAGCTAAGCTCTCTGCGCCGTAGAAGCGCCTCTCCCAGCTGGGCCCTGACCTCTCACCTCACCCGCCGCCGCTCACGCGTAATTCAAGCCTGGAGGTCCCGCCCGCACCCTGCTGGACTCTTTGAGCTGCCAGTCTCGATGCCTTGGCGGGCGAACGCCACTGGCGCTTGCGGCGCCGGCAGGTTTGCTTCGCTACCTCGATACACCCAGCCAGGCAGGTGGCGAGCCGGGGGCGAAAGAGCGATCGGCATGATGCCGCCGCCGCCGTGGGGTGGTTGCCGCTGAATCCCCCCACGCTCACGTTGCTGGCGATCAGCTGTGTCGATGCAGACCCCCGCAACTGGAGCCTTCACCCGCACCCAGCGGACGGCCAGCTGCAGGACTCCCTGCTCTGGTCTTGGATCGCACCATGACCCATGGCGGCGGGCCCTGCCCGCGATCGAGCCAGCCCTGCGCTTTGGAGCGACCGTGCCCGCCAGAGAGCCTCTCTGCCCTGGTGCCCAGCGTTCCTGCGTCAGCCCTGCGCCGCCTGCTGCGCCGATGGGATCTGGAGCGCTGGCAGGCCGTGCCCGGGGCGGCGCGCCTCAGCCCGATCTGGGCCCCTGGCCGATGCCTGGAGCGCTCGCCCAGCTGCTCGTCGGCTTGGAAGCGCGGGACAGCCCCCCGCTGCGGCGCTCCACCAAGCGCCCCTCCAGCACGCGCCATAGCCTCCAGGATCCGGCGCTCGCTAAGCCTCTCGGAGGTGGCCTTCCATGGACGCACGACCATGACGCTCGCTGTCCTCGCTGAAGCCGGCCTCGACGATTCACATGCCTGGCTGGCTGAGCAGGGAGGCCCAAGCGGCCTGGCCCCGCGCATCCCCTCCTGCGCCTGCATTCCACCGCACCTTCGTCTCGTCCCTTTCGGATGAGCGTGGCGCCAACGGCGCCACACGTTTCCCGGGCCACTGTTCCGGCGCCATACGCTGCCAACGAAGGAGCGACTTGCATCACGCCCGAGCTCAAGGCCCGCGAGCGAAGACCTGCAAGCTTGCGCGTCCCGCGCGGCCGCCATGTTGAATACTCGAGCTGTTCCACCCCAGTTGCGGGCGCTGTGCGAGGCAGGCCGCACCCGATTCCGGGCCTGTGCCGCCGGTTGTTTCCGGCCCTCGATTGCGCTCGCCTCCACGGCCGACGGTGCGGCCCCGGCGCTATGCTGCCCCGAGCTCATGATACCGCCGCCTTCATTGAGGCGTTCGCCACCGTGGAGCAGCTGCTGGTGCCGACCTCCCCCACAAACACATCCTTCAGTACGCCCCAGAGCGCCGACCTGAATGTGCCACGGGCACGAACGCCAAGTGGCAAGATGCTAATCGCGCCAGACGGCCTGCTCGCAGCTGATGCGCCCAGTCGCAGACTGGATTCCGGCCCGTCGCCCGGCTGGGCTCTGCGACGATCTTCACCCGGGTGGGTGCGTCGATATCTTGGCCGCCGGCCATCCACCCATGTGAAATGCTGAAACGCCAAGCATCCTGCACCCCACGCCTCCCCGTCCTGTGCTGCTGATGAGATCGGCCGCGGCACCGCCACCTTCGATGGCCTCTCGATCGCCTGGCGTGCCGAAACACCTGCTGAGGCTTGCGGCCCGGGCTGTCCCACCACTATCCACGAACTCAATGAGCTGGCCTCCTGTCCCCAAACGATGGCCAATTTCCATAGGGTGATTGTGGAGGAAAACCCGCGACGGCGGGGTGTTCCTGCACCAGGGCGGCCCCGCCGGGCCAGCCGCATTATGATCGAATCCGCCGCCTGCCGGGTGCCGGCCCGTGGTGCGCCTGCCCGCAGGTGCTCGGCCGTCGAGGGTCAACAGCATGTGGCGTTGGGCCTGCAGGAGCGCGGCACGAACCCTCACATCGCCCGAGTTGAGCCCCGTTACAGCCGATCATGCCAATCCAGCAGGCTCGCCGCAGCAGCATTGAACGCGCGCTGAATGCAGCGAGGCCGCGCGGCCCCTGCTGCCCTCCAGCCGGATCTGCTCATGCCGCTCTCCGGCCATGTGGACGCTTGCTGCGCTCCACCCCCCACGACGCCCGACCGCATGCCGTGATACCAGCGGAACTGCTCCCCCCT
>Ga0163217_1093640_pt1 | contig 11421 bp, 6 predicted proteins | sample SynspAceP_FD_185933 | JGI IMG/M metagenome (GOLD analysis project Ga0163217, IMG submission 185933) | Saline lake microbial communities from Ace Lake in Antarctica - Synechococcus sp. Ace-P (PacBio error correction) | ecosystem: Environmental > Aquatic > Non-marine Saline and Alkaline > Saline ... | reverse complement strand
GTGAGATTGATTCCCTGATAATTTTAACGCCATCGCTCTTCTTGTCTCGCACTCTACTGATGTATGTTCTGATTAATAAGACCCTGTTCTCTATTATCCAATTCTGCATCCCCAATTTGCTTCAGTGCCTTAGGATATTTTATTCTTGAATTTCAGTGTAGAATTTAAGGTTCCCGTCGGCAGCACTCCTAGCGGAATGAATACCCTCGGGTATTGGGGATATTATATCAAATCGATGCCCTTTGGTCCTCGGCGCGTGCAGAATATATGTGTCTGCCGCCTGGCGTAAGCAACAATTTTCTGCGAAAGTCCAAGATATCCCGCGTTTCTCGTTGGGGCGGGAGACTTTTAAAAGTTACTGCTGCCCTCACGGCATCGATTTTAAAATTTTTAGGACATAATATTTCCCCTCGGCGAGACGCTATTTGTTATGGCACTAGCGATTTATCAGTGTTTCCACCCTTATGAGAACTGAATAATATCTATAACTTCACACAAAATAATCTTCCACTTTTGGAATGTAGGGCGGTTCAAATCACGTCATCTCTACTTACTCGGTGGCCTCAATATACTGGGCAGTTCACTTTTGTGGGAATCTCGATGCTGTATACCTAAACAATACTCATGTATCATTTGTCTCGACACCATATCATAATTTTTATTTGTGTTGATGTCATTTGAAGCGATCATATAACTCTCCCCATGAAGCATACCTACACCTAGCCAATGTTAAGGCTTAGTAGTCTATCTTGTGTGTAGCTCTTCTATAGCTGACTTGGAGACAATGGTAGTGATCAAGCGATCTAGCTTGAATCAATTACGTAGACTGTTTTAAAATAAAAAATACTTCTTATTCACCTCTCTCAAATTATCTAATAATACCTTATCATAACGCCTCATCCTCTCATTAGTTTTTCAACTCGTATTTAAAACAATATTAGCTGCTCAACATATATACCTCTCGTATTGTATCCCTATGAAAGATAGATATATCTTATTTCTCTCCTGTCCCTTTATTATCATTATTTAATGTGCCAATGATTGTATATCAATAAGTTGGCTGTTCCGGCCTGTAATAGCCGCGAGTCGCAGTCAATACTCAGTTTGTTTTCACAGACTCTCACGGATATTTCCTGAAAATTATATACGCAACTGTTTTAGCTGCTATGTAATAAATCAGTAAATTTGTGTAAATGCTCTGGACTAGGTATCAATTGTCCGAGCTACCATAATTCTTCCATTGATATGTGCATCATAGTGTCTTCACCATCAGTATGTGTTCTTGCTTACGACACGCGGAAGGGTTTTATGGTAAATTATTATTTGGGAAAGAATTTTAATTGATTCGCGGGCTTGTTACTCAATATTAATAGTTTGTTCGCGAACCACGTATAAATATTATTATTTATAGTTGCTCGCTGCCTACAATCTCACTAAAAGGATAAAAGAGAAAGGCGTGTTGTGGCTCTGTGTTAAAAAAAACGGAGATTACACCGACTAAGATTCCAGGAGAATAAAAGAGAATTTGAGATGGAACTAGATAAAATTCTATTTTGTGGTCTCAATCTTCCGTGGAAACAGGGACTGTTGTATTATTTAGGATGTGAAGTATATTTAATAATTTATAATGGCCTTACAGTACTCAAACAATTCCTGAGCTTGAATCTTACCGGATATTTAATACTCTCATAATGTGTAGAAATACTGGTGATTGATAATATGTAATAATCATTTAGGGCTGTAAAAGACTGATTTGTTATTTCTTCTTGCAATCTTCGAGAGCAAGGTAGTTGTGAAATAGACGGTGTAACTGACTGTTCACATACAATCGATAAACAGTATTTTAGAGCAGGAGCCTAATGGGGGTGCGTGAGACATATGGAGCTCAACGTAGATCCGCTTATGAATAATATGCGAACGCGACCAATTTACCAAGCCTACCGCTAAATAGTCACAATTGGCTCGGCTATGTACCAACGGACTTTACTTGACCTTCCCCAATCGAAATTTTTCCAATACTTGGTACTCGGCTTAGACGCAAGAAAAGAGCGATAAACTCGGCATACAGAGGAGTGGTTGCTATAATTAATATTCAGCGCAGACTCGACTTACTGCGAGTGTTAGTGGTCCCGTACATTCTAACTGTGCGATATCTCGTGCAGGAGTACTTTATGAGACCAAAGATTTGCAAAAGTAAATGAGCGATAAAGTGACCGCTCCTAATAGGCTCTCTCAAAGGTGTGCCCACCGTAATGATTCAACTCAGTAATGGCAACGACTGATCTATGCTCAAACACAAAACCACGTATCTTATTGTCTGAAAGCCCAAGATTTCGTGGGTATGTTTCTTAGAGGAAAATTATGTGCTCCGCTTAGCTCAATGACGTGTGGTAAGACAAATTAAGGGTGTGGCGCAATACTCTCCATCATTTAGCAGTCGCGAGAGGTGCTAGACGCGTTTATCTCGCTGATCGCTCGCTCTCCTGTGTGATTTTTTTGTATATTTCTATTTTTTACAGTAAATTACAGCAACTTATCACCCGTGATCTAAATACATCAGCGCGCTCAAGCTCGACTCGAGAGACTTCACAGTGCGACGGCTTGTTTCCGTTAGTAGCTAGAAGGTTATATATATGCATCCATACGGAATCTCCACTCAAGATGTAGCTGAGTGTTGACTCTGAATAGACAGGGCGTACTAAGAGCGCTATCCACAAACTTAGCGCTTTGAACTCCCATATCTCCCTATGAGACTGCTTGCGATCTTGTGTTATAGATATATATTTTCGGTATATGAGAAATAGAAATAAGCAGGATATAACATGCTGTGTCTCCTGCAAACTCCAGTATACAAATGCCAGGGTGAGGTGGTGTGTGCCAAAAAAACAACGTCTTGCCGGCAGTACGCTTCATGTCTATCTGCAAATAAGATCATTTAGAGTGAACCAGCTTAGAATTGGCTTATGGTGCCTGTTGGTGCACGAGAGGCTCTGTGTCAGCACAAAACTGGCGCTCTAGTGCAAATTTCTCATGTGTTGTATCTCTTTTTACATTACGCGCCGCTGATCATATATTATTCGCCATTGCACAATTACTTGAGACCGTATACCGATGGAATGGCGGGAGCCGAGTGAAATTATCCTGCGGCAGAAGTCATGGTCAACGCCCCTAGATAGCTTATAGATCCCAGCGAACATACTACCGCGCGAGTGTTCCATCTGTACGATGAGTGGTGTGGCGCCCTTTATAGAAATGTGTGAGTGTAAACCGTACTCGTGACCAGTGCTAGTGTACCTAGTTCTTGCGCAAGATGAAATTATGAGGTACTTTATATAGGTGTCAAATACCTCGCATCCTGCCACGAGTACATTTTCCGGACTCAGGAGAACATAATCCCACTCGCACCCGTTCTGACGATTTAAATAAACTATGCAAGGCTAGCCACAGCGCGAAATAGACGACACCTTGAGTGGGAACGTGTGGGACAGGGTACCTCAGAATGCGATAAGTAACATTACAATTACGATGTTCGCATAAGTCAGTGCGCATAGAAAATTTTTAAAGATTTTCTGAGATTTTATCTCCATGATGGTATGCTGATTATGGAGGTCAGGCTCTTAATAAAATAATGACTATAGAAAGCTTGATGCCCATATTAAAAGCCCAATGGGCGATTTTTCTGGTATTCCCAACAGAATGAATTTAATGGAATTATAGCATGACTCAAATAGCGCCAAAGTTACATTATGGTATCGCCAAGTTTAATACTTTTTTGTTCTTTCAGGGAACGAATATAGAACATATCCAAGCACATAGATTCATTTTCATGCCAGACCGCAGACGAACGACATGGCATAGAAAAGAAAAATTACGTGAGCCTCCTCGTCCAAGGGGAGTGTTGAAGGGGTGTAAAACGACAACATTTGAAGCAGGGAAGTCAATATAAGGCCCCACTGCTCTTACTATGACTGCTATGGATCTCTAACGAGAATGCGTAGCGACTTATTTCTGTGCTTATCTTCAAGTCTTTAATTCTTCCCATTGAGTTTCGCTCTAATTCTATCTGCTAGCATATCAGGGAGGAGAGACTTTCATATAATGATGCTCTATTCCATTTGTAGGCACAGAATTTTTTGAATCCACTTCGTGTAATATAGCATATGCCCTTCCCAGCTCTAAAATTACTTCTTGTAGTTTTTTTCGTTCTCTACATAGATATGTACTTGATTCATAGCGCTTCTGACAAGTTATATCTCGTTATTGACGCCTAGAGTCTTCAAGGTTTTCGTAGAGTACACTCGAGTGTAGAAGCTTTATGACATATCGCTGATTGTACTGCATATTCTACGGGAGTGTTACACTCCTATCTATGCCTGATAATAGTTTTTGGACCAGTTTGCTTAGTGTAACTGCGGCTATTTCTGTACTTCGATACCGACACCGGCGTTATGGATCATGGCGAACGGATTTTCCTGGGGCTCGATCAGCTCGCCTTGCTGCATGATTATCTCTGTAAAGTAACTTCGAAAAATCATTCAATTGGAGTGTAGTGGTGATCTCTCGCTTCAAGTAAGTTCTAGCATACTACATTTTTCCCCTGAAAAAATGCCATTATCAATTAATTAATGTCATAAACAAATCAGACAGTGGGAACTCATGAACGGAACCACTAAACTGATACAGTGCCACTCTTTTTGCGTACTTATGTTATGTTCACGTTATATAGTGTTTAGTTGTCGTCAGGCCTAGATAAAAGATAGACACACCAAAATTGCATGATATCATGGATCACAGTGTGTCAATCCGAAGTTGGATGGTCGTAAGCTGTTCTTGTCAGTTTGAATTTCATTTTCAATTGTTCCAATGCATAATAGTTTAACCGACGGACCATTATAACTATTAACGAGATTGCATATTCAGTTGGTAATATCCATTCATTATAAAAAGAGAGCAGTCGTCGCAGATTTTACCTGATAAGCTTACATTATTACCTTTTCAAATTGTGTACAAAAACGATAAAGAGTCTCGTTTTTCCGGATGTGCATAGTCGTTATTAGCCTACGGCGCCGTAGTAGGTCAGAATCGAAGGTGCGTCGTTTCACTGCTGTAAGATACTGGTACGATGATAAGAGATTTCAGTTGAATAACGCATGTGAATATGACAGGCACCTCACATGCAGAGCGTTCCCCACTGAAAAGCTGACATTTTTGAGAAATAGCGAAGGCTCTCGTCCGACCATTGCATGGTCTTCAGTGACAGCAAACACGGCGGCCTCGCAATAAAAATTCGGTTTCCCTTATTTTGACTCGTTTCGCAAACTTGCTTGTGAATAGGAATATCGTGAGGAAAGAGTATAGCACTATTTTGTCGCAATTACGAAATGACGCCAATCACGAGGTGTATTTTTCGCTTTTTATATGCATGACTCTGGTCTATATTAATATTCCTCAATAATAGAGTTAGTGCAAATGATTTACGACTTTAAACAGCCTAAAACGTATAATAAGGTAGAGACACCATAGTTAGTATGAAAGACCGATCTGATTCTTAGGAAGTGAGGTTTAAAGGGAATTTAATTTCAGTGTAAAACGAAAAATTGGAGGATTGCTCATACTCAAGTTTACAGAGGTATTGATATTTATGGTAATAGATCTCGCGGTTATATGTAGACAATAAATCAAATGACCAGAGCTTCATGTGCTCTCAAATTAGGCGTGGAAATCGCCAAAATTTTCTATATGGACTATGCTGTTCGATACTTGATCGAAATTCCCATATTAAACACTGCACCTACCGCGCTGCAATCTATAAAGGTATTTCTCAGACAACTCATCTGTCGTTCAAGTGTATGAGCTAGCACCTATTTTTTTTACGTGTCGCATTTAGGCTCAGATCACTTCAGGAGTATGACTTGAACCACTATTATTTCCTGGCTTGGTGTGTTGGTGCACTCAAGGAACATATGTGTGCATGTAATACACGATGTGTGTTCAGGTGGACTATTACAGCATACATGTAGTGTGATGATTTTTCCAGAACTTGTTTTGAAATTTTGGTTTATGAGTATATATAGAGCGAGAACCTATTTATTGACAATATTATTGATTTTCGAATCGCGTGTCTTTTAGCTTTTATCCCGAGTCGTTTACGTGTTTTCTTTTTCAATAATACAGACAAGTATGAAGAATTGATAGTTTACATCAAAGTACTCAATGTATGATCTAGGAGATAACACTGCCAAATGGCGGAATTCCTATTATACAAGGAATGCGTTATTTTTTTTTGAAAACGGGATACGGAGACCAGTTCAGATTGGAGAATCTCAAAGAAATTTGGTTGCTGATCTTAGATAGGATCCTAAAGAGGTAGAATTGCACAAGAAAGTAGGTTATTAGCCGAGAAACTCAGCATATGTATTTCGCTTATGTGCGTTATACTCTAAGACTTCATTAAGCTCTATTTAGCTAGTGTGTTAATGCTGCATCCATTTTCTCTGTCCTTATAAACATTTCATATAACTTTTTAATTAAAGACGAAAGTAATTACTCAAATTTCATCGTTATAGTGGCCATTCTTTGTCCCGCCATAATAGTAATTTTTCGCTAGATAATAGGAAGGACGCACTTCGGTATCTTGTTGATTCCTATTAGGCTTTTGGAAGATCAAGTTCTTCTATTTGTTAGAGATAGGAATGCTTTTGAAAGTCTATTTAGTATATTAATGCTCGCTTTCGGTCGTGTAATCTTGAACCATAGAAGTGTGTGCAGCTCTATTTGCAAAAATGCACCCCTGGTATTTTGTTTCAAGGAATTACTATCCATTCTTGGTCCAAACAATGATAGATGCGATGGTCGCGGAATACTATAGTAAGATACAACATAGCCTTTAGTATTTAGGGGTGTGCGGGAATAGAAAATTATAGTATTTAAGGCAAGGGTATTGAATTTCAAAAACGATCTCATCAAACAATTGCACGTAATAGAAAACCCTTGAATAGGGTTTTTAATATTGCTAGTTATTATGTTGTCGTTGACAACCACCTTGGATTAGGGCTGCCTAAAAGCAAATTGAAGATCTTCTTCGAAGCCTAACAAGTATCTTCCGATGTTATGGCCTCTTGGAGTTCAGACTTTTATATAGCTGTGGCTATTAAAATCGTTTCTTTTCCTTTTTAAGTATCCACCTTTCTTGCCCATCGGCATCTCCTTCAATCGGAAACGACCACTTTGCTTTCTAATAGCGTTTTTATTTACATTGGGAATAACCACCCTTCTTTATTATAAATTCATTCTAGGTAATTTTATATGCTCATATAATTAGCTGACGGACTCCGCATCCATTAATTCCGAGCGATTCTATATTCATCAAATTTTGGTGATAATTTTGTGGCCTAGAGGCCAAATTAAATGACAAAAAATAGAAAGAAGTGCAAATAGTTGTTTTCATAGTATATTGTTGATTTTTGCAAATAATTAATTGATAGATTGCATTTTTTCAGCGGGAAAAATACAAAATTATTTAGATAACTCCATCTTAAGATTTCTTAAACATTACGGGTACCGGGATATTGTAAAAGGAAAGTATCAAGATTTCAAAATTCAGGCATAAAAAATCCCAAAGATCAAATTCTGAGGGATTTAATTATTTCCAATCTTTTGGAAACTATTTGTATTAGTCTACGTTGAAGGATTGTTTAGATGTTACATTTGTGGATTTTACTTTTAATTCGCACAAATTACATATGTCCCCTTTGTGTTATTAAACTTGGAGATGCTTAGGCGATATCCTATCTTGGTCACATGTAAACGATTAATAGGTTATTTTGAATATCCGTACCTGTAATCCTTCACTCTACATTCAAAGTTTCCATTTGGGACCTCTGTCGCCAAGCAAAGGGTCTGATGCTGTATTGCACAGTGGGATTTGCCAGGTCAGAATTCCGAAAGTTATCTGCAAAAATTTTCCCAAGTCCCATCTGGATTTTACCATTCTTAAAGGCAAGGCTTACGAAATACCTTCCTTTAGCTCTGGTGACTGTCATGGAAACGCAATAATGCCCCATTTTTTATATTTTTCCAGGGAACATTTATCCGTATAAAAAAGAAGATCATTGGTGCTAAATGGAGAAAGGCCAATACGGATCCTAGTGGCATTTTCCCCCAGCGGTTTTTTTCCCCATCACCCCCATATTTCAGAAAAGGCATTTTTCTTTTCATTTCAAAATTGCACATAATAGATATAGGACCAACCGGCATCATACCGTCATGTAATTCAGTATATGTTCGGCCGGAAGCTCTGCACTGTTGTTTTAGCGGATTGTAGTAATCGTGGGTGCGAAATCATGAAAAGCACCGCGACCGGTGCTACTGCCGCAAATAAAGTATGAAGTGGTCTTATTGTTCCACGCAGTATGGGGCTTGTTTTTTTAACTGGCATTTTTAACCCCAGTGGGCCATAGCGTTTCGCCATCGGTCTAGGCATGATTCAATTTATCGCCCTGAATATTGCCATATTTCCTTCCTGCAGAATTCTAGCATGGGCACATGGCATAATACCGTTTCAGTTACCTTCTTCACGACAGGATCGCTTCCAGAGCCAATAGGGGACTACAGGTTGGCAAATTGTCGTCCATTACAACGATTTTGCCATTGTCACGACCCATGTCCGCTAATCCAGTCTACAAATATCTCAGATTTTTCAATAGCTATTTTATTTCTTTTCCTTTCATTTTAATTATAGACGGTAGGACACCAGAAATTGGATGAGGAAGGATAAGTATCATTCTTAATCAACATCCCTTTCCCGGGAGATTGCCAAAATTGTTTTTGTATCATCAATTTTTCTCGTCATTGGTCGTTATCCTTTAAAAGCACAATAGCCTTTCATTCCTTTAGTTTAGATCTATTAACATAAATATCGCGCATTTTGAAAACGGTCATATGTTCTTAGTTACTCAGATCCTCGGCAACAACCCTCTATGGAAAATCTATCAGGAATTGCAATGTTAGTTTCATTTATTACAAGGCAACTTTTTTATTTTATGATTCTGCTTGCCACTGACGTGTAAGCCCATTATAACCAATCATCAATAATAAGGTAATAAAGGGCGGGAATAAAATTTTTATGGATACGTTTTGGTTAAAGGTTGATTATGATCTAAGATGCATATCCAATATTATTTTTAAGTTGATGAAAATTTAAACACAGTCTCGTTTAATTGATGAGTATTTTTATTTTTAAAGTCCAAGGACACCTGGACATATATATCCTTATTTGGTTTAGTTGATTTATTGATTCATGGGAGAGTTCAATAGTTGTAGGATAAAATCAAAGAATATTAGGCGAAATTAGAATAACTCGCAGATCAGGCCATAAAAATTGCCTCTGAAAACTTAAATTCAGAGTAGTGCAAAAACGCTGCCGGGGAATCGATTTTAATTTTAAGATCGATGCAGTGTATGGAGCAGCAGTTATATTATAAAAGTCTCCCGCCCCAACGAGAACGGGATTATTGGGAACTTTCAGCAGAAATTTTGCTTTCGCATGCGAACACGGCAAGGATTTAACTCCCCCGACAGGTCATTCGGATAGGCAGGGAATTTTAATTTTCTGAATTAAGGATGATTTGGGCAAATCAGGAAGGGCGCTTTCTGTCCTGGGTATAGCCGGTCTGGAAGTGGGGTGAACCCACCAGTTGGATGAGCTACGTTTCAGTTTGGGTTGAGCAATGTGGAAGAAATGTACCCAGGCTTTGCAAGGTTTTTTATCATCCCGAGCCCAATCGGGAATTTGTCTGGGATGTTGGCCCAGGAAGTTGGGCCATTGCTATATTCACCTCTTTTGACGGTGAGCTAAGAGATTTGTCTCCTATTTCAGGACCAGTTTAAGCAGTCACAGTCCAAGTTTTTGCCAGTTGCGGAGGCAGCTGGTAACATGACGCCAATGACCATAATGTTATTGTTTCACAAGGACCTGATCATCCAAAGTGGTCTTTCGGCCATAAGATTTCGGGGATCTCGGTTGTATACGCAAGATAATAAGACCTTGCATGCCTGTGCCTTATTGGGCTCTAATATACTGGGCATTGATTATTGATAGGTGTGTGTGGAGGCCGCATTTGCCCATTGTACGGGGCTATCATTCAAGCCTTTCCTTTTGGAAGAACGGAACTGGAACATTTGTTATGGCATCGCCATGCGATTGGTGTTTTCGCAGTAACCAAATCGGGCCATAATAAAAGAAGGAGCCTGACTAAATATCTGTTTGATCAGCGAAGAACCGGCCTGGGAGCTGCTTGGAAAATGTAGGGACTAAATGGAGATTGGTCCCATTTTAGTTTTAGGAGCATGTGGATATTACGCCCATCCAGAGAAGAAGAATCATCGGAGTGGACAGAAGGGAGGCATGCCTTTTCCCTGGAAAGACTTTTTCCCAATATAAGTTCAAACAATTGCATCCCTATGATTTAAGTGTGTCCAGTAAATGGAGTTAGGGCATGAAAAAGATTTTACGACCTGGACTATATTTTCAGTATAACTTGATACAAACTACAGGGAGAAATTCCTTCAAATAGTGGCGTGGAGGCTATTTTGAGCCCGGCCTATCTATACTGCTTCGTCTATGATTAAGATAGGAACAAAGGGAGGGAAAGTAGAAGCAATCACTTGGGTCGAATTTTGGTTGCCAGCGGCTACACCGCGACTGCCCAGTTTTGTGATGGGAAGGGTTACGAACCAACGATGCGGGAGGTTAAGCAATACGCGACTGTGTAATTTTAGCATAAGGAGGAGGATTGAGTTATTATTACCTTTACGACATTTTATCGCGGTGGACAGTGTACCCCGCTAAAGCGTTGGCACGTGGCAAAGGCAGGAGAAGAATAGTGTATCTGGCGTTTTTTGGGAATGGCAATTGGGGCCCCACACCTAGATATATATAGGATAGTATCTGTTGCTTCCCTCGCTCTCGCTGTGGTGGTGTTCACCTGTCGCGCGCTCGCGCAGTGTCTCGCTCTGTAGATCGACCTATGGAAAGCCTTGCCGGGACCCTAATCTGTTGTTCAGAGACAAATGCCTTGGCCGGAAGGGTCGGTTTCAATCGGATATCATTGCCTATAGAAAACAAGCATTTGGGGAAAAGTTTTAAGCCTAAGTACAGGTGCCATTAATGGTAGGGGTGCAGGCAGTACTAAAATGGAACCCAATTAGGAAGGAAGTACTTGGATTACCGTTAACAATTTGTAGCCCATGTGGCATGAACATCCAGCGGTAGTAAGGGCCGGGACAGGAACAAATGGCTCTTGATCAATACCAAATAGTCGAGGTTGTTGCACGAAAATGAAAATGGACTTGGCCAAGAACTTATTTGGAGACCCTACCACCAGAATTTAAGCGTGCTCCATGGTGGAATTCCCGGTAGGT
>Ga0163217_1068594_pt1 | contig 11422 bp, 13 predicted proteins | sample SynspAceP_FD_185933 | JGI IMG/M metagenome (GOLD analysis project Ga0163217, IMG submission 185933) | Saline lake microbial communities from Ace Lake in Antarctica - Synechococcus sp. Ace-P (PacBio error correction) | ecosystem: Environmental > Aquatic > Non-marine Saline and Alkaline > Saline ... | reverse complement strand
AAAGATCGTGCACACCGCAGCCGCAGAGGCAAGGAGTAGGGGGCTTATAATCGATCGTGAAGCCGCAACCCCCCCACTGCTCATACATCAGGCCAGCCACCAGCGCCTACCACTCCATACAGGTTCTTTAGCACACGGAACGACCTCCTCCGCGTCAAGCACACGGGTAAGCCGTGGGCGGCTTAGCGGACCCGCAACCCCTCGCAGCTCCCAGATTCGCATCCAACAGTTCCCGGTAAAGAACCAGAGAGTGCCGCGCAGGGCCTGGTCTGGGATGGAGGCACTCACCTGCTGAAGGCTCCAGGCCAGAGGCAATGACTGAGAAAGGCATTCATTCGCGCAACTACCCACATCTCCCGGGGATGCCGCCAGTAGCGTGACAACCGCAGGAAAGCGCTGAGGCGAACTGCTCATACGTCTTCACATAGTGCGGCCGGGCAGTAGTGACGCAAGTCCCTGATAGTTCTTCTTCGTGCGCTGGTATCATCCTGGCGGGCAGGCTTTTCTCAACTGTGGGCCCACAAGCTTTACTTGGCTAGAGGGGATTTTCCCAGAGTATCACCAATTCAGTGGCTTCCTCAGCACGGTCAACGATCAGGAACAATCAAGGCACCAACCGTGGCCGCGCCAGAAAGCATTCAGCTGCACGCTTAAAAGCCAGCTCGGCGCTCTGAGATCCATTGCTGTCGAGCAGGCTCACCATCAATCGAGAGGCGGGGGTGTTGGCACTGAAGTAAGTCTGTAGGATTCAATGAAGGCCAGTAGAGGCCATCCCAGAGTCTCGCCACCAGGGGCGTTCTAAGTCCGCCACATTTTAAGTATGTAGTTGGAGCCGCCGATTTAGGCTTCGGTTGCAAAGAGGCCCCATCGCTCATCTGGCCAATGCCGTACACGTTCGGGCCCAATCACCCATCTCGTAGGAATCGAGTAGCGCTCCATGAACAGCGACTGCACCTCCTTGGTGGACTCATCACACAGCAGAATCAGGTTGCTGATCACCATCAGCCGCTCGAATGTGGTGGTTGTAGCCGAGGCGATTGACTCCTCGATCACGCATCTCCAGAGGGCGGCAGGCCGCTGCTGCCCGGTCGTTCCAGCAGGGCGCATGGCCGGAGTGGTTCCAGAAGTGCTGATCTCCATGGCGTCGCATGCACCCGATCGATCGCCGCGCACGAACTCGCGCAGACGACCATCAGTTACGCCAGAACAACCCTCCAGCGAAGGCGATCGGCAACGCCTGTTCGCTTTCCTGTCGATCGCTCATGCTCAGTGGCGGCGATCAACAGCAGGCGGGGCGTGAGCAGGCCGATGATTCAGAGCGCCGATTGAGAGCAGCGCGTGGTGGAGCGTGTTCCGTTGCGTTTCGCTGAGGGCGTCTGCCGTAGGGCCGAACCCGTTCAGCCGGTCGTGGAGAAAGACGTACTGCAGCCAGCATCGGCCCGGCGTGATCCAAAAGATCCAGAGATCCCAAGCCGCCTGGGTTTTCGCGATTGCGCTCTCATCAGTTGCGCAGTGCCGGCCTCTATGGCATGGCCCAACGGGCAGGCAGAGGATGGCTCTCATAGCCTTCCGGCAAGCCGCGCCGTTTTCGGTTGTCAAGCTCCAGCGCCGCCGCTGGTGTGCCGTCGGCTTCCAGCAGCAGCCCAGGCGATTGGCGCTGCCTGTTGGTAGAAGGTCTTCATCCAAGGGCGGCGGCGCTTCGTAACCAGCCTGGCGTTCGGAATCGGATTCAGGAAAGCGGAGCGAAGCAGCACGCTCAGCCTGCAACGCGTAGGTCATGCCAGAACTGTTGCAGGGTTGCCTTCTCAAGCGCCGATCAGCCGATCCTCGGCCACCTGCAGGTGTCTCCATCGCCCAGTCGATCGGGAGCGTGCCAGAACGCACAGGACCAAGGAATCGGCCAGCTCGAAATAAACGCACCGCCAAGCCCCTGCTTCAACAAGGGTCATCACGGAAGCTAAGCGCATCGCACGGAGGTGTGGAAGACACGCGCAACTTGTGTAGCGATAGGCCGAAGCCCACGCCATTGTCTATCGATCATCAGGCAAGCCCGGCTCCGGCGGCGAGCTCGCAGCACGCCGAAGGCTGAAACCACTCGCGAGGCAGCTGAGTCGCCCAGAACTCAGCGAGTTAAGACCATCGCGTCTGGTGCCCGTCAGATCAGGTATAGCGGCGCACCTGCGTCACAGATCGAAGCGGCGTCGTGCTGCTCACCGAAGCTGCGGGGATACGGAGCCACACCAGCCAAGATAGGCCCAGTTGCCCCGTGTTTGAGGCGGCATGGGCGCGATCAACCACCACTCGAAGCGGCGGGCGCCCCAGGTCCGGGCAGACCGCCAGCTCGTGATGAATGCGAGGCCACCCACTGCGACCCGGGTTGGAGAGGTAAGCCAGTGGCGCGCAATTCGCGCAGCTCGGGCATCAATCAAGGGGTGGCCGCTTCCTAGTGCCAGCTTTCCAACGCGAAAGCGCTGCGGTTTTAGGCGTCCCACTGGGGTGTCCCTGCTGGATGCCCGCGCGGCATGGAAGAGCCGCCCCTGGCGCTGCTCCACAGTTGAAAAACTCACGCCAGAGCAATTCTGCTTCATCCTTCAGAAAGCCCTCCATCAGCGCCTAGGCTAGCCCTGGTAGTTGAGCAGCTCCTGCCAATCCGCCGCACCGAGAAGCGACCCGTATCGCCAGGAAGGGGGAACTTCGCCGGAGAACCTTCCGTGCCCACCAGTTCGGTTGCGGGGCGCGGGCCTGCGTAAGTCGCAAAGCGTAGGAAGTCGAACACGTATGCTGCAGCCGGCGAGGGCCGTGGCTCTCGCCGCAGAAGGGAAGGCGCTTGCGTGGATCGCAATTTGCGCTGGGCTCGGGCGCTGGGATTGGCTGCTGCCAGGCGCTGCAGCCAGGCTGGCGGCCAGCTCCAGCCCAGCGCCGAGCCTGTGAGATCGGGCGGCTGGCGCGTGGCTGCGGAGCCTGCTGCAGCCGACGAACGGGAACTTCCCGCAAAACAACCGCGGAACGATTCGGCCGGATCGGCCAATCCGGAGAAAAGCGGCTCTTCCTGCCCTGCAGCACACAGCGGGGACGACCAGGCACGGATCGTATTCGAGCGCTTCGGCGGTGGTGCGCTTGCGGGAACTGGAGGCAGGTGGGAATGCCACCGCCGCCAGGTGGTGCTGCATGAGGCCATGGCCTCTCGCATCCAGCCGTTGTGGGGGGACCCGAAGCCGCTGGCCCTCTCGCGCCGCAGAACCAGCACATTCAGGCGCTCCCCAGTGCTGGCGGGCTAGGCCGCACAGCCTCGTGGAGGCGGGCTGGGTCATACGAGGCGCAGCTTGCCCTTCGAGAGCCACCGCGATGGTGGTCTCACCACCGGGTTACCAAGGTATTTGGACCGGGATCCAGCCTGGCACAGCACAGCGGCTGCGCTTGGGGCAGGCCTGTTGGCGCCATACCACGCATCGCATCAACCAGCCTCCGGACCCTCGGTGCGCCAGCAAAGCTTGACCGCCAACGGATCGCCGAAAGCGCCGCTCCAGCGCAGTAGGTGAGGGTGAGTCGGCTGAGGCTGCCAGGAGGAACTATGGCAGGGGGCTTTCGTCACCTCCACCAAACACAGCTCGCAGGGCTGCCGCCGGAGCGGGATCGCGCAACTCGGGACGGCCTCCACCACGAACAAACCACGCTCTCAAAGTCGTTCGGCCCATGACGCGACCACACCCGGCGGCGCGCTCGCCATCACCAAGCAGAAGCTCCATCCACGGCTGGCCACGGGCCAGTTTTGTACGGGGGCCGAGGCTCGTGGCCCTCGGGGTGATTTTACATCAAGCTCGGTGGTCAACGCAAACGCATCGTCCCACCTTGCCGGTGTTCAGGTTAATGAGAGCCGCTTCGATACTGGCCGTCTAATTCCTGCACGTGCAGCGTTACCGAAGCGCTCGCTCTCGAGCCCTGGCCATCAGGCGGATGAAGCTGGCCTTCCCCAGTGGCCGGCCCATTGTGGCTCCGCAAGTGGCTCGGCAATTGGAGCTGCGGCCACTGGTTGGCGTAAGCAGAGGGCCAGCTCGATTTGCTGGCAACCGGATGGACTCCAGCGCCATGCTGCGCAGGCATCATCTGAGGAAAGGATCAGCGGAAGCTGAGCGACTGGCCATCGTGCGAAAAGCCGAGGATGCCCGCGTCCCGATGCTGTAGAGCGGTGTCGTCGACGCCCACAGGAAGGTGCCGCCCGCTGGGTGAGGAAAAGTCTATTCCGTGGGACGTGGTCGCCAATGGCCAGCACCTCACCATGTTGCGCAGCCGATCGTGGCCAGCTCAACGGTTTCGCGGACCCGCTCCGCCCGCTTTGGCAATAGGAGAACCTGTGATCGGCCAGGCAGCGGGCCCCCTGGATTGTCGTCGTCGGCATGCGCTTACGGGAGCGCTGCGAATCGCCCGTGAACCCACGCAGCCACCTCCGGCCAGGTGGCCGTGTGAGCCAATGCCGGCCGCACATCAACACAGGTTCGCAGCAACCGCCGGCTGCTAGCAAGCCTTGTCAGAGCCCCAGGGCTCATTGCAGCTGGGGTTCGGCGTTGCACCAGCAGTTCTGCATGGGGAACGCGGATGCAAGGCGCAGCAGAAACCCTTCCGGCCCGCCTCCGCGCCGATTGCCGATCGCCAGCACGGCAATCCGGCAGACTCCAAGCGCAGCAAGGAGCGCGGCACAGGGCCTGGGCGTATTCGAGGCATGTCAAAATCGCCCAGCTGCGGAGCCAGCAGACAGCACAGCGGCGGCGCCGATCCCATCCCCTCCACCTGCGCCAGCGCTCCAGCAAGGCAGGGACCGCAACAGGCCAAGCCTCGGCCAAAGCGGGATCGACGGTGACAGGGGCTCGGGCGCAACGCATGAAGCTCGTCCATGGCGCGCACAAGAAAGGCTGCCCGATAGGCGGCGTTGTTCCCTGCAGCCTGGTCTGGTGCGTACACACGAGCGACTTGGATGGCCCTCGGACCCGGTTGCACCCCCGATCCCGCCCAGCCTCCGGCCCCTGCCACCCACACCGCCGTGAGCGGGGTGCTCGAGACCCTCTCGTTTCTTGCGTGATCCCGGTTTTGCCGCTCCTCTTTGACGACTAAGCGGCGATTCTATGCGGCACCCACCCTCTCTGGCATCGCACCGGTGTTCATCCGGGGGGAGAAGGGCGATCACGACCCTTGTTCGGACGGCGCGATGCCCTCGGAAGGCTGTGGCCAGGACAGTGTGCGCAAGGCTGCTGGGCCCCCTGTCGCTGGCCAACCGCAACGGCGCCGATCACAAGGGCCCCCGGGGGGCCCCGGGGCCGGGTAGGTGGACAGCTATGTTCGCCGCAGTAGTCTGCTCTTCAAGCGCTACAGCCCCGGCCAATCGGGCGATTGGTCGTGACCTCAACATCACAACGAGTTCTCAGCGAAAGAAGCGCCGCTTTTGCTGTGCCCAAGTGAGGCCTTTGCCTTCAGCGTTGATCGCCAGCACGGTGTGGGCTTGATCCCGTTGATCGCGGATGCCGCTGTTCGGCATTTCAGAGAAACCTGGGTATGCCAGATGCCTGTTCTCCCGCCGTTCGCCCTCCAGGCAGCCCCTACGCCAAAGCCCTCAGGGCCAGTCAGCGCCTGCTCGCCGCCATCGGCGCGGTGCTCAAGAAGGCGCAAAGTGCCGCTGCAGCTGGTGAGCCTCTGCCGCTGGCGGGCTTGATCTGCCGCCGTGGCTCGATGAAGCCGGCTACCCTTGGCGATGACGATCGTGCCGAAGCAGCTGTTGCTGTTGCTTTTTGCCGGCTATGAGACCCACGCCCTCGTCCCTGAGCTGCTCTGCTGAGCCCTTCTGCAGCATTCCAGCGAGCTGGCCTGGCTGCAGCACAGAGCTTTGACGCCTGCCCTGGCCTCCTTTGCGCAGCTGAGGCCGTAACCGCCCTACGACGCCCAGCGTGCGCCACGCTCGATGCGTGAGGTGAAAGAGGGTTATGCGCCTGACCCCGCCGAGTGGGGGGCTTCTTCCGCGCCCCGCAAGACGCTTGCTGGCGGAGTGCTGGTTCCAACCGATCAGGTTTGGTTGCAGGTGAGCATCACCGCACACCGGCAAGGAAGCGGGCAACGAAGATCTGGAGTCTTCGCCGCAGCGCCTTCTCTCGGAACTGCACCGCCACCTCTGCCGTTCGGTGCGGAGCGGTTGCACTGGTAAGGCGTGGCCGAACTGGAATTCAGGCTGCTTGCGGTGGGGTGCTCAAGCAAGCTGAGCTTGCGCTGGAGCCCGATTCAGGACTTCACCTCAGGGTCATTCCCAGCCTCCCCAAAGACGGCTTTTGTTCGGCCACAACAGCGGGCCGCCTCTTGAAATAGGGAGCTGAATTGGAGCGGCTGCGCTTGATGCTGACTGAGTTAGCGATGGCTTGCTCTGCTTTTGGTCAGCGCGGCGATGATTGGATGGCTGATGGCTCGGAATCCGGAGCCTTGGCTTGGCGAAGGCCTTGGCTTGAAATTTGGCTTGCATTCTTGCTTGTAACTAGAAATCATCGCTAATGAGACTCTTAAAGCAGGATCAATGGATTTCTATTGCCTATCGCGACCGAGGCAAACCTCGTGGTTTCGATTATTTAAAGCCAAGTAGCATGTCAGTGGAATTTGAGCTCAATCGGTCATGGTATATTTTGACGCATGCAATTCTTTCTCCTGGCTGAGCGCGCTCCTCCTCTCCTCCCTGGCCCCGTGGCAAGAGGCAAAAAACCAGGACTTTCTCCGGAGGAAGCCCCCCGCATGTCGAGAAGAAACGCCAAGAGAGCAGGATTTGATCTACCCGACGGAGAGATGAATGTTCTTCAACACAATGCACGCAACGGCTGGCCCAAGGAATGATTGGAGCCAGCGTGCCGTTACAACAAAGCCCTGATCAGTGTTGCTTCAAGGCCGGAATTGATCAAGCATCGTCTTGCTCAGTTCAATCTCACAGGAATGTGTGAAGATGCCATAGCACTGCCCGAAGCCTCAAATGATTTGGCATAGGCGCAGAACCTGCGCGTTCGCGGAGCGGAAAGCCTATGCCTCCTGATCGGAGATCAGGCGCTGTCGGACAGACGTTTCCTGAGTTGTCGCGCAGAGCCCCTGGAAATGCATATTTCGGAACGGGCTTGCGCCTGTTTGGCAACGCGCCAAGGCTCTTCAAGCTCCTGCGTCCAGCTTCTGAGAACCTTGACCAGAAGCGCTTGTTTCGACCGTGGTCATCTCGCATGAGGCGTCCTTTCTTGATGGGCTTGCTCCCTGCAGCGGCGGCCAACAGGGCCCAAGCGTTCCCGAAAGCAGCAGCACAAGGCCTTTTCCAAAGGTAGAGAGAATTTCATCAAGGCCATTCAGCGGGTCTGTCATCGGGGCTGGTTTATGCCTGGGGATCGCAGCTCGGCAGCGACCGACGTAGAACCACGGGTGATCGCGGGCGCCGAGACCTGAACGAGACGGCCACCCAAAGCCACCCACTGCATGGGAACGCCGTTAGGCACAGCCGCCACTGAACTGGGCGCAACCCATACCCAAGCTGCCGCCAAACCCTCCCAACACTCCCGGAGCGCTCCAGGCGTTCCAGCCACGCCTGGTTCCTCAGGCCATCGATTGCTCTCGGCCAGCCCATGATCGCTGTCGCGGCCACTCACCCAAGGGCAGAAGAACAGCGCCACGCGCCCCAGCCGGCACAAAATTGTGCGAGCAACAAGGCGGCATCAGGCTCATTAGCGGCGGAGCGCCAAGCCAACGAACAAGCGATCGCAGCGATGGCCCAGAAGATACGCTGAGAACCATCCGAAGTACGAAGCAATTGCGCTCCCCAACTCGCGCACCAGGGGCCGATCATCGCGAACAAGACCCCCCGAACACATCCCCTTGACCCAGGGAGCGGCATGCAACTGATCCTGATGGGGCGCGAGCGCTGTCAGCTCCTTGAGGAACGGCATCTTTCTTGGCATCCCGCCTCGGCCCCCAGGCTCAGCACGCAGTGACACCGCAAAGAGGCGCAGCAGAAGAAAGGCGTTTTACGTACTGGGCAAGGGCACGCCCCAACGGTTGAAAAGCACGCCGTCCAGCCCGTGCCATCCATTGCCCAGGTCACACTCGAAACCGCAACTGATTCACGCTGAGGTCCGAGACCCTGAGCAAGTCTGCTGCAATGGGCAGAACGCTGATGCGTATCACCCGGGCGAGCAGAACGGCAGCCAGCGAACCACAACGGTTGAAACCCCAGGAATCCCGAGGCTTGGCAGAGCAACTAACAAGCAGTACGGCTACCAGCTTGAGCAGATAGCCACGACCCGCCGTCGCAACGGGCAAAACAGGGCCGGCACACTTGCTGAGAAGCCGGCAACATCGCGATTCATCAACGGGCGATCGGGTCAGCCAACTCACAGCCAAGCGGTGGAGCATAGCTCAGACTTCTCCTGCACGAGCACTGGCCCAGAGAGGGACGAAATGCAGTGACATCGCGTTTAAAGTGAACGCGCTGAGCCTTGGACGTTATCTTCGCATAGCGAAAAGTTAACCGTCAGATTCATCCCTGTACCTGCCAATCTTGGATTTTCTCTCAATTTTTTATAGTATGTTTTTATTATAAAGACGATAAGCCTTCCACAGAAGCCACTTCTCCCTGAATTGCCTTGGGCTTGCATCTGCTCAACAAGTGCTATGATGAAGGCTTCTTCAAACTTTATTTTGATCAAGCCGCTTGAGTTAGCTTCGCAAAGAAGGACCAGATCCTTATGCACCACAGAACTATGATGCTGTGTTTAATTCAGATATTGATCTTATGCAAGGCGTTCTAGATCCGTGGATTCTTACTCATTTACTGACTAGTCATTGCCGGGAGAGCGTTTTAGCTGTAAGCGATACGCACAGATCGCCGTCAGTTCAAGCATTCTTGAGCATAAACACAATAAGACTGCCTTCTTTTTGAGTGTATGATAAAATAATTCTACGGATATTTGTCACTGTCTGCAGATTATTCTAGTATTCGAGCAAAAGACACCAGGCCTGCATGATCGGCAAATGCCAATTCAGTTGCCATTTTGCAATAAGCAAGAAGTAACAAGAGCGGTTGTTCCAGTTTCTGGACAACAACTCCTTCACAAAGAGCTGATGCTGGTCAGGCAAGCTCAGCCAACTCCAAAGCTATGCTTTCTCCACAGCAGCTGGAGGTTGCACACAGGCAGAGCATTCATCGCCGACTGATGACGATGCCTGTCACTCGGCGGCCAATCTCGGCGGGGCGCTCCAGGATCCAAGCGTCAGGCGGAATGCCTTCACCTGCTCAAGATCCAGTCAGGAACTTGTGGATCCCTGAACTTCCCCTCCACCCGTTGCAAGGGAATGCCCGCTCCTGGGCATTGCGCCACCAGATAAAATGCTGAGAGCAACCAACGAAGAAGCAAGGTAGAGCCGGAACCTGGTGTGCTGAGGCTTGGGTTGTTGTGTTGCCAGTCTCCGGAAGTCAAGCGTGGGGCAATCCACCAGAAGTTCATCGCTGGCAGGGTCGGCAAGCCACTGGCTGCTGCACAGCGGACTTCAACGTGGCGTGTGTTCATTGGCATGGACACTCAGGGATAGGGAGCAGAACGGAAGTTGTCGGGCGGCACGTTGGGCGCTGGCGGTATGGCGGGCGAAAACCAGACCTCATGCACTTGAGCAGGCCGAGCCGATCAGGCAGGCGCGAAACCGCCCCAGCTTGCGAGTCATTGAGCCGGGGGGCCAGCCACTGGCCCAGCCGGGCGCCGTCGCCCGACCGCCAGCAGGGGCAGACCAGCGGCAGCTGAGCGCGCGCCAGTGGCCGGCTCGGGCACCAGGCTGTTGGTATATCAGCAGCAGGCTGGTAGCCACTGCCAGCGCATCGGCAACGGCCAGCCACCAGGGCCCGGCACTAGCGCGAAGCCTTCCACCAACGCCGGCCAATGCCGTAAGCAGAACCACCAACACCCCTGGACGGCCAGGGCGGGTCTGGCCGGCGCAGCGTCCCGCTGGCTGAGTGGGTCGTTATCTTCATCTGCGGCGGCCACGCCGGGTGACAGCAGGAGGCGACCAGGGCCGCCACCAGCGAAGATCCCCAGTGCACCGGTTCGAGATCAAGCCGGCCTTACGAGCTGCCGCGATCAGCTATCCCGCCATGCCGCACGCCCAACACCAGTCGGGCCGGGCCACATGCGGCGCGCAGTAAGGGCCGATGTTTGGCAGCCCACCACAATAACAACAACCAGGGAAGGGGAATGGGCCTCCTTGGCCGGCAGCCCGCACCTGATCAGCAGGGGTAACAACAGAATCGCACCACCATCCCGACCCGCAGCAGAAGCCGATTCAGGCTCCGCGAGCGATTCAACAGCAGGGCGGTGAGGTGATCTGGCCCGTCACCGGTTCCAGGCATGGCAGCAGCAAGCGCCATGCGCAGAAGCCCTGACCCGCAAAAACAAGGCCAGCCCCCACGAAGCCAGCAGCCAATCCATCCCGGTCCACTGTGCTGAGGATTCACACCAGCAGCATCCAGCCCCCGGCGCGATCTGCACCTGGCGCGATCAGCGGCAGGGAGCGCCGCTGCGTTTGTGATCGGCAGCCCCGCTGCTTTCCAGCGTCGATGCCCGCCGTTCGAGACTTCGTGAGGCGTCGCGGCTGTCCCGGCGCAAACAGCTCGGCCAGTCCCTTCGCGCTGCGTTGCCGCTCTGGCAAACCAACACCAATGGTCCTCGGGGAGGGGTGCGGCCCGCCGGGGGGGGAATTTCGGCTGCCGGGATCGATCCGCTGTCTGAATTCAACCGTGCTCGCGCACTCGACGACGCTGGATTCGTCGCTTCTGAGCTGGTCGGCAGCTGGCGTGGGTTTGGGAGGTCATTGCTCGTGTGGTCAAGCAGTTGTGGTCGAGCTGTGGGATGAAGCGGTCCGGCGAAGTTAGGGTAGCCATTTGACCTGCAGCACGCAGACCGGCCGAAGTTGGCACCTGGGGACGTCTTGGCCTTGAGCAGGAGCTGGTCCCGAGCCCGGACGTACTTGCCGGAGTGGCGGCACCGACGGGTTGATCCTTTGGATCTCAGCGGTCCGTGCCCCCAGTTCGAGGCAAGGGCTCAGCAGGCTGGCTGGCGATGCGAGCCACGGGGACAATACGAAATTCTCGCCAGAGGCACACATCCACACCCCCGCCTCGCCCCGAATGGCTGCGGACCCAGGCCGCGGCAGTCGCACAGGGCCGGCATAATTGCGCTGGAACCTGCGCCCAGGAGGCACCTCGGCCGTTGAATTCTCGCCGGGTTTGCCGGAACCGCAGGATTGCCGGCAGGGGCGATGCGATTTTTGCGTGGGGTGGGCAATATTCATCGTCTCCCATGTAAACGACGAAATCGCGTTTTCGTTCGGCCCTCCGCCCACCCGAGGCGGGGGTGCGTATTGATCTCCTCTTCCTTTG
>Ga0163217_1065996_pt1 | contig 11422 bp, 10 predicted proteins | sample SynspAceP_FD_185933 | JGI IMG/M metagenome (GOLD analysis project Ga0163217, IMG submission 185933) | Saline lake microbial communities from Ace Lake in Antarctica - Synechococcus sp. Ace-P (PacBio error correction) | ecosystem: Environmental > Aquatic > Non-marine Saline and Alkaline > Saline ... | reverse complement strand
TTTATATTCCGTGAATTATTAAAAGTGATTCAAGAAAAAAATTTAGAAGACGCGACTAAACGCTCAGTTAAATAAGATTAAAACAAACAATGAATAAAGAGGAAAAAGAATAATATCATCTGCTCATGGATGGTGATTAACATCTCTGATTGATAGCTCTAAACGACCGATTCGAACGTCCATGAGTTATTGGGGACAGCAGAATACGTGAATGCTCGAATTGTTTGAAGATTTTGATTATGGATTAGGTTCACTACACAAAACCACAAAAAAGTTAAACACGATAGAATTCGTTACAGTGGATCCATTTTAAAATATTCTAAACAGGAAGCAATCAAAAGAACAAGTTCTCGTTGGGCGTTATAGAGAGGTAAGTAGAAATTGAACGCATTTATTTTAAAACCGTTACATTATATGCGCGTTCATTAAGCTTATTTAAGGAGTAATGAATCAAAAATCTGATGATTATGTTTTTTTTGAGTTAAAGGATGAAAATTATGGATTGGATGCATGAACCAATTGCGCAGAAGATTTCGAATGCAATGGGCTTTAGGATATGCTGCAAAAAAAGAAGAGGGTTCAAATTTATAAAAAAAATATTGATCAAAAAAAGCTGAAGAGATGCCACTGAAGATTTGTTTAGTGATGTTTATCAACAGTTAAACAAAAAGAACTAGGCAACTAATCGTAAAGAAATAGTCAGAGCAGGCACGTTTACATGGAAAATAGGGGACGCGAATAATTGAGCACCACTAAAGTTCAATGATAAATGCTTTTTGGCCCATATAAGGGAAGTTGAAATTGTTTCACTCAATTTAATCAAAAAACACTTTTTTTAGTAAGTGGTCCAACGGGTGCTGGGGAAAAACGAACGATTTTTGATGCGATTGCCCTATGCTTTATTATGATGACGGCAAGTGGACACAGTCGAGAAAAAGATTTCATTAAATCACAGTTCGCTTTGATTGATGATTCTTGCTATGTTTGAATTAGAATTTGAATTAGCGGTAAAACAGTATTATTATTTAAGCGGTTCACCCGCTCAAATGGCTCCTGGGAACATAGAATGGGTTAAAGAAATATTAGTCCTGAAGTAGAATTATATTTCATGGTAAAATGTAACAACAAAAATAAATGAAGCCATCAAGAAAATTAAAGGTTGCTTTCTTTATCTTATGAACAGTTCAAGCAAATTGTGATGTTACCTCAAGGCGAATCTTAAAAAAATGTTGGAATCCATAGTGCAGAATAAAGAAAAGATTTTTCGTTAATATTTTCCAAACAGATACATTAAGCTTTTCAATTCAAGTTTGAAAGAAGAAGCTCGCCGTTTAAGATTAGAAGTTGAGCAAGTGATTAAAAAACCGGAATTTGGGGGGAAAAAAAAATTTTTTTTTGTATTAGGATATTGATCTTCAAGGAAAATCATTTGCTTAGCTGAAGCAATTGAGTTGAGGACATTAAAACAATTGTTTCGATTGAATTAGAAGATTCGCCTTGAGTATTTATAGAAAAAACATTCAAAATATATACAAAATGAGATGGAACGATTCCGTAAAAAATGCAGCAAAAACTCAAAGAACGAATAAAGGACTTAACTGAATTAGAGCAAGTTTGGAACACGGTAAAGCATGAGTTGACAAGATCTAAAAGAAGAAAATGGATGCAAAACGTAAAAAAATAGAGATGACGAAAAAAGCACAAAAACTTAGTTGTCTACAAAGCAGACAAGAGAAAGCATTAGTAGAATAAAGAAGCGCTTCAGCAGATGTAGAACAGTAAAAAAATGCCTTATCAAAAAAGCATTGCATGGATAGAAAAAATAAAAATGAGGCAACAATAAGCTGAAAAAAAATTATTTACTTTTGCCAGGAAAAAAGAGAAAAAAAATCACATGAATTGAACAGTAAGAACGCGGGAATATAAAAGCAGTTGAATAAAAGAAAGCAAAATAACAAACTTTAAAGGTAGCCAATCAAGATTACAAATAGAGATTGAAGAACAGACAGCAAATTAATAGAACAAGAAATCCAGTTAGATGGGAAATTAAGCAATTATCAGCAGAAATCTATCAAGCCAGAATTAAACTAGTTAAAAAAACAAACGGATGCGTATGAGTTAAAGGAAAAAATTACGGAAATTAACACTAGGCAAAATAGTCTTAGGACTTTGGTTCAAATTTAGAACAAAAAAAAACAAAGCAAGTCATTCTATTAATAAGTTAGAAACGCCATTACCAAGAAAGTGAAAAAAAATTATCACAACAACAAACTGCGTATACCGAAAATTATTGCTGGCGCGTATTAGCTATTGAGTAAAAAAAAGAACGCATGTCCGGTTTGTGTTCACTAGAGCATCCTGTTCCAGCAATTTTATCAGAGATGATTGGGGTCAAAGAACAATTAGAAGCCAGTAGAAGGTTGGAAAAAAAACCCAAAGTATAACAAAAACTATACAGTGCTTTAGTGAAATTGGGTTACTTAAATGAAGCTACTTAAAGAATACGGAACGATTGTTTAATGTGCGTTCTTACATGAGCTGAGGAATTGTTGGAGCAGGCTGCTGTTAGAATTAAAATGGGACAACAAGGAAACAGGAAACTCAATGATGAAATAAAACGGTTAGAACAGGTTGTAGACGAGAAGAATTCCGTTAAACAACAATAGAAAAACGCAAAAGCAAGAGAAAAAGTAGAATCGGCTATCAAGAAATTGCGTTCTACTAGTCAAAATAATGAACAACAAATAGAAGGAGATAAAAAAAGAAATCAAAGGATGCCATAGTCAGGTTGACGTATATGAACTTTAAAGAAGTACAAGAAAACTTGCAGTTGCACATAGATGAAACACAGAAAATAGAAAATATTTATAAAAAAACAAGATAAAAAAGTGAACTAGAAAAAATTAGAGGAAACAGGTATAAAACAGAATTGGGTTCTTTTGAACACAACTGAAAATAGTACTTACGCGCTATGAGCGGCTGTGCTATTGATTTTGAAACGAACACTAAGAGCAGGAATTTGATGGACGATTTTGAAGGACTAGTGTGTTAGAGGAAAAAACAAGACAAGATTAACAACAGAAGTATTTGATTATGATCAAAAAATTATGGGTCAATCAGCGAACATGGCAAGCAAAAAGAAAAAAGTAGCAGCATTTTCTAAAAGACGGACATCCATTGAAGATTACCATTTAGAAATTTCAAACAAAGGGAAACATGAACGAATTGTGATACAATAAAAAATATGAAGGAACTAATTTGGAACAGTCAAAAAGTACGAAACGGCCAATACAGAAATTAAAGTCACCAATATGAAGCTAAGCAGATACATTAGAAAAATATAGGTTGACAGCGAATTAGCTGAGTTAGCTAATGGTTTCTAAAGAGACAGATTAATTTTCATTGAACCGATTTGTTATAATAGCCATTCTACTTTGAGGAAATTATATCGGCAGCGAATTTACGACTTTACACAAATGACCAATAATCGCGATTCCCTTATTACGAAGAGAAGAAAGTTTAAAGGGACGGAGGCTAAAGGTTTGGATTTAGAATGTATTTGTTAATTATACGGGTTAAAACAGAGTGTTTAGAACGCTCTCTGCGGGGAAGGTTTCAAAGGCTTCGTTAGCATTAGCATTAGGACTAAGCGATGTGATTCAAAAAATCTAGTGGCGAGTGAGCTGTATGATAATTATTATTGATGAAGGTTTGGAACCTTGGATTCGGATTCTTTAGATAGTGCAATCGAAACCTTGTTATTGAATTAAAACCAAGAGGTCGACTGTTGGAATTATTTCAATTGTGGAAGAATTAAAGATGCGAATAACTCTGTCATATCGAAGGAACAAAAACTTCTGAAGGAGCCAAGATGGAAGTGAATGAAAATGTAAAAAAAAAAAACAACATAGTAAACCCAAAAGTGGATTAATTGGGACAAAAAAGACTACAAATTCAATAAAGGATTCTGTATAGTTTCCTTTTATATAGAGTAAGTGAAGAGAAAAAACCCGATTGTAAAATGAGCTAATTCTGTATGCGCTAGTGACATTAATAAATAAGCGCCTTTCTAATGTAGTTGCGCATTCAAGTAAAGCCATTAGATTTCAGATACAGAAATACAATCCAGCTGTTGCACCATTTCCGGTTGACATGCACAAAAAAAACCGCCGCTGCCCACCATTAACACCATTGTTATTAATTTAATGTTAATGCCGCTATTTATTACTGTGTTGGTAATCGTTCATGTGTTCATCCAAGACTCAGAACTGAACGTTCTTGCCATCGTATTTGTATTGATGATCATCAGGGTTGCTGTCCAATTAGATTCCCAGTAATTTGTTTATAAGTTAAAATGGTTCCTGGATTTGGACAGTACCGAATGGCAAAACCTAATGAATAAGCACCTTTTGGCGCGACCAGAACCCTGTAAGAAACTGCCTACGCCATTATAACGACCCACGGCCTGGGCACAGAAAGGCATGGTTCTCCATTGGGCACCATTTTTCTTCAATACATTAAAAACGGTTCGAACCTTGACCCATTTGCCGGACAAACACCTATGATTTGATCGGTATATTGACTAGTTAACGAGCGTGCTATTACCCTTCATTCCAAGTTTGTTGAGCAGGTACCGACTTGCTGATGCAGCAAATTGATTTAGGAACTTGTTTGACTTTGAGTAGTCTCTTTTAGAGACAGAGTTGAAACACTAGAATGCAATTAAAGGCAAAAAACTTTATTTTATCTGTTTTCTTTTGTCTTTCTTCAGCCTCAATCTCGTTGTTCTTTTTTCTGCTTCTTCACGCTCTTTTTTCTATTTTAGCTTCTTCTTCTTTTACTTCTCTTTCTTTTACTGCTCTTTTTTCAATTGGCTTTTTGGACAGCAACTAAAGCTTCAGTTAAACTTGATTTAAGTTTCGCTAGGCAAAGAATCAACTTTTTCTTTGAAGCTGTTAAAATCAGAGCGAGCGAATGTTTCTTTTGTTCAAGTTTATCGAATCCTTTAAAAAAGACTAGTTCTTGTTTGGATAGCAAGCTGCCTCTTACTCTTGTTCAATATATCTCACTAATTTTTTACAAAAAGGGGTTTCCTCTTTTTTTAACAACATTAAATCTTTATTCTCTTTAGAAAATTCAACATCATGACTTATTATTTTTCATCTTTAAATTGTCTTATGTATGAATTGGATAGTAAACATCTGCCGTTTAGCAATTCATTTACCTGTTGTGAAAGGTATTTAAATACTTTTGTTGTGGTTCGTTTAATGTTAAAGCAGATTAAAAAATTTTTAGAGAATGTTCGGGCTCTTGGATTCTTTTTGTGTATTGAGTCACTCAAGAGCTTTGTTTGTCAGTCAAATATAAAGGTTCGTCGTTTTTTTTGCCAAGTGTTAGTGCGTTTTTACTTCTTTTGGTCTTCTTTCGCTTGTACATTTATAGTGTGTGATAGAAAACTTATCCCACCCCAAATGTGAATAAGATAAGTTATTATTTAAAACAAAGCTTCTTTTCTTTTCCCTGTTCATTTCGTACCCCCTTTTTTTCTTACCAATTTCAAAATGACATGGCTTCAAGATAAACGGCATGGACTACTAATAGCAGATAGAATTCTTCCTTTTATATTAATTTAACAAAAGAACTTTATTGCTATGCTTAATTATCCTGCAAAGTACTGGAGAAAGGAGGTTAAAAAGTAATTATATTTATCTGTTTGAATTAGTTACTCGTGAAAATTGTTACTTTAATAGTATCGGTTTAATTTTATACAATGATTGTTATACTACAAGTTGAGAAAAATAGAAAAAAATTAATCATATAGATTCATGGGGGGGTACATTTTTTGAAAAGAAACTAACTACTGGTTAATTTGCAGCGATGTTTGCTTTGAGGGTTCCTTTTGTAATGCCAACAATGGTGAAATGCTGAGAGGGTGTTCAAAGCTTAGAAAAACAAAGACAAGAAACATTGAAACTTAAATCAAATGACTTAAATTCTAAAATAAAAAACCAAGAAAATAAAAATGGATAGCTTTAGAATCCAAAAAACTGAGATAGAAAATGAATGTAAAAAAATACAATCTAATATAGATGAAGTGGTTATCAAATTACACCGAACAAGGAGGAAAAATTTGAAAAATCAAAAAAAAAAATCGAGAAAATACAAAGAAAATTGAAGGCTTTAAAAGGAAACTGATTGCACAACGAGAAGAAAAATTTACAAACCAAGCTCGTGTTATTTTCCAAACAGATGGTAAAGCATCTAATATGGTTAGAAAATGGGATTCTTCTGAGAGTTTTATCAGATTTATTGGGCGTGTCGGCATAATCAATCAATTAGTGGTCAGTAACAAAGAAATAGATAACTGAACAAGAGAATGATAAAGCCACATTAGAAGTTAAATTGAAAAAGAAAGCAAAAAATGAAAAAAGTAGCGATAGAAAAATTAAAAAAGTTAATATTGAAGTAACTAATAACTTAGTCGCTCAAAAAGCTGAAATGGATATCACATTGTTCAAACTAGGCTGTCATACAATTACAGAAAAATGAAAAAAAACACATTTTGTGGATGAACAAAAGGTAGTTGCTACAAAAAAACTAGTGGTTTATCTTTAAGGGAACTTCAACAAGAAAAACAACGGATTTTGAAGCAGAAAAAAGCCCGTCAAGCACCAGCATAGAGCAGGTTGCAGAAAAAAGCCGCTGAAAAAGCGGCGAACACAGAAGAACAAAATAGCAGCCTCTTCAAAAAATAATACAAAAGCACCACAAGCATCAAAGCACACAAGCAGGAACGACGAAACCAAACCAGTGTAGCGAGTAGTTCTGTAATGGTTCAGGCTTTATCCGTTTCCAAGTAATTGGGCGTAGTGAACTCTCAATTTTGGGTATCGGTATTTCACCCAATTACTGGAGAGATGTAAATTACATGGTGAACGGACTTTGGTGGAAGTGTGAGCTATCATCGCTGCTCAAGTGGAAGTATTGAAGGTTGCCGGTTATGGTTCAGTTGGGGACATTCATGTATAATTAATCATGGCAATGGCTTAAAAACACTTTATGCGCACATGGTTTTCAGGTAGTTTAGCCGTAGCACAGGACAAAATGTTTCTTCAAGGGCCAACAATAGGAATAATGGGTACGACGGTGCATCAAACAGTGTCCATCTTCATTTTGAAGTAATGTGAATGGTACTCGAGTCAATTTCCAGCATCTTATTTTAGGATTAATAAAAAACAAAAAATAGGAACCTCTCTGTAAAAAGAGCAGGTTTTTTTTTAGTAAATGAAAGAGCAAGTGATTTGTACGAAACTGGAGGATTAAAATAAAAGATGGAGGACAATCGTATCAGTCAAAAAATGAACGAAGTTAAAAATGTGGAAAAAAAGTTGCAAACAAAAAAAGGAGATAAAAGTAATATAGTTTTTATCTGTTCTGTTTAATAGTTACTGTGGAAATTGTTACTTTTAATAGTAATCGTTTATTTATACAATGATGTTTATACTTAACAAAGTTGAGAAAATAAGAAAGATTAATCATATAGATTCATGGGGGTACATTTTTTGAAAAAGAAACTATGACTACTGGATTAATTGCAGCGATGTTGCTTGCAGGGTCCTTGTAATTGCCAAAACAATGGTTGAAATGCTGAGAGTGTTCAAAAGTTAGAAAACAAAAGACAGAACTTGGAAACTAAATCAAATGACTTAAATTCTAAAATAAAACCCAAGAAATAAAAATGGATAGCTTAGAATCAAAAAAAACTGAGATAGAAAATGATGTAAAAAAATACAATCTAATATAGATGAAGTGGTTATTAAATTACATACGAAACAAGAGAAAAATTTGAAAGAATCAAAGAAAAAAATCGAGAAATTAAAAAGAAAAATTTGAAACTTAAAAGAACTGATTGCACAACGAGAAGAAAAAATTACAAAACAGCTCGTGTTATCCAAACAATGTAAAGCAATCTATATGGTAGAAATGGTGATTTCTTCTGAGAGTTTATCAGATTTAAATTGGGCGTGTCGGCATAATCAATCAATAGTGCAGCTAACAAAGAAATAGTAAACTGAAAACAATGAGGAATATAAAAGCCACATTAGAGTAAATGAAAAAGAAGCAAAAAATTGAAAAAAGTAAAGCGAAGAAAAAAATTAAAAGTAATATTGAAGTACTTTAAAAATACTTAGTCGCTCAAAAGCTGAGAAATGGGATGATCACCATTGTTCAACGAGCTGTTTCAATACAATATGACAGGAAATGAAAAAAACACATTTTGTGGAATGACAAAAAGTTAGTCGCTACCAAACTAGTGTTCTATCTAAAGAACTTCAACAAGAAAAAAAAACAAACGGATTTTGAAGCAAGGAAAAAAGCCCGTCAAGACACAAGTAGAGCAGTTGCAGAAAAAAAAGCCGCTGAAAAACGGCTTAAACAAGAAGACAAAAATTTAGCAGCATCTTAAAAATTAATAACAAAGCACCACAGCATCAAAAGCACCACAAGCATCAAAAGCACCACAAGCATCAAAAGACCAACAAGATCCAAAAGCACCACAAGCATCAAAAGCACCACAAGCATCAAAAGCACCACAAGCATCAAAGCACCACAAAGCACCAACAAGGCAGAAACTGAACGAACCAAACAGTCTGTAGCGAGTATGTTCTAGTAATGGCTTCAGCTTTACGTCCAGGTAATGGCCGTAGTAACCTCTCAATTTGGGTATCGTATTCACCCAATTATGGAGAGAGGTTAATTACATGGTGGAAACGGACTTTGGGGAAGTGAGCTTCATCGCTGCTATCAAAAGATGGAGTTAATTGAAGTGCCGGTTATGGTTCAGGTTGGGAAATTCATGTTTATAATTAATCATGGCAAATGGCTTAAAAAACACTTTATGCGCACATGGTTTTCAAGGTTTAATAGTTTAGCCGTAGCAACCAGGACAAAATGTTTCTCAAGCGGCACAATTAGAGAATAATGGGTACGACGGGTGCATCAAAGGTGTCCATCTTCATTTGAAGTATATGTGATGGTTACTCGAGTCAATCCGCATCTTATTTAGGATTATAAAAAACAAAAAAATAGGAAAACCTCTCTGTAAAAAGAGAGGTTTGTTTTAGTAGAATGAAAGAGCAAGTGGATTTGTACGAACTGGAAGGATTAAAAGATGGAGAAATCGTATCAGTCAAAATGAACGAGTAAAAATGTGGAAAAAGTTGCAAACAAAAAAAAAGGGCGAGGAAAAAGTGGGTTACCTATCTGATGAAGGTGATTTCATCTGATAGATTGAGGCCGATTAAAATTAAAGCATCATCTTGGAAGTAATGCCTTTAGTGAAGATGCTAAAGAAATGGTAGCAACCCTCTTACCTGAAAATTTAAAAATGTTTTAGTTCGCAAGAGTTTCTAACAGTTAAGGTGAAACACAACAACACAAGGGAATATGCTTGTTGTTTAAAAAAAAATTAGTGTCCCGAAAAACCAGTACTTGAGAAAAACGTATTTATCTTTTAGATAATGTTCAAGATCCAGGAATCTTGGAACCAATGATTCGAACAACTGGATGCAGCGGGGTTTTGGCGGTTGTTGTTTTCTAGGTAAAGGAACCGTTGGATTCTATATAACAATAAGGTTATATCGTCTATGCAAGGAAGTCATTTCATTTGCCTATTTAATTCAAAGATGATTTGTTGATTGGTTGAGTTTATTTCAAGAATGCTGGATTTCCGTTTACTGGACCGAGTTGAATGAATTTAGCTGTTTCTTAAGAGACATTACACCACAATTCAAAATGTTGCTGTGGTATGGGGAATTGGAAGGAAAACGGGATGAGCAAAAGAATACTAGAAAAAACACTAAGAAATCATATACATTCCAATCCAATGGGCAAGCAGAATCATTGCAACGTACTGTTAGCTGCGGGTATTCTAATGATTTGCCTTAACAAATAGGACTCTTTTCATAAATATTTCCAAATTTATAAGTTTCCTGTTTATAGCGATTAAAGTTAGTTTATTCGTTATACTTTTCCATTTTTTTAAAAAGTGTACATATGGTTTAATAGGAAGAAATTCCTTGAACTCTATAAGAAGAGAAAAGGGAAGTCTTTGAATGTCTGAACCAAGGATGGAAAACAAAGATTTAGAATACGTGTCCTTAATTTGAGACTTACTTGATCGGAAGAAGTTTAAAACAATTACAATCAATACACACAACATACTACAACACGGTCGGACATTCAAATCAGTGTTTTTATCTTAGTTATCGTATTGCAAAAACGATATGGCTTGGACGCTAATCAAACTGCACGATGCTGGTTTTGCTTCTGTTTGTTTTTACTATGGATTGGAGAACAACGAAATATTGATGGAAGGAACCATTGGCTTATTGTTCATCACGTATAGCTTGGGAGGAATGCTTTAAAAAGATTATGAATTAAGTGCGTTTAGAGTTGTTGGACATCATTATGAAACATATGTGGGTTAGCCAAACAGTCGCTTTACCAAAGTATAAAGAAAAGCTATATCGTAACTTGTGTAGAATAAGTTTGTGCTGTAAAGAAGAGCTGTTCCTTTATCTGGAAAAAGTGCATAATCGAATAAAGAATGTGTGGGCAAGATTAAAAACCTGCTCAAGCTAGAATTCTATTAACTGGGATTTCAATACTAGAGACTAACTTAATCAAATGAAAAAAGTTTTCTTCATTATTCCAAACTAGGCTGAGAAAACTTTTTTTCTTTGAAGGTAAATCAGTGTAACAAGTATTTAAAATGAGATACTATAAAAAAGGTAGCGAAAAATAAACATACTACTATAATAACCAAAAAAATGAATATTAATACATTCAAGAAGGTGAATAAAACACTTGACATAAAAGGAAAAGTAGATCAAAGAACCGAAAGTGAGCTAAACAAAAAGGAAAAATTTGCCTTAAGTCTTGAAGCACACTTTTTCATTTTTAGGGAAAAAAAAATGGATGGGGTTCTAATTCAATTGATTGTATTGTTAGAAGGTTTTCCTCAACGTTTTAAAACATTGCCGCTGCTATACCTAACGTTTTAGGACCGGGAGTTGTTAGGTAGAACGCTTAAAAGAAATTAGAAACAAGAAGGATTAGTCTTGCCGAACAGTTGATCCAAACATGCACACATGCGTGTTGCTTATTTTAGTTTGACTAAAAAAGGGGAAAAAGAGTTTAAAAAAAATGTTCATTTGAATTTGCTGTTTCAAATTGGGCAAGATGGAATGGGTCTGTTATGTTTGAAACCGTTTAAAGCCAGGGAAACGCTGGACTCTCGTTAGCATTTTAGGTAAACTGGATGAGAAGCCAAAATGATAATTAAATAATAAAATTAAAAAAAATGATAATGAAAAAAAAAAAACAGTTAATTAATCTTCTGGTTTTCCCCTTGTGTTGT
>Ga0163217_1047019_pt1 | contig 11422 bp, 17 predicted proteins | sample SynspAceP_FD_185933 | JGI IMG/M metagenome (GOLD analysis project Ga0163217, IMG submission 185933) | Saline lake microbial communities from Ace Lake in Antarctica - Synechococcus sp. Ace-P (PacBio error correction) | ecosystem: Environmental > Aquatic > Non-marine Saline and Alkaline > Saline ... | reverse complement strand
CCAGTCTTCACGCCTGCAAGACGATTCTTTCTGATCCTGCCGAGTCTGCGCAGTGCAGGGCCCCAACCCCCAGCCCAGTAGTTACCGGCTGGATTCCTGCGCGGCTGATGACCATCCGCCTCGCCGTTGCAGGTTGTCGCCAGATGCCCGGCTGCTGCTCTTTCCAACCCATCACCCCGGTTCTGACCGGTGATCGTGGCGCGCCTATGTGCGATTCGATGTGTTCATATGCCCAGCACGGCCTGATCTCCAACAACACCCAAACGGCCCTGTGTCGACACCCGGCGACATCCTCTGCGAGGGCTACATCTGGCCGGGCGGGGTGCTCGATGCCTGCGCCCCTACGCTGGGACTTCCATTGATGCCAGCCAGCCCTGCAGGGCAGCGGCCTGCGCGCACCTACAGCGCCTTGATCTCACGTTTCCCGACACTGCATTCACGACGACGCCCCCGGCACACCCTCTTTTGCCCCCTGTGTGGCCTCGTGCTGGCTGAGTGATCTCTCGGGCCTCCAGTCGCCCGGCCTGCTGCCCCCACAGCCGCGAGCTGAGCGCTGGCCCTCTCTGCTGCTGGGGCCGGCCATATGGCTCCTGGTGGCATCGGCGCCTTGGTGCACCACAGCTGGGCGAGAAGGTGGTGGGCGGCGCCTCAAGCCCACCGCTGTGCTGGTTGGTCAGCCCGGTTGGACACATTGAGCGTTATCTGGCGGAGCGCTACGGCACCCAATCCGTGCAGACCTTTGCGCAAGGAGAACCTGAACTGGCAGTACGAAACGATCACCACCGTGCGAAGGCGAACCACGCCTCAACTGCTGGCTGGTCGTCATGGGCACCACCGGTGGACACCCTGCGCCAACCTCAAACCGCACTGCTTCGCGCTGATTGGCCACCTGGTGCTGGAGGGCGGACACATGGCCTGCCTCCGCTGAGCCTATGACCACCAACCAGACCCACCCTAGCGGCGAGCAAAAACCTGCGGATCTTGATCGCTACCCCGGCGCTGAGCAGGGCTTGCCGCTTGGGCCTTGGTGGGAACGTGCCGGCGACCAGGCCCAAGCAGGCGTGAGCTGGACCCTGGCCAGGATCTGTATGGTGGCCAGTACATTCCAGACCGGCCCTCGACCCTGCTTCCCGCTGGCGAATGCGACCGTCTACCGAAACTTTGCGCGGTGCTCGGTGACCGATGACCTCGCGGATGTTGACCCGGACACCAGAGCAGCCCACGCCGATTCCCGATCCCGCATCCCAATCCCGATCCGACTTCGCCGCTGGTTGCGTTCTCTTCGATCCGTCTTTAAGCGGCTCGGCAATAAGGCAGGCAGGAGCCAGACCCGACCGGGCTGCTCCCATCAACCACAGCCGCGATTGGGTGTGTGGACCATGCCTCGAATCCTTCTTTTGATCAAACTCGCCTGCAGCTCAAGCAGCGCTACGTCTCCTTTGATCAGCCGCAAGCACAGCCCAACCAGGGTTTGCCGGCGACACATGACCCATGACATTGCAGCGATACCTCACCTGGATGAATGAAACGCTCGACCGAGGAGCAGGACGACGAGGAACCCCTCGATGACATTGCTGGCGAATGAGCCAGAAAGCCCGAGCCTGCTCCCCGCGGCGCGCAGATCAGCGAGGGCCCTCCAAGAGCTGAGCCGGCCGTAAGACCAACAACCTTGGAGCCCGATCTGCGCACCTGAAAGCCCAGCTCCCCAGTTCTCCAAAGATCAATCCCGATGAGTACGAGCGGGCCTGCAGGAGGGCCGAGCCGGCAGAAGGAAACAGCTGGAACGTGAGATTGCCACCCGCGAGCGCCAAAACTGGAAGCCCTCTGACTGCCCGCAAGTGAAGCTGGTGGCCAGAAGGAGCGTGATTGAGGCCCTCAAGCAGGTGGATAAACGCGCAAGGATCGGCTGCTGTGAGCGCATTGTCATTGATGCCAAGGGGCGTACGGGCGACACCGTGGCAGCTTCTTTGAATCTTCCGCTCTCAGGTCTGCGCTGAGTTTCGGCTCACGAAAAAGATGCCCAATGGCCGTGACATTCTCGAGCCGATCGACAGCAAGGCGGCAGCACGATCCTTGGCGATGACGCACCCTCGCTTGCCTTCTTTGAGCCACGTGACGTCGTTGCGCACGCACCCGGTGCTTCAGTTTTCTCTCAGCCAGCGGCGGCGGCCTTGGCCCGAACACCGGTGCATCGCTGAGTCGTGCCAATGGCCAGACGGACCACCTCCAGAGCATGGACCACCCTCCAGAGCTGTACCTTGGCCAGCTATGACCCAAGCCAGCGGGGCCAGGCGCTGATCCAGCTGCATGGCGCTACTGATCTGGGACCAGAGCAACGATCTGAATCTTGCTTGGCCGAGCACATCTGGCCGGGCTTTGTTTGGAGAAGATACGGCAGGAACCGCGTGTGGTTCTCGTATTAGCTGTTGAACGGCGCCGTCGATCTGCTGTGATGAAATTATCGACAATCAAACGCGAACGTGCACAGATAAGCAGAGGTGTACGAAATAAAAAAACCAAGATCAAAAAAGGGGTAAAACATATCCCAGAACTGTAAAACGCGGCGACATTGCATCGGAAATGTCCCAAATCTGCGAAAGACCCAAACATCCGCACCAGGAGGCATCACACGAACAGCGGTAACGAAGCCCGAGCAGGCGCGAGAGAAGAAAGAGAACTGTGGTGATGCCGCTGCGGCTTTGGTGTGCGCACAGGGCGCGAGGCAGTGAATTCCGGTGGAGCGAGCCGGGTGTCGACGGGCCTGGAGCATCGGCCTCCAGAGCAGAGCGCAGCGCAGCGGCGACGAGTGTCCTATTGCCTTCTGGCGGCTGTCTATATGCCATCTGCAGGCAGTTTTGGCGGCCTTGAGCCGCCCTGGCGGTGCTACAACGAACCCAGGAGACGGGGAGTTCCTGATCAGGCCTCCTGCCTGCTCCTTTGTAGGCTGAGATCGCTGGCCAGCAACCGGGGCGATGGTTGTGGCTCAACCCAGCGACCGGGCTTTGACTTCTCCTGCCCAGGCCTCGATGGTGGCCATGGAAGGCTTGTGGATTGCCGGTGCCAGCCGTGCCGACGCGACAGCGGGAGAGCTGGCCTTGAGCCAATGAATGCCGCTGCCGAGAGCGAAAACCGGCGCGCGTAGGCGATGGAGCAGCAGAGGAAGAGTGTGTGGCGAGGCTGTGAGCCAGCAACGGCGCGCAGAGCGGGACTCGGTGTATGCGGCTCTTGCAATACGCAGGAGAGGGCGAGAAGCCCAGCCCCCACGCCCGTGCGTTCAGCCTGGATGGGCCTAAAGGGCGGCGAAGCCGCTTGCGTAGCCCTATATGACGCGGCCCACGGCGGCGCCCAGCCGAGAACGCAGCCGATCGGCTGCTGGCAGTCCCAGGGCACCATGGGGTTGCGTTTCGCCCGTTCCGATCGCCGCCCGACCTCTGAGTCGCGGCGTGCTGGTGGGCCGAGTCTTGCTGATGTTGCTACCTGCGCGGCTAAGGCCGCGTCCGTCGTAGGCCGCGCTATCAGCCTGGTTGCAGCACCTAGAAGCTCACACGTTTGGTTCGCTCAGCTCTTGTGGCGAGCAGGAGCAGAGAAAAAGAGCCGCCGCAGCGGGCCCTGATGGGGCTCAGCAGATCACCGGAGACGGTGCAGCCCTTGGTGCCCTGAAGAACGGGCCGAGTTGCGGAAGGCCTTTTCTCGCAAAAGGCCACGAAGCGCATCTCTGACGGGTTCCGCGCTTCCCGAAGAACTGCGCTCAAAAGAGCTGTTGAGCGCCTCCCTTGATCCTTCGGATATAAAGGTGAACGATGAACGCGGCGGATTTCGCAGGAGGGTGCGTGCAGTGAGGCCAATGGCCAATACGGGTGAGAACCCGATCCATTCGCACGGCTTCGCGCAGGAAGGCAGGGGGCCGCGTAGCGGCTGCCGCAGCCCTTGCCGAACTCTGCCTGAGCAGGCCAGTGCAGCTTCCGGGTTCTTTGGCTCGGCGTGGCTAGGCCGCAACGCGCCCAGCTCTGCTGCCGAACTTTGAGTTAGCGCCGGCTGAAGTTGTCAGCCTCGAATGAATATCTTAGGCACCCACCGACCTCACGCCCAACCCCTGATTCTGGCCGCCACATATGGAGCTAGTTGCGTGACAAGCAGAAACAATTGCGCCCAAATATTGCCACCTTGAAGAGTGTACGCTTCAAGAATTCCGCCAAGATTTTCCCTGAAAGATACTTCCAAATATAAACTCGAACAGCAAGGTAAGACAAGAGGCCAACCAAAGGCCGATTACGGCGTAACTTACGGTGAGCGCTCGTCCTAACCACGACATCCGCATAATTACGTAACTGTCAAAAAGTTAGTCCCGACAGCAAAAATCGCCATAAAGTTGATTAATCCCGACGATTTGCCAATCGCTGAATAATGACGGCTTCTTCTGAGCGCACCATTTTGCGATGCACAAGCCACCAGATGTGCCCAGCCACACTGCGAATGCCTTAAAAGGATCGCAAGATCCATTAAGTCTTCCTTGTGGCGCCCAACTCTCCCCTGGTGGCAGGCAGAGAGCCTAGGGGCGGAGAAGCAGATGCTTGAGTGTGCCTGTCACTCGAGGCGGCTTGGTTAGGATGCACGCCCATTCAAATCAAGTTATTGGAGACCTCAGCCAGTGATGCAGAGAAACTCATGGTGTGCCTGCGCCGCACAAGCTCAAGGCCCTTGTCAAACCCTGTTTCCTTCAAGTTCCAAAGATTCACTGTTTTCCACCTAGGTCTCAGTACTTCTCTTAGCAAGCGAAAGTCTGTTTCATGTCTACGGTCGCCTAAAGGAGAATCAAGCTCTTGTCTCTGGAGAAAAGGAATTCAGTAATGCTATCCGACCAGAGATGGACTTGATCTTTAATGCTCCCATCTGACGCCCAAGTAAAGAGTTTTCGCTTCATCCGTACTGCATCCCACCAGCGCTGCAAGCGTGGAAAGAAGACTTTCTATCTGCAGCACGGCGAGCATTGAAGTCACTTCTTTGCGTCGTCACATCGCCTTGTCGTGGGACAATGCTAGCCCTTCATATAACGGTACCTGTGCTATGGCGAACCAATAAGCGACCATTTAGGGTCTTTGGGTTATTGAAGCACCATCTATGAGTAGCCAGCAGGAAACTTCCCATAACTTTTCCCCTCGGATCAGTAAAATGAATTCCCTCTTTCAAGAACCAGTTCTTTCTGCTGGCTTGTCTCCCGTGCAAGCCATGCTAGCTAGTGCCGTCCAAGAAGAATCCATGATTCTGGCGTCATGGGGTTTTTTTTCCCCAATAAACCAACCCGAGGGGAACGCTTACCAATTCCGCCAGAGAAGACATCAACAGATCCCAAAAAAACGTTATCTTCTGTTGCCCCCCAGTTTCGAAAGATTTCACCCCCTCTCCATCAGCATACACCCGTTGGGCTTCGAGGGCACATGAGCCAATGCCGCGGACTGTTAAACAGCGAGGCGGTCAAGGCTAACGTGAGGAGCGGATGAGCCGCCCACAGGCAAGAGCGTGGCCCGGATTTCTGAGGACTGGGTATTCACGTAGTGACACCTCTACCAAACTGGGGAAGACCTGCGAGTGTGGCAGGGGTGAAGTGGTCTGCCGCATCGGCGAAAAGGATTCCCGAAGGCTGGCGAGGTAGCCACGACAAGGTCTTGCACGGTGCGTGCTGGGACTGCCGGGCTAGACGGACTTGAGCTCAGCTGCGTATTGCCGTGAAGCGGGTCTTTCGGCACGATGGCCGGGCACCCACTTGCACCCTGCAACCGCAGGTCTCCTCCATTTGTAGAGGGCACCAGCGTGAATACCCCGTTCCTCAGAAATCGGGGCCACGGCTCTGCCTGTTGGCGGCTGGGCTCCATCCGCTCCTCACGTCAGCCTTGGGACGCCTCGCTGTATTCGCGCATTGGTCATTCCTCAAGCCCCCGGAGTGTACTGATGAGAGGGTGACATCTTTCTGAAACTGGGGCAAACAGCAAGATAACGTTTTGGGATTACTTGTTGATGTCTTCTCTGCGGAATTGGTAAGGGTCCCCTCGGGTTTTGATGCATTTATTGACATGACCCCAGAATCATGGATTTCTTCTCTGGCGGCCACTAGCCTAGATGCTCACGGGAGACAAGCCAGACAGCAAAGATGGGTTTGAAGAGGCCTTCATAATTTACTGATCCCGGAGGGGAAAGTATGGGAGAAGTCCTGCTGGCCTACTTCAATAAGATGGGCTTCAATACCCAAAGCCCTATGTCGCTTATTGGTTCGCCATACACAGGTGACTAAGGAGGGCTAGCATTGTCCACGACAAGGCATGTGACGACGCCAAGAAGCGGGACTTCAATTTGCTCGCCGTGCTGCAGGATAGAATGTTCTTTCCACGCCATGCAGGGCTGGTGGATGCAGTACGGATGAAGCGAAAAACTCCTTTACTTGGGTCGTCAGAACGAGGGGGCATTAAAAGATCAGATTCCACTTCTGGTCGGATAGCATTACTTGAATCATTTTCTCCAAGACAAGAGCTTCGATTCCTTTAGGCGAACCGTAGAATCGAACAGACTTTCGGGCTTGCTAGAGACGTACTGAGGAAACGTGAGGTGGAAACAGATGATCCTTTCGGAACTTGAAGAACAGGTTGGACAGGGCTCTTGAGCTTTGTGGGCGCAGCACACCATGAGTTCTCGTGCATAAACTGGCTGAGTTCCATAAACTTTGATTGAATTGGGCAGTGGCATCTAAACCAGCCCCCTCGAGTGGACAGGCCCACCTCAAGCAATCTGCTCTCCGCTCCTAGCTCTCTGCTGCCACCCAGGGGCAGAGTTGGGCGCCCACAGGAAGGACTTATGGCTCTTGCGAATCACTTTTAAGGCATTCGCAGTGTGGGCTTGGCATCTTTGGTGCTGGCAATCGCAAATTGGATGCCTCAGAGAAGCGTCATTAATTCCAGCGATTGGCAAAATCGTCGATTAATCATTAGTGGCATGTATGCTGTCGGGAACTACTTTTGACAGTTTACGTATTGAATCGATGTCATGGTTAAGGACGAGCGCCAGCCCGTAAGTTACGCCGTAATCGGGCTTTGGTTGCCTCATGTCATTACCTGCTGTTCGAGTTATATAATTATGGAAGTATCCTTTCAGGGAAAATCATTGGACCGGAACTTCTTGAAAGCGTACACATTTCAAGAAAGGTGGCATAATTCGGCCCAATTGTATCTCTTGTCACCGCACTAGCTCATAATGTGGCGCCAGAATCAGGTGGTTGGGCGTGAGTCGTGTGAGTGCCTAAATATTCATTCGATGAGCTACAACTAGCCGGCGCTAAAAACTCAAACGATATAGGCAGCAAGATGGGCGTTGCGACCTAGCCACGCCAAGAGCAGAACCACGGAAAGCTAGCACTGGCACTGCTCAGTTCGGCAAGGCTGACGCGCAAGGCCGGCTACGCGGCCCCCGCCTTCCTAGCGCGAAGACGATGCGATGGAATAGGGTCCTCACCCGTATGGCCATGGCCTCACTGCAAGGCACCCTCCTGCGAAATTCCGGCCGCGTCAGTCGTTCACTTTTTATACCGAAAGGGATCAGGGAGGCGCTCACAGCTTTTGATTTCAGCAGTTTCTTCGGGAAGCGCGGCAAGCCTCGTTCAAGAGATGCGCTTCGTTGCCTGCCGAGAAGCCTCGCAATCGGCCCGTTCCTTTGCAGGCACCAAGGCTGCACGCGTCTCGTGATCTGGCCTTCCGGGCCGGTGCGCCGCCCTTTCTTGCCTGCTCGCCACAGAGCTGAAGCAACCAGACCGGGTGAGGCTTAGTGCTGCACCAGGCGATAGCCGGCCTACGACGACGCGGCCTTAGCGCGCAGGTGGCACATCAGCAAGGATTCGCCCACCAGCCCGGCGGACTCAGAGGTCGGCTGGCGCATCGAACGGGCGAAAACCGCAAACCCATGTTGCCCTGGGCTCAGCAGCCGATCGCTGCTTCTCGGGCTGGCCCGCCTGCCGCGTCAAGGCTACGCCAAGCGCTCGCCGCCTTAGCCCATCCGGGCTGAACCACGGGCCTGGGGCTGGGTTCTTGCCCTCCTGCGATTTGCAAGCCCATTACACCGAGTTCCCTGCTGCGCCCCGTCTTGGCTCACAGCTCACGCCACACTTCCTTCCTGCTTGCTGCTCCATCGCCTACGGCGCCTGTTCCTCTCAGGCAGCGCATTCATTTGCTTCAATGGCCAGCTCTCGCTTGTCGCGTCGGCACGGTGGCACCGGCCATCCAGCTCATGGCACCATCGAGGCTGGCAGGAGGAAGTCAAAAGCCGGTCCGCTGGGTTGAGCCACAAACCCATCGCCAGCGGTTGCTGGCGCGATCTCAGCCACAAAGCGAGCGCAGGAGCGATCAGGAAAATCCCGTGTTCTTCTTCCTAGGTGTCGCCTTTTGTAGCACCGGCCAGGGCGGCTCAAGGCCGCCACAAACTGCCCTGCAGATGGCATTCTCTAGAACCGCCAGAAGCATAGGACATCTCGCCCGCTGCGCTCGCTCTGCTCCTGGGGCGCTGCTCCAGGCCGCCACCCGCTCCTCCACTCGGAATTCCGACTGCTCGCGCCTGTCCCGCCACACCAAACCAGCAGCGGCATCACCACGAGGCTTCTCTTCTCCTCTCGCGCCTGCTCGGGCTTCGTTTCACCGCGTTGTTCGCTGTGAGTGCCTCTTGTTGCGTGTTTGGATTTTCCCAGATTTGCGAACATTTCCATTGCAATGCGCGCGTTTCTCAGTTTCTAGGGATAGTACCCCTTTTTGGATCTGGTCTTCTATTTGACACCTCTGCTTATCTTGCACCGTACGTTTGATTGTCGATCAATTCATTCACAGCAAGATCGGACGGCGCCGTCAAACAGCTAATTACGAGAACCCACCGGCTTCCTGCCTCGTTTATCTTCTCAAACAAAGGCCCGGCACAGGATTGCTGGGCCAGCAGATTCAGTCGTTGCCTCTGTGCCAGATCAGTAAGCCACTGCAGCTGGATCAGCGCCTTGCCCCGGGCTGGCTGTGGGTCCATGCGGGCCAGGTAACGCTCTGAGGTGGCTTCTATGTCTCTGTGGAGGGTTTCGCTCTTGTGGGCCTGCCGATGTGCCATCGTTTATTTTTTCCATGTCTCTCTATCGTATGCTGTTGTTTCGGGGCTCTTAGAGTTGGGCCGCGTCGTCTGTTTGAAGAGTGAAAACTGAGCACCGGGTGCGGTGCTGCAACGTGACGTTCGCACTAGTCTCAGTTGTATGGAGTTCTCTGAGTGAGTTTGTTGTTGTTTGGCGCGTTTGTTGAGGCATTTTATGTGTATTCTGTGCTTTGGCGTGTTCTTGTCTTGGTTTGAGTTCGCTCTTTCTTGAGAATTGGTCGATTGTCTCCTTTTTTGTGGTTATTGGTGGTCGTGCTGTTTGTAGCTCCTTGTTAGAGTACGTTTCTCTCTTTGTGTGTAGCTGCTCATTATCGCTTGTTGTTGCGGTAATGTTATGCTCTATAAAATATGTAGTTCTCGGTCCTGTTTAGTGGTCGTTTGTGTCTCTGTACTGGTTTGTCGGTGGCCTCTCCTTGTTTTTGTTGTTGGTTTTGTTTGTGTTGTGTTGCTGGTGTGTTTGTGGTTCTATGTTATTGTATGGAAGTCAGTTGTGTGTTGCTGTTTCCATTGCAGCCGATCCTTGCGCAGTTCATCCAAGCTCGTGTTTTGAGGTGTTCTGGTCTGTTCTTCCGCTTCTGTTTGCCACCGCTTGTCATCCTCATGCAGGGGGGCTTCCGTTGCTGTTCGCGTTTGTTTGTGTGGTGGTGTTGTTTGTGTTGGGTGTGTTTGGTGGTTGTTGCTTTTAATTCTTCATCGGTTCATCTTGTTTCGCTGGTTTCGTTTTCTCGTCTTTGCGTGCCCTCCTTGCAGCCTGTCTCGGTACTGCATTGCGGGATTGATCTTTGGGAGATTGCTGGTGAGATTGCTGGCTCTTGCAATGGTGTTGTGGTGCGCGATGGATTTCGCGCTTCTCAGTTTTTGTTTTGTTGTCGTTACGGCCGCTCGTAGCTCTGTAGGCCTCGCTGATCTGTGTCGCCGCGGGAGTCAGTTGCTCGTGCTCTGGTTCATCCAGCATATGTCATCGAGGGTTCCTCGTCGTCTCTGCTGCCTCTGTCGAGCGGTTGGCATCTCCATTCGGGAGGTTATTCGGCTTGTTTATGTTCTATGGTCAGTGGGTCGCCGGTCTATCCCCTGGTTGGTCTGGTTGCTGCGGCTGATCATATAGGAGACGTTATCGCGCTGCTTTGAGCTGCGGCGAGTATCAAAGAAGGATTGATCATGGTGGTCCTACATCGCGGCTGTTTGGTTGTATTGGGTAGCAGCCTTGTCCGGGCTCGCTCTGTCCTGCATTGCCGCGCTTAAAGACGGATCGTAAAGAGAAACCAACTAGCTGGCGATAGTGCGGATCGGGTATTGTGATCGGATCGGTGGTACGGGCGTTGGGCTGCTCTGGGTCGGGTTCCACATCTCCAGAGTCATTCGGTCACCATGTACACGCTCATGTTTTCGGGTAGACGTGATCCATTTCGCCAGCGGGAAGCAGCGGTCGAGGCCGGATCGCTGTGCACCAACAGGAGTTCCTGGCCGGTCGCAGCTCACTGCTGGGCCTGATCGCCGGCACGTATCACTCAACCAGGCCCAGCGCAGCTGGCTCAGCGCCGGAGGTCGGAGTAGTGCGATCCAGAGATCCTTGCAGTTGTACTTTCGCGCAGGTGTGGTTCTGTGTGGTGTTCATGAGCCTCAGCGTAGCAGCGGTGCTGCAATTGTGGTCGGCCTCCAGCACCAGGTGGCCTGTATCAGCGCGAAAAGCAGTTGCTGTGTGATGGTTTGCTGCGCAGGGTCCTGCCTGGGTGCCGATGAGATCCAGCGCAGGCAGGTTTGAGCGTGTCGCCTTCCATCGTGTTGGGATGTTTCGGTAGCTGGGCCAGTTCAGGGTTCTCCTTGCGCAAGGTCTGGCTATCGGTGGTTGCCGTTGAGCGCCCGCAATCACGGCTCATATGTGCACCGGGGCTGACACCAGCGACGCGGTTGGCTTGAGCGCCCAGCATCCCGACCTTCGTCGCCCAGCTGTGGCTGCACCAAGGCGCCGGATGCCAGCCGGGGATAGCCATAGGCTGGCCCACCAGCAGCAGAGAGAGGCCAAGCTTTATTGCTTTCTTAGGGCTCTGCTGCTGTTGTTTGTGCAGCATAGTGTCACATCCTGGTAGTGGCTCCGAAGGATTTCACCCAGCCAAGTGCTAGAGGCCCATCACCAGGGGGCAAAGCAAGTGTGGTGGCCGGGAGCGTCGTGCTGATGCCAGTGTCGGGGTATCTCTCTGGGTGAATATCATGGGCGTTTGCTGTGGTAGTGTTTCCGCGCGCAGCCGCTGCCCTGCAGGTCTGG
>Ga0163217_1045196_pt1 | contig 11422 bp, 9 predicted proteins | sample SynspAceP_FD_185933 | JGI IMG/M metagenome (GOLD analysis project Ga0163217, IMG submission 185933) | Saline lake microbial communities from Ace Lake in Antarctica - Synechococcus sp. Ace-P (PacBio error correction) | ecosystem: Environmental > Aquatic > Non-marine Saline and Alkaline > Saline ... | reverse complement strand
TGTTTAAATTATCTCTTTGTGGGCGTAAAGGTGACCATTCGTGATTTTCCTTGCCCATTTTGTATAATGCGCATCACGGAAAGGCGTGTCGTCGTCAATACAATTCGTTCAGGGTGTTCCACAACTAAACAGATAGTTCGATTTGGGTCGTCCAAAATATTTTCATTTACCCGTACTCTTTTTAAACTAAATGTCAAGATTTCCAAACAAGCCTTTAGGTCCTGTATGGCAGGTTAACGCATCACTCGTTCACCCAATCTGCAAGGTCTCTGCTGTAGCCACTGGGCAAGGTTAGTTGGTAATCAAGATCAATGGTTGGGTACGGTTTGAATCGGTTCACACTTACCGACGTACACTCAAAAACAATCCGGATTTTTTTATGGGGCATAATGCTGGACCCTGTGGTAAAGTCTCCGGAAAGGATACTCAAAATCTAAAAAATTCTGGTCTCACCTATAAGGACAGATGTCATCGCCAAATTTAGACAGCCAGGTGGCGGCAACTGCTTGCGGCATACCAAAGCCTGCTGCTTTTTCGTACCTGTGCCACGCCCCATTTGCGAGCTACCAACATTGTATTTTCATAGTTCAAATCCCCATTTCTTCGGTTAAGTAAAACTTACGGGTCGTTATAGGAAAAGAAACTAGACCATAACGCAGCACTCCCAAGGATTTGATTCGGCTACGTTATAGGCCGCATCCACAAATAAAGATCGTATCTACCAACTTTCGGATAGCGGAAAACCACAGTCCAAAGGAGGAAGCCATGCGCTATCTGCAAGTGGGTAAGCCCGGGAACATCACTTTTTATGCTTATCGGCCCAAAATTTATCTAGTGGAATAAGTACTAGCGTCTAAGTGATATCTGATACGCATTCATGTTCCAGATCCTCTGTCTTCATCTATCAGTATCTCTTTAGGTACAAATGCATGGCCACCCAAAACTTGATACGTTCCATAGAGCGCTGCAGTGTGAAATTCTTATTTAACCGGCATCACCCAACTCTCATAGGGTGAGCACAAGAATCTAATTTTAGAATGCATCGTCCTCAAAACTGTCCTCTATGGTAACGTGCCATTTCTCACTGGTCTTGGCAATATTGTCCAGCTCAATTTACTGGATTCCGGTATTCCTTACGAGGTCAATAAACCAATTTTTGCCACATTTTGGCATGTGCCCTTGCGAGGCGCAATTACGATTCGATATTTTGCCCATATAGCAATCCAGTTCCTATCATTGCCCCACGTTGAATGGAGATCTATTCTTTTGTCGGGTGCTAAATCCTTTGTCCCAAGTTTCATTGATATTTTTTTATGTTTTTTTATAGGTCAAATGTAATTCGCCATTAAAACTCTCTAGTAAATAGTAAGTCGTTTTGGCTCCGGTTCATTGTTATTTTTTATTGTTTTTTAATGGTCAATTTACAATGAACAAACGTACATTGTTTAATTACTATTTGATTATTGGTATTATGTTTCAGAAGCCCTTGTAAAATTTGAATATACAAATCTATTCCTCTTCAATTTCTGCTACATAAATAAATTTCTCCGCAGAGTGACTACGAGCTGCTATCGCCGTGTTCCTAATTTGAGGGACTGACAGCTCAAGGCCGGCCTGATCTGGATAAGGTGGGCGAGCCGTAGCTACTTCTGCCCAATGCCAAGCCGGACTTGCACCAAGGCGTGATCTTTATTGATCGATCGAGGGAATTTAAGCGTAACGAACGGGGCTTTTACCTTGCAAGCCGCGCTTCATCAATGCGATCGCCAAATATTCCTTGTTGGAGTAGCTGTCGTTTACACGCACGTCTTTCACCAGACTCACATGGGCGGGTACACATTGTGTTGACTTCCGCCACTTATTTGGTTAACGAGCTTTTACTTCCCCAGCAGCTTCGATACCTTGGTTAAAACTATAATCACTTAAAACCACGCAGTAACCTCTATGGAGTATTGTAAATGGCATAATAATAATCTGACTTCGGGTGGCGGCAATGCGAATCGGGTCTCGCTGTGTGTTCATAAGCTCAACAAAAGCCTTCGGCAATGGCAAAATTCATCAAGGTGGTTCCCCCTACTGGTAGCATACTAGTTTTTAGACGCTCTGCAAATACTGATTACAATCCATAGGGGCACACTGACTTCGTCAACTTCTTCTGCCAAGCAGGCACGATCAATCCTATTATCCTACGGTTGCCGTCCTATCCTTGGTGGCGTAAAAGATGGGTTAAAGAGTAGCTATCAAATATATAACGCTGAGCACTCCCTGAGCGGCTATCGTTCTCCCCAAACCGCGACACATCTCTCTCTCTCAATGACGGATAGTATTATCGGGAGTGTGTGTGTATGGCATTGTCTCTCACCATATCCTTAGGGTGCGAAATTTGAGCAGCAATTAACGGCTTGCTCTGGATCACTAGTATTTTGTTAAAAAGCAATTACGTTGTTTCTTCTTCCCGTTTTAAAAGGGATATTTCGAACCACCCAGTCAAAGAATTACGCCAGTGTTTAAACACCATGCCTCTCAATTGCATCTTGCCGTCCTTATCCTTCTTCGGAGGAAAACGACTTGAATTGAAATCAATTCCTGTATTACAGTCTTCGAATTTCCTTTTCCGTGAAGTATTTTGTTTGATCATGTTTATAAGCGTATTTGTCTTATAAATTAATCCGGTCAGCATAAGGGTTTAATATCAAATCCCGCATAATTCCGAACCCTTGCCCACATTTGTATGAATGCGCCCATGACAAGACTCACACTTACATTTTGGACGTAAGCCCATGCCATCGCGCTTAATAATAGTTTCTCGTGTCGTTCTCAATAAGTCTTTACTCGCTCGGTAGTTCTTAACCCTGATTCCCCTCAAGGTTTTTTAAACCGAAGGTCTTCGTCAGATTATCCAACAACACCCTTTTCTTTTCGTAAAGCAGTAGTATACGGGGTTGTGTCATAGTTTCCGCATCCACACTTAGAGGCCATTTCTCGACACAGTCATGGATATCTGCTTGCGTATTCAAACAATTGCTCTTTCTTGTTATGAGAGTCGATTGGCAACAAATACACCGGAACAAATTCGGCCTGCTATACAATTTGTCTAGCGCCGCTGCATTTACTTTCCTCCAATCTGCCTCCGCACTCTCCGTAGTCTATTTCCCGGGACTCGTCTTTCACTGCACGAATGGTATTGCCATCTCGGCACACTAAGGCCAATGCATTAGTGCCCGCTGGCCTTTAATTGGGCCTACTTAATTTTTATTGGCCAAGCCCACCGTCAGCACCATGGTGAATCACTTTTCAGTCCCTCATTAGTCGGTAATACGTCTTCTCTCGCCTACCCACACTTTTGGATTGAGAAATCTCTACCATATTTTGTCAGCATATTTGGGTCTGCCAGTTGCCCACAGCCATGCACCCAAATATTTTTACGTGGCCTGTGCCACCTGCGCAATACCACGAATACGTTCCTCCTCGTTTCCTTCTCATATAGAGCGCCTCTCTCTACAAACTCTCTCTCTCTCTCAGGCGCACTAGGAGTTTTTGTTTCATTGTTTTTTTTTATTCACGACCATGGGGTATTTGATCCTTGTTGCTCAAAATACCAGCCTGTACGAATTCATTCCCTTCCGTCTTCATCTTCTATGGTCGGAGAATCCACCTTCGTAACCAAGAAGGAGCCAACGCTATTTTCGTCATTGCTCCGTCGCAAGTAAGACCTTGTCCACCATATATGAATATATATTACCGCGTGTTCTCTCCTCATGCTCCTCGTTAGCCTCTCGCAATGCGCCTTTATTTAGGCTAATGAGCTTTTAGCCTTGCCGATGCAGAAATCTACTGGACTTTTAATCGATCCAGTAATAACTCTCTACGCAAAAATCACTAACCCGTTTTGGTTTCATACCCTTCCGTCTTTTTCCTCCCTTGGTTCGGAGAATCCGCTATGTGTGTCACATCCGCGGAATAGAGGGAATTATCGATAAACTCTAGCGTAGCCCCTTATTTTCTCTCTCGTATGCTCTCTCCATTTCTGCCTCTCCCTTTCCTCTCTCTCTCGCTGCGTCGCACGTAGAACTCATGGATTCAACTGCTTCCATCTCCTCATATAGATATCACATTATACTCTCGCCAACACTCTACACAAGCAGCCAGAACCCCTACTACAGCTTCTCTGTGTGGAGCACTCCTAGATATAGCATACTCTCTCTCTCTCTCGCGCTCCGCTCTATATTATATCTCGGCTTGCACAGCATCGTATTGCACCCATTTCTCCACTCCTCAGTCCGTACCGAAACACACTTTTCGTCAGCGTCTTCAAACGGGCACGCCCAAACATTGCATAAATTGGCATTTGCCCAATTTTTGTATTGGTTCATGGTCAATTCTTGTACCTGACTCCACCACCTTACCATAATCTGGTAGCGCTCCAGTTTTCTTACACTATACACAAACTCGCCTCTTCAAAGCGTGTGCCAGGTCGTTATTTATTTTGGCGCCCTTGGTTACCTAAAAGGATTTAAATCGATCCTTAGTGGGTGGTAACTCCTACAAAAATTCGGCCCTCCTGCAAAATGCATCATTTCCACAAAGGAATTGGCCACTGTCACTGCGGCTAATTGCCTTTGGTTCGTGCTGGCCCAGGAACAAAGACCACTTTGGGTCTTTCTTGGTGTTTGCTTTTCCGCCAGGTCGTTAATGGCATCTTGCCAAAGCCCTGTAGATAGGGATGGCCCACAGAGCTTTCCATATTCACCACCGGAAACCGCGTTTTTCTTAAAACCGTTCATGAACCTCAGCCTCGTCCTGTTCTCTATTCGGCTCAAAGAGCAAAGGCCCTCATTGTGGAGCCAGTCGTATATCTAACTCAGGGTGACTACCTGCGCGGCTTCCTTGATGTGTTCGAAGATACCTTGGTCCCATGATGGTTCCCGTCGCAGTATTCCAGTCGCCCATCCTTCGCTTCCAAAAGTTCATCACAATAACTTCCATTTCCATAGTTAATGGCGCCTTTGTGTACTTAAACGGCTTTCTAAGCTGTTGTTGAAGAATAATAAAACATATGGTCTTGGTCTGTCCCAAGGCTATTGAATGAGCGGATTCGCCGCCTTTAATTATCTAGCTTCTTCTACCATTGCAGGGTAGGAATCGATATCTTTTAGGATAAGTAAGTTGCATTTCTCTTTATTTTATAGTTGTTAAAATGCGTTTTGTTTCCTAGCCGAGGCATCAATTGATAAACAAATTGTCCTTAGGCATTTGACGATCCAGGTTTCTATATTTGACTTATTTCTGGCGATGTTGGCCGGGCCTTCGATTTTGCGATTCCATTCAACCGTGGGCCATGGGAAGACTGGGCCTACTTACTCATTTTTGCAAAATCGGCCAGATCGCTGGCCAAACGAATGGTTTTTGATCCTTGTTGGCAAAATGATTCTTTGCGTCACTGTAAGAATGCCCATTCGGTATTTGTCGGCATGATCAACAGGATCTAGTCATTAGGCGCCAGTTAATGCCGCTAATTTATCGTGTCCCCAACTGGATCTCATCGGTGGGGCTTACGGTATTGTCTCGTGATGCTCGGTGATAAAAGTTATTGGCCACCCCAGGACATTCGTGATTTGCAGATATTTTCCTTTGGAAACTTCCCTTTCAAAAGTCGGAATTAGGAATAGCAGACATGGAGGTAAACAATCCCAATTCCCTAAAATTCTCTTTGGAAAATACGCAATTAATTGAGGTTGACTATAGAGGCCAAGGCCTTGCTTACACGGTAATCTCCTGTCCGTTGTGTTCATTTTACGAACTGTTTGCGGCGGCATGGCTCCGGAACTTACGTATATACAATTCGTATTCCCTTGAGTTGTACATTTGCCTACCAATTATCCTTTCAATTTTCCCCTGAAATATGGTCTGTTTCTTGGTGAGGCGTGCTTGGATCCTATTTTTAATAGATATTCTTTTCTTCTGGCATGTGCTTTTATTTTAGACCTATTTGTATAGGATCGGTACTACCTTATTTGCGCATCACTTTACATACATTTGTTGGTCACCCAAAGATGTTGTTAGCCCTATAGGCCCTTGGTGTAATTTATCGTACTAATCGCCAAATTCCCGCCCAGGCAAATTGTCCCCCCATCCGTTCAACGGCTGAGATACGTTATGGTCACTGCTCGCTAATCAACGTAATCATAAAAGTCGCTCCTAGTTCTTCTTCGGTTACAATTTACCGCGGGAAATGAACTCCACCACCATAGGTGTTGATCTTTTTCAAACCGCTTCCTCGGTGCTTCCCACTTTCCAATTAAGAATCTTATTAATCCCAAGAATTCTTTCATTACCAGGGTGCTATCCTCCGTAATCACTGAGGTATCTGTCTGTGCAAGAGACTTATATATACTACTCAAATCTCGACTTTTTTTCGCTTTTAATTCGAAAATCAAGTCTTTTATAAAAGCTTCTTTGTTAGGAATTCCCTACCTAATCACACCTATCTAACGGCATTTACAGCGCCGAAATCTTTGTGGTCTTACCATTCAAATAATAGACATTGCCTTTTTAAAGGTCGGCTTAGGGTTTATCAGGAAGTTATTTCCTCTCCACTGAACAATTCACGGACAGGTGGCGTGCACTTTTGTAAAAGCGTTATCACACTTTATCCCCTCCCCTAGGTACCAATAAGATCTGTTTTTGGGTCAGCTTTTCCAAAAAGGCCGTGGGGTCTGCTGCCCTATTGAATTCCAATGAAGTGACACTCTTGGAAATTACCTGTTGCTCCTAGGCCATTTATGCCAAAAATTCACCAGGACCAAATTGCTGTTGGAGGATTCCTTTTCCGCCCTTCATACCAAAATTTTTATTTCCGGATTAAAGGCTATGGCTGCGGCTTCTATTGGAACAATCGGTTCTGGAGATTTCCATATAAATGGATGCAGGGACCGTGCCAAAAGGACCGTTTTATTACTGACGTGCATCCCATTTTCATGGGTAAAAATTAAAGCGCTCCAACCCAATGGCTCCTATCCTGCTCCAATTGTTTGTAAGGACTAAGATATGCCTTCAATCTGGCATCGTCTACCTTGAGTCGGTCGTACAGGCCAATCATCGCATTCATAGCCTCCAAGTCTTTTTTATTGACCTTAAGGATGGTATTTCGTTCCCCTCGATCAGCTGTGCCATGCGTATTGTAGCACCGCATTTCTTTGGGATAGTCTAAAATAAACTCATTGCCAATTCCTTTATTAGGGCATCAAAAAATTGATCAAATTTTCTTTGGTAATATTCAAATGCCTCGCGCTAATACCCTCAAAACGTGTTTTGTTCGCTGGCGCCCGGAACATATATTGGTTGTGGATGAGCTTTTTTCAAGCTCCGCCACTTCAAAATCAAATTCCCAATCCTAGCATAAGCCCCCATTCTTACTCTCTTTTACCGTGTCGCAGCTGCTTCCTTGAATATTCAAAAGTCGGGGCATTTTCAATTAAATTTTTCCTTTTCGATCACTTCCAATACGCCAATCCTGCAGGCCACAGGCCAAATGATTTTCTCAAAAGTGGTTCCCGCATTCCGTAAAGAAGCTATTAATGCTCTCGTGGATCAGGCACCCCCAATAGGAATCCGTTGCCCAATCCCTTGGCTACGTAATAATTGTCCCTCTGGTTTTGATGCCGTAATATAAAAGGCAAAGATCACTATCTACCGTAACCACATTGCACCTCATCTGCAATAAGCAAGCACCCATTTTCCTTACAAAAGGGCAGGCAATGATACTTTGATAAAAATTCTTGCGAAGGCTGATCTGACCGCAACCCCTTGGAATGGTTTCTGATGATTACACTACAAACATCTCCTGGAGATTTCGCTTTTAAACAGCTGCAAATCTCGAAAGGAAGTATGGTTACCTTTGTTGCTTGTTTATAGCGCATTAATTTTCATTGTCGGTTGCGCCACACGGAGAAGTTCTTCCCATGGAAGCCGTGTTTAAAAAGCAATTACAGTTGATTTTCCTGTTGGATCGCCTAATTCAAAAGCATTTCATTGGCCTCTGCCCTGAATTGCATAGGAAACAGTTGTAATCTTCACTCCCGAAAAGTGCTCCTCTTATTGCGTCCAAAGGCTTTCTTGAATTGGGTTTCTGTACGGCATTTGCTATAAACCGTATCTTGTCCAACTGGTCTTTTAATCTTGCACCATAATTGTGGATGGAATGCCCTATTGAACATTAGGCATGTCCGCCATAGAAATCCAATAATCTGGCCTTTTTCATTCTCTGTGTGTGACCACAATCCCTTTTTTGCCAAAACGGGGTCCACGGGGTTTCGTATATGGTATACATCAAATAATTCCATCTTCTAGGCTTATATTTTGTACTCTTTGCACTAACAACCATGTGGTTTATTGGCGAGGTTTCTTCTTTTTAATCTCGTTTATTTTATCGAATTGAGGCCACTATACCTCTGATCAAGAGGAACTTATCGCCCTTTGATGTTGTGTGATGGTGTTTTCAATCCTGAAATGGTACATCCCCTCAGGGGTTAGTTCCTTATCTATTTCATTTTTCTGGGGTGACTGTCAGAATCTATAGTAGACTGGCAGCCATGGAGGATACAGGCCATTGTCGCTGTGTTATCCTTGGCATCGAACCCAATTGAATGGCGCCACTTGTGGGGCACGTGATCATCGATCCAAACGCAATTCCACTGGCACAAAATAACGGTTGCGGCCTGCATCTGCGGTCTTCCGAATTTTGCATGGAATCGCCCCATACGGTTAAAATGGCCTTGCCAAGTCTACCTTTTGCCTCCTTCTCATTCGTACAGATTACAAGTCACATGGATTTCCCCGACAAAATAGCCACTTCAGATAGTGAGTGCATAAGACTCGGTCTTCCACGAATAAATTTTTAAGTGATCGAACCCTATAAACCCTCTTCCATATATCTCCTCATCACATAAGTCACTAACTACGCATCTACTGAGTAATGGTAGAAATAGATAACGTGCTTATTCTGTAAAAGTATGTCTTTCACCCTCCCCCAATATTTTTACAAAAATGGGCCGGCGAACGGCAAATATTAGGAATGTCGATTGGCCATCCGACTTCCCTATTATCATAGTAAGTGGGTACAATTCCATATTTTCAATTTCCTTAAGCCCACTAAGATTTCTATTGGTAAGGACCATGGAGGTGGCCCCGCGCGTTAGCGTGCTTTCAAAACTCGCTCCTGTCTTGTCTAGTGGACAACCCTAAATTACCTTGTTCAATAAATGGCTATTTTTCATTTCCTTAATCTATTATTAGTTTCATCCAATAACCATGGGAATAGAGTTGATGGCTTCATTTATTTTTCTGGGTCAACTCCTCTGTATTTCTAAGTATTATGTACCTCAAGGCCAACAATGCATAAAATACCCCCGCCTCTTCAGCTTGCAAGACGCTTGGCGTTTCCTTAAAACCGAAAACTTGCCCAAGTACTCATGTTATATACTGCCTTGGATAGATAAGCGCGCTTTCAAATCAAATCTATCTCATGGCGTGGTAATCCAGGTTAAGGTTTATTGTGCTTGTGCAAATGAATATGACATTGGTTGGTATTCACTACTGCTTTAGGTTATGTCCTCTTCCGTTCACTTGGGTAAAGGCGCACTCCTTGTAAAAATCGTGTTTACAGTCAAGGCCTCTTCCAAACTCCCAGCAAAATCGGTATTACGGCCAGTGGCCAATATCCCCGGTGAAATTCCCCTATTGGGAACGGGAAAAAAAGATTCCTGTATTTCTACTGAAGACTGTGCAAACTTTCATTTATTCCCCAAGTGCTGCGTGCGTAGAAAGGGGGCTTATTTACCAGGAGTACGTTATTGTTCTCCAACTAAAATGCATGACGTTCGACGAAAGGCTTTACTCCCAGCCTCCGGGTACTACCTGTGGCTGCATTGATATGTACGGTTTATCCATATGGGCCTTTGCTCAATGGCAAGTAATCCCAAATGGAATAGCGGTGGCAAAACAAGACCAGGGATTGGCAATAATATTTCCCTTTTATTATTCTTTCCTTTTTCAGTTCGGGCAAGCCATAGACAAAAGCTTTTCGTTCCAGAAACTGCATTCGGCCTCTAACCTTCAAACATCATTACTAATCATGATCTTAGTGTTTTTGGCGAAACTTCCATTTTCTTTCAAAAAACATGGTAGAGTTTCCGTGTCAAGACAAAGAAAACTACCATCCACACTCCTTATTTACTTCGCCTGTAATAAGCCTAGAATCGGTAACACCCAATAGATCGGATGGGGTGTGGATTATCTTTTTACCCGCCTAGTGGACTAAAAACAAATCTATAGTTGCTGGGTGGTGGTTTTAGGAGGATATTCTTGATGAGTTCCCCACCAGTGTACCCGAACAACCCGATTCCATACCTTTAAATCATTCTTCTGATTTGACGTGGTTATATATTTTTTCCCTGAATTGGAAAGTTATCTTTAATAAATCCTTTGGCCGTCATCTTTGCCAGGTCATCCTTTGTCATCTTCGCCATAGCTGCCAAAAGAGGGTTCATAAATTCGTGAGTGAGAAAGATATCCGTCCAATCAAAAACGTAAGGGAAGGCTTACAAAACATCTCACTAACATTCTTTGCGGTATCTGTTAAAAAGGCCTCGATGTACGCATACCTCATCCGGCGACGGCTACGTAAGACGGACTAATGTTTCTCCTGGCAGCTGCCACCTTGGGTTGGCAACAACCATCCCCATGGTGATAGAAATTACCTGTCTTGCCTTTCTCGCGTACCTGGTTGCATTCTTGACTAGAGGCATCCAATGCGGCTTGTGTCAGTCGTGTATGGTGTTTTTGTTTAATAAGTCCTTACTATCTAGCTCTTAATTATTAAATCAGTAAGCAATGATGCAGCCCTTGAAATGACTCAAAGAGGAGGCAGGGGTCAAGTTATGCGAGGGATAGGAGCTTCAAACCGGCTAACCCTCTTTTATCCCAATCATGGGATAGTACTCCAACGAGGTGTAGCGATAATCGACAGCAATCTCTTACGGCGATCTACCAATTGTTTTACAGATACAGTTTTTGGGATAGCTGCCACAGCCAGCCTATGGACTCCGCCAACTTACGATAGTCGGCGCTACTTTTCACGCCTGGTAAATGATTCATGACTGATAAGCATACCCGGTCCCGGTGGAATGTGCCTCCAAAATTTCACCCCTCTTCCTTCTTGGTTGAAAAGGTATAGTTAATTCAGCGTGTGTAAAGGAGGGTTGTGAGTTCTCCCTCGACTGTTTCTTAGGAAGGTTAGTGTGAGCTTGGGAGGAGCATCAACGAGACCAGATCTGGCCAGAAGAATTTGTGCAGAAGTGTAAGTGATTTTCCTTCTTCCTCCCAGACCGGAATCTTGAATTCGTTAGCGGGTATCACGCGCCCC
>Ga0163217_1008787_pt1 | contig 11422 bp, 13 predicted proteins | sample SynspAceP_FD_185933 | JGI IMG/M metagenome (GOLD analysis project Ga0163217, IMG submission 185933) | Saline lake microbial communities from Ace Lake in Antarctica - Synechococcus sp. Ace-P (PacBio error correction) | ecosystem: Environmental > Aquatic > Non-marine Saline and Alkaline > Saline ... | reverse complement strand
AGACGCAGCACCGCACGAATCGGGGTTGCCCGGCCACTTTCGGGCCGCAGATGCCGGCGGTCGCCGGCCAGTTCGGGTTTTCAGGCGCACGCGATCGGCGCGCATCAAGTGCCAGGGCCGCGCGTCGATTCGCCGGTTCGCGGGTTCGGCGTGTGCCAGCGGTTCAGGGCGACGCACGATAACAGTTTTGCGGTGTCGAGATGAGATAGTGAATTGTTGGCGAGGCGGCGGCGAGGGTTCCCTTGCCCGCGCCTGCGGTCGTCGACGGTGATAGGCGCGGGCGCTGTCATGCCGGATTGCCTTCGGTGATGTCGGCACGAGCGGCGCAGGCATCGGCAAATCGGGGAAGTGGTTTCGCTGCCGGATATCGTCGATCGAAACGGATTTCGCTGGCCATGCGAGCACGAGAAAAGCTCTGGCGATCGGTGATCGGATGGGGTCGCGATGTGGCACCGCCGGCGGGGGCCGCCGAACCCGCTGTATGGTGATTGCTGTCGGCATCGGTTGGTGGACTCTCACGCCGCGGCCTGCAGCCCGGTCTCGATGCGGCGAGCGGTCACTTTCCTTGCGCCAACTCGCCCACGCCTCGGGAAACGGTTGTTCCGCTGGCACAGGCCGCCGCATGGCAGCAACCGCGGTTTGTTTCATCGATATCATCGAGGCTGCCCGTTCGGCCAGGGATACGCACAGCCCGTCCGACGCCGCGGCCCGGATCGTAGAGATCGGCGACCGGTTGCGACCACCTTTCGAACGTTTATGGTATAGGTTGATTTGTCGGCACCATTTCAGCCGGCGAGGTTGAAGACGCCGATGCGGGCGGGGTCATGCGATCCGTAGAGCCGGATTTCGACGGCGGGAACATGCAGCCGCGACAGCGGGGAAGGCGCGAGCTCGGATCGGAGGAACCGTCACGTTTTGCGGTGAGAGTTCGCCTGCGGCGATCGTTGATTGCGGCGTCTGTGGGGTCTCTCGATCACGATCTCGGGCACCCATATGGGTGAGCATTGCGCTCGGTTAGGTCGCGGGTCGCGCTGCTCTCGTCACGGTTGTCTTGCCCGGCGGTGGAGGCCCGGCCGAGCAGGCCGCCGTTTTACCTGGGCGAGGGGACCGGGAGGTGTATTCGATGGGGCAGCAGCGGTCGGTTCCGGTGACAGGACATCGGCATGCGGCGCCCTCGCGGGTTTCCACCGGCGCCCATGGTCGCGCAGCGGGGCGATCACCGGTTACATGGGCGTTATACGCAGGGAGTCATCGCCGTCATGATCGCGGTGAAGCGTGCCGGCCAGCAGGCCGCAGAGCAGCCGGGCCGAGGTTTCCCGATAGCCCAGTCGAGCACGTGTCAGGGCGCATGCAGGGACCGGCACGCAACCCCGTTCCACATGCCAGATGCCGGTGGCGGTCCTGGGACCACGTTCAGCCCATGGGCGCGCGGGGCCGCGGCGGTGACGCGTGGACATTCCTCGCCTTCAGCAGGACCTTCGAATCGGGTGGTGCGCGGCCCAGCGCGCCAGGCATCAGGCCCGGTGGGAGATGGATTTGTCGCCGGCACGTCCATTTGGCGGTGAGGGACCGGCGCGGGGGCCGGTCGCAGGGCGGCTCTGGGGGGCGGATGATTGGAAGTTTCTGGTCATGTCGGCGGCGAGGGATTAGCAGGTTGTATAATGGCGGGTCCGCGGGAGTGATGATCGGCATGGAAAACAGCCAATCGGGTGGGATTTGGTTTTGAACAGTCCGTGTCGTTTCGTGGAACGGCGGCACGATACAATCGGTACGGAATTCACGAGGAATATCTGTGGCAAAAACCGAATGGGGTGTGAGCGTGCATGCCTTGCTGTGGCACGCCTTCTACGACAAGCTGAACCAAGCCGGATGTCTGCCGAACTGCGGAAACGGTCTTCGACCCGGAGACAATCTTCAAGCCGCGTCGTGCGGCGCGCCGAGGAAGCTGCAGCGGACGGCCAGGCGCCAATGACCGAATTGCCTCAAGGCAAGGCGATGGCGGATGGACGACGATGAGGATGATGAAATCGCCGCGCTCGTCGAGGGTGTGGAAATCGCGACGACGATGCCGTATGACGACGCTCTCGCCGATTGACGATTTCGATGAATGATGACGGACATGTTGTGCCGATTCCAGAGGGCAGCAGCGGCGCCGATTGATCGGGGATGTGATTCGCACTTTTCGCGTGCGGGGGTCGATATCTCGCTTGCGTGGGTGCGGGGATAATTAGTTCCCGCGTCGCGGGAGGCTGGTTCAAGCCCGCCTCGCAAAACAGTTTCGGGGCCGTAGCTCAGGTGGGAGAGCGCTACTGAATGGCATTGTGAGTCGTCGGTTCGATTCCGTCGGCTTCCACAAGTAAAACAAGGGCTTAGTCGAAATGGCTAAGCCTTGTTTATTGCCGGGACAAACAAACAGCATGGCCTTCTTCTCTCGTACGTTCGAAATAGCGGGTAGCAGACACAGGGCTGCGAGAGACAGGCGTGGTCAGGCTGACATGACGAAGAAACCGACATCCGACACCCCACGCGCTTCCTTGCTAGCCGCCCGATCCGGCCTTGGCGCGCCAGCCCTCGAGACATTGCTTGTCGAAAAGGGGCTTAGTGACCGGCGTCCGATGCGCTCGTGGATGTGTTCTCGAACGAGATCGGCCCGCAGAACGAGCGCGCAGGTTGTCGCCCGTTCGGGTTGCGATCGGGAGTACTTCGCGCGCGGCCTGCGCTCCGGCGATGCGAACGCGGCGATGCGGACTCGGATTCTCGGGCCTGCAGGGGCGGCTATAAGGGTCGCAGGTCGAGAAACTCTGCTACACCCACAATGTGTTGGTTGACCCTTGTGTTCCTGCTACCCTGGCGGTTGCTGGGCTTGGCCGCCGGTCTGGGTACAAGTCGCCGGAGTATCGCGCCGTGTTTGGTGCGTGAGCCGCGCGCTGTTTCTACGATGAGTTCGGGGTTGCGCCTTCGCCCGAAAAGACGTTGAGCTGCGCGTCTGGATTCGACGGCGGAAATCCGGTATCTGGTCATTCCGCAGCGCCCGGGCCGGGTCTGAGGCCATGAACGAAACGAAACTGGGCCGCACTCGTCACCCGGATTTCCAGAATCGGGGACCGGCGGTTTGCACGCGCCCCGGAGGGCCGATTGATGGACAGCGTTTGTCATGATCGGGGGCGTGGAGGGTTCGGGCCCGATTACCCATCGAGACAGGAACGAAACGGTTTCCATGGGGCCTGGGAGGTCGGGTTTTTCGGGATTTCGGGTTCTGATTGGAGGTTTCTGCGGCGGTTGGAAATATACGACGCCACCCGGCACTCGCCCGAGGAAATTGCCGCCGCGGAAATATCTGTCCATGAAGCTATTCCCGAGAAAATGGGCCGCCGGGGTCGTGAAACCTGTCACTGCGAGAAAAGGCTGATCAGCCCCGCCGAACAGTGCAGGCTTGTTCTCCACGGCTAGATTGCGAACCCGGCACGCCGCGGTCGATTTGCTTGCGGAGGGTCCGGGCTGTTTTGCCGCAAGGGACGGCCCGCGCCCGAAGATTGATGCCCCGCGGTTTTGCCATTGTGACAAAGGTGCGCAAGCCCGGAACATGCATGCCGGACACACGCGCGCTGCCGCGCTATTTGCGGGCCGAGGTAGGAACAATCGTGTTCCATCACGGGCCGCATGTCTTTCCCCGACATCAGTTTCAGAATGGAGGGTGAGGTCGCCGCAGGCATCTCTACACGGTTGAATTTCGCGGCCGTGAAATCTGAGGTGACGACGGCGAACCCGGACATTACCATTTTCGCGAACTTTGGAGGAAGCTATACCTTGCGCCGCGCGCTGAACCGGACCGCGTTTGCCGAAGCCCTGGCGTATGCGCAGGTTTTGCCATACCCATTGCGCTTTCGGCAGCCAGGCTCACTTTCACCTGGCCCCAATGGGACCGCCGCAATTTCCAGGTGGGGGAATCGAACAGGCACAGGCCGCTTGGTGGGCCAACCGATGGGTCAGACTTTACGATGTCTGGCTCGTGGCAGCTGGAAGGACGTTCCTGATTGAATCCGTTTTGGCAGTCCCGGCGCGCATAGAGGGAATTGGGGCGCCTGGACGAAGCTACCTGACGACTCCCCATGGTGCGCCGGTTGGAATCTTGCCGGCGTCATAAACGCACGCCCCAAACAGCAGGAAGCAGGATAATGCGGAAAACAGTCTTCGTCACCCGAAGTCAAGAAACCGGCACGTGCGGCCTGACGGGCGTGTGGCGGTCGGCGATCAAGGTCTTTCTGACGCGGCCAGATGGACTACGAACCGGAAGTCGATGGCATCCCGCCATATGGTGCGCGGCCAGACCCGGTTGATCATTGGCCAAGTATCGGGCCCTGCTTGGCCGCCGAAGGGCTCGGCTTGGCGATATCGTGCGGGTGACGATCTTTCTGACCGACCTTAGCGTGACTTCGTGCGATGAACGAGGTCTATTTTCGAGTTATTGTGTACCGAACCCTATCCGGCCGCGTTCACCGTCGGGTGGCTGTTTCCTGGCGAATCTCCAATGGCCGGGTCGAGATGAGGACGCTCGCCATCCCGGCGGTAACTCTTGATGTGGCCATTTTACCCTCTGGAATTTGATTCTGCCCGCCGATTCCGCGCAGCGTGCAAAGTCAGCGATCTTTCAACACGTTCCCCTGGATCACGTCGAGCACAAATTTCCAGGTGCCTTTTCTCGATCAGTTATGACGTCATCACACTACGATACCACCCGTTCGGTACGGTACGGCGCGGGAGGCGTGATTCGAGGTCGGACGCAGGCTGCGTTTCGCCAGTCCTGGCGGCAGCTGTGACGTTTTCGCAAGACCCGCGGGCGGCCGTTTTTTCGAGCGAGGACCGCGGCAAAACCCTCTTTGCCATTCTTTGCCGCGGTCCGTGTTGTCTTGCGTTCGACCGCAGGTCGCTTGTCGCGCTTCGTTCGGTCACGCCAGTCTGTTGCAGAACTTCCCGGATAATCTGTTGTTCGGTTTCCGTGAAGACTCCCTCGTCGGCATCGAGGGCTTGCGCAGCGCGATCGGGCCGACGGCCCACCGCAAGAGAGCTGGCACCAGTGATCGAGAATGCGAAGCTTCATTTTTGATTCCTTCACAGCGGCTCCTTGATCCAAGGCGATGTTTCCAGCTTGAAATTTCGTGCGTCCAACTCGTACGTGGCTTCTTGTTTCGAATTTGCGACGGCGCTACGGCGAAAGGCCTCGTTGGCGGTTTGCTGTTTTGGCCCCGGGCGTGATTTTCAAACTGGCGACTCCGCCAGTGGTCTTTCGAAAATTGCCGCACTGCAAGCCCCGACTTAGGCAATGGTTGCAGTGCCTTATGCGGGTGGTTACAAAAAGCAACATCTGCAATCCAACGGATCTGGGACCCTCTTCACTGTGGCGCATTATCTTTGCGCAGGACGAACAATACGGGCTCCATCATCGCGCTTGGACTTTGAGTTAATGTACCGGGAGTACGGCCGTCCGAAGTCACCGATTCGCCAGGACGGTGTTTGGATCCGAAAGGAGCCCTTGGGACAGTTCCGACTTCCATTTTTGGGACAACCAAAATGAAAAAAAGACACTTCTTCCAGCACGGGCCTGGTTGGCCGCTGACTTCTCGCAGCACCGGCATCAGCGGGTACCGTTGGCTTCCAAGACGGGATGAGGCGGTCACCTTGGTGGTACCTTTGGTTCTCGGTCTCAGTTTATGACAAGACGTTCGACTAGGCCGTGGCCGTGGCTACCGCTTCGGCATCAACGATCCGGAAGTCTATGTGAAGGCTTCGAAACCACGCGACAACGGCATTCACCTATGGTGTTTGGATCGAACATCAACGCCGGTGCGGATGATACCACTGCTTGCTGACGAAAGCTTTTGCCTTCCTCGACAGCGACAGTGGGGCCGTCTCGACTGGACGTGGACCAAGGACGACGCGGACCAACCGTATGCGTCTCGGCTCGCAGAACGCGCCCATAAGGGGCCTCGGCGGACCGGCCGGCGCTCTCGCAGCAACCTGACCTCTTCGGCGAGGTTCGGTGGTTGAAGGCCTCGGCGCACCGCGCTGACTGGGAACAACAACACCACCAGTGACGCGACAACGCGACCTACTTCTCGCCGCGTTTCGCTGGGCTATCGGCTTGGTGCACTCACTGGATCCGGACACGGCATTGTCTCGGGTTACGGGCGGTCTGCTTGACACCGCATGACAGCTGACTCGAGACGTGATCAGCTACGGCGTCAAAAAACTACTGTCGCAAGTTCGGACGAAATCGGCGTGGGCCTCTCTTCGTTGGTCAGGAAGGCGGGACGACGAAGAGCACTCGGCTGCTCTGACGTCGAGACCTGAGCATCATGCGAACGTTGGGGCAAGTGTTGATTTTACGCGGCTTTCACGCTTGGGCACAATTACAACGTACTTCAGGCGAGACGGGTATACCCGGCGATCGCCAACAATGTGCTGATGGCCGGTTCCACGTGTGAGCGTGTCTTGGCTTAGGTTGGTCGTGGGGCGTTAGCGCCTGGTACACGACCACGGAGGAACAACGCCAGCACGTCTCCGGCATGGTGACCAGTACCGAGCTGACACGTCTGGCTTTGGTGCAGGTGTACACCGTTGCTCCGGGCTGCTGCTTCGTGCCGGGACCTCGAGTTCATCTCGCACACGACAACATCTCGAATGGCACGGGGCACGGCACGACGACCGACCAATGACGGGTCGTGGCTTCATTTGCTCCACATGTTTCCTCTTAAGCTGCCTTTACAGCTTGTGAAGACGAAACAGGGCGACAGTTATCTGCGCCTGTTTTTTTGTTGCTTGCTGGAAATCCCCGCGGACTCCACGAACGTCTAATAGACTTCTGCGGGGTATCGGGTTGATGGAGGCTGGGAGGTTGCAGTTCAGGATGTCACTGAAGCGATCCTCCGTTCCCCGACCCTTCACAGGTTTTCATGTGAGGGCTCACGCGCCTGCAACATTTTTTTTGTTCTCCTGCGTGCTAGGGCTGCATACGACCGCCCATCACTGAACCCGGGCATTTTCAGACGTGCCTGACGGACTGGACGATCCTCGCGCCTACGCTTCGAGCTATATCGGTATCTGTATTGCATCGCCTCCCTGGCGGCGATCGGCAGCCGGCGACATTTGGCGCGGGGGTGCGGGCAAGCCCTGGTCTATGCGCTCTCGTGGCGGTCTACTTGCACGTCTGGACGTTCTATGGAGCGTTCGGCTGGCCTCGGTATTTACGCGAGTATGATTTCATCCGGTCTATCTTGGCCCGATCTGGTTGTCACGCTATGGCTATGTTTGTGCTGCGCAAGGATCGTGCGGATCGGGCAAGGCGAGAACATCAACCAACCATGGCGATTTCATTGCGGGCGTTCGGCAAGAGCCAGACGCTTGGCCGACGGTGGTCACGCTCTTCGTCGTGTCGGCCATGCTGTCCCTATATAGCCCTGCAGCCTCAAGCCGGTCTCGACAGTTTTAATCGTCACCTGACCAGCTATCCCAGATCAGTGATGCCGGCGGGTGTTTCAGGAACGCCACTGGTGGACCGGATACGCGCTGTCGTTCGCGATTGTGATGGCGGACCTTCTCGATCATGTCGGCACCGCATGTGGATGCAACCGAACACACCCAGGGGATGATGTGTGGCGAATCGCCTATTGAATCGGTCGCGTCAAGCTGGTGACGTTTCTGGCGGCAGGCATTCTTCGTCACTTTCTTTCATGTTCGCCGGGTTCGGCGATCTGGCCGCGCGTGCGGCTTGCTGTGCCGGGAGATCGCGGAGAATCGTTGCCGTCGATATCCAATGTTCCGACCTGGTTGACGAATCACGCTGCTTTCCACTGGTGGCGATCATTCTGCCTGCCGGCGTTCCCACGTGGCCGTGGTGGAGATGTCGACGAAGCGCGAAGCTCAAAGCGCGCGGCCTGATTTTCCGGCTATTCTGGTGGCCAGCTCATATCTTCGTTTGATCCGATCGCCGTTGGGCTGGTCTCCTGCTGTTTTCAGGCCGGGGCAGTGGATGCCGGCTACCTTCGTGCTGATCCTGCCGCTGTTGCACAGCAGGAAACCTGACGCTGCTTGTCTTCCTTGGGGGCTGTCGGCTGGCCAACGGGATGGTGATCATCGCGAACGTGTGCGCGTGGGTGGCGCCATGGTGTCCAACGATGTGTTCCACCCCGGATTTTCCTGCGCTACTGGCGCCGGCGGGAAAAACCGCGATGGTGATGTGGGGGCGACACTCTGACACATCGCCGTTTTCACATGATCGCGATCCTGCTGACATGGCCTATCTGCCTATTACGGGTAACTTGCAAGGCGAGGGGGCAGGCGCTGGCGCGTCGTTCGGACTGATATCTTCGCCGGGTGGCGCAAGTTTGCGCCGCGAATCTTCGGCAGGCCAATTTTGGCCGCGCTGCCCGGCCGGGGGCGCTCGGCGGGATTTTGGCGGCGGGCTGGTCTGGGCCTACACATTGCTGCTTTCCGACCTTGCCGCGAAGTTCCTGGTTCCGGACACGGCTGCTCTCTGCCGGGCCGGTGGCATCGCATTCCTGCGGGACCCCTGCGTTTGTTCGGAATCGACCTTGAAACCCCCTGACCCAAGGGGTCGTCTGGAGTCTGGGATCCGCGATATTCTCCTGTTTGTCGTGCTTTCCTGTTTCAGCCGCCCGGGGTTGCTCGAGCCGCGGGGCAGGCTGTCGCGCCTTTCGTCGAGGTGATGGCAGCCGATCCGCACCCGGCCCCGGACATGAGCGGCTCCCTGACCGGTGCGTGATCTCGGAAGCTCTGGTGGGGCGGCTATCTGGGTTACCATGACGCCGACGCGCGCATTCGCCCAGTATCTCGCCGGAACGCGATCCGGCTCTGGGGATTGAACGACCCGGTAGGTGCGGCCGCGCGCTTTGCGACGGTTGCTCGCCAAGCGCCATCGGGGCTTCCTCGGCCTCGCTGGTAATCCCCTGTCGAGGGAAGCGCGAGGATCTCGACATGCCAAGCGCGATGCTGCTTGCTTCGACGGATGCCAGTTGCCGCGATCCAGTACAACCGGGAAATGCTCAGACTACGGTGAAGAACCTGCGTCACGGGCATTCGCGACTTTTCCGCATTGAGAACCTGCGTCTGGCCTGGACTCAACGAGCGTTTCGAACTATCTGGCCTTTGCCGGAACATGGATGGCCGCTTCGGTGTGCCGGTGGAAGACATTCGCGCCATGAGTGCCGACTTGGCGAAATATGGCCCGGGCGAGGTGGAGGCCATGTCCATGACTGCTGACCGAGTCGCAGCGCGGCCGGCCATCTATGAGCGCGTCTCAGAGGACGGCACCGTGCTGGAGTCCGCACCAGCCCGAGCCTTCGGGCGGTTCTGTGCGGTCTTCGCTGATGGATATCACGGAACCGGTGTGCGGGCTTCCGCGAACTCGAAGAAGCCAAGCGCGATTGAGCTTGCGTGTTGGCTGAGCGCACGAGTGACCTGATGGGACGAACGAGCAGTTGCGCCGCGCCTCGATGGGCACAAGCAGGCCAATCTTGGCAAGACCGCGCTTTTGCTGCGGCCAGCCATGACCGCTGCAGCGCTCAACGCGGGCGCGGTTGTTCTGTCCATCGCTGTCTGACGGGAACTCGACCACAACCGCGGCGAAACTGGTGGGCCGGGTCGATTACTCGCTCGCGTTGGCGTGGAGGATCTGCTTGGCCGGGCTGTGATATTTCAAGCTCGATGCGGCGAGGTCGAACCCCAGAGCGTAGGATTTTCCCGATGACGATGTTGTTGCAGGCCGCGTCGGCACCGAATTTTCGCCGCTGTGGCCGAGGATCGCGATATCGAATTGCGCGTGGTGCCTCGGCCCATTTCGTGCGCTCTGACCGCGCGGTTTGCTGCGCCGGTTACTCCAGACCTGCCTGTTCGAAGCCTTTGCGTACACCCCTTCCGGGTGGCCGGGTCCTGATCGGCTGCCGTCGGGGTGGCGGACCGGTTGAAAGCTACGAAGGCTGCGCGATAGGGCCGGGAATTCCCGGGAAGACATATTGCGCGAAGGCGTCTTTCGGGAGGTTTCACGCGCTTGCCCATGGGCGAAGCCCAGGCGCAGGGCTGGGCTCGGCCTGCGATCGTGGAGCGGATTGGCCGCCATGTCGGTATGGATCGAGTTGCGGCGGATGCCGGACAGGGTTCAACCGTTCCCGTGACAGTCCCGCGCGGCATTCCGACCTCGGCGGTCGAGGAGGCGCGACCCGTTGCCCGCATTTTCCGCATTGGGGAGGCTTGGCCGGGCCGGTTGATCCTGTGCATTCGATGACAACGCCGGATATTACGTGACGGATGCCAGGGCCCTTGCTGGGCGGCTGGCAATGCCGGCTGTCGCACGGCATGGCCGCAGGCAGGAATGGCGCCGCGCATTGCGGGATTGATGCGCCGACCTGATCGTGGCGGATTATATCTTGGGGGACGATTGAACACATGGGTCCCGTGGTTCGTGACGAAATCTGCGCGTGTTTCGAGCGGGTGATCCCGCAATTCTTCATAACGGGCGATCCCGTCGAGAGCCTGCGCGAGGAAGCCGCCCGGCGCTGGCCATATCGTGCTCGCCAACCAGTGAGCGGCTGCTGCGCGCGGCTGATGACCCGCATGCTGGCCAGCGACGCCGCGGCGGTCAGTCGGTCTCGTAAGCGTTTCCTTGAATTTGCGCATCAGTCCGCCCGGGCATGCCGCGGCGCGGGGTCTTCCAACATCAAGCGTCGGCAGAGGATTCACGGCCTGGGTCCGGCTGTTGACGTCAAGGCTCTGCAGGATCGCCGAGCGTGGGATTTTGGACCGTGGCTTCGGAAATGTCGAGGGTTATAGGGCGATCTGCTTGTTCAGGCTTGTCCATCGGGACAGATTGACCCAGCACACGAGGCTGCTGCGGCGGTCAGGCGTGGCGAGGGGCCGTCCGGCGAGCAATTGCCGTCTTCGGCGGTCGTGTCGGGGAATGTCGTCCCATTTGGGCCGGCCCGGTATTCCAGGGAATTTTTTCGGCCAGAATGTCACGGACAGCAGCACGTATCTCGATCGGAGTCGAGGCTGATTTGGGGATGAAAAACGGAGGGGCCACCGTTATTCCATTGGCTGGCGCATGGATGCCGGGGGATCCGGTGGGTGGGCCGAAAATCATCGACGACCGGGCGTTTCGGGAAACTGGGACGGCAGATTAGGCCAGGACCGGTTGGAATTTCGCGACATTGCGGGGCATGTGCAGGTCGAGCAGCACCAGAATCGGGCGCATCCAAAGGCTCGCGGGATTTTTTGGTTTCCGGCAAGCCGGGCCAGACTTGCCGGCCTTTCAATGGAAAGGGGGACTGGCGTCTGCGAGGGGGTTTCGTGGCCGCGATGGTTTTGGGCGGGGGCAGGGGGGGGGGGGCCCCGGGTCAACGGACATTCTCTG
>Ga0163217_1072769_pt1 | contig 11423 bp, 15 predicted proteins | sample SynspAceP_FD_185933 | JGI IMG/M metagenome (GOLD analysis project Ga0163217, IMG submission 185933) | Saline lake microbial communities from Ace Lake in Antarctica - Synechococcus sp. Ace-P (PacBio error correction) | ecosystem: Environmental > Aquatic > Non-marine Saline and Alkaline > Saline ... | reverse complement strand
GTCGACGTTGTTTGCTGAGAAGAGATGAGTCCATACGGCCACCGCCGGGGATACGCCCCATCGCTGCCACGATCGGCGCAGGTGACCAGCAAGGGTCAGCAGTCCGGCTCCGCAGCAGGCCCCCCTCGATGAAAAAAGAACACTGGTGGACCGCGCACACTCGCACGACCATAGCTCGGCACCGGGGTCCTCAATGGCTTGGGTTGGTTTCGGACTCGGTGGTCACTCTGCGCAGCACAGGCGTCTCTCGGGGAGCTGACAAGTCGCCAACCCAGGCCATGCACAACAATCCCGCGGACGTCCATCCCCTCCCCGCACCCCCCGGGTGGCCGCGCCACGGCGGCAAGCCCGGCAACGCCGACTTTAGTTTGTAGGTCCATTGTTCCTTCAATTGACCACTGCGCGTTCTCAGGACAACTGTAAAACACAATATTCTAAGGTGCCGTAACCATATCAGATCTGCCGACTTGGCCCCCTCACCACTGCGTGTTTACTTAGGCACTTCGCTCGGCACGCGAGAACATTCCTAACTCGCATACTGGAGCCGGCTCCGGTTCCCAGAACACAGCAGAAACTGATTCTTCGCATCGCCGAAGACATTGGCGAGTCACCCACGAGTTCTTCAAACCATGGGGGTCATTCCGGGAAGGCGACGCCGGCGCAACGGCTACGAACCGTTCGGTAACACTTCTTGAAAACCTGGCAGACCTCGGCCCGCGCGCTCCGGCATTGGAAACACGACGGCGAACCGATCATCCCAAACAGCCGCGACCCCCCGCTCGCCAACGCGTGCGCTCTTTTATCAACTCGAGCACGCGACGTCTCAGTCTCCAGCCATGGCCCGGATTGAAGTGGGCCGAGCTATCCCACCAGGTGTCCCGGCCTGCACCTTCCCATCGCACGAACGCGATTTATATGTCATACTCACCTCGCCCCTCACTCCGGAACCAGTCCGATCGACCGGGAGGTCGGGGCGTGTTGCTCCAGCCCAGGCATTATGGAGCGCACATGGGGGTGGAATGGCCGAAATGGGAGCTGGGCGATCTGGCGCGCATCAGGGCCAGGGCAGAGCGGAAGGTGCGGCTCGGCGGCCCCTGCCACGTGTCGGCCACCGCCTCACAACCAGCCAGATCGAAGAGTGGGCATGGACCCAGACCTGAACGGTCCCGGCGCGGAGGGTCGTGGAACGGGTGCCAGCGCCTCAGCGTCAGCTCGTGAGGCCCGTAGGGCGAGTACTCCGAAGCAACCGGGTCATCCAAGTCTGCATCGCCGCCCCGACCCGCCCCACAGGGCGACCTCCGCGCCGGGCTTACCACTGCAGCACCTCGAAAGCAGCGTGCCGTGCCATCAGCGGGTGCGGGTTTTGGTTGGGCTATCGGGAACTCTCGGCATCGACAGGCTCGAATGGACCTTCCACATAAGGTCGCACGGATAGCTGCTCGTAGCTTGCTTTTCATCGCGACACGTAATCGGCCATGTATTCCCCTCACGCGGAAACGGCGGACGCCAGGCCGCCCTCCCTATGAGTTAGCCGGGGGCGTGCTGCAGGTTGTCGAGCGCTCCCTTAGAGCGCCTCCAGGCGCTGGATGACCGAGGTGTCCAGGATGCGGCGGCTGACCCTGCTCGTCAGCGCCGTTGTGCTCAAAATGCCAAAAGATTTACAAGCTGAGCTCGGTGCGCACATCCGAACTACGCCAACGTGCCGTTCGTTCGTGCGGTCGACGGACCCGCCGGCTCGCCAAGCGCGCGAGGCCACTCGATGTCGATCGACAAGCGTGTTAGCGGTTGTCGCAATATGAGAGCAGCCTGCCACCAGGTTACTTCGCGGCGAGGCGATCGTCGCTTCGGCGCCCGGTCCGCGATCGGCGACCGCGACGTGCGCCCGGGCGGCGGATCGGAAACCTGACGTGGGATCTCACTCGATGGCACTCGACGATAGATGACGCACAGCCGATGTCGATTGGGCCGCAGTAGGGGGCGAGCAGCGATCGCCGAGCGTGCATAGTGTGAGCGAAGAGCCTTCGCGAGCTACGACTTACGCGATCTTCGTGAAATAGGGCGAACACTCCCCTCACCTCCGTCTATTTTTTCGTAGTGGATGCGCCCCGGCCTGCATCCTGTCAGAGAGGCGTATTTTTCTATTAAGGAACTACTCTCTCCCTGGTTGCAACGCAGTGAAGGCATTTTGTCTTCCTCCTGAGTAGTAACTGGCTTAATCTGTCGAGCCTCAATGGCCCACCCACGCTGCCTACTGTTGTCTTCCTCTACGAGCAGCTCTGTCTCAGCTGCACCGGGCGCCGATGCATGTCTGCCAGCACGCCACCGACGCTGGACAGGCGGCTTGAACCAACCTACCCTGGGCCACTTCTGGATAAAAACTTCGCCTGTGCCTCCAGCGTGTGCGCTTCTGCGTGGCACAGAGATGTTGGGCGAGCTCGCAATCATGAGCCTTTCGGTCTGCGAGGCCAGCGTGTGCGCGTCTGGCGTGCCAGCGTCCACGACCCCGCTCAAATCATCAACTCCAAACACGCGGATTCGGCCTTGCCCGGGGCGTTCCGAGTGTCAATTCGGCCCAATCCGCCGAAAAGCACTGCGTCCTGGAAAAATCGGCGGTGCCAGCCGGGGCCGATGCACCCCTGCGCCCAGGCAAGGAAGGGCTGCGTGTGTGGAACTTTTGATCGGCCACTGCGTTGTCTGAGTGCGGATTCCGGTGCGAGCTCTTCTGTCAGTGCCCAGCGCACCCGGCAAGGCCGGATGGATCGCTTGGTGTTCGATAAGCGGACGGCTGTTTGTGGTGCGAAAATCCACTGCCGTTTCATCAGTGGCGATTCGCAATCGACTGATACTTCAAGCGGCGTTGTTCCCTGAGGAGCGGGAATCGCGCCCCATCACGATGCTGGCCAATAGCCGGCGATGCCGAGCTGGCGATAGTGCGAGATCAACAGCTCCCTTTCGACTGTAGCGTGAGAGAACGTTTGTATACAACACAGTTGCAGGGAGATGAGAGGGTTGTCGCCCTGACGCCACCGAAAGTACCAACGTGAGTTGAGTCTAGTGTCCGGCGTTCAAGAGTCGTCGGTGTTCCAGGGCCCAATCGGCTCGATGGGGCCAATGGTGCCATAACGAAAGGTACTCGGGAACTGAACCTACCCAACCCATGCAAGAGGTTGCTCACCATGGGTGACCCAATTACTTGCCTACGAGATCATTGAATGCACTCTGACGAGCTTAATCCGTTTTCAAGTTGGCTGCGTTCGTGCGGACCCACTCTGGGTTCATGCGCTGTCACTCTTGGTGCCGAGCGTCTTCACCCCCGCTCAGTCGGACCCCATTGCTCGCTCTCAAGATTTCCGTTGTATTCGGTCGTTTTTTTTCGTCTTTCGATGGTTGATGGCCGGCCACTATTTTTGCCGTGTCTGATTTTTGACGGTTTTTGTCGTCGGCTTTGCTCCACACAACCTCGCTATGAAATGCGTGGGAGGGGCTTTACGTGGCAACAATCCACGCGCCAGTTCCGATGCTAATCAAAAACCCGCTCCTTTCCAACGACGACCAACAGGAGGCAACGCCCCCTGTCGAGGCCATGTCCCCAGCTCAAAGCACGATCGGGTCGTCGCGCCCGATTGATCGGCAGTTGAGCACTCCCCAGTGGTCTACTCAACTAGCTAGCACCCCCCTTCCCTAGCTCGCTCACTCTTCTCTCTGGTAAGACACAGCAACTCTCAATGGTCGAATTTTGAGTCGGACACTACAGCCTGTTCCGCTCTGACGAATGCTCGAGTACACCCGTGATCGGACGCAACCCCAAAGATCAGGTTGTTCCGACAGGTTCTTGCGGAACTGATTCAGGGCATCACACCGACGGGGGGATGAGCTCGCTAGGTGGCTCCATATCACGAATGCGCACTGCGGACGACACGACCTGCGAGCATTGGTTCTGCGCAATGACACGGCATTGCGGCTGCTTGTTGGGCTCCAGCCGGTCCAACCACCCTCCGCCCAAACGCGGCAGGTTGACGGCCATCTGCGTCTCGACAGAAAGAAAGACTGGACGGACCGATTAAGGTATGCTCACAACAGACTCCGCCATCGAAACTCCCCATATGCTGCACCTCGGGGTGAATCGACTAGACTCTGCCGAGATTGCGACCGAACAAAACTCGTTCACTCGCTAGCCCTCGACGCCGAGCCAGCTGGGACAGTGGACATCGCGGCCGTTGTCGATCGTCGATGCGCAACAGCAAGAGCACTTGGCATCATTCAGCTGCCAGACGCAAAGTCGGCGGCAAAACACCTCGGTTAAAGAAGTTGGCGATTTCGAGAATTTGAGGTCGGCGATCCTAGAAAAAGAGCACCGAATCCGGAACTCAGGGAATCCAAAAAAAAAAAACAGCGCCAGATCCTCTTCGCCACCACTGACGCTCCACGCACTGTTGCGGGGAAAGATCATAGCCCTTCGGACGGCAAGCCACCTCCACTGCGCAGAGATCACGCGCCGAAATGAACCTCGACTCCCACAGGACGCCGCGCCGCGGCGCTAACAGCATTCCAATGGACCAAGAGTCGCACGTTGTCGTCCGCCGCCCTCGCGTGGCCGAATGCCGCCTCCACTAGCCACGTTCGCCGGACCACCCGATAATGCTTCCGTGCAGCCGACAGCGAACAGAAAAGGATCGTTTTACCGATTTTCCCGAAGTGAACGATAGCGAAATCTAATAGACCCGCACAACGATCATACTCCAATGAATGAGCCGTTTTATCGTATTTGGCCTGTTGTATCAGAATCATTGTTAGTTACCAGGCGATCTCTTCAATGCAAAGCACGAAACCCAACACGCGTATATGACTGACCACTCAGCCTACACCCCTACTCTCACAACGAGCATTTCCTGCGGGTCTCCGTCATTGACATCCGTCTCTCTTGCCGCCCCGCATGTCAAAAGTCACCAATCGAGTGTGGCCTCAACATGAGAGTGTCGAAGACTGTCGGATGACCGCCGCCATGCGCTTTTGCGTTCGCTGCTCGTCACGCCTCTCTGCCATCCGGCGACGGCGCTCCAGAAGAGCCTCGCACGAAACATTGTATCATACACCGCGACGACGGAACCCGCTTCGGACGCACCGAGTGATCTGGGCGTATGCAGCGTCACCACGGATCGTTCAGTGGGTCACTCACACGAGTCCCCGAACATCGACCGGGCAACATAGTACTGTCACCAGGGAGCGACATCGCATGTTTCACGGCTAGCTAGCCTATTGCGAAGCAAAGTTGCACGCGGGTCGCGGCGACTGTGATCGTATCGATCGAGGCCGAGAGAATTGCAACCGGATCTGACCAAAGCGATGAGCGTTGCCTCGATGGGCCAAAGACTCCGTGAATTTGCTACGCGTGGACGAATCCGCACGGCTCGCCGGGCGGTCTGCTGCAATACTCAAATCCAACGCTGTTACCCACCGGCCAATTCGCACGTACCATACTCCCCGGGCGCACGGTGCCGAACATGTGGCAAGCCAACCACGGTTCGTGGAATTGCTACGCAATCTCTATCACCTCAACGCCGAAGAGGAACCCGAACATCCCCGACTACCCCAAAGCCCTGAATCCCACAAGAAATATCGGACCCCGCGCGTCGACAATTCCTTCGCACGCAAGAGTCGAAGAACCGGACGGACTCGACCGCCAACGGCATGGAGGACGATCGACCGACCTTCCGCGACCGAGCGTTTCGATTCATGGAGCGTCAACCAAGGCAGAGAAAACCATTCTTTGTCTGGGTCATCTTGCACACCCACAGGCACGTTCCCGCCATATCCAAACCTCGGGAGAGCAAAAGCAATCGGGACGCTGAGAGCGCTGCAGTCTCCGACCCGCGAATGATTGTCACGACAAAAAGTCGGGACCGTCTTGATAAAATCGATGACCGCGCATCGTTGACAAACACGTTCGTGATGTAACATACACCGACATTTATGGGCCGCACATTGAAACTCGTGGCCTATGCGCCCGCGATGACCCCCCCGAATGAGCAAAACAGCACATGGGAAGCGGGGGTCTCTACGGCGCCCCCGAGGTCCGCTATCACCTTAGCCCGTAAGATTCAAAACCGCCAGCGTTTCCAAACGAGATTCGTCTTCGGCACCTCGATTGGGTCTGCCAACTCTCCATGCCGGCGACCTCCACGTCAAGAGAAACTTCCTCAACAGGGTTCACTCGGCAATCGTGGATCCGCGGTAATTGACAGACTCCACTTGCGGCATTTACTTGCCTCACTCTGACCGTTCGAAAGGAAGAAAAAGGCCTCGGATATCTTTTCATCTACCTGCAGCATATCAAACAGTACCGGGCTTCCGGTTTCGACAACTGGAACACTGGTTTCATGAACACGAGTTGCAGTATCGCTGCAGATGGGACCGAACCGTGTATCGCTTACGCCTTGCTAAAATTGTCAAGTTACGGACCGGCATCCCTATGAGCCTCGACCCGACATCACGTCGAAATACCTTATTCTCAACTGCTTTACTCGAACTGTGCGTCCTGCTCGTCCCGCTCAAAGACTACGTCGCAAATTCTGCCACGTTTCAAGAGTTTCCCCACGTCAAAAAGCGCGAGCTTCAACTCGACGAGTCATGAAGACACCTCAGCGAAGGCCAGCTCTGTTAATCGCCCCAGGAATCGAAAAGTTTCGATGAGCAAAAGAACCGTCCTGGCCGGCGATGCACGTCGAGGCCCCTTCACCCGGCCTACCGCACGTAGGCGGAGCTTCGGCGCCGTCCGAATCTGCACTCTCCCTCTTCTCACCTCCGCCCAACATGAACACTCGCCGGCCGTATCCTCGGATTCAAGCACGAGTTTCCGGATCGATCAAAAACGGCCCAATCGAAAAATCAATCCCGACCAAGCCCCGACAAATCCCTGGCTAAATTGTCGGCTCCCATGGCTTGCACTACCGACCTGAACGAAACCCGCACATTTGACTTCCGCAATCTGTGAGCACTATCGCGATGGGGACCAATGTTCGAGCGGATCTCGATGAAACAACGCGATCGCGATGCGGATCGACCATCGCAAGAACAAACTCAGCGATGGGAAATCGCGTTGGAACAGTTCGGTGCCGGTCCTGGCGGCGGATATCAAGCAGTCTGCTGATTCGCAGGGTGGTTTCTTTCCTTGTTTGTGATTTGGATCACGACCGATACTTTAGACAATTCTCGTGCGAAGTCGGTTCTGCCGACAGTACGACCTTCTATTACAGTTCGCCGCCGAGCATCTGCCCGCCGGTGCGTGACGAAACCCGAGTCTGATCACCAACGACGAGACGGGACAACGACTATCGGTTGGCTCGTACAAATCCTTCCGTTCATTGAACAACAAAAACGCGTTCGACCAATTCGATCCCCAAGACATACGCATTACTCGGACGAAAACCTTCCGCTGCCGAGAGTATCGATTCGACGTTCCTTTGTCCTTCGTTTCCCGCACGAGATCACCGAGGGACGGCACGGACATCATGACAATTCGCGGTCCTGTTATCCACGACGTGAAATCGCATCGACGAAGACATCATGGTTGATGTATCCAACAGTCGCGTTCGCTACAGTGATATTCGCACGCAGTTCGCAACACGATTTGGTGGCCGGATTGATTCCCACGGAAAACTTCCTCGTGGCCTCGGAACGGAGCGGTTTTACGAACTCGGGTCGCTCACGGCGGCGCAACTACTCTCGCTAGCCGCAATGGAATTCGGTCTCGCGAGAGAAACGGCGCCTCGCCGAGGCTCATCCCGCGCGGCGCCCATGCCACGTTGCCGAACGGAAGCGTCCGTTTCTCATTGTTGTCATCGAATCCGATCACGCTACAAAACCCGCCACCGCACGACGGGTCGTGATTCCAAGAATGGAAATCTGAGCAAAACGTAGTGCAGCGCTAGCCTGCGAGTCAAACGCACGCAGCAAATAAAATCGACCGCCCAGCAACACAGTTATCGCGACATTCTACCGAGCCGTGGAAAGCAACCAGGAAAGATCGCGTGGTGGGACATTTATTTTTTCTGGAACGCCGACTTGAAAACCGATCTGTCGGCCCGTCGGGCGAGTACACCACGGCTTTGGGCCGGTGCGTGGCGCGAGGGAGGTGGGGAGGTGTCCCGAGGTGCGGTAAGCGCCTTGTGACCTCGCCGGTGGTGGTGTTGACTCGGGCTACCTGACCGTCACACACACTCCGTTGGCCGTCGGCCGGAACGTGAAACGCGGGACTCGACCGGGAATCGCCTCGGTAGTTGACTCAGCCGACTCGCCCATTCGGATCGATCAGCCAGAGTTGTTTGAGTCCCGCGTTTCGTCTTCTGTCATCAGGAATGCGATCGGCCGTCGGGACTGCTGTTCCGCGCCAATGCACGGACTCACCGAGTCCGGACGACCGTGACGGCGAGATGGTCTCGGTCAGTCGAGTGCGACAGTTCACGAGGTGGTGCGAATGCGTTGATTGCTTGGTTCCGCCTAACGGTCGCCTGTCGCCGGTTTGTCGGTGACGTCCCGTCCGGGGAATGTCAACGAGGAATAATTCGGGCACCCGTTGTGTGCCACGTGTTTCGCGAGGGTTTGTACCGAAGGAACGCCGAGTGGCTCTCTCGTTTGACGTGGGCGCCCTTCAATGTCATCCGAGTAACCGTTGTCCTGCCCCACCCACGCGATGTGTTAAGCGCGACTGATCTCGCAAATCAGGTGTGGGAGATGGTCGGTGGTTTGCGTCACGAGCACACTGAAAAAAATCGCCCTCGTGGTTGCGTTTGATGGGTCTTGGGACGCGACGGGTCCGAGGGGCGAGTGGGCGTTACTGAGACGCCGACGTCTGCGGTTGGTTTCGTTTGGATTCCATCGCCGATGTTTGCGGCGGTGGCCAAGACTGGTCTTCGTACGTGAAAAAACTGACCACTGTCGTCCGCCGGCTGAACACATGCACCGTGCACCCGCCTCGCAAGCACCGGTGTGAAAGGGGCGGTTTAGGTCGGCGGGCGTCGAAGATTAGTCCAGCGTTTCCGGTAGACACCAACACGCCACGGCGAGTGGTAGGCGGGTATTGCAATCTTCGGTCGGCGTTTTCAGGACCGTGAATCGACACGACCTAGATCGCGGGTGGTTCGCCGTCACGACACCGACGTGGGGAATCGTTGAGTGATTTGTACACCGACCTCTTTCCGACCTGTTCGAACATGAACTCGCTCAATCCGGTTTCCGTCAAAACACCACCCGCTCGGATCGTGGCGCACGTTCGTAATAGATCCACTGGCGTCATGCGACCAAACGCGGACCAAACGCAACCTGGTGAGAGGACGTTTCAGATCCTCGGTAGTGACGTTCAGTGGCCGAATCCGGTGTCGGGTCATGCTTGAAACGGGTGGTCCCGAGGGATTCGAAAATGAAGGAGCACAACGATGTTCATGCGAGAGCGTATAATCGACAAGAAAATGGGTTCATCGACGGAGCGTGCGCAGACCCTTGGAGATCGGATGAAGTTTTCTTCAAAGGCATGGCTGCGTGTGTCCAATATCTGATGAGAAAATCTCCTCGTATGAACGAAAATCCGCCGAAATCCGCCGAGACCGGAGGCACCATGGCGCCACCGCTTTTGCAGGGAAGACGCTGGCGACCGAGATCTCCCTTGTCGAGTGGCACCTCGGCAGAGCTCGACGCGTTCGTCCGAGCTTACATCGGTCCTCAGCATCCCTACTCAGGCACCAATCGCGTTGGCACGCGAGTCATGCCCGGAAAAACCTCCGCGCACCGCGGAATGAACCGAAAATGAGGGACAGGAAGAGTTTCGTTTGGTCATTTTTCGTCTCGAATATTTTTCTGTTAAAGCAGGTCGTGTCATTGATTCGGCATAACCCGACGCGCATAGCGAGAAGACCGAGCGTGAATCCCGTCGCTAACGCGTCGGCTCTTTTATATGCCGTTTTGCCGAGGAAAATCACGCGCCGATCTGCTTAATCGAGAACGGGAGTTATGATTTCTGGACTTGGTTCGCCTACCTGTCGATGGTTGGCCTGCTCTGGCGCACTGGCCTGCAGCGGCTGAGACTGTATCAAGCTCAGAGGACCGTTTGCCGACTTGGGTTCACTGCTACCAACTGGCCCATTTACTCGCCGCGGATCGGGCTCGGCAAACGTCGTACCGCGAGTCTGAGCACTCAGAGCGATACTCACGCCGGGCACGCGGCTTCAACCAGCCGCGCGTATCTATCTCGGAGACGACCTGCAAAACCGAGAATAGTTGCCGCCCACACAGTCTGCACGGTCCACGCACCACCCACACGGCAGTACTACCGATAGTCGATGAAACTTTTGGATTCATCTTAGCGATAGGTAGGTCGTCTCTCGGGCCCACGGGAGTGCATAGAACTTCCCGGGCCGGCACCGTGACTCCCGTAACGCGGCACTGCCGTTGTGCGACCATGGCCTACGGCCATGTGAGCCAGCTGAGATGTGGGCTTGTCCAGGGTGCTAGCGTGGCCAGGATGGCTCGAATTGCGCAGTGCCGCGAACCGAAAAAAGTAGGACGGACGGGCAAAATCACACCAGGCGAGTCTACGCTCCCAATTCGTTTGAGAATCGCACGGACAAACACACGACCTTGAATCGCGAGCGTTAGGAACTGGGTTCCTTAAATCCAGGTACAGCGAAACCAGTGCGTCGTGCTTCGTGGTCCTCTCACATTCGCAGGGCAGGCGACAAGTCATTCGGCTTGTTTATGGGAAATACAAGCGCCGTCCCGCAGGGCGTTACCACACTTGCGACAGCCAAAACCCCATCAAAAAAATCACACACAAAGGAATCGTCTGTACGCCAAGACACTCTACCGGCGAAACAGCGCGGGATGCGACTGCGTCCCGGTTAGATTCCCTGCAAAGATATGCACCTCTGAGTGAATTGTCTCGGCCGGTTGTGCCGGACGCGGGTTCGTCTTCGTTAGGAGTCGCAACCCGGCGGACTTGTTTTTCGAGTCGCCATGCGGCGAGCAATTCCAGAGAACTCGGGATACACAGGGATCGAGATCTGCTATCTCACCAGCACGCAGGGCAAGCAATGCTTCGCAAGTGGTCGTTGCGCCTGGGAGGTTTCGACTGGTCAAGATAGCTCGATCACCTGATGCTCTCCGCGGGTTGGTCCCGCCCTCGCGGCCGATCAATCGAATAACCGTTTGAGCTTATTGCTCCGTATAAACAGGGATCCGGCCAACACGCTCCAAGGAGAACACGCTCGTGGCGAAAAGTTATTCGCATACACAGCGGACCCACTAGCACGGTTCAAAAGAACGCTCTCGGCCGCCCAAGCACGGAAACTGCGTCCGAATCGAAAGAATACTGCATGAGCAGAGCAAAGAAACTCGACCGACCTGACGCGCGAAAGTAGTGTAAACGACCCGTC
>Ga0163217_1119504_pt1 | contig 11424 bp, 9 predicted proteins | sample SynspAceP_FD_185933 | JGI IMG/M metagenome (GOLD analysis project Ga0163217, IMG submission 185933) | Saline lake microbial communities from Ace Lake in Antarctica - Synechococcus sp. Ace-P (PacBio error correction) | ecosystem: Environmental > Aquatic > Non-marine Saline and Alkaline > Saline ... | reverse complement strand
GGCAAAGAGCTACCGCAGGCAAAACGCTTCATTGATTTCATAAGAAGATCTACATCTGCAGCTGGTAAGTCCCTTTTTAATGTGCCTTTGGAATAAGCTAAAGCCGGACGGCCGTAGCACAAAGCCGATAAGTGGCGCATTCAGCAAAGGCCTCTAATTTTTGCCTCAAAGGTTTTAAGCCAAGTTCTCCGCTTTTTTCCTCTTAGAACTATACTAGCGCCGATGCAAATCATTCATGGTCGATTGCAGTTGGCAGCAGGTCAACTGTACCATCCTTTAATCAAAAACAGGGTCGGAGCGCATTTTAAATCACACTCACTTCACTCTCATCTTCATCGCCATTAGGATTACCTCACTTTATCGACCTTTAATTCCACTAGGAATCACCCTCGTCTTTGAAAGTATCCTTTGCCCAAGCATCTGCAGTTCGCTGATACGATGAATGCATAAGTTTTGTTCCTCTCGGGTGATATTCCATTTCTCGAGCAGTATTATCTGCCACAAGCTTTCTCCCATCGGAAATTTATAGTCAAACTCTCGAAAAAGACCGTCTTTTACAAGCCGTCTACAAAAACACTCTGCATTTCCCTCTCAAACGAGGCCTTGGGACATTTTAAAAAGGAACTTTTGGACATCACTTTCCATTCCACCGCAACGACCACATCATTGATTCCAGCATGATCGTTGTTGCTCCAAACATCACTGCTTTCATTCCTGATGCGCACCACTTTATTATTGTAGTACATGTACTTCATATCCCCAATACCAGCGCCTAAAGGAAGCCTCGTCTTGCTGGAGCTTTGTCCAAGGTTAAAGCTGAATTACACTTTCCCATGAATACTTCTTTGCACCTCCTTCAATCTTACACCCGCTCTGCTTAAGCTCCTTTGATGGCGAATACTTCCTAATCACTCTGCTGTTAAGCCGGATATTTACCTCCAAAAACTCCAAGGGAAGTTTCTGACAAGCCGATACGATATATTACTTCTTTGATCATTATTATTTGGGTTTAAATAAAATATTAGAAAAAAGATAGTTAGAAGGAAGAGCCAAGAACCTAGCAGCCAGAATCAAAAAAGATTAAGAACGAATATTCTCATGAAATTTTAAAATTCTTTTTTGAGATGATAGGCTTTCAGGTTAGAATCTCAAGTCTATAATCTAATTATCTAAACTCATGAGTTCTTTTTTTACCAATCAGGCTCCCCTTTTTTGGTGTTTCGGTACGGCTTTTTCTTATCTGCTGAATGTATACGAAGCTCTGCTGCATTTCATGCTTCTCCAAGATTTTTGAGCTGCCTGCTCTGGTGTGAGATTCATCGCTTTAAGTTTTCTTTAAAATTCCTCCATTGCCTTTTGACGATTCAGCTAGATTTGCATCCATTTGATCATTCGCATTTTCCGCTGGCAGGAATTTCTTTCGCTTTTATCGGCATGGATCGCCTTTTTTGAGATTCTTTTGGCCTCTATCTTCTTCAGTTTTTTCGCCTTTTGTCTTGACTTTTTTGTTTTTCGCTTGGCTTCTCTCTTTTCCTGATTGCTGCTTGCTCTTGGTTTTGTGTTCCGGATCTTTTGCTCTTGCCTTGCGTATCTTTTCCTCCCTGTTCCAATTTCTCTTCAGCGCTGTACTCTCTCTCTCTTCTCTCTCTCCATTTACGGTATTGCAGCGCGGCTTGATTCTTTTTCAGTTTTGACATTTAGGAGCGAGCAGCTGTATGGAAAAGGTTCCCGCACTCTGGGCCAAGTTTACTTGAAGGCTCATTTGCCAAAAATGAATACAAAACTTAATATGATTTATTTCTCATTGATTTCTTGTATTTTCTTTGGAGACTCTCTTTATAAACTCCTCATATGCCCGCAAACAGTTTCATCTCTCGCCAAAGCATCCATTCATTAGGTTGAATGCATCTTTAAAATCTGAACTTGCCTCTACCATTCTGTCTGCCTCAGCTTTTCTTTCGCTTCGCCCAAATCAGATGCTCCGGCTTGGTTTTCTTCTTTATCTTTTTGCTTTCCTGATTCTCGTTGCATCCACCTAGCTAGCAATTCATTAATTATGTCTTAGCGACTTCATTTCAAAGGGATATTGATTAATGCAGATTTAACTTTACTTAAAGGCGACTTCATATTCTTTTTTATTCCCTTGAATCACACCGGCCTTGATTGTTTAGCAAACTCGAAGCAAGTATTTTGTCAGGCACTTTGGGTTGCTTGTCATAAAAAACCCTAACGCCTCTTCGTCCACTTTTCCGCACTATTGATGGCTTCAGCCCAAGCTCGAACATCCAATTCCTGCATCCAGTGTATCCAAACTCTTCTAAAAATGACTAAATGATGCGTAATTGATTCTTATATTCCGCATTTGCATAGCTTTCCGCAGCGACATCTATCGCCACCATTCATTTTTAACACTTGTCCAAGAGGCAGGTATTAAGAAGTAAAAAAGGGGCTAAGACAAGTTTATTCAAGCTCATTTATAATTTGATTCGTTTTTCACAGGTAGCATCTCTCATATCTAATAATGATCTCTCAACTCTCAAATAGAAATATTATTGGCACGAAGCTTCCACTACACGTGAGCCAGTGATCCGCCTTCTAATTGCTCCAGGCGCGCAATTTCAAAATTGCCCAGCCTCTTCAGCTTTTTTTCAGGAAATCTCGAAAATATTTGCCCCATCTGTCTCCCTCTCTCGCGGAGTTCGCGTCTTATACGTTTGGGCAGGTCGCCCTGTTTGTGGGTCGATCACCAATCCATTCCCTTAGGAATCGAACTTCCAGATTCAGCTGCCAATGCCAAGGAAAAAACTTTTACCCCAAGCTCTGTTAATTTCGCCTCCCAATATCCTTCGAGATCATCCCCGAAGTTTTCGCATCAGAAAAATCAAAATAATAGGACCTCTCGCTTTTTAACTCTTGACTTTCATCGCCTTTCAAAATCGGCGTCCAAGGACAAGCGCAATGACTATCAAAATCAGTGCCGAAGTGGGGACTAACCCGGTATTCAGCCCGTCCACGTACAATTGATAGTACACTTGATGGTAAAGTAAATGTGGGCATTTGAAGGAAAAAGCTTCTCGAGCTGAAAATGATCAGTCCAATCCGATCCGAAGGAAAGCTTTGGTTAGATTTTTCAGTTCACAATTTGATCCCGCTTGCAGTCTGCCTGGGCGATATCTTTAACGGGGGGGGGGCGCATCATCGACTGCGAAAGGTCAACTGCAATGAAAATATCCTTCCTTCTTCCTTGATTTCTCTCTCTCTCTGAAGGACCTGCAAAATGCTATCAGAAAAGCACAAAAATAGCAGTTAACGGATGACTATTTTTAGTGAATAATCTCGCTTCTCGAAACTTCTAATCGGCGATTTAATCGCCAATAGCGCTCCAAGGTATAAATAAAGCTATAGCAGCAAAATATTGCGGCTAGTAGTTAAGGTGAGTTTAACGTTCCGGGTATTGCCCAAATCATGCCCGAAAATATAAAATAAAGCTTAATTGAAAGTAATTTTTTTGAAAAGAGGTGAAGGAAAAGCAGATGTTTCTGAAAAATAACAAAACCATTAATCGCCTCTCTGAATCGTCTAGCTTGGAGGTTTTCAATCAAAACACAAAAAATGAGCTCGAGTTTATTAAAGAGCAGTCTGATTATTTGTGTCTTTATTGGCTTTCAATAAGTACGCCTATATGCGTCAGCTCACTTTTTTCAAGGGTCAAGTCTCTCTCTCTGATCTCTCTCTCTCGTGCCTAGTAAATCTATTGAGATTGAGATTTCAAATGGGGTGATCTCTGAGGATCGAAGGGAATTTTCAGAATTAAAAAAGGAAAAACTTCCAAGGAGGCTTCTCTCTCCCTTCTTAAGGCATGAAAAGACGATCAGGGAAATCCTCTTCGCGATTAAAACTCAGAAGTTTTTCCCTGAAACCTGAAGCAGCTCTCCCTAGAAGCAGGAATTATCCGAGACCGGAGCCTGTATGAGAAATCAAAATTTAGATACCGGACAAGGCTACTATCCCCATAGGAAAACATTTAAGACTATTCCCAGCTCTATTCGGACGAGGTCGATTTATTCAGAAGTCTTCAACTGCTTCCTGGTGTTCAGTTCGGCAAGCGAGGGTACCGGAGGGCTATTTTCAGAGGTGGGTCTGGCCAGATCAAAACCTAATTCAGATTGATGGTGCTCCTGCTATATAATGCATCCACTTTTCTCGTTTCTTCCAGTATTCAATCCTGATGCCCGTTCAAACACTAGACCCTAGTATAAGGGGAACATTGCCAGCTTCGTTTGGAGGCAGATTGCTTCGCTAATTGAATGTTTTCTCTTCGGAAGGAAATTAATTAAGCAAGTAAGAGGTGAGGGAGGCATTGCGGACTATTTCTTCCAGATTTACCTTAGAACCGGTCGCTATTTTTTCAGAAAAGTCAACTTTTTGCCATTTCGGCCAGACGAAACTATGGCGGATGTATTTCTAGGACTTTCTTCAATCCTGATGTAAATATTAACAATAAACTCAACTTCATTGCATGACCTTAGTTCCAAAAATTGGGCGTTTCGACTCCGGAGACAAAGACTAACTCACTTTCCTTTACCTCATCACGGAAGTGATTTCCTAGGTCTGGAAAGTTCTTTTTCGCTCGGAGCAATTTTTGTTGAGTTCTCACTGAAATGGAATTCTTCCTATTCGGCGGATTGCGTATTTTGATCTTGAGCCTTCTCTCTCTCTACAATTACACTCAATTCGATGATCCTGAGAAGGATTTGAATGGAGAAAATCAACTTCAGAAAACCGGAATCAAAGCACCAATGGACGTTGCTTGCGTGGTGAAAATCTCTCAGACGTATGTTGGCTGCATTCAATTCTACCATTTGCTCCAGTTGCCTGATTCCTGCTGGCCGGAGAGTAATATCTCTCTCTCGATTGATACTTAATCCAAAAATGGAGTTTAAATAACCTTCGTTGGAATGACTTATGGGGAGATTTCTCCCAAGCTAAGCACAGAACGGGCCTTTCGTGGGGATTTTCAATCAAATCGGAAGAGGACTAGACTACAATTATGCTGGACGGTTGTTCCTGGTCCAGATGTCAACGCATTACTGATACTTGAATTACGACACTCTGATAAAATTAAATTCTATCAAGGATTAGAGGCCTCGAATCGCGTTTCGATATCTGATCAATTCCACCGTTTTCCATCAAAGCTGCTACAAACCGTAATTTTCAGTACGTCAAATTTGCCAACAATTCTTCGCTGGTTACCGATTTGTCGTTGGATTCTTGCAGGAACGTATGTGCCTCCGTATTCGAGCAGATTCAAGTCTCTTTAGACTCTTTTCCATAATTTCAAGTCAGCGATTTAAATCTGGGAATTTTCATCGAGACCTATACAAAGACTTAAAAATATTCCATTGACCTGAGAAAAATGGTTTTGCAGTGTGCTTGTTCATGACAAACAATTGTGGGGACTGACATTATTGGTTTGGCAAAGGCTGTGGCTTATTGGTGCGCGAATTTTGTTGCGTAAAAAATCAACGGTAAAACCACTGGTTGGCTAGCATATACTTATTCAAGAACACTCGGGAGGACAGATTTGACGTCGGTGTCACAAGGACAGAAATATATCCGCGTTTACGATCGCCAAAACGATTACTTTGTTGCTGAATCATGAATTTTCGGGTTCTTGGTCAGGCAGGTTTTACCTTTTGTTTATTCGACAGGTCAGCCGTATCTTTTCCCGATTTGGTTTCCTATTCAGGCTCTCTCTTTACAGTGATTTCAGAAATGCAGATCGGTTATCCCAATCTATCACAGAAATGATGCTCTTTTACTTGGCGAAAAATCTAACTCAAGGGAAGGAAATGGAGAGGTTAGCTGCGAATGCCAGTGTTTTATAATTCTCTATGGGAAGAAAGATCCTTTTGCGTTATACTTTCGGAGATGTTCATTAATGATGATATCAGGTAACGATTCCTCTACTGACGGTCCTTGCTGACTTCGGTTCTCGACCAGGAATCATCATTGATTACCTCTTTTACGTTTCTTCCGCATTACCCTATAATTTTTCTCTTTGATCATGAAAAATAGCTGGATCCTATGACTGGTTACTATAAAATCACTTCCTCGCCCATCGAGTGGATCTTCCGCTGGCAGAGATAGAGGGTGAACATCCCTGTGATTGAAGGGGTTTGCGACCGATAACGCCAATTGAATGAAGTCAAGGTGACCTTAGCCAAAAACTTTTTAGATTCAGAATTCTTTATACGATCTCTTAAAGACTCCCAAGTTTCCTTTCGAGTCAAAGCACTGGAAATAGCAACCCGTTCAGATTACAATGAAACTACCAACTATCGGCTTGAATAACGACATCTTGGCAAAAAGTAGGGGAGACTTATGAGCTGATCGTGGAGTGAGAATGAATGTCTTCTTTTGCAGAAGGGTTATGCTTGCAGCCTCCAATTTTGGATAGCTTGACGTATCAATACGAGAAAAAAGACCATTTCGCTGAGGGTTACTATATCAAAGCTTATGCAACGATCCCATTCAAGAGAATAACTATTATTTCGTATTCAAAATCATTGAAAACGGACACTTAAAGAATGAGCCCAATAATTTACTTTTTATTTGACGATACTTTGGTACTCTACTTTCTTCAAATGGGTCTGGAGCTAGGCCCCTATGCATTTGAGCCAGACGATCGGGTCCGATTGATTCTCTATCGAATGACGCGGAGCCTTTACAATTACTTTAATCCAATTATTAGGTTTACTCTTTTCTGATGGAGATTATTTCAGCCCTCCACCAACACAATCCTGATACTAATATTAAAGTAGTTTCGCGGGAGATTCCCGAGGTTTAGGTTACTTTTTGGTCCTCTTCCTCTCTCAGGAATTTGTTCTAATTAGAAAAGAACTCGGTTTTTAAAAATATCCAAGTCGTAACTATTACGATTCTCAACCGATTATTTTCAGTTGGGGGGGAACCCCCAAAAAAAAACGAATTGGCAGAATTTGCCAAAATTTTCTGGGTCATCGCTGCCGCGAATCGCCCAATCTTACAATTTACTCAGCGAAAAGATCAATGCATCAATGGAACCAACTTGTGGATGAGAATTGGTCTAGCTCAGGCCACTATTTCCCAACTCTCTTAAAAGCACTGAAGGAGATTGGGCTCGTAAAAGGGTCAATTGAGGGTTTTCTGTTTCTTATTGCCACTCTCGATCCGGGACAGTTTTGCTCCTGAAAAGGCCTGTATACTTTTTGAAAGATTTGCAAAAAGCCCTCCATATCTTCTGCTCTCGTTAAACTCTAATCTTTAATAGGCTATGAAACTCTCTGAAATTAAAACTCACCTTTGCTAATTTGCAATGAATTCGGAAATTTCGGGTACCGGCACTCGTTCTGCAGCCCTGCTCATTTTCACGTCACTGAAATAGGCCAAATAAGCAAAACGATTCATCCGATTTGTGGGTGGCACACTGCGCAAGAGAAGTTAATTAATTTCCATTGCTCGATGGGTGACTTTGATTTCATCGCATAGCGCTCCAAATTATTGAGTATTATTCCCTTTCCTGAGCGATTAATTGGATTTTTAGAAGAATCATGAGGGTTGAAGTTCGAAATATTCAGCGGTACCACCATTGGAAAATATGGATTGGGAATTTTCGATGGATATCTTTTGCGGCTCACCCAAATACGATGACACAGATTGCTTTAGCAAAGGATCATGTGGATTCCTGCTGAAAAGGCAAAAATCAGAGTAGGCGCAAATCAAGCATGTTACTCAGGAGGAGGTTGTTGCTAACATCTCTCTAAAGAAAGGAAACAAAGATTGAATGAAGTGATTGCTTGTTTCGAAAAACACCTTCCTGGGATAGTTTCTCGGCTAAACATCAAATTCAAACAATTGGTTGGGGGGAACTTCCTTCTTCAAAGGATAAAATCAGGCGAGGCGCAGAGCTTAATTTTTATTTGTACGCACAATAGCAGACGAAGTCATATTGGCTCAGATTTTGCGGGAGCAACTTTAGCCAGCTCACTCTCTCTCCTCCCCATCGAGTGCTATTCGAGTGGGGTAGAAGTCACTGAAGTTTAATCCTCGGGGTAGATGCGTTAGGGAAGATTGGTTTTTTGATCTCCAAAATAATTTTCCCAATCCATTATATTTCTATATAGAACAGCTTTAGAAAGCCAACCCTATTTGCCTTTTTCAAATGCTATGATGATCCAAGCAATCCACAGACTGGATTTGCAGCAATTTCTGACTTTGTGATCTGCAGATCTCTCTCCATTATCCCTGGGCTGATATTCCGAATCCCTCTTCATATGAGATTCCAACTTTTTCGATGGAAAACTTCGCAAGAAGCTTGAGAAATATTCCGAACCGATCACATCAGCTCGGAGCTGAATCTCATTTTTTTTTCAAAGAAGTCCAGAGCCAAATGATTTAAGATTAGACCTTTTTGATTGATTTTCTCTCTCTCTCTCTCTCCGAAAATAATCGTCGGAATATTTTAAAAAGTCATTTTTACATTCTCGGTTGCTATTGGAAGAACTATTCATACCACGAGAGCGAATCATGCAGATCCATTCTGGAGGCTTAAGAAGGCAACTAGTTTAGAAATACTCTTAGAAAAGCGCTTCCCAGACCCGCAACCCTCCCGTATACCACTTTGGCTTCCTCAGTCAAATTCTCTGGAAAAAAGCGATACCTTTAATGCACAAATCTTACGGATTCCGTTCACATGCACTTTCGCTAATCTACTCAGGCTGACACAGCAAAGCGAAGCGCAAAATAGACTGATGAAGAATTACTTCGAAGGTCTGTGGGAATTTTCTTTCGTTCTCTCGTGAAAGAAAATAAGATCTCGACCCAAAGAGACCGCTGAATTACAAAAGTTGATCCGCATAACATGGACAAACCAAAGCGAGCATTGAACCAAACTATTTCACTTACTAATCGAAGCGTTTGCTTTAGCGATTTGTCTTATTGTTTTTATCGAGCGACTTCTAAGTTTAAACGCCCTTTCTTTAATTTTTGAATCGGTTTTGATTGGAAGCTATTGATTTCGCGCAGGTTTCCCATTGCCTCTCTTATCCTTTTGGTTCAAGTAAGTCAAAGCCAGTTTGGATTTTACGCTACCGGAATTTGTTGTCGGCCAATCTGTAGCTCAAGAAGTTCAAACCTTCTCTTGGTGAAAATTGGTCTATGATTTACGGTACTGGAAGTAGTGGTGATGACGGTTCCATTTGGGTCTTTGGTTTTCGTCATGTCTCAGCGACTGATCGGAAAGGCTAAACTTAATTAAACACCAATGATCTATGGATTTGCTGTTCTCGAAATTCATTACCGGCATCCTTTTTCGAACTCTCTACCAAATTTCGATCCTAATCGACAGAGAATCAAGCAGATCTCTCTCTACATGCAGTCGATTGCATGTTCGTCTGCTCATTAGTTGGGATTAACTTTCTCTCACTCTCGCCAAGATCATTTTTCTGGTTTAATTCCTTTGGCTTTTACCAGTGAAAAATCTCTCCGTGAGGTGCATGAATATCAGGCAGCCAAGGTGTGACTGAGCACTTATTCTAAAAAAGAATATTTCAGGACTTTTATTGCAGCTACATCACCAAAGGACATTGGTTGGCACTTTTGAACAAACTTCATAATCAAATTTTCAAACTAAAAAAAACGAATTATAATGATGAGCAAAAATCACCAATCCGCAAATCGGCTCACAAGGCAGATTTTTTCTAGCTATCCCAAGATCGCCAATCTTATTCTTGGTGTTTTCTTGTGAGATCCACACCCGAAACAGAAATTGAAGGTCCAACTTCAAATGGGTGGAAAAAAAGAGTCCAACCATTGGGGCGCTTCAAAAACCCTTAATTGCCAGACTTTCTGACTTCAGCGGATAAAGTTTTTTGACTGTAGTAGAACCCAACCTAAACCTCCGGAGGCAATGTCAGGTTGGAATCCAATACCCAAAAACCCTCCAAATCCCTCGCCAGAGCATGGGTAATCGACTGGGACAGGATCGTCCAGTCATTTGCTAGTAAATACTGATGGCTCAATTTCCTGATGTGTGGAAACTCCTTCGTGGCATCGGTGTGATGGAGCAGATGGAAGAAGCAATCGCGTAGTCAAAAATTCTCCAAACTGGGACGGCAGGAATGCAGCTCGAACAGCGACTCTGTAAGAACTTAGCTGGACTTCCGATTTTCGATTTAAATTGGCTCCTCTCATCTGATCTGTCAAAATTGGTTTGAAGACGGTAATCTGCAAATCCCAATTAAAAATTACGTTTAATTAGTCTAGTTTTATATTCAAAAAGGCATGCAGTACTCTGTTTGCCTTTTTGGATACTTGACTTCAAAAACCATTTATGTCTACAAATTATGCAAACTGAAAATAGGAAAAACATGACAGATTTTTTAGCAGATTTTAGGCTTTTTCGTCTGGAGGTCTTTTGGCATTCTTCTGACTCTTACTCTCTCTTTGCAACCTGGTGTAATGACTGGAGTAGATGCCGCGGCCAATAACCACCCGGCGGGCATGGATGGGATGTAAATGAATACTTTGGAGAATATGAAGTATCCCCACTGGCAACAGGATAAGGGGATTTGAAAGGCACAGTAGGTTGCCCACTCTCTCTCTTGGCCAAAAAAAAGGACGCGTTCATTAAACCGATGTGGAGATTTTTTTGAGAGGCCATTGGTGGTTATTGTGATGAGGAAGCTGTTCGCTTTGATCCCCCAAAATCAATGGACAAATGGCTGCCAGAAAAGGTTGAAGAGTCGCAGCCGTTGATAACGTCGCCATGCGGAGATTTCCTATTCGGTTTAAATTGGATAGCTTCCCAACCCATTAAATATTTCCCTGTGCTCGTTTAAAATTGTTGTTCTAAAACTATTTCTTGCTGATTTTTCTCCTCTACTAATTCTCTAAATAAGGTGGTGAAGTCTGGACCAAAAGAGAGCCTGCCAAGTAGAAGTTGAAATTCATTTTGCCGCAGCATACGATCCTTCCACTCCATTAATTCCCAAATAGGGATTTAAATCACCGCGCATAACAAAGTGAATCAAAACTTTGTGCTCTTTTTCGATTAAAGCAAAAATTTAAAGGCTTTTCCTTCCACGACTGAGTGTAGATGGAAGCGAAATTTTTGACTGCTTCGGAAAACCTTAGCAAATCAATTTCAATTCCCCTTTAAAAAAAAACTTTTAAATAATTGCTTGTTCCCTGGTCCCATCTGATTCCCTGGACTGGAGTTGCTTTTAAAAATTGCGCGATTTTCAAGGAAAGTTGGGCGTAGGGCCATAAAATTCAAATTAGTTTTTTTCCGATCTTAAACCCAGTTTTCTTTTTGAATGGGACTCCCACGGATTTTTGGATTTTTTTTCCCCATCTTTTTCTCTTTCTTGTTCTTTCCTCCGT
>Ga0163217_1115834_pt1 | contig 11424 bp, 6 predicted proteins | sample SynspAceP_FD_185933 | JGI IMG/M metagenome (GOLD analysis project Ga0163217, IMG submission 185933) | Saline lake microbial communities from Ace Lake in Antarctica - Synechococcus sp. Ace-P (PacBio error correction) | ecosystem: Environmental > Aquatic > Non-marine Saline and Alkaline > Saline ... | reverse complement strand
AACACGGGATACGTATCCCAATGCATAGGTATACATAATGCTCTCGTATGCCAAATAGTAAGAAAGGACTTAACCTAAGAGGACTATCTTGCAGAAATGCTAACAAAATACAAGGCTTATGCAACAGGCGAAATCTTGGCAAGTGAACTTAGGTGGATTTTGCGGCGCTGAGTTCCTTGCCGGATAAAACAAGGGGATTTGACGAGATTTCGGAATTCCGTATCTCTAACGATATCGTGGCCATTTACATGCCTCGCAAGGGTCCAATATTTGAGTTCCTTCGGTCCTTTACCATTAATTATGAGAACGAGGAAAAAGTAATCCGATACCTCCGACAGATCAGACAAACTTTAACAACATTGATTACCAGCACATGTTGATTTTTATTGAACGGGAATAAGATCATCCATTTACTTCTTATATGTTCCGCATCCTCCAAACCTCAGTTCCTCTTTATTGTTTCCGATTAAGTTTAAAGCACTCGAATAGAGCGTCTTTATCTGGTGATGTGATTTATTGCGCCGCAGATGTGGCCTCGGTGGTGTGAAATTATAAAGTCACGTAGAGAAAAAAATGACTTAACGAGAACACAATATATAATTTTTACATCAGATAATGGCCCATGGCTGGCATATGGTAATCATTCAAGTAGTGCCCTTCGCTTTTACGAGAAAGGGAAAGGTACCCGGGTGAAGGGCTGCGCCAACGTGAACCTCCTTTATACATTAGGTATCCGAAGACCAGCATTGTAGCGGGGTGACAATAACGCTCTTATGGCATAGATATTTTTCCATCACCCTCGCAGATGGTAACAAAACTCTGAACTTCGATGAGGTAATTGATGGCAAAAGCGCATGGAGTTAATTGGACGGGTAAAACAAATGAAAAGTCCGCAAGAAGATTATTTCTTTTCAATTACGATTAATGAGTTATCGGACAGTGCGTTATGGAAAATGGGAAGTTATATTTTCCACACGCACTTACTCCAACTCATTGAATGCTCAACGCACCCTGGAAAGCATGGATTGCCTGGAGAATTACAAAATGGTTGATTAAAAGGCAAATGAAAATTATTGATTTAGCAATCAGATGCTAGCTGAAACACACTATGTGGCTTGCAAGCAATGCTAAAGTAGTTGCACAACAATCACCGAAACTAGCAGCCTATATGCGTTAACAAGGTAGGGAACTCTTAATGGGGTCATGGATGGGGCTAGAAAATAGGGCACGCGGAATTTAAGATTGACTTTTCACTCTATGGATAAATTGAAAATTAGTTTGCTTGCTATATTTCCGAAAAAATGAAGTTCATCACATTATTCACTCCAGTGCATAATCTTTTTGACATACTTTGGCGCAAAAATCTATTTTTAGAACCTCGCTTTGCTGTAAGTAACGACTTCCCTTCACTAAGGATAAGATAACCAACCTGTTCTTGCGTCGTTTCTAGGTGTTATCTGATTTCTGAAACATATAGGATTGCCAATGCCAAAACATTTCAAGCGCGCCATCGTCGTTAAAATCCCTACAGCATATTGGGTTAGGGGTTCGAAGTTGTGCCCATTCATTGGGTCTTAAATCTTTTACTTTTAAAAAGTACCGTCACCATATATTTCCATATAACAGAAAGCCAAATGTATCTGTGCAGTTAATGAAGCGATTTTTTTAGTTTGTTCATCCCGTGAGGACATCTTCTATTTCCTGGGAGGCGAAAGCATCATAATTTTACAATTTTTTTCTTTAAAGTCTGGAATTTGGCTAAGATTGAGCTATGCAGGAAGCCTCCCCTCATGAGGTTAATGTTCTCTCCTCTTATCGTGTTAACTAACCTAATATATCGATATCGCTAGTTCCGTTTACGCCGGTCACACAGATCCCGATTATTGCTCAAAAAAATTTAATTAGTAGGCCTTTTGTTTTAATAGCCCAGACATGGGTTCTTTCAATTCAGCAAAAAAGTATAGCGTTGATACTCTTCACCCAAATCATTTTTTACCCTTTATTCGGCGTATAAGTATGGCTACTACCGACCTAGGGCTTTTTACTACCCCTTCAAGAATAATCTACTCAAAATTATTCGTCCACTTTAGCGTTTATTCCAAGCAAGATGCATCCATTTTTCCCCGTCCAATAATTAAGATTTCCGCTGTCTTTTGAGCAACATAGTTTTGAGGCTGGTATTTTGGGCCCAATAGAGAGATATGCTCCCTATATACAAAGAAACAATTACAATTGCACGGTCTTTTTTGTCTTTCGCAGTTGTATTCAAAAATTGCCATGTTTCAATTGGTGCTATGTTGATTTTTTTAGAACTATAATACAGAACTTCGAGCATATACCGTGAAAATAAAAATTTCACATTTTGGTTTCGATACATTTATATTTATATTGCTTGAATCGTGAAAAATTACAGGTAATTCCTAAATTCATTAAGTTAAGATTGTAGACTTAGCAAATTTTCCATTTTTGAAATTGAAGTCAAGCCTATTGTGGTTTTTAATTACTTTTAGTAACAAATAGCGAATTTATTACATCTTCATAATTTCACCTTGATACTTTTTAAATAGCGACGTGTGGGAATAAATTTAAAGCTTAACAACTTCAGAATTGAATGTCAACGTCAATTATGGATAATAAAAAAGGAATGACTTTAGTATCTATCACATAAGATATTGAATTTATTTAGCGTAGGCCTAAATTTTTGTGACAATGATATTAAACCCCACATTGCACCAGGTTTTATTTGGTTCGGTTTATTTTGTGTTCAACACTTTCGGATGAGTTTTATTCACGATGTTTTTACTTTTCCTTCAGAACTAAATTCTAATAGGTTTTCCCCACCTAACAGTATGTTTTTGGTTATTTAAATGCGTATTTATAATGTGCCAAAATTATTTACACCCAAAAAAGCTATGTTCAATATACCGCCTCATAGTTTCTTTTTGGCATTGTCATATGCTTTTGTTTAAATCACATATTAAGTATTACTTGGTTAGCACAATGTATGCCGAGGCGCCGAGGCGTAAAACGCTCACCTCGGTTACCCTCTATTCCACCCCGACCATATTTGCGAAGGTATATGTTATTCCTGGTTTACGGCTATAAGCATAAACTATAGATTGGTTACAGTGAAAGTAGTAAGCTCACGATTTAGAACAGGGCAATTGAAGAAACAGAGTACGTTTTTTAAGGTCCCAAGTATCTCCACATTTTTTCTTTCAATACACTCAATAATAGCTAATACTCTTTACACCCCCTAGAGATAGTCGGATTTCAAGCACCTGAGGTTATCTTAAATTATCTGAACTAGCGGTATTTCTCGTTGGACGCAACAAAGAACACAAAGACGAAGATTTTAACCAAGTTGAGATTAATTGTAGGTAGAGATTACATAGATTTGGAGCGTATTAGATTTTGACGACTAGTCTTAGATAGAATTGAATATTTGCAGGAAGATCTTGGACATTTCGTAAAATGTGCTCCTATGTTATTTATTCCTTTTGGGTGAGAAAACTGTTTTAAACATGCTTGCAAAGTAAGAATATCGGTGAAATGAAATTGATTATCGATTTGCAAGTCATTGAAGGTTTTCATCGATTTTTAAGGTAAATACGAATAACCTAATCATAGGAATTTCAGTATCCGGTAAAGTCAGGTGTATTGGTCTATTCTAATGTAAAAAAGCGTTTAGAACCTTGGGTTATTGCTACAAGGATTATGAGCTAATCTATTTTCGATGAGAATAAGAAGTTTTTAATGTTATTTTAAAAGCTTAAGGTAATATGATTTTGAAAGTGTATTGTTGTAGATGAGAACCATTTTTGGCGTAATGTAATTAAAAACTATATTTTCTTAGGTAAAAGGATTGCAACTTGTAGGAACATTTTCTAATGCCATGGATGCCTCTACTTTTTGTAAGGGACAGCCATTTGTTGCCTATTATGTTTTTAGATATTACAATATGCCTTACCTAAATGCCGTTAGAATTTTTGAAGCACACTTCATCAAAACCTTCTCCGTGGGATTATGACAACGACATGAAGAACATTGCCCTTAAAAAGTTTTGAGCTCGAAGCAATAGATTATCTAGTAAAGCCAATATCCTTACCAAGATTTTTAAATCTGTAGATAGATGTCCTATTAGGTTCTTAGAACAAGGGTGGATAAGGCATTGTTAATGTAAAGACCGAAAGCCTTCAATCTTTTGTTAAGTCGATAAGAAGGAAATTACAGAAAATATTGTCTAGATGAAAATACATGGTGAAGAACAGTCTCTAGATCGTATATTCCACGAATTATAACTCCCATCGGCAACGCACGATTATTCATACCACACCTTTAAGCAGTTTTACTGAAGAATTGCCTGGCGGATAATTTAAATACGCTATTCATTAGGTCTTACCGTTGCTGTCGATAAGGTTAGTGTGGAGGGTAATAGCGTTGAAATAGGGCGGAATACATATACTATTGGTTAGAAGTTATTTTACGATGCAAGCCCAGTAGAAATTTTGAAAGAATCTTGAATAGTACTGATAGGATCATTATTCGGGCCATTTTTCAAAGGATTCTTAAATGAGCGACTATTTCGATTAAACAATTTTGAAAATCAACCAGATCGTATGTGCTATGAAAATTCGGTCACGGATGGTGTTTTACTGGCGTTGGGCTGATATCAAAAATGCTTGAATCTATATGGATTTGGACGTAGCACTGGCGTTCATGCCTTCCTCACATGCTCGCAGCAAAGAAGCAACGCTGAGATTCCATAGTTGCTTATTTTGAAATAGATTCGACCATGCGTATGAGCAATGTGTACCGAGCAATTTTTGAAAATCGTTTATGGCGGTGATACTTATTGTATCATGCTGGTTTAGATGAGTTTATTGAAGAAAATTGAAGATTTATATGATGTAATTTGCCTGTAAACCCTCCTTTTTATACTGAAAGCTTATTTCAGGTGATTATTACAAAGGAGATCAGGCTAACGAAAATGAATTCTCTCCCTGTTCATGAACTACTACGAAGCGGTTTCAGAGTTACTAATTTCTGAAAACTGGCACTAATCTTTAGTACGTATAAGTACCTTTAAGGAAAAGATGATTTATACGCAAATGGCTGCAACCTGATTATCTTCCCACAGTCGTTTGTTTGTATGTTAAAAGGTAACCCTGCTGCACGAAGTAAGAACAAGGGTGTCTGTGTTAGAGTTTACTAAGCTTGAGAAAAAAGACATACGAGGTTATTAGATTTAAACCATTGGAAAAAGAGAGACATGTTATCTAACAAATGGATTACATTAAACTAAAACCGAAAGATTTTTATTTAAAAAATGGTAACTATAAGGTTGCATAATGTTTAATATTTCTTTAATTATCTTTGATAAAGCAATGTTATCGGAGACCTGATTTATATTGAAAAGCACCAGGACTATTATAAGTGTTAGAATGATTTATTGTCAGCCAGAACACTTTTATGTACGTGAGTGCAAAGGCGCGCCAATGGTAAAAAGAGATCGTGTCACCTATAATTGAGGAATATCCGCACCACAAAAGTGCGGACCCATTTCAAAACAGATTATTGGTGGTCTTTGCCAGAAATTCGTGCCTTCCGCGACCATTATATTCCGTGAAGGAGTACGTGGTGCTGGTTTAGCATCAACACGATTAGTGTACGGCCTCATAGCAGGAAATGAGAGGGGAAAGATCAGTGGCGTACGGTCACAGCATCGGGCAATTTCTTCTTTGGTGATGTAATCCTATATTTTACATTACGGCATGAAATAAGCAAACGTAAAAGTATTACCAGAATGTAGCAACAGCGGAATGAGATGGGGTCTCCGGATCTAACGGAGCCAAGACCATGAGTTCTAACCCAAGCCGCATGCGAAACTCAATACAAAGATACTGGGTGATTTCAGATTGATCTTTTGAATGGAGCCAAATTGTGGATTTCCAAATTCACCATTCTGTGACATAGCAGTTGGTATTGGGCAAAAGGAAGAAGAAGGTCGTAATTACACGGTATAATTGATTGAGCGGCTTGGGATGAAGGTTTTACAACACCCAGCACAACACATAATTAAATGTCATTAAGGGCTTCGGCAACAGGTGAATTGATTATTCGAATCAAATGTTAAAAAGTCTAAAGAGAGATTTTGAATTAACTAATAATTCAGGCTTAGGAGCAGCCTTAGGAGATGCTTGGATTTCTGCCTAGATTCGGAATTGCATGGGGTGCCTTTGGGGGCGGCAAATGCGATTGCTATGATACCATGCATGAGATATGCAAGAAGAGCGAATTCAATTTGGCGAAGCAGACATTGCTGCATACACAATTAAACAAAAGAATTAGCCGAAAGATTACTGAAATTACCCAAGGCTCAAATTATAGCTTTTTCGTTTGGGGCAACTAAAAGAACGCAGCGGAAAAGCAAACAACTGCCACAGATTTCAATTGGCCAAAAGGAACATGTTTGAACATTGGCCGATAAATATAGCGCGTGAAGCAGAACAGGTTTTAGGCGGAGCGGTCATTACTGGTGAGTATGCATTATGAGGACACATGCATGAATCTAAGTAAAGTGTGCATCCTTATGCGCCGGGACTCTATTATACATTTGTGATTAAGCCGGTTTGCCGATATTACAGGTATTGGCAAGCCCCTTTCAATAAAATAAACATTTACTCTTAATAGGCCATAACATGCATTGATACCAATTCTCAATCTATCTTGAGTGCGCATAGTAAGATGTGTGGCATGTTTATGTCATACAGCGAATGGAAACATCGGCTTTTTTATGCTTTAAACCCATGAGTATGTATCGTTCAACAACCGAAGAATAACTTATGCCCTATTAGAACTACTATTCTTACCAATCTCACCTTTAGTTGATTTACTTCATTGGAGTTTTACTGCGATCTGCAAAGTGATTATAGGTACCAAACACCGTCTTTGTCTTCAGGAAAAGTAAGAAGCCAAAAAATTTTTTTTGGCGTGGGAGGGGGCCCCCCGATTTGGGTATATTATAAGGTCCACCCTACTTTTGAATATTCATGGCCCAAACTCTTACGTAGTATCATAAGTACTAGTAATTCACACGCATGTTCGAATTTTTTGAGACCATACAGCTATTCATATCATTACTATCATTAAAAACAAACTCTTCGTGCATGTTACACGGCCACGATGAGCAGATCATCTAAGCCTTAAATAGTCCCGGTGATTGAATTGATGTCACTAGCGACGTATGGTCGACTTAACAGTATTATCTCTTTGCCATCGTATGAAGTTGTAACCTTGTTGACTAGACTATCTGAAGCTTTTCCATTAGGTAGCATGCTAAAATCTAAATCACGTACGATTATTGCGTAAGTAGAGTACCCTGACACCTTCTGAGCGTTCTTTCCCGGTTTTATAAAACCCTTTGTACTTGGCTCTATTTGTGTTCTAATTCAGTCTCGTAGTCATTCACCTAAAGATTTCCAATCTGCATAGCGGGTTCCTCGCCAAAGAAGCCATGACTCTATATTGGCGATTAATCTGGTTCATCAACGTAAGTGTCTGAAGGCAGGCTTTAAAATAACTTTAGATTTTTTCACCCTTCCCATTGCTATTTTCAACAGTGAGTACGGGCACTTTACCGTTTGTTCATGATCTTTTTCTGAACCTGCCTATCGTCTGGGCAGAATCAAATGTTACAGTTTTACCGGTAACCTTAAATGTGTTCGGTTTCAATCTGTACTATTTGTACGGGTAAGGTCACATTTTGATATACCCTTGCGGCTGTATTTCCGTATCTGGACGCAGCCATTACCATAAATACCGCCAAGGCACAGATGAACCAATTTGCCTTTCTTTCATACATACTGTTCATTGACCCTAGCAAACATCTAACTCCTTCGCTTGCTGGTGGGTAAAGCCTAAATATTTTTTTCAATTACGCTTGTTCAGTTGTCCTTGATGCAACGAAATGCTGAATACCTACACATTCGGTCGCCTTGTACGTTACTAGCCCCGCGAACAGCGGCAAAGTACGTGCATTCGCGTCTTTCCCACATAGCGCCCCTCTAAAGAGTAAAAGTTTACAAATCACGAATGTTTTTCGTACTCCATTTCTATGTTGGGTAAGCCCCTAGCCCAACAAACAATTATTTTAGATTTGTTGGCTAAAAAAGCGCTTTTACGGTTCACTCTATTTCCATTCCTTTCAGGTACTCCGGGTTAGGCGTTAGAAACTCTTAGATGAATACCGGTGTCAGATCAGAAAATAGCGCTTTCGTAACCGTTGGTATATTTTTGAATAAAATCATGATCAAACATTTTATGTTCTTTAATCTAAGATGTTAGTTTCTTTCAATATTAATTTTATTAAATGGAATATCTTGATTGGATGCTCTTACAGGTAGATGTATACTCTCCATGTCTTTCCCCCACCCGCCAAATTCCAACCTTTTATATTTGAGGATTTTTAAAATTCACTAATCCTGATTCCTCAAGTGGATTATTACTTGATAACCCTGCCGCTCATTCGCTTTTGCACTTCTGCTAAAGCAGAAAGCATTCTTAGGATGGTCTGCCGGGTTTTGACCGGCATAAGTGATACTTCGGCTCATAAGATCTTCAGACGTCCGTTAGAACCTTGTCCCAATAAATGTTCCACCCAAGCGCTATCACCCACTACTTTCATGGCACATAATTTGAGGCAATCGGTGTCCAATTATTGGTTTCCATTCGCACGGGCGAACATCCATATAAAAATGCAGCTTTCATTACTTTGATCTTCCGGAAAGTGTAAAAGAATAGCTTCGTACCAGGCATTATTTAAAGTTCTTTTAATTCTGATGCAATTAACTTTTCACAAGCATCACCCCAAAATAGGAGTCTCGTAATGAAACGCTACCTGGTTTCGAGTACCCATTGCTTCTAATAAACGACAAAGTTGTTCAGTTCAAAAATCTTGATAACTGAGATAATTCCTTCAACAGAATTTTTCTGAAAGGAAATCTGCGCCAATATGACTTGTAGTTGCTCTCATCCCTAAGGCTTTGCTCCATTTTCACAAATATTCTACCACGCGTGAAGGTATGTTCTGGATCTGCCACTGACAGCTAGGGGCAGTACGAAGCCATCTTTTTGGTTCATGCCTCATATAAACAGTTCGCATTTGAAACGAAGCCAAACCACATGTCCTTTAAAAAGTATGTTTAACGCTTCGCGTTACCCCTAAAATAACCTGCCTGCATGCGTGCAACTAGGTTCCTTTTAATTCATTTCAAGAAAATCTTCAGACCTCTAAAAAGGATACTTTCGTTGCGTTTTTTGACTCCATAAACAAACATTAAAGAATCCCTGTAACATAAACTTTAGACTCGTTTTCTGTTAAAAGTGTTCTAACAAAAACAACACTTTATGGCTAAGCAGAAAATCTAACCCGCTAATATTGGGTTTGGTAAAATATCGCATGGTTCTTTCTATAGTGTTATCTAGACAAGTGAAATCTTTTTCTAACAAGTAAGTATAAATCGTTTTCTTGAGCTGTTTTTCAAAGACATTGTCAAAAGTGATGATGTCGTTCGCATTACCAAGATTCTGTTGCATCTGGCATTCTAAATGATACCATTGTTTTGCAAACGTACACTTATAGGTTGTTAATATTTTTATTAGCAGTTAACGCCACCCGTAACCGAGATTGTAAGATTTCCAAAAATTGGTGCTACTCCATTAAATCTTCCGTTTTCGAAAGCTCCTCTTGACTTCTGTTGGGGTTAATCTAAACGAATGGACATCACCCCTCCTTATTCGAATTTTACCATACCCTAGATTCTTGGTTAGCCAACAAAAAAGCCTATCTCACAACAAAATATAAGAGGTTGACATCAATTAGTTTTCTAATAGTCAACCTTTCCTCCCCGTAAGCTTTACTATGTAATCACACAACCGAAGAAAATTTTTTTCATTTTTCCATATAGGTGTTCTCGGTAAAGAGCCAATCTCAAAAAAAGATTGACTCTTTTTAGTTTACCCCATTTTAGAGCAAAATAAAACCCCATATAGAACTGCCGCTTTAATGGTTTCAATTATTACTTCAATAGCACCATCTACCAAAAATTAGGGGCAGGTTACTTTACCTGAAGTCAGATTCTCTTAAGGGCCTGTAATTCTTTGCTTCTTTCTTTATCCCTGTGCATACAGCTAACACCGAACATCGCCGCCAGAAGGTATACATTTTACTAATCTATCTCATTTGCTGCAGCATCTCTCGTATCATAATGGATATACACGCTCACTGTTCCAATTACGGTATAATCGTCATTTAAAAACAATTCTGATTCAGATTCATATCTTTATCGAAAAATGAAGGTCTACAACCCAAAAGTGCATACTTTGCCTGTTTCATCTCCTGTGAAAGATAAAATCATGTGTCCTCCATCAACAATTTTATCTTCTTTCTTTATAATTTAAGTCGTTCTTGAACGGAAAACTAATTTTCAACCTTTAACTTCACAAAACACCTCTAGAACCACAGAGCCGTTGTCTAGATAAGGTATCTTTTAAAGTAATACCCTAAAAGTGCATTAGCATATCATCCGATTTATGAAATCAGCAGCCTCTCTTATAGGCAGGATTGACCATAAAAATCGATCAAGCATTACACACAAATGGGCCATCGATAACGATGTCTGCGTCCCAAACTGCCATGCTGAACCCCATAGGTTTTTTACGTTCACCACGCCCCTGAACACGGAAACTCCGTCAGGTAAATCAGTAAGTTCTTTGCGCAAGAACCATTTAATTTATGGTTCTTAGGTTAGTCTTTGAAAGGTGTTCTTCCAAAAAAGACACATTTCTCTTTTTAGTGATGGATACAATCGGTTCGAAATTAATTTTGGATTGCGTGCATAACATAGCGAAGTTCCATTAGAAAATTCACCCGTGTTGGGACCTAAAAATTCATCGAATTGTTTAAGTTTCTCCCATACTACTGCCAACCTTGACCAGCACCATTAATAAGTAATTCAGATTTTTTGTTAAATTTAAAAGGTCAAAAGTATGAAGATGAGTAATGGATAAAATTCATCCTCCAATTAGCGTTATCACCATTAAAATTGATAATTCAGTTAAATACATAGTCAAGCTTGTTTCATAATATTGTCAAAGCTTTATAATTTTTGTTTGAATATGAGCTCGAGAAGAAATTATTATTAGAAAATCTTGCAAGATGGAGACACGCCCAGTACCAGCGTTTTGGCCCGAAAATAGTTTTGGAATGTCTTGCGGAAGAACATTGAATGTTGGATTGATTGGAGTCGGGATCTAAGACGGTACCAATACATCTCTCAAAACCCTATTATAAGAGAAAGATGTGAACACTCGATTTGCGAGTATGGACCCAGGAGAACGTATAGCTATTGCTTAAAAAACCAT
>Ga0163217_1111536_pt1 | contig 11424 bp, 5 predicted proteins | sample SynspAceP_FD_185933 | JGI IMG/M metagenome (GOLD analysis project Ga0163217, IMG submission 185933) | Saline lake microbial communities from Ace Lake in Antarctica - Synechococcus sp. Ace-P (PacBio error correction) | ecosystem: Environmental > Aquatic > Non-marine Saline and Alkaline > Saline ... | reverse complement strand
CGGTATTTCCACCTCGCCATACTACTGAGTTAGAGATTAGAAAGAACGAGTTAGCCGACCGGACATAGCTGCTGACTAAGAGAAAACATACCCAAAAGCTAACGAAGGCGGTGAGTGCGGGTGCGATCAAGCAAGACAGAAGGCAACCAGTACAAAAAAATTGTAAGTAGAATAAAACTGGGAAAATATAGCCTAAGAAAAAAGGATTTTGGGATTTTTAGCTAATTTAAGCAAGTCTTTGAATTCGAAGATCCTCAACGGCCACCCATACATGATCAATGCGAGTGCTAGATTGCAGGCAAGAGTAAATCGCTAGGAGAAAAATGAGCCAGGATGGTCGAGGTCGCTACTTGCGCGTTCTTAGATCAATAATCCTCACTTTTGACTATATCAAATTGATTCACTTAACTCTAGTTCCATATTTCACTCTAAAAATGCCTGAAAGAATAGGGCGAGTTCCGGCTTCTGAAGAAGAATTACTATTTGAACCTAACAAAAAAAAGCGTCCAAGTCTAAGACTTGTGGGACCAGCTATTTTTATTATTTAAATTTTCTCTTTTCCATCTTTTTCCAGCGAAACGCATTGACGCAATAAACCGCAACCGCTTGGAAGCAGGGTCCATCTGGAATACATGCCCGAGATGGGCATCGCAGACATTTGCATAATGCTTCGAACTCTGACCATTCCGAAACTTACATCTTTATGGAAACCCACAGTATTCACCTCAAAATAGCTTGCCATGAATGATGGCCAGCCAGCTACCACTTTCAAACTTCACACTAGAGTCAAAAAGCGGTGTTTTACAGCAAGTACAAGCATATTGCCAGGCTGCCAAAAAAGACTTACACAATCCGGAGCTATGTGCTCGCTCTGTTCCTTTTTTGCCGCGCCACAATAGGAATGGCCTCCCGAAGGAGCAATTCTTTCCATCCTTTTCAGTTTTGTCTACTCTTTTAGGTGGGAATTGGAAATTATACCACTGTTTGGCAAATTTGATGATGTCGTTGTCCAGTTTAGCATAGTCGTATTTACAAATTTTCAGGCCTTTTTTTGTTCATGGAAGTGAAATTGTCCAACAAAAAAAGGCCCCGCATTATTAAATTCGGGCTTTTACTAACAGCATATTTGTTATTTTTTTCATTATCGAACATCTTGGCTCTTGACCTTGATTGATATGAAAGGTAATAGAATTCCTTTTTCAAGGAATATTTCCAAAGTCTAAACTAAGCTCACCATTTTTAAATTAGCTTATCCACTTTGCATCGTTTCACCTGATTCACTGAATAAGACATAAGCGATATCCAAATCAGTGTGTTAAAAAATCCAGTTGGGACTTCCACTCTGCTTTTCCATGATTCGGGAATGCCATTCTCACATTGGCCTCATCATAATCTAGCCGTAGGACTGAGTAGGGCTGGTTCCACAAAAGGATTGTTTCCACATGCACCCAATGGAAGCACCTTTTTTCAAACATTGCTGCTACAGCCTGAGGAGCAACACAAAATGTATTGACTTTCCGGAAGTTCCCATTCACCTTACATTTACAGCACTTGTTCTCCTTTAGGACCAACATCTTACATTCACTACACAGACAGTCACTCATCCACGAAAGATTGTTTCCAGCTGATCAGTCACGGTGAGTGTGTATGAATCTTGTGGTTGGTGCAACTACAATAGATGCCCCAGTTTCTCCAGTGCTCCATGGTGTAAGTGTTTAAGGACGAGTGCCTCCAACTGCAATCTGTTGCAGTAGCGTAGTTACTTGCAAAGTGGCCATATCCCATAGTATTACCACAGCATCTTCACCCGCATTCGAAACCACTGGCTCTCCTGCGATTAGTCCGAACAGATTTACTGGTAAGTGAATCGGATGTGGTATTTCCATAATTAGCTATCAAGTTGAAAGGAATAAACAAAATCTCAGATCCTTCTAGGATAAGTTGTCGTACAATTTCATTTGAAATCGTAAATGTGATCAATCACATTATTTCATTGAAGATAAAACATCTCAATCCTGCCTCACTAGTGAAATCGTAACTCCATCAAATTAGGAATCAGAAATGATTCACCTCATAAGTGCTTGAACCAGTTCCAAGATTTGATCTAAGTCATCATTTGTAGTCTCCAAGCAAAATGGATTTATCGTTGAAAAGAATGCATCCAAACATCTTTCAGGACTTGGTTAATCAAATCTTTCTCCGGTTAAGAATCTTCATTCGCTGAACCTGATTTTGCTATTGAATATTGAAAATCTGATTTTACATCGCTAACTCACGCCCATTGATTTCTGCAAGTAGCAGCAGCATCCATGGTAAGCGTCCACTTGGGATCCAGAAGGAAGAAGCAGTACCTGTCGGATATTCCATCAAGCGCATCTGTCAAACCTAATCTAGCTTGATCATAAAGATCTTCGAACAACACTTGCTCTGACATACATCAAATTACTGCGGTATTTGTAGATAAAAGCAAGATTTCTGGGCTTGGAAAAGATTGGGTCCGGCCCATCAAATGATCTTGGAGAATCGATTCGAAGCACATCACAGCATAACCTGGCAATTGGGAAACAAGGTTTGCTAAAAAGCTCTTCGTCTGAAAACTTCCTGAAACTGCGATAATATCTGGTAAAGTAGCCTGGAGACTTTTTAAAGCATTTTGCAGCCTGCAAGTTACGTCATTTTGGTTCCAAAATTGGTAAATGGTCGCACCAAAGAATTCCATGTTCCAGTCATCACATTCTAATGTCTCAGGAAGTAGGGAATATCAGATCTGCAGCTTTCATAAGCTGAAGTTTCCTGGGTACATCTGCCAAGAATCTTGGAAGTATTGAAATTGTACCTCTTAAAGCTTCCAAGAACTCCCGTGAATTAGCTGAGCCTCATTAGGAATCACTCTTCCAATTAAACTGCTACCTCGCCATCGATTCTCCAATGCGTAGTTGCCTGTGCCATCAAGTAAGATCATAGTTACTCTCCGGAAAGAATAAGCCCTTAGAAATCCACAAAAGGATGGCCCGGGGGGGTCCAGGAATTACCACCAGTTGTTTCCTTCTATTACTAGCCGTTAATCGCAGAATTGATTACAATTTTTGGGGATACTGAACTCCGCTTCTAAGCAATCAACTTTAGTCACATCACAGTTGGATTTTGCTGATTTGGAAGGCTCCAATGCTTCCCAGTAATGTCCAATTTCATCACCGATTTGAAAATACATCCATCCTGAATTTGAGTATCAAAAAACAGCAATTCCACCAGTAGCATCTTTGAATAAAAGCTGGACCAACCAAATTGATCACTAGCGTTAATACGCCTATAACTCAAGTTTTGTTCCTGTGATTTGTTCTTGCAACCTGAATGCTCGAGCTAATTCATATATACCCGGTTCTGCTTCACGATTACGCCACAAAACTTTAGAGTAATTAGGGGGGGGTGTAGCAGTCCACAATCGCGCAATTGCATGGAGACCAACGCTGCGTCCTCTGGGTCAGTATTTGCTCCGGTAACTTGAAGGCGGTGAGCGAAAATTCTGCAGTGGATGCGTGTTTTCGATACATTACATCGGGTAAGCTCATTAATCCGATCAGCCAAAGCCTCCGGACAGCTGTAAAAATGTTCCTTCATTAAGCTCAAAAATGAAACGACTCCATATTAATGGTTTACTAATGCAAATCCATTCTGAGAGCCATTTTGTAATCCAGAGATCGCAAAGAAAAGTGTTCCAAAGCCCATTGTCTTTGATCCGTTAAAAAGTACCAGACAAATTCGTAGGTGCCATAAAACTGCCCCGCCATTCCCATTGTAAGCCAGGATTCCAACCGTATAAATCGAAAAAACCGCTGTCCAGCTAATTCAATAACCCTCCTCTAATCGGTGACCTGAAATTGTCGTAATGGAATTTCATTTACAATTACAATGCTCACCTGAAAAGGGATTACCATTTGATGCTCCAAAAGTAGCTGTCCTTTGCACTTTCCATGTGAAATCTGTGTCTAGCTTACGGTACCCGCTAATTGCATGATAAGCCGATATGGCTCAGATGAAGTTTCTTGAAAACTCCGATATCCGTACTCAACATCCATCTGCCGCACCACCTACTTGCGGGTGAAAACTCCTCGTAACTTAAAAAACTGAACCACAGCTCCATTATCCACCAATGCCATCCCATCTGCGGGCACCATTTGGATTCCGTTGTGAAGGATATTGCAATTGAAAAAAAACCGAAACCATTTGAAACCTTTGCTAAGTTTCCGAAAGTTGCTGTAGTATGTAACTGGCACCATTGCCACCAATTGTTATATTACCAGGGAGACAACCCGTTAAGGTCTTTTCCGGCTGGGAACCGCGATTTAATTGATTTCACCGACATCTCCACCGACATTTTTCATAGGTGAATTCTCATTGAATAAACACCTCTTGGGCAAAAACTTCCAAAAGAGAAGCTTAGAAAAGCTGATAAAGAAGTGTAAATTTCGTACATTTTACCATATATGTTGGATTTAGATTTGGGTAGCTAGATGCCTATAAACGAGAAATCTAGAGGCTTTCATAATGACGTTTTAATAAATGTTATTTTATTCAAATATATAAAGTGTTTCTGATCAAAATGCCTGTCTTTGCAACTTTTAGATTTTCATAAACCAGACACCGATTTTTTAAAAAGATGATTTATTTTGTATGAATCCGCGTCCTTATTAATTTATCCCTTTAGCGTAAAAAAATTATGAAAAAAATTTATCGTTCTTTAATGCTTCTAGTCTTTCGGTGAGCTTCGGTTTGCAAAGAAGATGAAAGAAACCGATTCTAATCTGTGGTACAATAGATCCAGTGGTAGACTTACCCTGGTTAAAATTACCCTAACCAATGAGCTCAACGATTTCCTATTTTGGAGATATATTATTCGATGTCAAAAACAACCTATGAGGGCAATGGATGTTTTTTGTGCTGAGAAATGCTGCCCAAATTGCAATTCCGTCTATTCCGTGTTTTTTTCCGCCACAGGCGATCAATTAGGCATTATTATCTGCAAATGCTAATTAATCCAGCGATCTTGGAAATGCGGTAGTGATTTGGAAAGGGACTTATACGCTTGTACATAGCTAATTTAATTTTTTTATAAAATCAGTTTATTCCAAAATAGTAATAGAATAGCTTTTTGATCTGTAATGCCCAGAGCCAATTTTAGATTCCCTTCCTTCTCTCTTAAATTCTTTGTTGCCTATCCACCGAATCCAGCTTATTCCCAGCCAAGGCTCAATTTACATTACAAAAAGGAGCTGGCTGTGCTTTGCCCAAATCCCCAGGGTAATGAGAGTCTTCAAAATTCAACTGCAAGCACAGGGCCTTCTTTTTGATGGACTATTTAACGCTTCTAGACTTTCAGATTTTTAAAAAAACTAAAGCATCATGATCGAACAAGGATGGGAGTGAGAGTTGGTAAGTTTTAAGTGTGGTACAAGCATGCTTTTGCTCCAAAACTGTCAAAAACCACTTGGATCAAAATTAACCAAGTAGCATCTGTTTCTTCCTCTTCAAAAATTCCAAAATATAGTCACTATAAGCTTTCATTTTCTTTAGCGGGGCATTAAAATGCTGGATGCGCACCAATTGAATAAGCGCATCGTTTCGTCACCCAGTATTAGTTATCGATGTTGAATTGTATGCTTTCCCATTTAACAAAAATGTTATTTCTAAGCTGAATTGATATGGGTAAATTTTTCAATGTTTTCTGCATCCCAAGTCATATCAAAATCTGGAGAAAATTCAGTCCCTTGAATCAACCCAATTCGTGGCCTTTAGGAAGAAATCTCTGATAAATCCCATGACGTTCTAAAGAATAGGGAATCCCTTGATGAATCATCTGCCCCATTTTTTCAAAGGTTCCAACAATTCGGAAAATAATACGGGTGCCCTGACCAGTCCAGGAAAGCAGGGATCACCCTCCAAAGGTATTCTTGATTGGACTGTTTTGGATCGAATGGAGGATAGCTCCATACCGATTGATTTTACTTCAACACTGGAGTTTCTGTGATTCATATATGCTCATTTTTTAACTTAATATATTGGTTTTAACTTTTCAAATTAATTCCTTACTCACTTTTACCAATACCATTTAATCTCCTTAATCACTTTAGGATTTCCACTATAATTAACTGATCCAATGCCATTTACAGTGATTGATAATCATTCACAAAAAAACATCTACTTACTATTCCCGAAGAACTCAAGTTTCATTTTTTTGAGCAAATAAGTTTTGAAGCATCAATCTTTTCCCATTCCTTCATTGGATAGTTTATTGTTTCCACTTGTCCACGAAGGACAATTACTCCCCATCATATTAAAAGATGCACGATCATCTTAGCTTCCAATTTCCAAGTTTCAATCTTGCCGATTCCATCCCCAATAATGGTTGAGGCTCTTCCACCTGGAAAGTATTCTCGCTTTCAAATATTTACAACTCCATCAAAGCTTAGTTTTCGCAAAATCAGAAACAGTCAAATAGATATCTGGAGTAAGTCCTCAAGATATTCTTGACATTATCTTCATCCTTATATCCGAATTTCTTAAAAGATCTTCATTTTCGTGGATTTCGAGCAATGAAATAGGCTTTTTCGTCCCCTTCAAATCCGGAGCGATTCGATTATCGCCTTGGGACTAGGTAAGTCAGATCCCGGAAATTTTTACCTGAGAAAAATACCGCTGAGATTACGCTCATCGGTTGGACAGATTCACCTGACGCTACTCGATTCTCTGGAAGATCTTGAAGTACAGGAATGCAAAGGCCAAAAAAGCTAGGGACGAAGAAAATAATGTTGAGTTTTCATAAGGCTGAGTTGGGTTAGTTTTTTTGCTAGAAATCAATCTTTATAATTTACCTAATACCTTGGATTTGAATCTTATGGGAGTTAAATTAAGAAAGTCATCCAGACAAACCAACTTGTACCGTAATTCGAATAAAATCAGTTTTTTCTTCCTGCTATGAACTTATATTCACCAAGTTCAACCTGCCAAATTTTTGGTAACATCCTTCATTCCTCTATGATAAAACCTACAGTTCGCATTCTCAAACTTTTACTTGTCTTCGTTTTAATCGGTTTATGCAAAAGCAATGAGTCTACTTTTTTCCAAAAAAGGATGTCAAATTTCAGTCAAAAAACTTAATGGGGGCTTAGAATTTTCTTGATCAAGCGATCGATACCATGTATGACTATTTAGTCGAAAAACAACTGGGCTACGACTTCTTCTTCGGCTCTTCAAGATCATAAACGTACATATCACAGTGCTCCGGCGAGTGATGTTCTCGATCCCCAAATCCCATTGGGATTGCCAATTTCCTGAGAAAAAGAAAATCTCAAATTTCCAATATTCCCGAGTAAGATGTGGAGGCTTCGTGCGAGTAGCGAGAAGTACAGGGATGTTTTGCCTTTTACTCGATTCCAAAAACTTGCTTCTTTATTAAAAAACGATGAAAAATCACTTCTGAAGCAACCTTCACCCTACTCTATATCGATCGAGATCAAGCGCTGTATGTTGGGCAGCTGCTAGCTTGTTGATTACGCTTACAGACTCGCATAGGCATTGGCTCAGGTGCTAAACGAGCGGATCGAGAAATTGCTAGCCGGGAAATTATAAAAGGAATCTTCATGGTATCTTCCCATATTGCGTTCAAAGGATTTGGATGGCTGTAAGAAGTGTGTTATGGGACTACTTGGGGATCAAACCTTATGAGAATTCTCATAGTAATTAAAACTATTACGGCTACAGTTAGTTCAAAAAATGGAAGACGTAAGGCCGCTGTTTGTTTGCCAAATTAGTCTCCGGGCTTTGGCAGAGAGTGAGTGTGTGGTTTGGGTGGAAAAACAAAAAAATCCATGGGATTTTAACCCAAGGGCAAGCGGTTCTTCAGCAGGTTTGGCTCTGCTACCTCTGCTGGATTAGGTAGCTTTTGCCCTTGGACAGAAAACTTTAAGGCTCGATCGTAGGGTCCCTTCCAGTCGAAATGGAGTGACCGGTACTTCGCCCTACGTATAGGAAGGGTCAGTCGCCACGGTCGTGATGAGGCTTTAAGTTGGGTCTATGGATAAGATCGGCCCAATTACCGATCTGCTGAAGATGCAGAAATGACGTTTTTGAAGGCCATTTAGGCAAAATGTTAAAAGAAATTCGATAGTACGAATGATGCTTCCATTCAATCGTTCGTCTTTAAGACATATACACAAGGCCAATTAAATGTGGCCTATTTGAAGGGCCCGTAATAGAGTAAGGATACTACAGATGCGGCAAAAATCTCCAGCAGCTTGGAAGTGTTTCAGAAATAGGAAGTGAAGCTGGATTCGATCCTGCTTTTCCAGCAGATGAATATCCCTATTGCTCGTGTTTTCTGAATATTATCCTACGATAGCCGAGACAGATGAAGTTTCTGTTGGATTGGCTCGTTCCAGCTCGGGTGATAGTGGATACTAATGGCTGGTTACGTCCGCAGCATGAAATAGTGCTCACGTGCAATTCCGCTCTCGTTCAATTGCTTCGAATCTATTTCCTGCTTGGTAGAATATCTTCAAGGCAGAATCGGACAACCGAAAGACAGCTAAGTGCTTGAGGAGTTGAATAGCTTTTTATCAATATGACGTGATTATCGCCCCAACTTCTGATTTCCGTCAATGGTGAACAATCTAAGTGACATCCAGTGGTCTGCATTCCAAATGGTTTGGATAAGAAAGGTAGGCCACAAGTTTTACCCTTATCGGAACATCTCTACGATAGGGAAGTATTTTAGCTTTTGGCCAAAGCCTACCACAGCTGCTACTTGATTTGGGAACAAATCCACCTAAAGTTTATTTCAAGTAATATTTTTTATTCTATTGGACCTCATAGTACCATTACAGATACCGAATTTGATTCCCTTTATCCTTCAAAAAAAATAAAAATGCTTTCGGTACGCATTGGACTCCTGTAGCCATGTTCTAGAACGCGATGGATTATTTAGGGGCTGAGGGAAAATCTGTACTTTGATATAGGTTCGGGGGTCAGGAAATTTTGCTTAATAGCGTTGCCAATTTCAAACTCCAAAATCACAGTGCGTAGAACAAAGAAGCAAATCTCGTTTCAGATTTCTAAGAAAGTTTTAGCACTAACCTACCAAGTGGAAAATTCAGATTTTCATCCTGATGAACATGAAAATGTTGATTTTACCAGCCTTTTGACAACTTTTACTTTTTTCAATTTCTTTCGAAGAGGAACATTATCTAAAAGTAAGCTGGGAAGGAAAAATGAGTATCAGCTTTGGATAAATTCAACGGCCTATATCCTGTTTTAATGAGAGCGCTTGTATTCCGCTCCAAAAGGAACAAAAAATCGCTGACCTATTGCGGTGAATGTGAAGAAGATTTCCAGAAAGTATCGATTAGTAAATCGAGTAATAAGGGAAAAACCTTAAATTTTGGTAAAAGTGAAGTTTTAGAATGGATCCAAAACCATTTCAAATTGAATCTTTCCCTATAAGACATTTTAAAAATACTTATTTGATGAATTTTAAACTAGGTTAATAACCCTGACCAATGGCCTAGTGAGAACGATAGTAGGACTCACTGCAACCTTTCTGACTAATCTCATTTCCCGATATAGGATATTTACCTCAAACCACTCTTTGAGTCGAGTCTGCATGTGATTGGGATTCTCCATTCCACTACTAGGCATTTTCGGGGGGCCAAGCGCCAAAACATTACAGCCGCATAGAAATCAAACTCCTTTCCTCGGGGGACCACTCGACCAAAGAACAGCCTCTTTTGAGTAAACTCTTCAGCATGAAAGTTATATCGGTGGCATAAAGGGTGGCGAATTACACAAATCGCTAGATTCTTTTGTCCAAAGGACAATTATCGAATCAAAATATAAAGAACCTGAAGGACCTTTGTAATGTGGGAAGCTCAACTTGAAGGCACTTCGGATTCCTTTAGGGCTCAAGGAACCCCTGCGTAGCTGATCGAATTCCTTACTAAGTTGGGTTCGGTTTAGGTATTGAACCTACGGCCAGCGTGCTTTTCATCCAGCCAACACATATCTCCGCCTTCGCACAGTGCCAGGTGACTCCCACCTTTCCCCAAAAAATAGAAATGCCATTTTGCACCATTATATATGCAGCAATGTGCCACTGAGCTCAGATCTCGGGCAACCTTTTCCCATATTGCACAGAATCCGCAAACAAAGTCTGTGGTAGTGGCTGCATCCTACAGATAGATTCGAATCAGACTACTTTCAGACTCGGAAAGTATGTTTGAACTAGTGCATCCCTGCATATTTTGAAAAATTGCACTCGAAATTGCGGTATTCCTCCATTTGACTTCTGAAGATTCAACTGAGATGTATAATGAGCTTTTCCCATTCTTGGGCTGATTTTTCTTACAGATTGGAAAGCCGCCTGAGCCGGCTTCAATAAAATGCATAATTGGATCAAGCCAAGTCAGAAATGGGACACGTCTTTCATTGTTATTTTTTTACTCCAATAATATACAGGAAGACCGAGGAGAATCCAAAACTATCTCCCCAGGCAATGGCCTCCGTGATTCCCGAACCGACAATAACCAAATACTAAATCCTATTCCTAAGAAATGCGAATTAGGCCTGTTTTGATGTTGAGTTTCAAAACCGAAATTCTTCCTTTGATAGCAAAAAGTTTAGCTGTTAGCAAGGCTGCTGCTAAGTAAAAAGACAAGGAAGTGACGGTGGTCAAGCAAGAACCATGAAGGAAAAAATATTCCGCAAAGGCTCTTATACTAAAGTGAGGATTCACACTCCACTTTTCACAAAGGCTCGAACGACCAATCCATTTACCCTGAATGCCATTATTTATTTTAGTCGCCATTCATTCTTTGGTAAAGTCCTATCTCTGGGCCCATAGGCGATGAGAAATTTTGACCTCTGGATCAAATCAGGCGTTCAGTGCTGCCGAACGTAGAAATACAAGCTCCAAAAGCAATATAGTAGCTTGCATTCCCCAAATATAAGTGTCGCAGCATTCACTTAATGGCGCCATACTTCCTGCTAAAAATCATCCCGGGCGGGAATACCCCAAATAATGAAATACTACTAAAGAAGATTAGAGAAATACGACCAAGCGGATACGCCAATAAAAGCGTCCCTTTTGAAATATTATTTTCAAAGGATTTTTTTATATTATCTGCCGAGGAAATAGTTAGCTGGCTTCGATTCCCATGAAAGCAAAAGAAACCAAAGTACCGAAGCACTTTCAATAGCTTGAAAATAACTGAAGATCCAGAAAAAGATTGAGGGCGTAAAATGTGCTGGATTGGAAAAGAAAAATTCCTCCGAACTGCCCACTACTACTGACTTGGATAATCTTCAATGCTGAATATGTGAGCGTACCTGGAAAAGAAGTGTTTAGGCTCGAAGAACCCTGGATGGAGAGTAGGG
>Ga0163217_1091189_pt1 | contig 11424 bp, 10 predicted proteins | sample SynspAceP_FD_185933 | JGI IMG/M metagenome (GOLD analysis project Ga0163217, IMG submission 185933) | Saline lake microbial communities from Ace Lake in Antarctica - Synechococcus sp. Ace-P (PacBio error correction) | ecosystem: Environmental > Aquatic > Non-marine Saline and Alkaline > Saline ... | reverse complement strand
TGGTTTCTGGGGTAATTTGGAGAAGGACTAATGACGCAGAGCACAATGAAGCGAAGAGTGCGAGGAGATTGTTTTGCAGCTATCTATTCAAGTACGGACAATTAGAGAGAGGTTTACCGTGCGCATGGGAAGGTATCCAAATGGGTAATTTCATGCTTTTGCAGGCGGAAGCTTTTGATTTTCAAATGCTTAAAAACATTGGTTGAGATCGGAGGCGTACAGGGACGATGCTTTCTCTGATGTAGCCAAGCATCAGCCAGCCATGACTGTAGTTACTTGGGGATTTGCCTGCTATCGCACCCAGTTGCAAATGAAACATCCAAAATTTCAACTACAGATCGAGTCGTAAACAGATGCGTAGTAGGTGATTTTTTCGGCAGTTCCTTGCCTTCAAGCGGACATTCTTGGTGATTGGGTAATATTTTGCATGTTGCGGACGAAGAAACAAGTTTGATGTTGATGAGAAAAAGGCCTATCTGATGCCTTTACCAAGTGGAGAATAATTCGTTTCGTAGCGATTGAAAATATCATTGATGACGATCGAAGCAGAACTTTGGCTAATGATGGAGTATATCAATATGCTAATTGAAACAGAAAGGGTTTGATTACACCTTTGCAGATTTTAATATATGGGCAAAAACTGGGTTGGGTTTAAATCAACCAAGATTCATGCGCTAGCTGAGACAGCAAGTGCCGTGATCGCAATAAAATTAGCAGCAATTCTTCGCATTCGAGATCGAATTGGAGGTACATAAATGAATTGGAATTTTTAAAAACCAAAATAAATCAATGGACAAACTTTTAAATTAATAGAACTATGAAAATACAGACATGTCGTATCATAGATGGACTTTACAAAGCATTATGCGTCGGTGATAGATCCCGACATCTAGGCAATATGGATTGCCAAAAAGTTTGGAATGAAGCAGAAGGCAATTCCTATCGGATGAAAACCCATACTAGGACCTGAAAGCCAGTTTACTGAATGGCGTTTTTGGGCGGATAAATGCAGGATCACGAGTTATTTAACTTGTGGTATTGGACCTGCACAATGTTCAAATGATTAAGGATTGGCACCTACGCTATGATTGCAAACAAAAAGAACAGTTACAATGCTCAAGATAGCCATTTTTGGAAGTTAAAAGACGGGAAAAGTTGTGTCTTCAACAGTATGTCGATACCAAAAAAATTGATGCAGGCAACGCTCATTAACTTAACAATTCACCTTTGAATATCAGCATCTTACATACATATTTTTAAAATTTCTCTTTTTATTAACCAATTAACTAAAACATTTATGAAACTTTAAAATTAAATCTGGCCTTCGCATTCATGTAAGCTGCACGCTATTCTTCGATGCACAAGTAGTGACCTAGGAATTTGCAAATGCAGCTACTGTCTGAAGTAGCACAGAATTACAGTAAAGCCTTACAGCTGAGATGTTGCCAAAAAAAATTTGGGGGGGGGATGCTCAACTAGCATCAAAAGCCTATGTTTATGGCTTTGAATGAGCCTTAGGACTCCCTCACCAGCGGCTCATAAGGAATATTACACGACGAGTACACGTACTTACCAAACACACACTCACCAATGAGCTTTTCTCCTGTCAAATAACAAGATAACTGAATGAGGTGGGTATCTAGGCTGGGCACGAACACCATTACGAGATAAGACAACTGGAAGACCTTGGAGTTCCTTCCCATGACTTGCCTCTTTGATCCATGAATGGCAAAGTTGTCAGAATGAATATTGGTTGATCGGGTAAATATCATGGCTATGCAGGGATTACAAATGATACCGCCTTCGAAAGTAATGGCGAATTTAACATTGATATCAGAAGTGAGTGAATTATAATTAGCGTTAGTTCGCTCACTTCACTTTGTTATGTCTATCTCTCTTAATTTTTTAAACATGAACAACTACTTCAAAACCGAACGGCTCACGCCTTAGATTCCCTTCGCCCATTATGATGCTGTTGTTTAGTCATTCATTCTTCTATCACTTATTTGCTCTTTGAATATGGAAGGGCATGGCCTTTGAAAGGACCCCAGTTCCACTAGTATTTCTGAATGATCCTATCGTGTTTTTTTTTATCCATATCTTCCGGATGCAAATATTTTTTGTTAGTCTCTGATTTTTTGGAGCCATGTTATTATTGAAAGAAAACCGCTAGCGATGAATTAAGAATAGATTTCTCGAATCTTGTATCCCTTTATGATATTTGGTGATTTACTTTGGCCTTTATCGAATTTGTCTTTAGTTACACCAGATTTGTGTTTGCTGTGAGCCAATGCCTGGGCAGAGAACATTGGGCTTTACCATAGAATCCTTTATTTTCATTCCTCCGAACACATGGCATCTATGGTTTCATGTATATATCTTGTCTGATCATAGGCGGTTTCAATTCTGATTGCCTTTGCTATTAGAAAGATCCCAGCTTGGCGCGGCTCTTTTCCAGGCGTTTAGTGGATTATTCAAAAGCCAGTTTACGCGTACTTCTTTTTTGCGGAATCACGGCTTGGTTACACTGGATCTTATTGGGAGTTTCTCAGTGGCCACTTCCACTTCATTCATACTGATTTCAATACCTTTCTCTACTATTTCATCTTTTTTATTGTAGGATGGGTTTTGTTTAATCTAAAGAGCATTTGGGGATAGCTTCAAGGCGTTTGGATTGGGCATGCTTCCATATTTTGGGACTGTTCTCTTTTCGGATACACACAAATTGCGCCCCATCCTTTAGTTTTGAAATGGCGATCCTTGTCAATCATTGTCGGTTTGGCTTGTATCTTTGATTACGGGCTGTTCTCCAGGTATGGAAGTGGGACATCGGCGTCGGGATGCGCTATAATCCGATGCTCCTATTGGTTTATCTCGTCACCTTGCCTATCGCAAGCTTTTATTCCATGCGCTTATTAACGAGTGGCAAGTGCAGCTATGCTGAAAAAAAAAAAAAAAAAAAAAAAAAAAAAAAAAAAAAAATTTTTAACTGTACTATCAGGGACTTCCAATCATCTGCTTACTACTTATCATTTATTTGTTGCGAAGCCCCTTTATCGGGAAGTTTCTCAATGGTCGTAAATATTCGAGGGGGGGGGGGGAAAAAAGGTTTTGTGTAAAATTTTTAAAGGGGGGGGGGGGTGGGGGGGGGGGGGGGGGGGGGGGGGCCCCAAAAGAATTTTTTTTAATTTTTCCCCCCCAAAAAAAAGCAATGCTGATAGAAGCGAGCGAAGGTTAGCCGTTATGAATTAGGAGGTTTTCTCTTGGAGTAAAAACCCAATGTCGAAGGCACTTTTCTCACAGAAAATAAAACCAAAAAGCATGGGAAATCACGAAACACCAGACCGATACAACATTGCGAGTGGTTTCTGGCAGTTAATCACGATGGTCTATGTTTTCAATTTTATAGACGTCAGGTTTCTGGTGATTCTCCAGAGCCCATCAAAGCAGAAGCTTGGGCTATCCGATACGGCACGTTGGGCCTGTTGACTGGCTGACATTTGCGCGGCTTATATTGTCATTTTTAGGAATCCCAATGCACGATTGGCAGATAGGGAATCGAAAAACAATCTATCGTAGCTAGCTCTGTATTATGTCTTGGATACAGCTTTATCAGGTGCGTCGAAGAATTTTTACCATTTAATTTCTGGCCAGAATGGCGTGGGAGTAGGTGTAGCAGGTGAAGCCCACCAGCACACTCCATCATTTTCAGATTACTTTCCATTAAAACAACGAGCACGGCTTTGTCCATTTATTCCAACTGGTATTTACATTGGGTCATTAATGGCTTCGTGATTGGTGGGGTTTTAGCGAAAATTTTGGTTGAGAGATCGCCTTTATTCCCTTTGGGAATACCAGGGATTTTGTTTGCAATAGTCTATACTTGTAGTAAAAGAACCCCATCAAAGGGGCGACTTGATGCGACGGGAATTTGAGTCAGTTAAACCTACAATAAAAAGGAGGTTTTTGAGTACAATTCTAAAAAGAAAACTTCATTTTTTGTGGCACTGATCGGCTTTTCAACTTTTGGGCTCTATGGTTTTAAATAAGCTTTTCTGCTCCTTTTTATTCAAGAGATCACCAGATAGATTTGGCTCCGGCGGTATAGTGCTCGGAATTGGCGATTGGAGATTGGTGGGGAACTCGGTACTTTTTCCGGTGGGTTACCTGTCGGACAAATTGAGGCCATAAGATATGCGTTGGTACATTTGGGTTCCGATTATAGCAGGAGCTTCCTCCATATTTTCACCTATCTTCGTTAATTTTTAAACGGGCTGTTCCGTTAGTGTATTTGGTATTTTAAATGTGGAGCTTTCTTGACCTGCCTTTTATTAGGCGCCTACCATTGCCATTGCGCATAGTTTGGTTCAATTGCCAGATTGCGTGCGTTTTTCCTCCGCTATCTTATTTTTTGTATTGAACCTCATCGGTTTGGGTGTAGGACCCTTGTAACAATTGGAATTTTAGCGATTACTTTCAGCCAGAATGATGGTGATTTGAGTCTCCGGTGGGCATTTTTGTGGCCTACTTTCATAAGTGGAAGCTATAGCTATGAGTTTTCCAGTATATGGCCTCAAAAACTATTTAAATGATTAGATCTTCAAAGTACCTTATTAAAACATAAGCAGAGCAAGCGAGAAAAACTACAGTAGATCTGTACGATAGAATTTAAATGCAAAGTATCATCTCAACAAACCGCTCTGCGGGCTCTTTGAAGAAACCTCTTGTAGACTATCGTGTATCAATTACCTTTTTTGATGAGCTTATTCATCCCAAACAAATCCTCCGAGGATTCCAAGGTCGGTCGTGCTGAAGTATTGGCGCTACCGAATTAAGCTGATCAGAAAATTCAACTGCACATAAGTTTTTGGCTGCAGCAAAACAAAGATTCCATCCATCCATCTGCTGATTTGGTGGTAGTTATTTGGCCCGCCAAGTTTTGATAAAAGCGTCCATATCAAAGGACTGGATATCGCTTTTGTTGCCATATGGGATGTGTAAAGCCGGAATTGCCATTTACAACGAAACTGTATTGATCGCTTCGCACAAAAGCTGGTTATTGCTCCGGGCTCTGGCATCGGCTTCAATCTCTAATCCCAAAGTTTAGCTTTGCCGCAATTCTTACATGCCCATGATTGCTGGAATGCTCCGCTTCCAAGCGGCACGATGGAAGCAAAGAGCAATCACTGTGGGCATGTCGGTATTGACATTGGCGACGGATAGCTGATTGGGTACTGTCGGATTAGGAAGCGAAATAAGCTAAGATCCTACACAGCCCAATTTCCTCTGCGTTCACCATCACGATTCATAATAGAAGCGCTTGAGGTTTAGCGTGGTCCTTTGCATAGATGCGGCGATTTTCAAGAAGCGACGCAGCCTGAAGCGGTTGTCATGTGCCCCATTGTAAATCGATCTCCCGTGACCACTCTCGATACCCACGTGATCCAAGTGTGCCGAATGCACACACGATATTTCATTTTTTCAATTTTGGATCTGAGCCTGAATCATTCCAATTACATGTTCACTTTCAAAACTCGAGTGCTAGCATGAAATAGCTTGCAAGCCAGAACCCGAAAAAGGAAAATTCAAAAGAGGAATTTCTTTCCGGATTTGAATAGCAGTCTTTACGGTAGCCTCTAGGGTTCTTCCTGAGTTCAGAAAGAGTTGGCTGAGAAAGGAATATTCCGAAGTTCAAAGCGAATTTCATATTCCCATTGAATCTCTTCCAAAGGCAGTGGTTTTTTCAGGATTTCAAGGCCACCGTTCGATTGAATAGTAGGCATTTTGATTTGGAATGCATTCTCGGCAGCAAAATGGGCTCATAGCCCTTTTTCAGCAGCGGTATTTACTTATTTCCTGCAACTTCCAAAAATGCGAAACAAAGTGCGAGGCGCGGTCAATCCATCCGGCCCCGGCTAGAAACACCACTACATTTCCTTGACAATCAATGCCATCGTATTCCGAATTAAAAACCAGGACCATCCACGCCATAACCACGAACAACGCAGTTCCCATTGTCCTGCCGGCATTGGCCATCAGGCGGTTAGGGCATGGGAAGAAAATCTTGCCCAAAAGCCAAGGAATCCAATTCCCATTGAATCAAAAAGATAAGCCTTCGGAACTTTATTATCGACTTTGCTATTTCTCAAAATCAACTTTTGAGTGAATTGCCAGGATCTTCCGCTGTTTTACCCCATCTGTTTTGAATTCATTGGACCACCATTAGTCACTGCCATCTGATAGCCTGCTGTTCCGGGCTTTCTACCTAGAAGTTTGTCCACTGCAGGATTTGGCGATGTAGATTGCGTATCGTCCAATCGTGTCAACCTGATCCATTAGACTTTTTTTTGACCGAACCTGGGATAGAGATTTTTTTGAGAAAAGGCTGTGAAACTGATATGGAAGAGAAGGAGAAGAATCGCTTTTTTCATCTTAAAGTTTTTTGTTTGAGCTTAAAAATTCATTGAAACTAGTTAGAATAATTCTTGAAACAAGAAAAAATGAAAGACTTCGAAAAAACTCAGGAAAACTCACCGTTCATTTTCGTTAAATTGAATTTGTCCATTCAATTTTTGTAGGCTTTATAAAGCTGGCTCTTAAATGAGGCTTGTTCGAAAGAAAGATTTATTTAGAAAGCCTTGGGATGCTTTTTAATTTTCTAGTTAGAACCAAAGATCTTTTTTTAGGCAGTGATTGAATGACCAAAAAGTTAAATTTTTAAACCTAAACTTTTAATCATGAAAAAATAACAGCAATTTTAGCCTTTCGCGGGCTATCCGTGTATTCTTTACAGAACTTGAGTCCCGGACCAGTTAAAAATCTGTGGAGAGCAAAACATCAAATATTGAACTCAACAGGAAAGGCAATGGCCAAGAATGTAATTCAAAATATCCGTCTCAGCCCCGAAAGGAACTGGCTGAGAGAATGCCATTGACATGGCACTTTCACTCCTCATCAATGATGGTATCGGCGAGAATTATACGGACGGGAAACCACGACTTATTTGATATTTCTGCAATTCCTGCTTAGATCTTTTTTTTCGTTGATGACGTAACAAGACGGAACTTTAAACCTTGGATTTTAGATAAACCAATGCGGCAAAGCAAGCACGAATGTTTGCGGATGGGGGCAGTTTGGGGATCATTTCCAGAAAAGTTTTGAAGGTCAAATCCTCATTCTCTATTCTCACAGGGCAAAAACTCAATTGCGAATTATCACTTTCTGAACGGTGAAAAACATCGGTTGAATGCGCAATCGCCACAGGACGTGCTTGGGATTTCGAAGTAACTCTTTATAAAGATGGAGTTCAATAGTAAATCTATTATATTAGATCAAGTAACTTTACTTCTAGAAACAGCAACAAATTTGTTCGCCGCAACATCACAATGCTAGTTTTGACTCATGTTTATGATATCAGCTAACACTTCCAAGTTGGAGTTAGTTTGGCAATTCCGCTATGGCAGAGGGAAAAAAAACCAATTCACAGTAGATAGTGAGCCAGATAGCTGTTGAAACCCAGTGGAATGTCAATCTCGCAGAGTGATTCCAGTAGAGAATTTTGGCATCAATGGACTTGGATGTGAATGAAATCGATCTGTCAAACTGTTCGTCCTGAATGGGGTTGCTCCAATAAGCTCTTCTATTGCGGATATGGTGGATCTCTATGAAAAGAAGAGGACTATTGATTGCATCTCTTCCAGAATTTGATGGAATTATGGACTGGATCTTCAAGTTTGACTACCAAAACGGTAAGTAGTCTACCTTTAGTTGGGTGCTGTATGGTCAAAATGTCACTGTTTCCTTTCTTTAATACCAATGGATGGCAATTCCTGGACGGGAGAGCGGATTGCATCAGATTCATCAGAAAGGAAAAAAAGTATCTAATTTCTAATCAAATAAATAAGAAAAGTATCCAACGCTTTTTGAAAGCAAATATTAAAACTGGCTGAACTTATTAAGTCGAGCAGGTTTGTATTTATATGAAAGATAATCTTTGAACTAAGGGCAGACCAAAACTTTTGTATTTATTCGTGCTCTTAGCGCAACGCGGGTTTTTGCCTTAAATCATCCTGCCTAAATCTACAAGTTGGTGTCGCTCCTGCGGAGCTCTATTTTATTTTATTTCATTCATAATTGTCTCTCTATTATCTATATATTATAGCATGAGACAAAAGACTCCAAGACAAAAGCTCTCTCATCAAATCTCTGTTTTTTCCCATTCAGATTAAAAAATTATATCTAGTGTATTTTGGGATACTATATATTATTCCTATATGTGATAGTCTATTTTTATCTATATTTAATATTGTAGTCTAATGGGTATACGCTGTATTTTTCATAAAAGCCCCAGCGGGCGACATTGCTTTTAAAATTCCTCTTCTACCTAGAATTGGACGCTTCCCTGGAGCCTAGAATAAAGTAATGCGACCAAAGACTCCAGACAAAAGCTCTTCCTTATCAATTCTTCGTTATCTTTTATCCCATTCAGATAAATAATAATATATCTTTTCATATATTGATATCTATATCATAGCCCAAATTGGATAGGCCCAGCCGTGGCAAATCTTGTAAGCTCTAATGGTTTATACGCGGTATTCAAAAGCCCCAGCGGGGCACACTTAAAATTCCTCTTTCTATACAACAGGTGTCGCTCCTCGCGGAGCTTGATTAATCATCATTGGGGCCTTCATTTCTACAAAGTGACTATATTTTTTTCTTATATATAAGTATCTATATATCTCCAAGATCTATATATCGTAGTCTATCCTACTTGTGTTATTCGTCCTATGGTTATAATAATATTAGATATATCATGTCTCTTATATTGGATGATCTAATCATCAAGCCAAAAATGGATAGGCCCAGCGGGCCGAACTTTGTAGCTCATATGATGTATACGCGTATCCAAAAGCCCCAGCGGGGCGAATCTTAAAATTCCTCTCTTCTATCTTATTCTATATTCTCTCTTATTGTTGTTTGTTTTTGTAATCATCATTTTTGCTCATTGTTACAAAGGGTTGTGGTTGTGTCTTCTTCTCCGTGAGCTTGGAGGTCATCATTTTGGCTCATTTCTACATATGCTCAGTGTGGCTTGAAGTGAATCTTTCACTTTTGGTCAGTCTGCTACAATAAAAGTGACCCGCTCCATTGAGGCTACATAAGTATGCGACGCAAAAGAGCGTCAAGACATAAAGCTCTTGTGCTATCAAATCGTTCCTCTACCTTATTCCCGTTTTCAGATAAAAAATACTGACACGCAATATCTTTTTTGGATACAATCATAGCCATAATTTGGGATAGCCCGAGCCTGGCCGAATACTTTGTATTCTCTCAATGGTTTACATACACTGCAGGATTCAAACCAGCCCCAGCGGATTGGGCGACATCTTAAGAAATTTCTCTTTTCTACACAAGGTTATGTACGTCATCCTGCGGGAGCATTGGTATACATCGTCTCTTATTGTGACTATTTTCTACAAGAAGTGTCTGCTTCCAATGGGAGCTAGGAGTAAGTATAGCGACAACAGTGGACGTCAATCAAAAGCTCTTTGCTCATTCAATTTCTTCTCGCATCTGTATCACCATTCAGATTATAAAAAAATAATGCACAAGTCAAGAATTTTTTGGAATTACTCAATCATCAGCCAAAAATTGGGATACCCGCGGGCGAATATCCTTTGTAGCTCTAAATGTTAGTACGGTCGCGTTAGTTCAAAGAGCTCTCCATCGGGGCGAACATCTTAAATTATCCTCTTTGCTACAATAGTCTGGCTCGCTCGTCTGCGGAAGCCTTGAATAGTATATCGATATTTTTCGGCTCATTCTTCTACCAATCAGTGTAACGCTTATCGGAAGCTAGCAAAAAAGCCACAAGCTATAAGCCACTATAACTCATAAGCCCGTAAGAACGAAAGCAATCATGCTTTAAGAAAACACCTTCCCTGTGATAGAACTATGGGAAACCTCTTTTCTGTAACCTTACTGCGATTTAAAACAAACAAAACGCTGCTGTTCGCCAGGTCTTTTCTACATCAGTTCTTCCGATTCTTAAAACTCTGTATTCCGGAAACTGTGGCGGTTTGAGGATCCTGGTCGCAGGTTCAGGCTTGGTATTACATTCCATTACAAAGTATTCTATCGCGGCTCATCCCTGAACGTTGTCGACTTTTTCCTTCAAATAGTCGCCATTTGCATATGTTGGATCACCTTCACAATGTTCCGGAAATAAATCCCGAGCTTCGATCACGCACTCATATCATCTTGGCTTGCTGGTTCGCCTTTGCGTTAGTGTCTTATCACTAGACCACATTCCTACTCCAATAAGGAATCCTCATTCATCTGGCGCATGCGGCGCGATTGCCATTTGTCAGAAGTCGATATTCTTAGATACCTAGAGAGCCCAAGTACTTCCCCGCCCAACTCTTGTGCAGCCGATTATGCTATTTGCTCTTTATTGCCCCAAATCTTTCGGCAAGCCTTCGGGTCAACAAGCTATCTCCATCGGAAGCGAGTGAATATTTCAGATCACGCAAAAGACTAAGGATTACCTACGGAATGGCATAAGCGCACTTGTTCAGATACGGTTCGTTCCATTGTTCTGTCCTGTATCCAATAGAAAAAACCCTCGCCGGCTATTCGAATTTCTCTAAGGAGAAAGGAGTCACGATAATTTCCACCGTACGTTTTTGGCGCACACTGTCTGATTGACCCAAGCTTCTGTCTTCTTTAAAAGCTCTTGCGGATAAAAATCTCGATAGGTGGAGTGAGCGATGGCCGACCGGGTACAACCTTGGTTTTGATTATCCGTTGTAGTCATTGCGCACTCGAAGATGACATAGCCTCATCGTCTGCCATCTGATTGTTTTCCTTCGCTAACTTTCCATTCTTCTGTGGTCGCGTCCCGATCTTGCGTTTCGTAACGGAGTTGGGGCCTTCTTTTCTCTGCGGGAAAGACAGTCCGGCTTGAGGGCATGCGATCCGAGTTTTTGCTTTTCCGTTTTTTCAGCTCTCAATAAGTTAAATACGGAACTTTGATTTCCGCTTTGTGCAGCGCAAAAAAAGCGGATAAAATTATCGGCACTCTTCACCACATATTTTCCACACCTACCTGCCATCAAATATGTTGTGGATTGTGACATTGTCGCGCTCTCTTTGTGAACAAATTGTTCACAATCCCGGTGTGGAAAGTGGGTTGACATTTTCGTCTGGGATAGTCTGATTCAAGAAACATAAGATTTATGCGCCCAATGTCTCTCCGTTGTAGTGTGGAAAGATCTCCCATCGGTTTAGTGTATTACTCGTCGCTCTACTCCTCCTCTCTCATCCTGTTCTCTCCTGTGACGCAATACCTCGTCTCGCGGCGTTTAAATTTCCTGTCCTCCTTATATAAATTTGTGGGTTTTTTTTGTGGGGTGTGGCGGTGGT
>Ga0163217_1073904_pt1 | contig 11424 bp, 16 predicted proteins | sample SynspAceP_FD_185933 | JGI IMG/M metagenome (GOLD analysis project Ga0163217, IMG submission 185933) | Saline lake microbial communities from Ace Lake in Antarctica - Synechococcus sp. Ace-P (PacBio error correction) | ecosystem: Environmental > Aquatic > Non-marine Saline and Alkaline > Saline ... | reverse complement strand
TTTGCACTGCCCGACCTGTTCCCGATACCCAGGGTCATCATCAGAACCAGCTTTTCCCGGACAGGCGCGCAGATCGTCGAGCAACCAGGTGACCTACCCACTGGCGACCACCATGCTCTTCGTACCGGGGCGAAGACGGTTGCGCGGGCTACTCGGTTTCTTTGGTGACTCATCGTTTATGTGCTGTTCGAGGGACGATACCGACCTCTACTGGGCGCGCTCGCGCGTATTTGGAGTACTCTCGAACCAGGCCGCAGGGAGCGCCTGCCGAGGGTGTTTACACCACCCTCGGGCCGGATGCCACGGGCGTGGGCTGGATCTCCATACGCCTTGGGTCGCCGCCAGCGGCCAGCATGATCTTGCCCAGTGCGGGGACTGCAGGACTGGTTCCTCAAGTACGAACTCCAAGAGCCTGCCCAACGTTAGCCGAAGTGGGCCACCTCTGGCGGATGGTCAAGCAATTAACCAATGCTGCTCGATCCGGCAGAAAAGCGGGGGCTTATGGGAACTCAAGCAGGAGGTCGAAGCGGCGCTGAAGAGCGCATCAGGAAAACCGGCGGCGCCATCCTGGAGCTGGCGGAGGCCGCGAGTACTGGTGCGGGGTCAGGCTATCTAGAGAGCCTGGAGGATTCCGCAATGTGCCGCTGCGGGCTTCGGCCAGCGGCAGTTCCCGGTGCTGCTGGGTCAGGTAGCCACCATTCAGCTGGGCCAGAGATGCGCGGGGCATTGCGAGCTGATGCCAGGGTGAAGTGGTAGGCGTGGTTCATCCTACGTCGGAAAGAATTGCCCGCGATTGCCATCGCCGCGGTGAAGACCAAGCTGGACAGCCTGAAGGCAAGCCTGCCGGCCGCGTTCGAGGTGGTCACCACTATGGACCGCTCGCAACTGATCGACCGCGCCATCGATAAACCTCAGCTACCAAGCTGCTGGAAGAGTTCGTTGGTGGTGGCCTTGGTTGCTGCTCTTCCTCTGGACTTTGCCTCGTCGCTGTCGCGAATCATCACCCCTGCCCCTGGCTTCCCATTGGCCTTCATCGTCAGCGCTTACCAGGCGTCAATGCCAACATTATGTCGCTCGGCGGGATCGCCATTCGCCATCGCGCCATGGTCGACGCCGCCGTTCGGTTGATTTGATCGAGAAGCGCACCAAGCACATCGAAACCTCGGAAGGCTCGACCCTGGTGACCGCTTCAGGGCGAGGCGCACTGGCGGTGATCGGCGAAAGCCGCGGGTCGATGGTCGGGGCCGGCGCTGTTCTCAGCCTGCTGATTCATCACCCTGTCCTTCCCTCCCGGTTTCACCCTGGAGAGGAGGCCCAGGAAGGGCGCCTGTTCGGCCCGGCTGGCCTTCACCAAGACCTATGCCATGGCGGCTGCCGCCGGACTCTCGGTCACACTTGGTACCGGTGGCTGATGGGCTTACTGGATTTCGCGGGCTATCCCCAGCGAACACAGAACCCCTTGAATCGTTGGCTGATCGGTTGCATACCGGCGGTGCTGGGATGGTGCTGGCTTGGCCTAAAGGTGACCCTAGCGCTTGCCTTGTAGTGGTTGTTGTCCAGTCTCTGTCCCTCAGCAGGACTCGGAGGGAGTTTCTTACCGCCGATGGACGAGGTTCGACCTGTTGTACATGCCATCAGCCCTGCCGGCTTGCGCGGCCAGCAAGGCCACCCAGCTGCTGCAGCAAAACCAACGGATGATCCTCACGGTGCCCGAAGTGCACGGGTATTTCGGCAAGGCCGGGCGAGCAGAGACCGCCACCGATCAGCACCGCTGGGAAATGTTCGAAGACCAACGGTGCAGTTCAAAACCACGCGATCATGGGCGCGCGGATGACACCCGAAAAGCTGATTCGAGGAATGGGAGCGCGCGGTAAATTCCGGGGCTGTCCAATATCTGGGGTGCCGCCCATCCGCAACCGCATCGACATGCTGGCGACGGGGATCATGAGCCCCATTGGTTGTGAAAGTGTCCGGACCTTCCTTGGTCGACATTCGAGCGCATAAAACGCGCGATATCGAGGCCGTGGCAAAGAGGGCCTGGGGTGAGTCGGCCTTGGAGAACGCCTTACTGGCGGCCGGTTACGTGGACATCAGATCGATCGACTGGCCGCGGCGCGCGTATGGCCTGAAGCATCGCCGGTATGTGGCAGGCGGTGGTTATCGGCGCACGGCGGCCAGCATATTTGGTGAGGACGGTTGAAGGACTAGGCCCGCTTCCCGATTCAACCTGCGCTAATCAAGGGTGGCGAGACAGTCCGCAGGCACTACGGCGTATGCCGATCCTCACGCAAGCCGGCCAGCAGATCACCTTGGGGCACCGTTCAGCCCAGGTTAGTCTGACCCGAAGGGCCGCAATGCTGCGCAGCGAGAACGGCGTCTGTTTCCGGTTGGGTCTATGTCGATGTCCGTGGGCGGCGACCTGGCATCGACCGTGCGCGAGTTGCAGCAACGCGTAGCTGAGCAGTTACAACTCGATTGCTGGCATGGACCCGTCTCCTGACTCCGGTCAGTTCGAATTCCTTCGAGCGCGCAAGCACGGCTGGCCTGGGTGTACCGGCGACCTTTTGATCATCTCGTGTGCTTTACCTGACCTTCAGCCGTCGGTGAGGCCCTAACTGATCATGGCAACCTGCCCCTTCGCCCTATCGGGCGCATCTGGCTGCTCTACTGGTTCCCGGCTTCAACTTGTCGGTGGCCACTGGGGGTCGGCTTTATCGCCTTGGCCGCGTTTCTCGGCGGAATTTGGGGTGGATCATGCTGCTGTACCTGAAAAGAAGCCGTGCGCATGCGCGTGTGGAGTACCGGCGCAGCGGTGATCCGGCCCTACTGGCAGGCAAAATTCGTGAAGGCGCGGTGCTCCGTGTGCGGCCAGGTGATGACCGGTGCCGTGATCATCGCCGGCCTGTTTGCCATCCTCTGCGGGCGGAGTGCCGGATCTGAGGTTGATGGAAGCGCCATCGCTCGCGCCCATTGGTCGGCGGCATGATTCCGCGCCGGCTGATGTCCATGTTGGGTTTTGCCGGCCGCGTACTGGCTGATGCGAAGGCAGCGTACACAGAAGTTTCGCGCACCGCAGGAGCTATAAGCTTTTACAAACCCGGGGCAAGCCACGCGCTCAAGCTGACTCGCCCGGTTTAACGCGCAGGAAGCATTACGGCGAATGTAACTTTGACTTTCATTTTTATGACAGGTTGAGCGGATATAATTTTAATCAACCAACCTTGAAGAGTGATTAAATTATGACCTCAAAGTTATGCAGCCCTTGCCGTTATGTTTTTCCTTGCCGCTCTGGCAGAAGGCGGCGCTGATCGTGTTATGGTCGGAATGATTCAGGGCCAGATGAGCAGCCATGCAAGAGTATGCTTGCCGCTAACGGAAAAATCCGCCTGAATGTTTATTCATTACCGCTTACGGCATGGAAACTCGATATCGCCAGGGTCGCTGGCACTACCCCGGACGGACTCTAGCTGCCTGGTTGTGATGCCGGCCAGATGACCTACGAGGACTCAATGGCGATCTGAATATTCCTTGGAATACCGGGCAGCCGGGATCGGTTGCCTTAATCAAAAACTAGATTAAATGACATCGGCTGGACTGAAATGTAATTTCCAAAGTTCACCCTGACGTTATTGGCATGTGGTAATATGGCCGAGGCGGCTTGGCTATGCGCCGGCGCGCTTGGCACATATATTGCGACCACACAAATTGACAACTGCCAATAACATCAGGGAGCATTTATGATAACAGACCCTGTTAGGACTTTTCTTTGCTCGCTTCTGAGCGTCAGTGCCGGGCAAGCTGCAATGGCCGCCGGCGGAGAAAGGCGAGGGATTTATCGGGGCAGCAGCCTGACCATCCTCAATCGAAAACCTCTACTTCAACCGCGATTTTCCGTAAAGCCAGGTTCCAACAGCTCGGGTAATGCTTTCGGAAGAGTGGCGCATGTGTGATAGGCAGATTCGAGTCTGGCTTCAACGGGGCACCATTTAGCTTCGGTGTCGATGCCTTTGCCATGCTGGCATCAAGCTGACCACTGGCGACGGCCGTTCAGGACGGGGGCACGTCGATGTGCTGCTTACAACAGCTTGGGCCAGGCTGGAGACAACTACTCCAAACTGGGTGGGCAGCGGTGAAAACTCGGTTTCATGGATACGAGATCAGGTAGGCGGACGTCTTTTCCCGTCAGGGCCCGGTCGTGTCCAATACGGTGATGCACGCTTTTACCGGAAGAGTTTTCATTTTGTGTCACCGCTGGTTCAACAGCAGCGTGGAGGACTGTCGCTTTCAGGGCGGTCGCCTCCACTCGATTGAAGCCAACCCAATACAGCAGCATGCGCGGACGGCTCGCTTACCTTCTTACGCGGGCGAGTGGACTCGCCTGGATCGCTATTTCGGTGGTGATCTACACGCTTAATTGACAAACGGTCGGCTTCTAGGTCTCTACAACCAGCGCCTCCAAGGATTGCCTGGAATCAATTATTACGCGGGCACCACGCTTGAGCTTTACCCGCTTGCGGCACGATTGTCGCTTGATCGGCGGGCTGACTACTTACAAGGGCGGTCGATGAAGGAAGCAGCTCCTCGGGAGTCTTCGATAACAACATCTGGAGCGGCAGGTCGGCATCCAATTCGGCCGCTCACACAGTTACTGGTGGGTCTCCAGCGCACAATGGCAATGCATGACTTCGACTTACTTGCGCAATCGACTCATCTTACCTCGACAACTCCATCCAGTTTTACAAAAGCGACTTCAAACTCGGCAAGGGGAAGAAGAAAGTCATGGCAAGTGCGCTAGACCTAGATATGGAGCCTTTCGGTGTGCCGGATTGAGCTTCATGACTCGCATATGGCCAGGCTGGGATGCCGACTACAGCAACGCCAACGAATTTCTATATGCGCCGTGATGACAACGGCGATCCGTTGGACCAACCCAGGAAGCGCTGGGGAGCGGCGACATCGAGGCCAAGTACGTTGTGCAGACTGGATCACTGAAGGATTGTCTGTTCCGTGGCGCCAAAAGACCACTCGCGCGACCGATTTTACGGTCGATCTGGATGAAGTCCGCCTGATTGTCGACGTACCCGCTGGGTTCTCTACCCCTGCAAGCGAGCGGCGGTTGATTGCCCGCTCGCGCCCTTGTCCTGCTGTCCCCTCGAGTTTGCTCCCTTTGGTTTGAGACAGCCCTTGCGCCCTAGGGCGCCTCTTTTTACTTAGGTATAAAAGGACGTATGAAAATGAAAAGTCGGCCACTTTACACACAGCGGCCGTGCTGGCAGGCAGTACTACTGGCGGATATTCTGCGCAACGACCTGATCAGAGCCCGTCTTGGTCAAGCCAATTGACCTGATAGGCATTGCTGTTTACGCCATCGATTCCATGCCGGGGAGCCCGCGCAAATTCCCGGAACAGCGATGCCCCAGCAGATCATTCGCGCTTGGTGACGTTCGGATGACCTGAGCGCCGGCACATGACCTTCGACGAACTGCCGTCAATCACCGCGGTGTGGCAAGACGCTACCGTGGCCGACGCCCAGTCTTTGCTTCACTGCTGTCATGTTGCTGTTCAACATGGTCGACGAACTTTGAAGCATTCGCTTCGAGGTGTGAAAGTCCACTTCTTGCAACCATCCGCAATTTGGCTTTCACGATGGGCATCCAATCGTCAGGGGCATTCAGCTGCTTGAACCGCAGTGACGTGTTACGGAGAGAGCGGCCAGTAGCAGATATTAGCTTTCATGTTTACGTGCTCTTTGCCATCGGCGTGGGTGTGGGTCTTGGGCGAGGCGTTCGGAGCCTGCTCGGCGTGATGATCCACCTCCGTTGGACGGACGCCTCATCCCCAGCATGGTGGTTCATCGCACTATATCGAATGGTGACCTGCCTTAGGTCGGAGCCACCTTCGCTATCAGTAGCCGCGGCAATCGTTGATGACCAGGCTCTCAGATCACCTGATCCATGAGGTCATCGCCACCGCCACGTATTGTCATGATGGCCAGGCCTTGTTGTCGCCGTGCCTGTCCGTCTTGGTTATTTGCAATTGCGTTTCCCACACCGTGCTGATGGCCGCCACTGGTGCGACGAGGTGTTGGTATTGCTTGGGCATCCATCGTCGGCAGTGGTTGAGGAAGGCAACATGCCCCAGGTACTTCGTCTCCATGCTCTTGCCCACGGCAGGCATTTACCCGTTGCCTTGATGCCATGCTGATCACCCAGAACGCTGCTGACGGATTGCCATCGGACACGACTTGGCTTGGTTTGGGGGCGCAGGAGAAAGCGATTGGCTTAGCTCGGTCTCCGCCACACCTTGGCGCCAAAATGACAAGCCGATTTAACACATTGGTTGTGTTGCCCGCACCCGGGCGCGAATAAGAGCTTGATCATCCAGGTGGGACCTCGATGTCCGCGAACGGAACTTCATAGAGCGGTCACGGGCCATCGTGAGGAAACGCATTACACTGCAGGAAAATGGGATCTCGGCCCCACGGTTTGACCACGCAAAAGTAGGCGCCGCCAGGACAGCTGTGCTACCGACCACGCCGGCCGCCACCAAAGTTTTAATTAGTTCTTTCATGTCAGGTTCTCAAAACCCATCCGGATAACCGGCGACAAAAACGCGCCTCTTCTACATCACCGCCCTCGTACGCGCACCATTTGTTCTGCCTGTTTTGCCATAGGAGCGGCTCCAGGAAACCCGATATAGGTGCAAACTTGCCTGACAATCTCGTAACGCAGACGGCAAGCGAGTCGGTATTTTGCCAACCCAGACCCCACACCTCCGCTCAGGATCGTCTTGCCGTAGGAAGTTCATTTCGGCAGTTGGCTGGAGAATCAGCCGGTTGGTCAGCAGAATGTCGTACTCGCCCTCCAGTCGGGCAGCCAGTTTGGCCATTCTTCGCGACGAAGCCGTGGCTCCGGCCTCAAAGGCGTAAAGCGGCCATGCCCTGGATACCGAAGGCGGCCAAGTCTGCGGCGACTCCGTTTGAAGCTCCTGGCGAACGCCCGCGACGACATCCCACAAGGGCCGATCGACGGCCGTTACAGCAAGCTGTAATTCAGCGTCCTCGGTCACTGCCGTTGGTACGCTCGCCTTCGTGACGCGGGAACCAGCCCGGTTGGATATTCACCGCCTACCAGCCCGACGCTCCCGGCAGGGTGCTGCCCTATCTTGCGTCCTTGGTATTCGAGGCTGATCGAGCAGGAAAAACTGTTGATTGGCGCTGTCGTGAAACCTTGTGGCCAGGTAATGGCGGGAAAGCCGCTTGGGCGATCAGCATCCGTTCAGAAGGAATCGCCGTACGGCTGGTGTTCTCGGGGCTTCAGCGGAGCCATGGAGTCATCTTTGATGATCCATGCCCTCCATCTGTCCTGCATTGGCGCCATGCCCCATTGCTGTGATCCATAGCCTGGGCCTTCTCTTGGCTCTGGCGTGCCCCATCTGGCTATGAATCCATTGCTGCCCAGAAGCACCCTGGCATGGCACCATGGTCCATCTTTTGCTGTGATCCATGCCCTCCATTCGGCGCTTTGGCGGAACCGTGGCCCATCTGGCCTTGTGGTCCCATCGACATTGGGAGCCGTGCCCCATTTGCCGAATGATCATTTCTTCCGCAGGCTGGGTAACGCCGCCGCTGAGTGCACTCAGCGACACGGGCCAGCGCTATGAGGGACGGGTGAAAAACCTAGTGTCATTGGTTCGAACCTGCTCTCGGCTTCGGTGCCGCATTGCTTATCCATCGATCTTCTCGTGCCCCATATCGTCATTGGTTCATACCCTTCATGATCCATTGGCGCCATGTGATCCATCTTGCTGGCCAGCGGCCTTGCTTTCGATTGATCTGCAGGGCTTGTCCACTGGCGGTCGGGCGCAGCCGGACCTCGGCAGCCATGTTGTTCGTGCTCGCTGTGCCCTCACCTGCAATGGACGTCTCGGCGCGTGCAGAACAAGCCAAAAGACTGAACATCGCTGCGCTGCAAAACGGGGCATTACGCTTCATTAAAATTACTTTCTCAGAAATCTCCTTTACTTCATCCACCGGACTTCACGGAAATTGCCTTTCAATTGTGCGGCAACAGGGTGCAGTGATAGGCCCAACACCCAACGCATCGGCAGTCCACCCGATAGCTTGCGGCTTGAACCTGGCGGGCATGTCGATGGTGTGTTTACGCACCAGGAAAAATTTGCCGTTCGCATCTCCAGTATCACTCCACATGCCATTGAAGATGGATCGGTTGTGAGGCCAATTCATGGTCGTTGGACCAGAGTGATGCGAAACCACGCTCGCCGTACTTGAGGCGCAGAGGCTCGGCGTCAGAGGACTTGATGCCATCGAAGCGACAGGAGAAGTTTCTCCAATGTGGCCCGGTAAGTTGCAGCCGATTGCGACTTGGTTCGCGACCATCCGGGTCGGGAGGTGATTGCTGCGCAGGTTCAGAGTTAGTGAGGGGAGCGTCGGCCGTTTGTCTTCGCAACCTACTGGGGTGGTTCGTCCAATGATGCGTTGGGTGCATGGTTTGATATCGACAGCGGGTTGTTTGTCTCTGAGGCTGGGTGGCCTGCATGGCACCTGCCATTTTGGCCAGCCATGCCAGCCCATGCCCGAATGATCCATTCCCCACCATTCTGGACTGTGATTCCATGCCGGGCCATGCCACCCTGCATGCCCCCATGATCCATTTGCCGACATAATTGCCGTATCCATCCGGCCCAATGCTCCATTGATCATGCCGGCCGTGGTCCACTTGCCATGTCACCCATTGGCAATCAGTGGCGCGGGTCAGGGCTTGGTAACGGGCCACTCAACCCTTTCCTGTACCGCAAAGGGTGCCGCGCGCATTAGCCAGTGCGGTTCCATGGATTGGGCAAACACGGTATAGCCTGTCCGCTGTCTGGTCGATGATCACGTCGTAGTCTCGGCCACAGGGGATACGGAAACTCGTCGACGCTTTGGACCGGTTTGACGTGCAGACCATCGGCCGCAACCACAGTCATCTTCAGGCCTGGGATGCGCACATCGAAATAGGTCATAGCCGAGCATTAATGAACCGCAGGCGGATCTTTTTCGCCTGGTTTGAATATGCCGGTCCAGTTGCATTCAGGTGCCTGGCCAATTCATTTCAGGTAGGTGTAGGGTAGCCACTGACGTCAGCGAGATCCCGTCGGGCTCATCTTCATCTCGGCCCATATCTTGCGACGGCTACCGGCGGCGGACCACCCTCTCGCTTACGTCATCGATGAAGTCACCCAACGGCTGCGTTTGTTGCTGGTTGTAGTAGTCGACTGTTTTCTTGAGCTTGGCCAGTACCGCGTTGGATTTTCATCCGTCCAGTCGCTTCAGGCAACACGACGGTAATCCGGTCGTAACTGAAGGGCTCGGGCTCCTTGGCATCGATGACCAGCGCACCGATATACGCCGAGCTGCTCCTTGGAGCCCAGACATGGCTGTGATACCAGTAGGTGCGTTTCTGGTGACCTTGGAACTTGTACTCATACATGCCATCAGGGCGATCCATGGAAGCTCAGGCCAGGAACACCATCCATTGTTCGCCGGCAGGTGATTGTGCACGTGCCAATTCATGGTGGAGGTTGTTCCTCCTTGAGGCGGTTGCGCACGCGCAATTGTGACGGTATCGCCTTTCGCGCCAAGGAAGAATCGGGCCCAGGGAGCGAGCGTTCGATGGCTCATGGCCGTGCGCGCTGGCGGTTGATGTTTCACCGGGGTTTCCACCGATGAATAGTCGAATTCGTTACAGTTTCAGTACGTTGGGCTGGGCGGGGTTGTTCACCGCCAGACCGGCGTTGCGCCACAGGCCAAGTCCGCCGATAATACCGGTGGCTGCCAGGCCTTTGACGAGGTGCGCCTTTTGTAGTTTTTGCTTTGCATGCCGTTTTGTCCAATCCGTCAATGAGCCGGTGATGGTGTGCCCGGCTCGGGTTCATGGCTGCTCAATGGTCGGGGATTTACCCTCAACTTTCCACGTCGGGCATTGCACAATGCCTTACCGACGATCAAGCAGTATGAAACTACCATATTTCAACATCCGGGTGATACATTGCTGAAGGTAGATGACTTCAGCAGTTGTGTTGCTCTGCTTGCTCGGTTTGGACTGCTTGGCTTACAGAGCCTCAACTTTCTGCTTGCTGGGCCACCCGGTAGGCCTCCAGGGAGACGTCTGGCGTGCCTGCTTCCAATTGCGCGCGAAGGTTCGGTCAGCACCACCTTCAAGCATTGCCAGCTGGAGATTGCTCAGAGCAGTAACTACAAACAGAGCTCTTGGATCGATTTTCATTTTTGGTATTCTTCGTAAGTTAAGTGGTCCCTTGCAGCTGCCAGAGCCGAGCTTTAGGCTCGATGTCACGTTAACTAAGAGGGCCTGTCAGCAACCTGAGCCGACATTACGGTTCGTCAGGTATGCTTGATTTCTTTCTTGTAGCCCCATCCAGAAGGCTCGGGTACTGTCTTTCATGCCTCATAAAGCCTGCGAATTTACTTGGAGAGGGGCATGCACGGCAGCGATGCCTAGCTAATCAAGGGTTCATTCGCACCGCGGATTAAGAACCACAACAATTAAGTAGAGAGATTGTCACTATGTCGAATAAAATCCAACCGTCGTCTAGCCGTGCCGCTTTCTGGCTCTCGATGGCGCCAGCCTGTTTGCTACCCTGCCTGTCCAGGCGCCCAGGACACCAAAAGCAGCTGAAGTAAGTGCGGTTTCGGCGTCACGGTGCAAGGGCCAGAACCGACTGCATTGACCGCCCAAAAAATTTGGCCTTGCAAAGGCCAGGAGAATGTAAAAGGCCAGGGTTTCAAGCTGATGACCAGGCCAAGTTGGCGATGAGGCCGGTGGTAAGGACCAGCGGAATAATGCCGTTGCGGGGGTTGCCTGGCCACTCCCTGCTGGGAGTTCTTGAATGAGTAAGCACAAAAACTGGGGTTTTCGGGTTCGGGTCTTGGCCTTCGCAGTGAGTGATTACCAGCCAGATTCTTGAACAGCGACCTGCGGTCGACTGGTTTGGATTTCATTTCCGAAGAATTACCCTGGTGGCGCGTGGGGCAAGGCCCTCGTACTTCTCGATGCGATTGCGCGAGCCAAATAACCGTTGGTGATGCACGGAGTATCGCCTTTGCGATCGGCGTGTTCCAATTAACCCTGGACATGGGCTACCTACGGGACCAGCTTCAAAAGCAACTGGCGGACCGGATCTACAGCCCAGTGGGTTTTCCGCCACTTGTGGCTGGAGTCGCGGGGCAAAAAAACGGGCCCATTTCCAAACTCCCAACCGACCGCTGCCGCTGCCATTTACCCAAAGGAAGCCTTTGGCTGCATGGTTCGCCGCGCGGGTTGGCGTTCTAGTTTTGGGGCAGGGGGATTGTTCTGGAAAAACGGTCCCCCAGGTAATTTTTTTTTTCCCCTCTTCTCCCTTGGG
>Ga0163217_1009265_pt1 | contig 11425 bp, 11 predicted proteins | sample SynspAceP_FD_185933 | JGI IMG/M metagenome (GOLD analysis project Ga0163217, IMG submission 185933) | Saline lake microbial communities from Ace Lake in Antarctica - Synechococcus sp. Ace-P (PacBio error correction) | ecosystem: Environmental > Aquatic > Non-marine Saline and Alkaline > Saline ... | reverse complement strand
CATCGCGGCTTCGATCGACCATCAGAACACCACGCGCAGCTCCCAAGAATACCGATTCATAGACAATGTGAGCATTGGAATATGCGCGGACTGACTTACTTATTGACGAGGGTAAAAGTCCCGATTTCACAGACGCTTGGTCAAGAATTCCAACCCGCCACCTCATCGTGGCCGTATACACCTTGACTGCAATGCATGAAAAGTTTTCTCGCCTATGGCTCTTATCATGGCGAAGAATTCTTCAGTTTTGAAAGACAACTTTGATTGCTGTTCGAAGAATAGGCGCCACCCGCCACCTCTGATGTGCTTCGCGGATCTGGCGTTTGGGCTGCGCATCACTGAGTCGACTACCCTTGGAAACCAGTTCGCTTATATCGGCACTGAATAAAAAGTTTTTGGAGAGGATTCGTTCAATCTCACGAGAAAGTGTCTGCGGAATTCGCCCGCCGCGAAGAGGAAATTGAACCGACATCAATTGCGATTACGAGGAATCATCCCGCATGACTGTCTTAACCATAATACTAAAATTGGCTGGATACGCCGACCTCATGTTGGGCTCCTTTCAGGGTACTAAATCGACCACTCTTTCTTACGACCGCGTGTTCACGTTAAAAAACACGTCATCAGACTCCGGATCACCGAGCGGATTCCATTGCCCTAATCATTCACTCTAGCAATCAACAGGTTCGTGTCTGCGTGCAAACGCTGCCGCCATCGCTGTTACACGTGGCTCGAATCTCTCTACACTAAGAGCAATCCGTCGCCGCAGTCCGCCGAGCCGAACTCTAGAAAGCGCTGTTTCATTCGGAGACGAGCCATATATGGACTCGCAGCAGGATGTATTGAATGATCGGTCTGTCACATGAGCAATAACTGACGCTGTGGGCGCTGCGCTAAAAAATGGATTCATTAGCCGAAGTTGACACATTTGGAAAATCGTTCATCAGGGTCCCAGGGTCGCTTGAGAGGTTCACGGAAAAGATAACTCCTGGGAGCTGCATGGAAACACACTGTCGCAAGCACACGTCTCGTCTGCGTTAGATCACGCATCCAGTGGAACCCGGTCACGTGTGTCACAAATCCGCACCCAGAAGTGATCTATGCCGGTTAGACAGAGTTGAGAACTCGCGTTAGATAGTCTGCGCGTACTAATAAGCACAGCTGCTCTCTTAAGTCCGCTTCTTTGAACTATAGCTCTTATTCAGCCGCGCTATATAGATACGAATTTCATAGCACAGACATATTGAGCGCGCACGGGAGCGTTTCTTTTCATTGTTTAAAGTAGCTCGCCGGAAGTCAGACGCGTTAGGATGCAAGTCAAACCAAACGCACACTTCTCATCGGTGAGGAACCATTAGCAAGTGCGACAAGTGTCTATGATAGAAGTTTACTCTAATTAGTGTTTAGCTCAATTCTGTAATGTGTTGGACTCATGCGAGGACTATACGCCACATTCGTGTGTCGTATCATCGCTTCGTTGCGGTTGAGGACTATTGCCTTGTCACAACGTATAAAATAACATGGCACAGTGCAAATATCGGCCATCGCATGGCGTGTGTCCGCACCAGAAATAGGTTATGCACCGGGATATTTTTTGTGTTCAATGGCTTGGGACGTGCACGCTTTGTAGCTTGGGCGTCACAATGCACGGCGTTGCGCGTGATGCTTTTGCGCTCGATAACGGCACTTACGCCGATGCAGCAATAGCATCTAATTAGCATTTTCGTAGAGTGCGAGGTCGCGTTTATTATCAAATTCATGCGATATCGGGGAAAATCCCGTTAATTAACGAAATTTCAATTACGCCCATTTCGGGGCGATTTTGGATGCGCCCAACCGTTGCGACAATTGCCATTTTGTGCGGACTTTCTATCGCCAGATCATCTCACTGTGGCGCAAAGCGCATCTATGGCGTGATTCATTTGAGCACAGTGGCTGACGTGTCGGCATGCCGATGGACATTAAATTCATAAGCGTTTTGCCCCGCAGAATGGGCGCTACGCACAACTGGCAATACTTAAGTCTTCTAAACTGCGCCATTGTTTCAAATTATGGAGCTAGGTAACCGAGCAATTTCTGTGAAATAAGCGGCTTCGGAACACTCGCCAAAGTCCGACAGTTCTTTTAAGGGCTTTAGCGCCCAAAACTATTGCCATCGCCTGTCTTTTACATCCCGCCCAGTTTGCTGGCCATTGGCCTTCAGAGCGCGACGCCAAAGGCAATGTGGAGCTAAAAACGCGTGCCTCTTGTCGCCGAACGGATACGTCGAGGTTGAAAGGCAAGGACGAAATCCGGCTTGCTTCATCGCAGCTAATCAAGGTGGACAGGTGTGAATACGCCCAACGTGCCGTCGTATTGACCGCCGTTTGGTTACCGTTCAAATGGCTGCATGATTTAAAGCGCGGCGCGCTGGATCTGCGGTCTTGCCAGGCCCCAAGGTTGCCCGCTTTCGTCTTTGCAGTTTGATGCTGCGTCTTGCAGCCAACCCCACCATCATTGGCTTGTTTGTGTTCTTTAGTGAGATAACGACGATCTAGCATCATCGCTTTGATGACTTTTCAAGTTCGTCACAGCGATCCATGCCAACTGAAGCGAGGTTTTATTCGCAATCGTCATTATGATTCTCCACTGTAAACGGCATCGCCGGCAGCGGATTGCGCACCCGCTGGTTAACGCAAATCCAGCAACGGTCGAAGGCACGGGTTCAGCGTTGTAAGGGTATTGCAATACGGGCGTTTGGCGAGCGTTGTAACCATGGTGCCGTTGCGCAAACCTTGCCTGTTTTAATTTGACAGTGGTGGCGATTTACGATGTTAAATGTTCAATAACATGGCGATTTTTTCGGCGTCTTACGTTGGGGGTATGATGCCAACGCGTTGCTTCATCTTATATTTTTATGTTACCTAAATAGAGAGATAGATAGAGAGAGATATGTAGATGCATAACAGTACCTGATGCGTTTTCGTTCACGGCGCCTTGGCCTTCGTTAAGTAACGCATCGTGCACATACGGGAACCAACCAACATGGTCGCGGCTTCTCGTATTGATTGGTTCAAAGCTCGTCGCCCAATAATCCATATCAAGGGCAATCAAAATAGTTCGAGCGGAATGCGCTACAGAATGAACTGGATGATGCGCATCCGAATCCCGCGTCCCCATGAGCTGCGTTTGCGTACACAAGACACAAAGCGATCGCTTCGCGTCATTCGGTGCGCTGCCTGATGGGCGCGAGGGACATTGTTGCAAAAACACGAACAGCGTCGATTTTCAAGTCAGCTTCCAAGGGTTTACCGCCATAGACGCAGTTCGCATCGGTGTGTAAAACAACACATCGTTGAGGCGGCAAATTCACCTACGTTCCAAAGGGCTGAAACATATCGTCGAGGTATCGCATTACAATCGCATATTTAATTTTGGCTGTACTTTTTTGATCGCGCTCAATTTTGATGTGGATCAAAGGAACTTCACCAAGGCACTTCGATAGTGTGAACCTTCTGCATCGGCGCGTTCGGCGAATCTCAGCGGTAAATGACCGAAGCGACCAAAGTAGGAATCAAGCACTGTTTATCGCCAGGCTCTAAACAAGACACCAAAGCGTTCAATTCCTGCGCGCGAGGTGCCATCGATCACAAAGGTTTGTGGGTTTTTGGGCTATAAAAAAACGCGACGATACAAGCGATCATTCGTTATGTAGTCTGGCTCATGGTTGGATATATTGCCCACAGCTGAGTCGCTGGGCGAACACACGCGGTGGGGTAGCAGTAAATCGGGCCGGGGCCATGAGTATCTTGGTGGCAATTGAAAGGTGGGCTGCATATAATTTCTAAGCTAGGACCTGTATAAAGATCTTGTGCAGTAAATCATCACACAGCGAAGACTTTCTTCACTTTAGAAGCGGTTCCAAAACGATGCGCCAAATTCCTTGCACAACAGGCGCAAATAAAACGTTCAATGGGATGATGCACGCCACGCCAATCAGATTACCAACCTATTGTGCCGTATTGGCGCATTAACTGGGCTTTTGGCCAAAACCAGCCATGGTTATCGCGCAGGCAATGAATTGATAAACCAGACCGCCCCAGCGCTGTGCCTTACCGCCACGATTGCGCTGGGTAATACAGATAAAGTCAGAATAGGGACCGTCAGGTGCCGCGCCGATACACCATTGAATTAAAGAACCACACAGTAGCAATTCACACTTGGCAGTACTACCCGGTAGGATTTAAACATGACTGTCTTTTTTTACCAGACATTTTCAGGGCAGATAGGTCGCAATGATGCCGAACATCAAAGATAACACTACCATCCCAGAGTCACGAAAAATGGCCAACCATTCACGCCTAAAAAAATATATAATCCCAGAGTTCTCGGGCAAGTGAATCACATTGCCTTTGCCTTTTGAGCTCGAATGAACTAATGGACGTCGGGATAATGTACGCCAACGACGTCGCGGTTGCCACCAACCTAGCCGTATCCGCACTGACACCGAATCTTGATACAAGAGAAACTAGTACGGCACGATTGACAATTCCGCACCAACACAAAGCCAAACCGGCTAAAAATTCCCGCCACACCCGGTGGCATCATGGCGAGAATCATTGAAATAGTTTTCCATATGAATTGCATTTTGTCTGTTCGCTCCTAAGTTGGATAATTTATAACTAAAAGTATTACTAATTAAAATACGTTTAAAAGTGTTACTATAAACACTAACGAATGCCGAGCCATGCTTCGTGAGATCGTCGCCGCTGTCGGCATTGGCCGTCTTGATGGACACGCGCCGAGTGCACGCCTTAATGTCATTGCATCCGAATTCGCACGTCAACCAAATCATGTCCCCGCGTTTCACAGCCTATTCAGCGGCGATCTCGGGCAAAAGTCTTCCCTCGACTTTCAAATTATGACGTCACATCACCCCATGTTACGTTCCAGCAACAACGACTTCGCTGATTGCTGACTCCACGGCTACATGATAAACATAACGAAATACGACAGCGCCGCTGAGTCTGCGGGTTTTGCCTTACGCCATGGTGCCGTAACTGCATGCGCGACATCGTTTAATTCGGCAAAGCAGGGATTCAGATTGTATGAATGGCTTTTCAAGTTCGGCGAAAAGCGCTTGTATATGAGTTTTATCTAACTTGAACGACGAACGCGATTATTCCACACAATACCAGTGGAAAGGACTCCACACCGCTGCGAAATTCCAATACATAGGGCTTTGAATGTTAGGCTGACCATTAGACCGATTCACTTGTCAGACGGCGCCCATCAAATCGTGTCGCCATGTTTGGCTTGATGCGGCCAAGTTGCGCTTTTTAAGCTGATGTCGTGAACATTTTTCAAAACAGTTCGCATCCAGAGCGACAATCCATGCTAAACGTGATTTCAGTACGAATGGTACGGGCGATTAAAGTTGTTTGGTGCATTCAATTCAATAAATGCGCATTCTGTCGGCGGTTTTGCCTTGCTTATGAGCTTGTCATATAGGCTAATCAATAAAGACGCGTCCTTGTGTCGGGTTGTGGAGTTATAAGGAACCAACACTGGGTTTTAACTGTAAGGCGCCACGCGCTTTGACTTGATAGGAATAAATCTGCCAAGCGATCGGGCGACCCTGTGTCGCCCAAATTCTTTCTGACAAACGTGCGGCGATGTCACCATGATAAAATCGTCTAGCCTTTTTTCAGCAAGCTGTTCAAGCGTTTTCGGCACACGGGCAAAGGTTCAGTTATCCACCTTCTTTATAAGGCCTCCGCCGTCAAACGCTCGTTGAAACTTGACTGAAGCCAAATCAGCAAAGGTTTTTTTACTGGCGTCGGACGTTAGTTTTTTGTCACGCGCTGCCGTTTTTCGCTAATGATGGGCATCGTTCAAGAAGGTTCGATAAAGGCAGTTTTGTTGGTTGGAGCGGCTTGCCATTCTTGGCTCACAGCTACGCTTCTGCAGCCTGCGACGGCAGCCGGCCTTGGTCAAGGGGGCTTTGCCTCTTCGTGTCGAATGCTGTCCATGGCCGCAATTAAAAACCCAGTGTCGCCAGTTCTGCGCCTTGCCAGAGCATCAATACCGAGGGTAGTTTGCTCCGGGTTCGTCTGATTCAACAAAAACCGTCGCACCAGGCCATCATGTGCGGATAACACACCGCGAATCGGTGGCCGCCGCCGCAACCATGGCTTACTAATCGCCAGGTGCCGCCTTGTTAGAATTTTCCGTCTGTTTCTCGTGGTTTAAAATGCGTGCCGTAAATGCTATACTCGTTCATTTTCATGACGCCGACTCCATTAAGTTTTTGCGATTCAATCAACCGCATATCGTGCCTTTTGATTCCCACAAGAATTAAGCCCATGACGCGCCTCTAGGTACAACCGGTAATGTAAACTGAGGAGACAGGCCAACTGCATGGCTGTTGTTCCATAACTTGATTTGCGGATACGCAGCTTAGTTCTCGTCATCGGAGGGCATCAATAAAGGCGCTAAACGGGCTGGTCGGATGATAAGAACCGACCTTCGATTTCGCTTTCGAGCCAATCCGTAAAAACCGTTTGTCGCGTTGTTGTTTCGCAGCAGCAACGTCTGCATTGAAAATGGTTATTACACCATCAAGCGCAATTGATGTTCTGGCGCGAAAGAAGCGAGGCTCAACAATCATCAAGATCTTAAGGCTCTCGATCATTGCATGTTTCTGCAGATTTCTGGCGGCGCTTTGCAAGGTGCGAAACGTCTCGTGGTTTTCCATGTTTGCGTATCGATCTCTAAACGGGGTTCTATTCGGAAACAGGCCTTGCTCGTCGCCATGTTTGCAGTTGCGCTTTTTCAGCGCTTTTTCGCTGGGGCCGACTTGATCGAGGCAAATTGTTGAGAATCACGACGTTATTGATTCTTTTGGGGTTTTTTTTCAATGTCGTGTTGTTCAATGCACTTTTTTTCAAAAGAAATGGCACGGGTTTTTTCCATTCGTTGGCTAATCTTTGGTAAGCAGCCGGGACCGTATTCGAAGACGGGGGCAAGGCCACCATGTTGTCGGTGGAATTCACGCGTGGGTAGGACAGATATCCAAACAGCCGTTGTAGCTTGCTTGGCACGAATTTCGAGCCGCGGTGTCTGTTGCCCCAGCAATGGTCGCAAGGTCAGACGAACAGCCACTCGCGAACCGATGAGACCGCTGGGAGACGATCTCGTGTACGATCTTGAGGGTGTTTCCGTAGTGAAATATTTTGACAACGTTGAGGACTGGTAGCCAGTCATCAGTGATGGTTTTACGCAAAAATTGCCAGCATCAAGCAAAGCAGCGACACTAGAGGCCGTTTTTGTCGGAATTGATGGTTGCAAGCCAAGTGTGGATTTGCCTGCAGAAGTTGGTAGTCTGCCATAGGGAAAGTCTCTTTCACGCCCAAACGTAACCCCCCCGGTTAACCCGGTAAGGAATTATCGGTGGTGTTGTGTCACCTCCAACCGTGTTTGGAGGTGTAGAAGGGATTGTCTACCATTTGAAATGGTTCATTATGTCCTCCGCTTGATTAGGCAAATGAAAATGGTTTCACCCACCTTGTCAACTGAAACAAAATATTTCTAATTTTCCTTCAAGAATGTTCGCAACAGCGCGGGGGTTTTTATCTTCAAATAAAAAGTCAACGTTCACATAGATCTCACGGCACAGTAGTTCGTAACCGTTAGGTTCCATTCATTCCAAATTTATTTATAGGCTGAAATTCGCTTGGTCTGACGATCGCGATCGCCCAGGGAACCGATACTCGATTACACAACATAGAAATTAGGCTATCGGTGCGGCATTAGCTGTCGATGGGCTTTTCTTTCCGAGGTGCAAAGAGCAATGTGGAAATTTGTTGGTATATACCTGACCCGTTTGGGATCTGTGTCAAGACTGTAGTTCGGCTTGCAAAGTTCCAACGATTTGGGCTTTGAACTGTCGTGTTCGGACGCCTAAGCCCAGCAGACCATCTTCATCGTCAGAGGAATGTCGTTGGTAGGTCTTCCCAGGTTTGACCCGGTTGCAGGGTACAAGCGAAGATGACGCACTTGTGTGCAATGTGACGGAAAATGCACGCCAAGGCCACTAAAGCATTACGAAACCTATCAGGTCACTTCGGCTTGCTTTGCTAGGCGCTCACTGATCTCGTTAAGTTTTTCGCGCAAGCCTTCAAAGGTAGCATAGGTTTCTTTAGCTCCTGCGCAGTTTGGTCCCAAAGCGAACCTTGCGTAAAAATCGGCACGGCGCTTTCACGCAATGCTAATTTGAGCTTGTTTGGGCACATTTGTTGCGATTCATAACAAGTGGCGAAAAAAACGAGCTCACGGTGCTTTTGAGTATTGGTGTTGTCCGCAATTTCGGCCGACGTTTTGGATCCAATCGCCAAGGGGTTTTGTTGTAAATAGTTCGTTGATCGCGCGAAGGAGAGAGCGTTGGATAAAAGTTCTTTCGATTCAGTATGACTCTGTTTGTCGCCCGTATTAAACTCAATTCGGGGATATTTTGCTTACGGTAATTGATTATCGTGAGCTGCCAACTTAGATTTCGCTTGTGCTCGTTTGTGTGCGTTCTTCTGTTGAAAGAAGAGCGACCATGAAAAAAAATCAGCGCACCAAAATATCAACTCGCTCAATTGAAGCACAAATTCAAATGAAAAAATCCCCATTTATTTCGCCAAGATCTTTTCGCCATTACTCTTTTCTGATAATGGGCTTCGATACTCGTTCTTGCAGTGTCTTTGGTACATAATAACCTTAAGAAATTTCTTGTTTTCATGTTGGATGGGTTAGTTGCAAATTGGTTTCAGGCTTACAAACGAACAGGAACCCCAACCATGAAAAGATGACCAAACTATAGGGCGCAAAAATTGATCATCCGCTGAGGCTTGCGCCACTAAGCGCAAGCGCAGATGATTATGCAGGACATTAAGACCGTAACCTTATTCGCATCGCTGTTCTCAAGACTTCCCGCCATTTGGATCTTTGGTTATTGTTTGAAACAAAGGTATCGCGATGTGGAATATGCCAAATTACTTGCTAAGAAATGGGTGTGGAAAATCGAACACTAGTCCAGTGACTGCGCTAACCGTATTTCCTTACTACAACAAAAAGGTAGACGCTGTTGATTTTCCAGCCTTGCAAAAATCAGGCGTGTGAAAAGCCATCGACTTTTTCGACACCTTACGCGCCTTTCTTCTTAGGCGCTTTGGTTCTAAGATGAGGACGTAACACAAATCAGCCAACTAAGCAGACAAAACCGTTGGACTCTCTTTATTGTGAGGTAGCACGCGGTTTCAGTGGAGACCTGATTGGAAAATACGGCACCCAATATGTCAAGTACGTCGATTTGAAGACACAAAAACACAACGGCTTATCTCTCTGGTCAAGTACTGATCGACCGGCAATTTGGTCGCAACGGAAATCGGCAAACGTTCAGCCACACGTGGCACCAGAGAGTAAATTCATGCTGAAAGAATTCGCCTTGTTAACTCGGCATGGCAAAGGCGAAGTAGCGCTACAAGCAAAGTGAACGAGCTTCAAAGCGGCCTTGGCGTCGGGTGAAACTAAATTGACATTTCTAGAATGTTAAAGCACCTACTAAGGGGCTTTGGGATAAGGCTTTGTTATGTTGTATTTTCTCGATTATTGCCATTTACAGCGACGTGTTTCTCATGGTTTTAAAAACACTGTTGAAATCCACTGTACGAACAAGATCTTGGGGTGTATGGGCACACTCTGCGCGACCTGTGCTCGCCATACGGTACAGCCAGTCGCGTTATGTCACTGTATACTGAAACTTATCCGCAAACGCCGTTTATTGTTTCAACTGTTTTTGTTTATTTTTTCGGTCTTCCGCTATTGGCATGATGTGTCGCCATGGGCCAGGGATGTCGCCACTGCGATTAACCTTTGGCGCGTTACGCACAGAAATTATTTCGCGCGGGTTTTGGGCGCATTTTCAAAGGCCAAATTGAAGCCGCCAGAAAAGTGTTGGGGCTGCTTTTCACAAACGTTGTTCGCGTCATTTTTAGCCGCGTTTGAAGATTTACCCTGCCTTAGTCGCCAATTGCATTTGTTGATGTTGGGCTGCCCCGGTCAGTTTCACAATCTCCCCGTTGAAGATTTAACCTTCGCCGCAACCTTTGTGCCATCGCGTACTTCGAGCTTTTGAAGCTATGGGTGATGCTTGTGTCTTGGTTTGTATATGCTGTGAGATGCTTTCAACACTTTAGGAAAACGCCTATTTGCTTATTCGTGTACTTCCAATTAATGTTCTTTGTGAGAGAAAGGACGATGAAAGGCCCCAATGAGGAAACACTCTGATCGATTTTAACTACCGTATTTTGCGAACTTATTGTGTGCGACACATGGCCATTTTTACTGTCATCCGTGCGTTTATAGGTGGGCCGCCACGTGCCTGCATTAACGCCATGCGTGAGCGTTAAACCTGCAATTGCAACGTATTCGTGCGGTTTAGTGGAACTGTGGTCAAGGACGCCCAATTATGATGCAAGATGTTTTTGTGTTCTTTGGTTTATCTATGTGGGGTATTGAAGATCGTTGGGGCGCAGCGATTTTTTATCCATGACGTTTTTTCCACCGCGCCTTTCTTGGTGGGAGGAATCTGGCGTGGCTGGGTCGAACGTAGCGGAAGGAAGTGGGGAAGCCAGCGTTGTTTGGGTTTGTTCTTACAACTTTGCCGTTTTATTATCTTTGGCGCAAGCCGATTCGTTGTGGCCGGACCGTCCACAGGTTGTTTCTCGGTAAGGTTTATTAAAAGGGTACGCCCCGGTGGCCTCGGTAATTGGCCCCTTTGTCGGATGACAAAGTCCCCGGCCCCCTTGTTAAAACACCCGAGTACTTTTTGAAACCCTTCAAATTTCCGCTGTCGCACTTATTTATTTCCATGCTTTGTTACCGCTGTTCTTTGTTACAGCAGATTTGGAGAAAAAATTTTCATGTCTTTCGTTAATTTACATCAAGTCCATAATTTCTATTGGCGCATACCATGTGCTCAAAAAGGCATTGATTCGACATCCAAAGCGGGGCCGTAAGTCAATTTCCAATCATTGCGGAGAAGTTGGTTCAGGGGCCCCCCCAAAAAGTACGTTATTACTGCTGTATCATGGCCTTGGAACAATACAGAGCCCCGGATATTCTGTTGACAAGGTAAGAAGTCACACAGAAGGATTCAAGTTTCGCCGTCTGCCCTTTGAGGCGTTCGGCATGATTCTTCCGGAGGCTTTTAATTCTGTTCCCGCACTATGAACGGTGGCGGAAAGTTTTCCCCCCATTTTTTGCTTCCCGCGCCAACTTTTTGGCTTAGGAAGAGCAAGGGCCGGAGCTGAAACGGGGACCCGGGTTTCGCGGGCCAAATGGGGTTTTGAAAAAAAAAAAAAAAAAAAAAAAAAAAAAAAAAGTTCGGATCTTATATGTG